>Ga0114899_1001975_pt1 | contig 11377 bp, 11 predicted proteins | sample MalvireepMed_215_FD_83497 | JGI IMG/M metagenome (GOLD analysis project Ga0114899, IMG submission 83497) | Marine viral communities from the Global Malaspina Expedition - Malaspina viral metaG DeepMed_215 | ecosystem: Environmental > Aquatic > Marine > Oceanic | place: Mediterranean Sea... | reverse complement strand
GTAATGTACAATGCATTGGGTCAGGCTTTCTTCTCTCTTTCTTTGGGAATGGGTGCGCTGATCACCTACGGCTCATACGTGAGAAAAGATGACAATATCATTTCATCCGCTGCTCTAATTACTCTTTGCGATATCGGGGTGGCTGTACTTGCAGGCATGCTCATTTTCCCACTTTTGGGCTTCATTACAAACGGCAATATCGGAGATGGTCAAATGGCAACTGCTGGTCCTGACCTGATCTTCGTAACACTCCCTAGAGTATTTGCACAAATAGGTTCCTTTGGTGCCGTAGTAGGTGCTGGTTTCTTTATTCTGCTTTGTTTTGCTGCGCTTACCTCTACGGTATCTCTTCTTGAGGTTCCCGTAGCTTATGTGGTAGATGAAAAAGGAATTAAAAGAAACAGAGCCGTATGGATTGTTGCCGGTTTGATTTACCTCATCGGAATTCCTTCATTAATTGGCAATGGCTACTCAGGTTTCTTCACCAATTTCATCACTTATATCGGTGCAGACTCTCCTACCAGCTTCCTGGGCTTTATTGGCAGTATTGCCAATGACACCTTGCTTCCTTTCGGAGGTTGTTTGATTGTATTCTTTGCTGCACATATTTGGAAGAAGAAAAACCTGGATGCTGAATTGGCACAGGGTAATCCAGGCTATCCGGGCTCATTCCTCCAGAAGTATTTGAATTTCACTATTGCTTATGTGGCACCAATAGCATTGGGCACCATATTTGTCCTGACAGTTTTAGGCACTTTCTTTGGAATTCATCTTATTTGATTGAAAAGAATTTAAGATATTGAATCCTCTCCCTAAAAAGAGAGGATTTTTTTATGCTTAAACTAAAACTATCATTTTTTCTGACGCTCCTTTTGAGCACTTCAGCCTATGCTCAATATCCGCTTGTGGAAAGTAGAGCCTACATCTGCAAGCAACCAACAGAACCGATTATAATAGATGGCAAGCCCAATGAACAGTCATGGCAATTGGCTCGATGGACTGAAGACTTTGTTGATATTGAGGGTAATAAAAAGCCAAAACCAGCCCTTCAAACCAGAGTGAAAATGCTGTGGGACACCAACTTTTTCTACTTCTATGCAGAACTGCAGGAACCACATATCTGGGCCAATTTGAAGCAAAGAGATACGGTTATTTTCTACGACAACGACTTCGAAATATTCATCGATCCTGACGGTGACACCCATTCCTATTATGAGTTTGAGGTGAATGCCTTCAATACGGTTTGGGACCTCATGCTAACCCGGGCTTATCGGGACAACGGAAAGGCAATAGACAACTGGGACATTAATGGCATGAAGACGGCAATACATATTGAAGGCACCCTTAATGATCCGTCCGACAAGGATCAGTTCTGGGCAATAGAGGTTGCCATGCCATGGAAGGTGCTCGAAGAAGCTGCCTTTAAGGGTAAAAAACCAAAAGCCAATGACTCATGGCGCGTCAATTTTTCAAGGGTACAATGGGACACACAAGTGAGAAACGGAAAGTATGAGAAAGTGATACTCAATGGCAATAAAAGGCCAGTTGAGCATAACTGGGTATGGTCTCCCCAAAGAGTAGTGAATATGCATGAGCCGGAGTTTTGGGGGCAGGTGCTATTTTCATCAAAGAAAGCGGGAGAATCAGATCAGTTTGTAAGTGATTTTGGCTCTGAGGAAGTCAGACAGTTGCTCGGTCATATCCACCGAAGACAGCTTTTATCTATGAAAGAAGACAGAACCTTCATTGCCGATAAAGATGTCCTATTGGAAAGCAAGGTTTTTATGGTAGGCAGGCCCATCGTTTGGCAACTTCAGGCCGATGCTTATCGATATCATGCTATTATGCAGCATCCGTTTAATGCCGGGATACTTTGGCACATTGATGAAACAGGAAGGCTTTGGAAAGAATTTAAGTAAATGAACAAAAGAGAATTTATAAAGAACCTGGGCCTCAGTTCAGCAGCTCTGTTGAGCACTCCTATCCTATTACAATCCTGTGAGGGAGAAAAAGGAGGAGAAAATGAATTTAAACTTTGGGTATGGACAGGTGGAGCCAACAAAACCGAATCTGACTGGGACAAGGAACTTGCCGGATTGAAAGAGCTTGGCTTTTATGGAGTACTGGTTGGTGGAGGGAAACCGGTCCTTGAAAAGGCAATCCCTGCAGCTAAAAAGCACGGATTGGAAATTCATGCCTGGCAATGGACCATGAACCGACCCGGGGACCAAACTGCCCTTCAACACCCAGAATGGTATGCTGTGAGCCGTGAAGGTAACTCCTGCTATGATGTTCGACCTTATGTAGATTACTATCAGTGGCTGTGCCCCACCAAACCCGATGTTCAGGAATTCGTCTTCAACGGCATGATGGAAATCTGCGATATTGAAGGCCTGGATGGGATTCAGCTCGATTACGTGCGCTATTGCGATGTGATTCTGCCCGAAGGACTATGGTCTACATATGACCTGGTGCAAGACCATGAAATGCCTGAGTTCGACTTTTGTTATTGCACCGATTGCCGAAACCAGTTCAAAGCTGAACAGGGATATGACCCCTTAGATTTAGAAGACCCAAGCCAGGATGATAAATGGAAGCAGTTCAGATATGACTGCATCACCAATCTGGTCAATAAAATAGCCGATGGTGTACATCAGAGAGGCAAGGAAATATCAGCCTCTGTATTTGCCACCCCTTCCCTGGCCAGAATGATGGTTAGGCAGGATTGGGACAAATGGAATCTTGATTTTGTCTTCCCTATGATCTATTATAAATTTTATGCCGAAGACATTGGCTTTATGAAAAGGGCTACTGAAGAAGGAATCCGAGATCTGAATGGCAGCAAGCCGCTTTATACCGCCTTTTATCTGGCGGATAAGAATAAACAAGAGGTAAGTGAAGCCATAGAATTGGTAAAACAAACCAAAGCCAATGGCATGGCCTTTTATGACTTTGGTTTGTTGAATGAGGAATTCCGGAAAGTGATTACCGAGAAAATTTAATTTCTACCCCTCGTTTTTTTCCACCTACCTCAATTACGGAGCAGGTGGTTTTGGAGGGGTAGTTTGTTTTCTCACCGGCTATTGATAAGTGCATTGGCTTTCTCCACCCATTTTTTGGCCATTACCGGTTCACCGTTGGGAAATGGATACATATCAGAATTATATAATTCAAGCTTCTGTTCCTTAGTCTGAGGGTTCTTGGGTGTAAAAGACAGTGAAATCCGATCAATTCTACCTCCTTTTCCATCTTGTTTACCAAGTATCTCTGCCGAGCATTTTTTAAACTGACTTAGGTCTACCAACTGCGCAAAGCCTTCGTTTTCTTTATCTCTGATCAGAAATAGACTCGTTTTGCTCCTGTCAAGACCCAAGGCAAATTCATAGCCGAATTCGTATTCGTCAATTTTTGAATTATTGGTTGATGCAAACTGAGATAATAATTTGAGCAGTCGCTTCTCATTTTTCTTCCTGTTTCTGTTGAACAGGTATAATGGTGCAAAACAGATTGCAACCAGTATCACTCCACCGAGGATTGATTGTAAATTCATTTTGATGATATTTTTAGTAAATAATATGAGGGTGAACACCCTCTGAAATGGGGCTCATTTAGAGGCCTGAAGAAGATGCGGCTGGATTTACCAAAAATAGTGGCTTGGAAATAAACGGTCGGTGCGCTGTTTGAGAATGAGGGCATCTTCAAATACCAATCTTTCCTTTAACAGATGCACTTGCACGAGTTGTGCAGAATAATTGAGGCACTGATTTAGCTTTGATTTTACCTCCGAATCAAATTCTGAATCAATGTTTTGTAAACTGCCGTTTACCGAAAAATCCAGAAATAAGGCAGGAACATAAAACTCAGAAAGTGCGGATTTTGAAGACTCTAACTGACTGTCTGCAGACTTTGGTTGGTATAAGCCTTGAGTTCCCAGTGCAAAAGTACTCTGCAGGAAAACAAGCCCAAATGCCAGCAACAAGCTGAAAGAAACCAACGACTTTTGAACCAACCTCAACTCAGTGAAATTAATATGCGAATGTATCAGTTAGTCAACGTATTTCGCTCTGAAAAGGTCGAAAATAGTTTTAACAAAAAACCACGCCTCAGCGTGGTTTCTATCTAGTTTTTTGATTCTACAGGCACAGCCTTGGCCCATACTTTCGGAAGTTGTTTGTTTTCCTTTTTGTGCCACCAAACGGCATAATCTGCCCCAGACTTACTGTAGTATTTCTCAATGTAAACGTAGTACTGTTTTTCTGCCGAGTCGTAGTACATACCAGCATCCTTGAATTTTGATTTGAGATCTGATAAAGTCTTTTCATTGGCCGCTTTATCTGAAGAATTAGCCACCACAATGAGGTAGTCTTTACGATCTACATTGTCCGACTGAGCTTGAGCAGAAACGCTGATCACACAAAGGGCCATCAGCATCATGAGAGTAATAAATGTCTTTTTCATGTGTCGAGATTTGGTAAAAGTCCCTTGAAAATAAAGCTTTCTACAGATAAATAAAAGAAAGTGTCATTCACACCGAAAAGAGAACAGAAATAGATCAGGTAAATTCGGCTATGCATTCAATTTCAACGAGGGCACTTAGCGGCAATCCGGCTACAGCCACGGTGGTTCTGGCAGGCGTATGTCCTTCCAGCATTTCACCATAAACTTTATTCATAGCCTGAAAATTGGCCATATCACTGAGGTAAACATTGCACTTCACTATATTACTCACTGCAAGTCCCTGAGAGCCCAATACAGCTTTAAGGTTTTCCATCACCTGTCGGGTCTGGCCTTCTACGGTTTGGTCATCCACCTTATTCGTTGCCGGGTTAATACCGGTTTGCCCGGAGCAAAACAACAAATTACCTGACCTTACCGCAGAACAATAAGGCCCCAATGCCATTGGAGCCTTATCAGCATTAATAATTTCCATGAAGGATTAGTCTTTTACATTAACCGTAATTGTCTTGCTCCATGCTTCTCCGTAAGACTGGTGAAGCCCATTAGCGAATTGCAGCGTTAGTGTATGCTTACCCGGGCTCAGCTCTATTGTAGCCTCAGTCTGGCCTTTTCCATAGTGAATATGAGTGGCATCGGCAGGGATAGTCTCTCCTGTTTTCATAAAACCTCCATCAATGATAATGTGATGATGGCCTTTATTCTTGTTTACTTCACCAGCCGGCTCAATTTCCATTCCCTTCACTCCCATTTCAACCAAAACAGTTGATGATACTTCTTGTCCGTCTGTTAGGTTTTCAAAATAAACGCCATCTCCTGAACCACAAGAGGTCATTAACGCGATGAGTAAAACTACTGGTGAATACTTTCTTAAAAATTTCATAGGGTTATTTATTTAGGTTGTGCTAAGTTAGTCACATAGTCCTCTAGCATAACAACTCTATTTGATGAAGGTTCATTTATTTGTGTGACCTGTTGTGGGAGTTGGTTTTGACTTGTCTCCGCTACTTATCACTACTCAGGAGTTTCCTGATTTTTCTGGTATCATAATTAGCCATACCGGTCTTTTTCACCACTATTTTGCCTTCTGAAGAGATGATGACCGTAGTTGGTACTACATTGGTTTCGTAAACATCGGGCAGTCTTGAAGCAAGTTTGTAAATGGGGAAATCAAAATCTTTCTTAGCCACCCAGTCTTTAGCAACCTGAAAATCCCGATCTTCAGAAATCATCAAAAAAACAACATCTGGATCATCTTTTAGCTTGCCATATAACTTGTTGATTCCGGGCATTTCGGCAACACAAGGAGCGCACCATGTTGCCCATATATTTATAAAAACGGTTTTGCCTTTTAGGCTCTGAACATCAAGTAGCCCTCCATTTTCATCCAGCAGCCTGAAGTCATAGTCAGCCGGTTTCTGAACCGACTCATCAAGTTCCCCGACATTCATAATACCTGTAGAGAGCACCGCCTGCTGAACTTTCCCGAACACCTCAGCCTGCATTCCAGTGAAATAAATGAGGGCAAACACGCACAGTACAACACCCAATTCTATGAGATCACGCTTTCTTGATTTCGACTTTTTTGCCTTTTCCATACTTCTTTGGACAATTTCCTTTCTAAGAAAGTTCAGGTAAAAATAAGGAACGTAACGTGGGTTACAAATAAACTGAGTTTACTGGTGACAAGTCCTTATAAGGCACCATGCTCAAACATTGAATTGAAGCAGATGTAAAGTAGTTTCTAGCCCCCCTTCAAATACTTCTCGGGCAATGGAAATCCGACAGTCTCTCCCATCCAGAAAACGCTGACAATAAACCAGCGATCCTTACCTTTGAGCAGTTGAATACTATTGATACCACGGGCAAATGGCTTTTCATCTTCTGCCTTTCTGCGAGATTCATAAGTTGAAAACACATGCGCAATTGTGCCGTATTCCTCCACCTTTCTGGCAATCTCTACCTCAAAAAAGCCATCACGTTCGAGGCTGGAACCTGCCTGGTCGATATATTCCTGAACTGTCCAGATTCTGTAGCCTACCTCACCGGTTTGGGCATTTTTACCTGACGGCATCAATCTGCCTTCTGGAATAAAAAGGCTCTTCATCCTTTCCCAATCGCGCTTCTCTCCTGCAGGGCCGGAGATTACATCATACAGTGCGGCTAAAATAGCATCCATCGATTCTACATCTTTTGGACTGGCCGTTTGCGCATTGATCTGAAAAGTAAAGGCAGTAAATAAGAGAAAGAAGAATAGCTTTTTCATAGATGAAGGTTTTGGATGAATTAAAGATAGTGTTTTCGCTGAATCGAATGGCGACAAGCGATTCGCGTAGTTCGCTGCGATAGTTGCGAATTTGTAATAGGTATTGAATACTTAGCATTGAGACTAGTTCTTGCACTCTTTGCGAAGCCAAAGAATCAATCGGGAAATTGAAAAGACCTATAGCCAGTGAGTTTCAGAAATAGGTAACAGCCTCGAATCTTCCAATGCTGCAGTTCTATGCCCGGCTATTTTTAAATATTCTTCATTCTGAGCGAAAGCCATAAAGTCTTTTACCGATAGATGCTCCACCAACAATATGGCATCCCACTTTTCGCTTTCAGGGCCAATCAGAAAGCCCTGGCAATCACCGAAAAAGCGAACGCTACTGCCAGCCTCTATAAGAAACGGCATTGTAAGCTCCATGTAAAGTTCATAGGCTTGTCTTCCAGAGATATTCTCAATTGGCCTGATGCTTTCAAGGCCTTCATAATCTGCGTCTTGCCTAAACTTGAGCATATTCAGCATTACAATTTTACCCTTGTCATGGAACATTTGATAAAAATCTCTGCCTTGTTCCTGCGTAGCTTCCAGATGCGTTTTCATTTAAATATTTATTCAGAATTCGGGTTTCTTAATCGATTAAATCCATGGGTTATTTGAGACCAAAATGTCTTCGGAAACTTCTTCACTCCCGGAAAGCCGAGCTTAATGGATTTACCCGAATAAGGGATATAAGCTGTTCTGAAGAGATAATCCCACAGGCTCAAAGTAATTCCAAAGTTGACACCATATTTATGATCTTCAGGCAAATCGTGGGCATGGTGCCACATGTGCATATTAGGGTTATTTAACACGTATTTAAGAGGCCCGAGAGTCACCCTAATGTTCGCGTGATTCCAATGGCCGACAGCCAGGGTGAATATGTGAACGAAGAAGAAATCATCTATACCAAAACCAATCATAGCGAGTGGTATGTATTCTATGCTGCGATAAACCACCGTTTCCATCCAGTGATAGCGAAGGTGCGCTGCAAAGCCCATTTGTTCCACTGAATGATGTACTTTATGATATTCCCAAAGCCTTGGCGAATAGTGTAGCAACCGATGTACCCACCATTGAATAAAATCCCTAACAATAAACAGGGTAAAAAGCTGCAGAATAACCGGCCAGGTTCCTATTTCAATGGCTACTACATTCTTGAGTCCGAAAAGGGCCAGAAAATCGTTGAAGGCATTGACAAAGACTTCAGAAAGTGCATTAAAAACAATCAGGGAAAAAAGAAAGAAATTGAAGAACATGTAAAAAGCATCCAGCCAGAAGTCCTTTCGGAATTTGGGCTGATCTTCGCGCCAGGGCCTTAACCATTCCCAAACCAGAAAAAACAGGGAAATAAGAATCAGGGCCCAGAAATAATTCTGCCACCAGGGCTTATAATCATATTGAAAGGTAATCTCCTGCCAAAGATAATTGGCATACCCCTGATACCCGTTTCTTATAATTTCAATATACTTCTCCACAAAAAGCAGTTTTGTACCAACCACTAACATAATCAATAACCCATTGTATGAATAACCTTTTTTCCTTAGAAGGAATTCCTTTTGTTTCACACAATTTGTAATAGAAATGACTATGAATTACACATCGACCAAGAAGCCGCTTTTTGCCGCTCTTGCTTTAGGTTTGGTACTTTTAGGCACCAACCCTGCAGAAGCGCAAAGGCGCAACCGCGCTGACCAACAAGCTCAGCCAACAGAAACTCCTAAACAGGATGCTCCCAAGAAGAACGAGAAAACTTATGAGTCTTTGATAAAAGACATGAATTTAGACGAAGGCCTGTTCAAGGTATATCAGAACGATTCCAAGATCATGTTCGAAATCCCTAAATCAGAATTGAAAAAGGACATGCTTTGGATTACAAGGCTGGTGGCCAGCCCTGAAAATCTGAGCCCTTTTACTGGTTCCGGATGGAAAATGAATGAGCAGGTGGTTCAATGGGAAGAAATCAAAGGCAAAATCTATCTGAAGTCTATCTCATTCAACAATGTAGCCGACAGCACCGATGCCATCTTCAAATCAGTGGCAGACAATAACTTCGCTCCGATTATCGGTTCCTTTAAAATTGAAGGTCAGCCAAAGGATTCAGCAGCTTACTTAATAGATGTAACCAGCTTTTTCAACCAAGACACCAAGGCCATTAGCGCCATGAGCAGTGGAATGAGAAGCCAGATGCAGGTGAGAAGACTGGATACCGACAAAAGCTATGTAGAATCTACCAAGTCCTTCCCTATCAACGTAGAAGTTCGTCAGGTAATGACCTATGATGCCGGCAGGCCGCCATCAAACTCTGAGACAGGGCTTATTTCTATGAAGGTGAGCCAGTCGATGATCAAATTGCCGGAAGACAAAATGATGCCCAGGCTGGAAGATGAGCGGGTAGGTTGGTTCACCCTGAGCAACATTAACTACAGCTCAGATAAACTAAAAGGAGACCAGGTGAGCTTCCTGAAAAGATGGAGACTGGAACCAAAAGACCCTGCTGCGTATGCCCGTGGAGAATTGGTTGAACCGATAAAGCCAATCGTTTATTATCTCGATCCAGCCACTCCTGAGAAATTCGTAAAGTGGTTCAAATTGGGTATTGAAGACTGGCAGGTGGCATTCGAAGCCGCTGGTTTCAAAAACGCCATTATTGCAAAAGAAGCCCCAAGCCCGGAGGAAGATCCTGACTGGAGCCCTGAAGATGCCCGCTATTCAACCGTGCGTTATATCGCCAGCATGACGCGTAATGCAGTCGGTCCAAGCACAGCCGACCCAAGAACCGGTGAAATCATTGAGAGTGATATTGTATGGTTCCACAATCACCTGCGCTCTTACAGAAACTGGTACATGATCCAAACCGGAGCAGCTAACCCTAAGGCCAGAACCTTGGATACTCCAGAAGAGGAAATTGGTGAAATGATGAGAGCCGTCATTGCTCATGAAATAGGTCACGCTTTAGGCCTGCCTCACAACATGAAGGCCAGCTCCTCCTATCCGGTTGAGTCACTCAGAAATCCAGAATTTGCAGAGGAATATGGTGTGGCCCCTACTATTATGGACTATGCTCGTCTGAATTACATCGCTCAGCCGGGTGATGGTGTAACCAGATTCATCAGAAAAATCGGCCCATACGATAAGTATTCCATCAACTGGGGATACAGGGTAATTCCCGGAGCCGACACTCCTGAAGAGGAGAAAGCTACCTTGGACAAATGGATTCTGGAAAAAGCGAATGACAGAATGTACCGCTTTGGTTCCGGAGATGGCTCCAACCCTGAAGCTCAAACCGAAGATTTAGGAGACAACTCCATGAAAGCCAATGCATACGGTATGGAAAACCTGATGAAGGTAGTACCCAACCTATTGGATTGGACTACTACCCCGGGTGAGGATTACTCTGATACCGAGGAAATTTATGGCGAAATCATTGGCCAGTGGAGAAGATTTGTTGGCCATGTAATTACCAATGTGGGCGGAATCACAGAAGACTATAAGTCTACCGACCAGCCGGGTGAAGTATATCAGGTGTTGCCTGAAGCCAGACAGACAGAGGCTATGAACTGGTTGATGAAATATGCCTTCAATACACCTGAATGGCTATTAGATGAAGAACTGTTGAGAAAAATGGAGAACTATGGAGCAGTAAACAACATCAGGGCTACCCAGTCTTCTTACCTCAACTCTTTGCTGGACCCAACCAGAATGCAACGTTTGATTGAAGCCGAGGCCTTCAAAGGAAGAAACACCTATACTATTTATCAGCTCCTGGGAGACACGAAGAACGGCCTTTTCTCCGAATTGGCCTCCGGTGCTGAGATTTCGACCTATAGAAGAAACTTGCAGAGGGCTTTTGTGGAAAGATGTGAATACCTGATGACCAATGAAGCCAGCAGCTTCCAGGCCAGACAGGTAAACATTTCTCAGTCAGACATCAGACCTGTAGTGAAAGGTGAATTGAAGACTCTGCTTCGAGAGGTAAACGGAGCCATCGGCAAATACTCAAACGACAGGGCCGCAAGCCTTCACTTGATAGACTTAAAAGACAGAATCGAAGAAATTCTGGATTTGGAAGACTAGATTCAGTGTAATCTGAACCGTTTTATTCAAAAAGGGGCTCATCGCCCCTTTTTTGTTATACATACTGAAACTCCCTGAGTCTACCCCAAAAAACATTATGCAACCACTCTCATATTTGATTTTGAAATCAAGTGTCGATTACACTATCTTTTCTCCTTGATTTTAAAACTAAACTAAATTGCTGAATATGAAATCACTAAGAAAGTTATGCCTTCACACTGTGTTGCTACTTTCCATGTCAGTGATCACATTAAGTAGCTGGGCACAGAGCGACCCTACCGGGGCCTCTCCTGTTACCAGAACTTATGCACTGACCAATGCTACGGTAATAACTAAACCCGGCACTGAACTGAAAGAGACAACGGTTATCGTTAAAGATGGCCTTATTCAAAGTGTGGGCAAGAATGCTTCAATTCCGGCCGATGCGCAGGTAATTGACGCTTCCAAACTGTTTATCTATGCAGGATTCATAGATGGAATGTCTAACACTGGAGCCAAAAGACCAGAGAACCCTGATAGACCACAAAACCTCTTTACACC
>Ga0114899_1001972_pt1 | contig 11389 bp, 8 predicted proteins | sample MalvireepMed_215_FD_83497 | JGI IMG/M metagenome (GOLD analysis project Ga0114899, IMG submission 83497) | Marine viral communities from the Global Malaspina Expedition - Malaspina viral metaG DeepMed_215 | ecosystem: Environmental > Aquatic > Marine > Oceanic | place: Mediterranean Sea... | reverse complement strand
GAATATATCTCTAGGACTTAACTTTCGAGGGGGCCCAACTCTAGGTTCAAATTCAAATCTATCTCTAGCCACCTCATCAACAAATACTTTCTCGTATGTATGTGGTGAAAACTCCTCTAAAAATGTCTTAGGTGTAACATCTAAACCACGTTCTCTCCTAGCTTTTACCCATTTAAGTACATGACCCGGCCCTTTCGTATGTGATCCTGGTGTCATCATACCAAACATAGCCCCTAGTATAGCATTAGCAGCATTAGTATCATTATAAGCTGGATCATTTGGATCACCGTACGCACTAGATATTCCATACATTGTAGCACCTGTGGCAATAGCTCCGTACCTACGTTTGAATCCCATACCAGCAAGTGACCTTCCAATGGAGCTTAACGCTAAAGACATCACAGCTCCGTCTCTACCTGCTTCTGCGTAATTAGCCTCACGCCCATCTAACTGGGCTTGACCAGCCTCATGCGCCATCATTTGTAATGAACCAGCAGCTGTATCTCCAGCAAGTCTAGCAAATACACCTCCAATAGTAGCAGTTCTATTACTCATGGTAGCGGCTTTCAAGCCATACTTAATGCCAGCTCCAGCTAGCCCACCACCTGTAATCATCATAGCCGCATCTGGCAAAAGCATTCCAATAAGATAAACTAATTGGTCTTCCCATTCTGTAGAAGTTGGCTGTATATTCATATTCTTTATCTTATTTGCAGAAGCTGCCATAAAGTTTTGCTTCTCATCATAGTCAAGGTTTAATTTATCTGCAACATACTCAGATACATTATTAGCAGTTACAAAATAATCATACCCAGATCTAGCTAAGCCTGCTTGAAAGTTTTCTCCAATCTCTAAAAATTCACGGATAGATGATTGGAACATATCATCCGCATAATCAACAACACCTGAACTGATTCTATCCCATCTACTTTGTTCATACCTTTTACGACCCTCTACGGGTGATTTAGGTATAAGCCTTCGTTGCTGTTCGGTTAACTCTAACTCGTTATATGTAATCTTAGGTCTCTTTGGAGTACCCCTCTTAAGAGATCCATCTATGTTAAAAGCATTAACCTTATTGAAATGCTCTGCACCTAAACGTACACCAGTTTGTCCCATTAGAATCCGCCCGCATTAAGTGCAGGATTAGCTCTAGGATTTTTACCGAATCCTCCTACATTTTCAGATGCTACTGCACTTTGGTCAGTAAATATACCAGGACCCAGGGAGTGATGTCGGGCAGCCTGTTGTTGAGCCAATTCAATAGAATTTTCAATGGTATTTAACAATGTTAATATATCCCAAGACCAATCTCTTTTAGCTGGATCTGCCTCTGCAATATAATCACCATCCTGTGCATTGTATCTATCATATATAAATACTGCTTGTTCCGCAGCGATATTACCTCCTAATGATTTCATCTGCTGATTTTTTACTTGGGCTTCAAACCAGTCTCTAGTCATAACGCCTATATCTTTATTACGAATAATATCTACAAAACCAAAGTCCATCTCAGGATTTGACCAAGGAAATAATTGGCTCTTCTCCATATCATGTAAGATAGTTTGCCTACGAAAAGCCCACCAAGCATCTAGTTTTTCCGAAGCCTCTGAGTCACCAGCCCTCTCAGCATTTCTTAGTCCATCTAAATATTTTTTACCGACTGAACCAAATACTCTATTCACAACTGATCTAGGAGTTTGTTGGTTCCACTTCTTGTCTATTAAAGATCCTGCATTAATCATACTACTAACCTTTGCTAGCTCATCATCAGCTAGGATAGATGAGAAAGCTCTAACCTCCTGATCTGTAAAACTCCTACTCTTAAGGAATTGATCAGAGGTAAGCGGTGCATTAGTCGAAGGATCTTTAGGATCTCCTAAAATATTAGACTCATTACCCGTAGTAACTTTTAACTTACCAGCAGGCTCAACTGGGGGAGGAACTGCATCAGTAGTAAGTACCCAATCCTGAGACTCTTTAACAATATTTCGCTTTCGATGCCGATCTACCGCATCAGAAACTAGGAACTTACCTTTTTGCTTTTGCAAATATCCGATTGCTACATTTTTAGCTATGGCACGTAAGTCTGCTGATCCACCTACAAGTGATTGGGCTCCATCATAAGCATAATAAACATTATTATCTGAACCTACTTCTGTACTAGGTCTGTTACCTCTAATAAGAGCCATCATATTTTTAATTAGAGGATCACTTTTTTCTAATGCTATTAGCTCATGTCTTGTAGTTTCATTCTGGTCTTTAAATACTAATACACTTAACTCCTGTATTAAAGCATTATTAAGGTCAGCAAAGTTATCAAAAACAAACCCTTTCTCATCCATTAAATTTTTGAACTGTGGCAAGAGAGCATTAACAGTCCTACTTAAAGATATTTGATAGGATGAACCTTCAAGATTTTGAAGAATTTGCTTATTAGCGGTACTCATAAAAGGATCTTCAATAGTTTCTACTGCTTTTTCATAATTAGCTCCAACAGTTCCATGATAGTTATAGTCAGCCCTAGTTGTTTTTCCATTAGCATCTTTAGCAAATGATCGTGATTCTTTAATACCACCAGCACCTTGCATCTGAACGTGCATCTTACTAAATGGTATCTCCTGCAGGACATATGCGTTCTCGCTTGTTTTTAATAAACTAGCCGTCTTTTCTAAGGGTGTCGTACTTGCTTCTATGCCATCCTGCCTAAGAGTTGAGGTAATTAAAGTATCATTGGCATTGGCTAACCGAGTCAAAGCACCACCTTCGTTACGTTGCAATTCTATTTTAGTATAAGGCAGTCCCGTATTAGGATTGTCTTGCAACCAACTTTGTACTTTATGAAATTTTTTATCATCGTTTATGTAGGCATTAATATAAGTTAAGTTAGAGTTCAATCTATCTTTATCCTCAGCCCATTCATCTTTAATTTCTTGCGCCATTTTTCGTACATAAGGGCTAACATTTTTATCTGCCAATGCATTTTTAAGTTGTGTTTGTAAGTCTAACTCAACAATACCTAATCCTTGACTTGGGGGAAGTCCTAACTTCTTAGTCCATTTGCCGTCAGACTTATCAGCATACACAAGTTGACCCGCTGTTTTACTACCAGTCCTTCTATCTATATCTAAAGTTTGGCTCTCACCTATTAGGTCCATAAGAGTTAATACATTCCTATCAGCTTCAGTAGCCGCAACTTCAAGATCATACCCATCCTGTAATATATCTACTCTTGTTTTCTCTAAAGCCAGCCTCCTGTCTTGCCTCCTATTAGTTATCTCATTCTGCTCCGCTATCGCATCTACTTCCAGCTTTTTATTATGGTACCTACCTCTAATACGCATACCAGTTAGATATGCTTCCGCAGCTCTTTGTTTGGCATTTTCAGAAATTTGCACAGCAATCTTATCCCGCTCCATTCTCTGCTGTATAATACTATTAGTACCAGAAGATATTGCATTACTAAGTGCATCTATCCAAGGTCTATCTGCCTTATGATGTACTACTGTTGCCATTTATTTTACCACCAAGAGAATAAGTGTTTAACTGGAGTCCCGTCAGGATTTCTAGCATCACCGAAAGGATCCCATGCTGTAGGATTCCATTCCGTTGTGTTCCGTTGATTCTGTAATCTGGCCCAACGCCTATTCCAATCATTATAACTGCCACCTCTACCCATCATTTCTTGATTAGCAGCATTTGGATTTTGAGGTAATCTAGTACCAGAACCAAATTCACCAATACCAGTAGGTGTCTGGCCAAGAGTTGGACCATACCGTGGACCAGGCATTCCGGTATATTTAGGATCTATATTACCACCTGTATTACCAGAACCTAAGTTATCCCACCAATTACCAACAGCAGAAGTAGTATTATCCCACCAGCTAGATCCTGCAGCATTAGGTGCTGTGTTTATACCCGGAGGACCACCGAAATTAGGATCGTAACTAGCATTAGTAGGACCAGCACCTCCACGTAAACCTTGCATCATAGCAAACTGCATCATTGGATCCATTCCGCCCCCAACTCCACCGCTTCGACTAGGTCCATATCCAGATGACATTGCACCTGTAACTGCCCCAGCGGCAGCCATTCCAGCAGGACCACCAAATGCGGCTAAGCCTGCACCAACAAGACCTGGTAACATACCGGCGGATCCTTCTTTAACGTGTTCAACACGCTCTTGAGTTCGCCTAGTGCTTATATCACCTAACTGAGATAGTCTATCTAAGCCAAATTGGTTTTGCATCTGTGCATTTTTCTGCGCCCATAAGTTCTTAGCTTGTGCCTGTTGCTCTGAAAACTGAGCCACATCTAATCCATGCTGGGCTCCAAACATCTTCTCTTGTGAGGCTAACCCACGTCTTGAAGCTAGATCCTGACCTACTAAACCAAGTCCACCAAGATCAAGTTGGCCCATAGTACCGTAACCACTAATTTGTCTTTGCTGTAACCCGCCCATAAGCTGACCTGCACCCATTCTAGCTTGCAAAGCAAGTTGCTGTCTTTGTATGGCTGACTGCTCAACTGCTCTAGCGGCGGCACCTCCAACAGTTCGGCCATATTCCATAACATTCTGTGAACCAAGTCTTTGTAGTGCAGTACCGCCTCTAGCACCTTGACCTCTACGAGAAGCTATATCAGCCTGTTGCATCTTCTCCCTAGCACCTCTAGTAGTCTCAGCTAATTGAGCATCATAGCCGGCCCATGCTTTATCACCAAGACCACGTAATGCTTGCACATCAGGCATAACTTGAGCGGCAGAACCAGCCATCATATTACGAAGTTGTTCTACTCCGGAGATAGATAGCCTATCCTCACCTTGCAATTTTCTAAGACTATCTGCACTAGAACCTTTAAAACCCTCAAGATCATCGGCACTCATTCCTGAAGTGTACCCACCAGGACCTTTATACTTTAAATTTTCAAGACCTGAGATAGATCCTTTTAAACCTTCCTTCTGTTCATCTGTTAGCCAACTAACATCTTCACTCCAAGAACTCCCTTTCTCAGCACCAAATGCACTCATTACAGGATCAAGAACGCTCGATAAACTAAAACCCATATACCTCCAATATTCGACAGTCGAAAATCACCATGAAAATTCAGGGGTGTAGGAGAATCCCATCCACCCAAGTTGAAAATTTGTACTACTTCCTTTAAGCCTAAATCGTATTCGTTTTGCGGCTTTATTCAAATGCACCCGTTCTTGTTCTAACGTACCCTTAGGTTCAAGAGCCCTAACTCTAGTCCATAAACTACCAAGATCTTCAGAATACCATAATGTAACATCATCACCTTGTGTATATAAATCTAAGAAATCTATACGAATAAAACTATTTGGTAAATAAAAATCCTTTGTATCATACTGCCATGGTATTGCATAGGTACCATCCTGCACAGCCATTGCATTGGCATCATATACATAGGATGAACCCGTCTCTACATTACCAGTAGGACCAACTCTTTTGCCCTGACTTAAATAAAATCTGTGCAGTTTTTCATCCACAAAGAAAGCACTGGTCCATGGCTGATTATAATTAGACCAAGGATGTTCTAACTGACCCCAAGTTAAAGTTTCGCTAGACTTAAAGGTAGTAGCAAAATTGAAATAATGTGTGTACTCTCTAGTAGACCATGCCTTATACTGCTCACTATATCTAAAGGCTTTCCGCATTCCTTTAATAGCACCTTCAGGGTAAAACAGCAGAAATTCTTGTAACTCTGGATCATACGAACAATGGATAAATTCTTTCATTGTTATATTAGCAAACCTACTAGGAGAAAATAGATCTTCTCGAATAGGATCCCCAATATTATTTAATATCATTCCACCGGTATATTCATATACATTCTTAGAGCCTACAACATAGTGTTTACCAGGTACTTTAACTACAGCATGAGTGCTTATAGCACCTTCATTCGTAATAGTAGATTGGAATCTTGTAGAAGCATTTACACTAGCAACGTAATCACCTCGATAAATAATACCACGCTTATAAACTATTAGCAGTTTGCCTAATACTCTAATAGATTGAATGTTACTATCACCTTCTTCCAGATCATATACTTCACCGCCGTCCTCTGATGTGAAATTCTCATAGAGTGTTGCGGCACTCATTCTAACTCTGGAATTAAAGTTAGTAGCAGTTTCGTAGCATCTGCCAAAGATTAGCTTATTGTTGAATAATTCTACAGTCTTGGCTCTAAAGTCTGTAAGAGCAGTTGAACCAGCAAGAAATGGCGATGCTGTTAGTTGAGCTAATTTAATTAGTCTAACGGTTGTGCCTCCCGCTCCTTTACATACTAGAAACGGCCTATCTACATTATTTGTTACAACAGCAGTACCTTCTATTAGAGCATTAGTGCCACCTGTTATTGCAAGTTTCCAATTTGGTATTGATACATGATCTGGTATAAAATCTTCAGATCCATTCAAAGCTATGGGTAGTATAACACTTGCTAGTTTTAAGGCTCGGTCAGGTAATGCATCATCTAATGTAATAGCTAAGGTACTTATGTTAGCAATAGTAGTACGATGCTCTTGCGCCGTTCCAAATCTTTCGATCTTAGGTGTTGTTGACGTAGTATTAGCAAAAGCGGCACTATCTAAAGTTGTTACAACATCCGTATATGAGGCATCTGCCGCCACTGTTGTACTTGAGACTGTTTGCTCTACATTCCATGTAGCCACAGCATAGCCAGTAACTACTATCTTATCACCAGGATTATATACTTGTTCTCCAGCTACTCGATAAGTTGAAGTTGCACCTTTTGTTGTAGCCGTAATAGCAATAGAATTAGAACTTATATACCGAACCCCAATCTTGCCACCTACAACCATACCTGTACTGGCCGCTACATTTATAACAGTAGCATCTTTGGCAGCTGCCGCAGTTAAAGTAGTCCTATGTATGTTAGTACCGTCAGACTCAATCGAATATACCCACTGACCTGCTAACCTTTCAAATACCGTAGTAGTTGTAACAAGAATTAAATCGGTAGTTCCATTTGCATAATTGAGTGTAAAGATTGACTGTGGCGATCCTTCAATAGCATCCATAAATTGAGAATACCCTTTATCTATTTCAACTAAACCGCCTCGAATAGTTACATTTTTGGCAGTTAAAGCTCCACCATCCGGTAACGCATCAGATCTTAAATCCTTACGAATACCACTGGTAAAATTATCAATGAACTTGTATTGAGTTCCTACCGGTTCAGTTTGTGATTCTTCAGCCATTATACACTACTTACAGTTAAATACTTCCAACCACCTGCTTGTCTAATTTCAAACCTAGTAGTCGTACTATTATAAATCATTTGTCCGTTTTGCGGGGAATCTATTGCATCCCTTTGTACTGTTGTATATTCAGGTACTGTTAATGATTCTATCCAGTTTATAAGATCCCTAAACCTAGTATCTACATCCTCTACATACTTTGCTAAAGCCTCTTTTACATCAGCTTCTGCTGATAAATCTATTTGTGCCCATCCTTGCGATACAATAAGGTTCCTAGTCTGCATCAGTATTTAATGATGTAGTTTATTGCAAGCCATGGTTGCATTTGAGTATGGGCACTTGCTGCTTTTACACCAAGATTTAAATCGGTTTTATTAAGTCTAAAGGCTGCTGCATCTGCCGCACTTTCTCTTGTAATACCTTCCGCTTCTGTCTCAGATTCAGTAGTAAGATCCGCACTTGCTGTTATAGTTGAGGCAGTTCCTAATGTGGGTTTTGTACCCCAAACAGCAGAATTCTCCCCAACATACTGAACTTGATTACCATGATAAGTCTCTCCACCAGAACCTATATTATGCCATAATTCGTACTGGTGAATGTGACTATCTGGTGCTGTCTTATGATAATGCGGCCCCGCACCACTCTCACCTGCTGTTAATGTATGAGCTTCATTTGCTCCATAATCTCCAAGAGTTCTTGCTGTTAAATTATCTGTTGGGTGTAATCCAGCAGCTCCTGCCACAGTATGGGAATCTTCCCCAGTACCTGAACCTACAGGAGTGCGACCTCGAAGGTCCGGTATTCTAAACCAACTTGAGTTAGAAATAAAGTTAGCATAAGTACCAGAACTTGTACTATTACCAGGTGCATTATATGCATCACCTATAGCCGCATAAAGTTCAGCTTTAGCAGTTTTTTCATATTGTGCCCCATCACACCATAACCAACCAGCAGGTAATACTGAACCAGCATACAGCTTAATCTCACCTGCTATACCAGCATACATCTTGTTAGCACCAGCAAAACCTGAAGCATCTGAACTAAGTCCTGAAGTAGTTGCCTTTACTGTAAGTGTATCTGCTGTATCAGAATTTCCTATAATAGTATTGCCAGTTGACTCAAGTGTAGTAAATTTACCAGCCGCCTCTGTAGTAGTTCCAACAGCTACACCATCAATAGCACCAGAACCTCCTGAAAGAGTAGGATTAGTTAGTGTTGCAGCGGTTAATGTCTTATTAGTAAGTGTCTGTGTTTGCGTAGTAGTTACTACAGTCCGTTGATTCCCAGTACCTTCAGTACCAAGGAATAACATAGAAGTCTCATCGGCTGTACCTGAATGTTTCTCCATCCAAACTTCAGCCATCTTGGCAGTGGTACTATGATTTATACCGGTACTACTAGCATTTAATCTTGTATCAGCAGGACCACCTTGAGCTGAGGTTTCTTCTTTAATAGTTATCCGTCTATGATAACCTGAATCATCTGAATCTGCTCCTTGTGCAATAACATCTGGGCTAGTAATACCACCTATAAGATGATCTCTACCAAGCCGTTCATTATATGCTTGCTTTATCTCTCTAATCCTTTGAGGACCTTCTAAGGCATCATCAGTATTAGCAGGAGTAATTTCACTATTTGGATGTTTATTAGCCATAATTCAATGTTCTTACAAATGGATCTTTCCAGTAGTTAGATTGTATTGGACTCATTGTATCTAATTTTTGGTATAAATCTGGTTTAACTGTCTGTGAATCAATAGCCTCCTTAACCATTGATTTAAAGACAGCCCAATAGGCATTTGCTCTCTCAGTATTATTCAAATGATAAAGTGTCCAACAGATAGTAAGTGCAATTAGTAAGTCATCTTTTTGGCTTAACTCAGACTTACTTTCGTCTGTTGATAAATCTGTAGGCCATTTACTTCTCCGTAGTTTTGCCGCATAGGCCTGATCTGGGGCAGGATATATCTCAATGGTACTAGCAAAGATACAATATTGTGTAGGTCTACTACTGGTACCACTTACTATTGCATTATAAAATCTACTTTTCCATGTACGCCTATCAACAGGCTCTACATTATAATATTCTGTACCATCTATAATAGAAATACTATGAACATCCCTAGTATAGGTTGGTAAGGAAATTGACGCATCGGTAAGCTTGACTCCAGTATAGGCAACCGTTAGGTCATCTAATGAAATCATCTCCTCAAAGTCAAAGAATCTAGCTAGACGCATTTGGCAGGTGTTGATTAGAGAGTTTATATGCTCATCTAAATCCTCACGATTGCCAAGAGCTAGCTTGACCTGACTACGAATATCACCGAGCGTCAACGTTCCCATAGGTTCTCTACATTACACAATGCATCCAAACCATCTTAGCACTAGCATCACTAGCCGTAGCACAACAAACGTGTATTTGGTTTGCTGTTGCTATGGTAAGAGCACCATCTGTGCCAGCGATGAGTCCATCACCATCGGCCGCAGATCCTGCAAGTGTTAAGTTGACTGTGGCGGGCCCACGTGTCTGTATCCAGCAAAATTGTGCATCAGCAGGCGCAGAAACTAATAGTCCTGCGGCTACTGGTGTTGTATCGCCAGCACTCGTATCAGACGTAACTAAGTCTTGAGTGGTAGCCTTAAACATCACAAGATTACCGACTACAGCAGCTATAGCCCCAATATCGAATTTATGGTACCGATATACTTTCATACCATGATAGCGAGTCGAACCAATGACTTCTTTCTGATTGGTATGAACATCGGTAACAGCACCCGACCAAACGACTTTTTGACCCTTGTCGTCTAGGGTATATGTGTTAGCCATATTACTCCTTATGAACCTTCAGCTGCCGTGAAGCAGTTGTAAATTACAGCACTTGACCGACGGCTACAAGCAATCATATTCATTGCTGTAACAATCTGAGCCGCACGCTTCAATTGATTCGGAACAGGCTTCCACTCCGTCATGTCGAAATACATGCCTGGATCATAATAAGCATAGATATGATCTGTATCAAGCATATAGATACGACTACCAGGATTAGTAGCTGTAAATGTTCCGTTTGAGAGTGAACTTGACGTATCCTGCGGACACTGGTCCGACGGAAGAATGGGCAAGCCCTCAAACGTAAGTGTCTGAAAACTAAGGTCACCAACCTTCTGTGTTATAATACGCAAGTGATCGTCTATCGAGGCATTATACGCACGATAGATGTTATAGTCGGTCAGAATAATATCAGGTCTTTCGTTACCAAGAGACTTAGAACAGTTGTCCTTAGTTTCTCGCATTGCGACAATACCTTTATCTGGACCAGACGCATGAGCAGCACCGAATACATTGGCACCAGCCGTTGAACGACTGTCATTATTACCAAAGTTTGCATCAGTACCATAGTTGAGTGTTTTATTACGCCACCAACTATATGTTGATTGATTGATACCACCAATAGTTGTACTGGTAGTAGGATCATCCCGAACGAGATGTTGGAGACCTTCCATCATCTTATTAGTAGAATCAACGGCACTATAAAGTCTCGTCTCAATCTCCTTAACAAGTGAGTTTTGGGCAACTTCCATCTTGTGCTTCAACAGATTAATAATCTGCATCTTGCCACGGTTCTTTTGTTCTTCGATTTGCGACCGAGTAACCGAAGCTACTAGGTAACGCCAATTATATTCAGCCGTTGTCAACGGATCAATGTCATTAATATTGACCGCATCTTGGTCTGAAATCCAACCGACCGTGTCGTTCTCGGCGTAGGAGACCGGAGTCTCTATATACTTACCACCTTGGTAAGTTTGCAACCGCCCTTTGCTTTTCAAGTATGCGAAGAAAACTACCTCGTTGAATACTTGATCGGCAATTCGTTGCTTCATGTGACGCCATGTGCTGACAGCCAAGCTGTCTAACGCCTCAGTTCTTGAACGAACAGTAGCCATATATTACCTTATGATTATTAAGTTACGATGTTTCTGATACCGAAATACCAGACTCATCAAATAGATTATTTAAGCCTTGATCCGTGACTTCTTCTTTAAAGGCTCTTTCCATAGCCTCATCAAAATCCAAATCTTGGCTTTCACCAGTTTCACCAATCATTTTGCTTGTTGGCAAAAGTCCCCCTCCAAGAGAAGGCTTTGGCGG
>Ga0114899_1001971_pt1 | contig 11392 bp, 11 predicted proteins | sample MalvireepMed_215_FD_83497 | JGI IMG/M metagenome (GOLD analysis project Ga0114899, IMG submission 83497) | Marine viral communities from the Global Malaspina Expedition - Malaspina viral metaG DeepMed_215 | ecosystem: Environmental > Aquatic > Marine > Oceanic | place: Mediterranean Sea... | reverse complement strand
TTCACTCTGATAGAGAGAGCGGGCTAACTAAGTTTGGACCTCATAAAGCTGATCTAAGAATTAAAATTAACGGTTACCTAGCAAAGGATTTTTTATCAAGAGGGCAGAAGAAAGTACTAATAAATGCGATGTTCTTATCTCAGACACTGTTGTTGAAATCAGTAACCGACAAGGGAAGCCTTTTTGTTATCGATGACTTTACTTCTGAGCTAGATGATACTAATCAAAAAGCATTGCTTAATATGTTGATGGGCCAGGATAATGTTCAAATACTCATATCTTGTTTACAACAAGACTCCCTAAAATGGCTCAAAAAAGGGTATAATAGCGCCCATATGTTTCACGTGGAACATGGAAGTATCACTCCCATAATGCGGCCAGAAACTAATAAAATAAATTAAAAGGTAGATTATTGAATGACTGAAAACAATAATGAATATGACTCATCCAGTATTAAAGTTCTTAAAGGTTTAGATGCTGTAAGAAAGCGTCCTGGTATGTATATTGGAGATACTGATGATGGAACTGGTTTGCATCATATGGTATTTGAGGTGGTCGATAATTCTATTGATGAAGCGCTGGCTGGGCACTGTAATGAAATTAATGTAGTGATCCATACAGACAACTCTGTTTCTGTTTATGATGATGGTCGCGGTATTCCTGTAGGTCTGCACCCTGAAGAAGGGGTTTCTGCCGCTGAAGTCATTATGACGGTATTACATGCTGGTGGTAAGTTTGATGATAATTCGTATAAGGTTTCTGGCGGTTTACACGGTGTTGGTATTTCCGTAGTAAATGCATTATCAGATGAGTTAACTTTAACTATCCGTAGAGAAGGTAAAGTTCACGAGCAGAACTATAAAATGGGTGAGCCTACTGCGCCGTTAGCAGTTATCGGTGATACAGACAAAACAGGAACTGAGTTGCGTTTTCATCCTAGCCCTGCAACCTTCACTAATATAGACTTTCATTACGATATTTTGGCTAAACGATTGAGAGAGCTATCTTTCTTAAATTCGGGTGTGAGTGTTAGGTTGAAAGATGAGCGTTCAGGTAAGTCAGATCACTTCCAATATGAAGGCGGAATAGAAGCTTTTGTTGATTACCTTAATCAAGCTAAAACAACGATCAATAAGAAAATGTTTCATTTTACTATTCATCGTGAAGAGGATGGCGTCACTGTAGAAGTGGCAATGCAGTGGAATGATAGCTTTCAAGAAAATATTTTTTGTTTTACTAATAACATTCCGCAAAGAGATGGCGGGGCCCATTTAGCTGGTTTTAGATCTGGCTTAACTAGAACGCTAAATAGTTATATTGAAAAAGAAATAGCCAATAATAAAAATAAAACTAATATGACTGGAGATGATGCGCGAGAAGGTTTAACAGCAGTTATTTCAGTTAAAGTACCTGATCCTAAATTCTCATCACAAACAAAAGACAAATTAGTTTCATCAGAGGTTAAAGGTGCAGTAGAAAATGCTATGGGTAGCAAGTTATCTGAGTACTTGTTAGAAAACCCACAAGAGTCTAAGTTAATCGTAGGTAAAATGATGGATGCCGCTAGAGCTCGAGAAGCGGCCAGAAAGGCTCGTGATATGACGCGTCGTAAAGGGGTGCTTGATATTGCTGGTTTACCGGGTAAATTGGCTGACTGTCAGGAAAAAGATCCAGCTGTATCTGAATTATATATTGTGGAAGGGGACTCGGCAGGCGGATCTGCCAAACAGGGTAGAAACAGAAAAAACCAAGCGATTTTGCCACTTAAAGGTAAAATATTGAATGTCGAAAAAGCACGTTTCGATAAAATGTTATCTTCCGCAGAAGTTGGCACCTTAATAACGGCCTTAGGCTGCGGCATTGGACGTGATGAGTTTAATGTAGAAAAAACGCGGTACCATCGAATTATTATTATGACCGATGCTGATGTTGATGGAGCTCACATTAGAACTTTGTTATTAACTTTCTTTTATCGTCAAATGTTGCCATTAATTGAAAAAGGTTATGTTTATATTGCACAGCCGCCTTTATACAAAATTAAAAAAGGTAAACAAGAACAATACTTGAAAGATGATGCTAACTTAGAAGAGTTTTTAACTAGCATGGCGCTAGATGAAGCTTCATTACATGTTAACCCTGATGCACCAGCATTAGCAGGACAGGCTTTAGAGTCTTTAGTAACGGAGTATCGTGCAGTCGAAGCTGATATCCGTCGTTTATCGCAACTTTATGACTCAAAAATATTAAACGAAGTAATCCATTTGGGTAAACTAAGCGTTGAAGATCTTGCTGACAAATCAATTGTCGAAAACTGGCTGAATAAATTGGAAAAAGCTTTAAAAGGTGATGGAAAGGCCGGTGAAACGCGTTTTGAACTTGAGTTAGTTAAAGATGAAGAAAGAAGCCGTTATTTACCACAAGTAAGAGTGATCCATCACGGTTTATCATCAACTTACTTAATGGATAAACCGTTTTTTGCTTCGGGCGAATATAACAAAATGATGGCTCTAGGCGAAAAGATCGATGGTCTGCTAGAAGTTGGTGCTTACATACAGCGTGGGGCTCGTCAACAGGAAGTATCTTCTTTTTCTGAAGCACTTGCTTGGCTAATGCAACAATCAAAACGTGGTATTGCTATTCAGCGTTATAAAGGTCTTGGTGAAATGAATCCTGAACAGTTATGGGAAACTACTATGGACCCTGAAGCTAGACGAATGCTTCAAGTGACAATTGAAGATGCGGTTGCAGCTGATCAACTGTTTACTACTTTAATGGGGGATGATGTTGAACCGCGTAGAGCCTTTATTGAAGAGAATGCTTTAGCTGTTGCTAACTTAGACGTTTAACCTAATAGACCGTACAATGCGTTTTTTGTACGGTTATTACCTGACTTAATCAATTGGGTATTTTGATATAATTGTTCAACTTGAGGAAATGGTATGAAAATTAAGTCGATTATTTTGTTGGTAGTAGCCATTTTTTCAAGTGGTCACTTAACAGCGGCGGATATTGCGGCTGGTAAAGCCAAAGCGGCTGTTTGTGCTGGTTGTCATGGCCCGGTTGGTATTAGTTTTATTCCAAATTATCCTAATTTAAGTGGGCAAAAATCGGCGTATACGGCCAAACAATTAAGAGATTTTAAGTCTGGCTTACGTAAAGACCCAATAATGGCGGCTCAAGCAGCTTCATTATCTGATGCTGATATCGTTAATATATCCGCTTTCTATGAGAGTTTAGGCACCAAATAAAGAAGCTTCCTCACGTTTCAGTTGTATAGCAAACGTGTAAAAACGCTAATGTCATATTCTACCTGCACAAAATGTAAAGTTATCCGCTGGTTTATTGTGGCGGTTGGCTTAATCTTACTAGCTTTCTTCTTGTTTAAGTTTTGATTTCTAACAAATAATCGACGAATTGACTGAGATCGTCATAAATAGGGATCTTATTTGATAAACCTGAACTTTGTGTTTTTAATCCCTTGCCGGTTAATACTAAGACTGGTTTACAACAAGCGTTAAGCGCGCAATTGATATCGGATTTTGAATCACCAACAAAAAATGTATCTTCAGGAATAGCATTAAACAAAGTTAATAGCTTGTTTGCCATACCCGGCTGAGGCTTTCGGTTTGGGCCTGCATTATCGGGGTGATCAGGGCAAAACTCCAAAGCATCAATAAAGCCACCCACATTGGCGAGTTCTAACTCCATTTTTTTATGCATCATTGTTAAGGTGGCTGTATTGAAATAACCACGGGATATTCCAGATTGGTTAGTAGCCACTGCAACCTTATACCCAGCTTTGTTTAATCGAGCGATAGCCCGCAAGCTTGAAGGAATAGCAATCCACTCATCGACATTTTTGATGTAATCATCAGAATCAAGGTTTATTACTCCATCCCTGTCTAAGATTATCAATTTGTTAATTGGCGTTGTATTGTTCATCGTAAATGGGGTTTCAACTAAGAGAAGTGGGTTATGGGTTATGGACAAAATATCCTATAACCCAACTGAAGAGATTATTGAAATGTATTTATTTTTGAAGCAGTGAAATATCAGCAATGCCTAAAAATAAACTTCTTAATTCAGCGATAAGTGCCAACCGATTATTTTTAACCTTAACATCATCAACGTTAATCATCACATTATCAAAGAATGTATTCACCACGTCTTTTAAGCTTGCTAGCTTATCCAACGCTTCCTTATAGTTACCTTGAGAAACTTGCGCGTCAACAAAGCCTTTAACATCGTTAATTGTTTGGTGGAGTGCACTTTCGTTAGTCTCAAATAAAGTTGAATCAATTTGAATATCAAAAGGGCTAAAATCAGACTTGGCTAATATGTTTTTAACGCGTTTATTCGCTTCAGCTAAGTCCGCACTTTCAGCAGTTTGATTAAAGCTTTGTACTGCGATGACTCTGTGTTTAAAATCGAGCGGTTGTGTGATGCTTAACTCTTGAACCGAATTGATAACCTGAGTTGAAATTCCACTTTCCTGATAGATAGCAGTGGAGCGAGCGGCAAAATATTCGAGTAAATTATGCTTGGTTTCTTTATCAAGTTTAATTCCGTCAAATGTTGCTAGTGAAGCGTCGATTAGTTTACATAAATCCAGTTGTAATGACTTTTCTGTAATTAGTCTTAATATACCAACCGAGGCTCGTCTTAAAGCGAAGGGATCTTTTGCGCCCGTTGGAATTTGTCCAATGCCAAATATGCCGACCAAGGTATCGAGGCGCTCAGCCAAAGCTAAGACTAAACCAGTTTGTGTTTGAGGTAATTGATCGCCAGAGAATCTAGGCATATAAATTTCATCCATCGCTGCTGCGACTTCAGTATCTTCACCATCATTGGCAGCATAATAACGCCCCATAATACCTTGTAGATCAGAAAATTCATAAACCATATTGGTCATTAAATCACATTTACATAACTCGGCTGCACGGGTTGCTAATTTTTCGTCAGCATCGAGTAAGTTGGCAATCACTATGCTTAACTTCTTTATTCTTTGAGACTTATCAAAAAGGGTGCCGAGCTTATTCTGGAAAACTACCGTTTTTAATTTCTCAATGTTTTCTTCGAGTTTTTGCTTTTTATCGGTATCAAAGAAGAATTTAGCGTCAGCGAGTCGAGGGCGAATAACTTTTTCATTACCTTCTATTACAGAGTCAGGATTTGAACTTTCTATATTGGCTATTGTGATAAAGTTAGGTAGAAGTTCACTATCCTGATTAACCAGATGGAAATACTTTTGGTGTTCAGCCATTGAGGATATTAAAGCTTCAGCGGGTACCTCTAAAAACTCTTGATCAAAATTTCCAATTAAAGGAATTGGCCACTCAACCAGAGCACAAACTTCTTCTAATAGTTCTTCGTTGATCACAGCTACAGCGCCAGCTTGTTTAGCAAGAGCTTCGACTTCAATTCTAATTTTGGCTTTGCGCGCTTCAAAACTTGCGATGACCTTGGCTTCAAGCAAATTTTTGGCGTAACCTGTCTCGCTATTCATGGTTATTGCCTGGGGCGCATGGAATCGATGACCAAAAGTTTGGTTCGATGAATCTACATCAAATAATTTAACCGGTACTATTTGGCCGCCAAATAAAGCTAACACCCAGTGAACAGGACGGGTAAATTGACTGGATGATTCTCCCCACCGCATCGCTTTTGGTACTGGTAACTGAGCCACTGCTTTTTGCAATGCGTCTGGAATGAGAGAAGCGGTTTGTGCGCCTTTAACATCAGCAATAAAAGCCAATCTTTCACCTTTATCGGTTTGTTTTCTAGAAAGTTGTTCGATATCGACACCGTTAGATTTGGCAAAGCCGAGTGCAGCAGGTTTCGGGTTGCCGTTTTCATCAAATGCAGCTGCGACAGCCGGTCCTAACTTTTCAACTTGTTTGTCTTTTTGGGCGACATCGAGTTCCGTGAAACGAACGGCTAAACGACGTGGGGTCGCAAAAGAGTCACTGTTTGAAAACTCAAGATTATTAGTTTTAAAAAAATCGGCTAAATTGTCATGTAACGATTTAATCAATTTAGGCAAAGCTTTAGGGGGCAGTTCTTCACATCCAAGTTCGAATAGAAAATCTTGCTTAGCTGAATATTGTTGTAACTTGTCCTGGCTCATTATTTGTTCTCCTGCTGTTGTTTCTTTTGTTGTTGCAGAATAGGGAAGCCCAGCGCTTCACGAGAATCATAATAGGCCTGTGCGACAGCGCGAGATAAAGCTCTTACTCTTAAAATGAATCTTTGTCTCTCTGTTACCGAGATTGCATGACGGGCATCTAACAAATTAAACGCATGAGAGGCTTTTAAAACCATTTCGTACGCAGGAAGTGGTAATCCTTGTTCGATTAACTTTTGGCTTTGAGCTTCACAATAATCAAAATGAGCAAAAAGGTAGTCTACATCGGCGTGTTCAAAATTATAGCTGGATTGCTCCACTTCATTTTGATGGAATACATCACGGTAAGTCACAACACCTTGTGGTCCCTCGGTCCAGACTAAATCAAAAATACTATCGACGCCTTGCAAGTACATAGCGATTCGTTCAAGACCGTAAGTGAGTTCACCTGTAACGGGCTTACACTCAAGCCCACCTACCTGCTGGAAGTATGTAAACTGAGTCACTTCCATGCCATTGAGCCAAATTTCCCAGCCTAAACCCCACGCGCCGAGAGTAGGAGACTCCCAATTATCTTCCACAAAACGGATATCGTGCTCTAATGGGTCAATGCCCAGCGTGCGAAGTGAGTTAAGATAAAGCTCTTGAATGTTTTTAGGTGATGGCTTTAACACTACCTGATATTGATAATAATGTTGTAAGCGGTTCGGGTTTTCCCCGTATCTACCATCGGTTGGGCGACGACAAGGCTGAACAAACGCTGAGTTCCATGGCTCTGGACCTATTGAGCGCAGGAATGTTGAAGGATGAAAAGTACCTGCGCCCACCTCGAGGTCAAGCGGCTGTACGATTACACAGCCTTGATTAGACCAAAACTCTTGTAGTGCCATAATCAGACCTTGAAAAGTCTGAGGGGCACCTTTGATACCTTTGTTTTTGGCGTTCTTATTAGAACTAGTCTCTGAATTAGACAAGTGTTGCTCCAGCAATAGGGAATATAGCGAGATTATAACAACCCTATATTGGTGATCCTATATTTAAACACAAGTTTAAAGCGATATTTGGAGTGTAATTATGCTGTTCGACAGAATTAAACGTCAGCTTGTTGAAGAACCTTAATAAATGTCTCTGGCTCAGGCCTGACGCGATAATTATCAGTAAGGTCGGCGAATAATATTTTATTGTGGTTATCAGTGATGATTACCGTTGGCATTACAGTATCAGAATCATAGCCAAGTGCTTGCATACCTATAGGTAATCCGTTTTTGGCGAGTATATTTAACTGCTTAGCCACGGTGTTATCTTGATCCACCAAGAAAATAAAAGGCAGGTCAAACTTTTCAGCTAGCTGCAGGCTATTGGCATGAGGCTGAGGACTAACCAACACAATTTGAGTGCCATTTTTGGCTAGTTGTTGATATTGAGCTGCGATCTCTTTTATTTGTGCCATACATAGTGGGCACCAGTTACCACGATAGAATAAGTAGATAACTGAGCTTCCTGATAGTTGTTTAGACTCAAAAGTTTGTTTTTGGCAATCTTGAAGCTTAAAATTAGGGAGCTGTTGACCAACCTGCAACACCTCTTTGTTTCTAGAAGGAAATTTTGAGTACCAATAATCGTAGCCGAGCCAACCCAAAAAACCAGTTAGAGAAAAAATAATGCTGCTTAAATTAAATTCGACCGCCATAAAGTTAAATAGCATAACCAAGGTTAAGCCGAATAATTTAATTGTTGATACAGCTATAAGGTGGGGGTTTGTTCTGGCAAATGGTCTGGCTAAAACTAAGTAATTGAAAAATAATGCGCCTGGCAGGTTGCTAAGTAATACACCAAGCCATATTCCATTTTCTAGTGATAAGACATAATTGTTTAGATAAATTTGATAAAAACTAAAACCCGCAAAAAGGTTTATCGAAGTAATAAATGTCGTTAGGAAAATTGATTTTATTAGCATTTTATTAACTCAGATTAAAAATTGCCTACTGCATGCTACGAGGAATTAAACGCCGTGGCATTTTTTATACTTTTTATTACTGCCACAAAAGCATAGATCGTTTCGACTTAACTTAACTGGTGGTAATTGATCACCATCAAGATAAAGCCATTGTGCGTCTTTTTTAATAAAGCGAGAACTTTCATGAAGCTGTCCTACTTGGTTTTTATCAGTTTGGTAAAAAGCGATAAACTCAACAACTCCGGTATCGTCTTGTGCCAGACCTTTTAAACTACGAACAATTTTTAGTCCTAACCATTTGGTATTATCAATAGTTTTTTGAATGATAGTTTCGTCATTAGGTTCACGCTTTTCAGGAGACAAGGTGTCGATTAAGTAGTCGACATTATTAGAGCAAAAAGCACTGTAACGAGAGCGCATGAGCATCTCGGCGCTTAAAGGTTTAACTGAATTATTTATAAAAGGCTGGCAACAATTTTCAAAGCTATCACCTGAAAGACAAAAGCAGAGTTGATTCATAATACGTCTTTTAATCTAACTTCTATTGTTCGTGTGGCTTGTAGATCATCTCCTGTATTACATTGACCAGTACTAACCACTTGATAATAGTGAACAGAATTGATTTCTCTATCGGCACAAGTTATCGCTGCAGTGCAACCTTTAAGACCGTCAACATTAAAAGTATGAGGAGTTACTGGGTTGGTGCACGCATCAGCAACTGCGGCTCCACTAACAGGAAAAAGCGCTAGAGCTTGAAGTTGCGCGCCAGACTCGGCGGCAAAAAATGCTCGAGCAGAAATCACTTGATGGGCGTTAGAAATAGAAGACTGTGAGTTTAAATTCATTAACGCGGCCGCTAATAAACTGATAATAATAATGGTGAATAACAAGAAGGCCATGCTGATACCTTTTTGACTATTGGGAAACTTTTTTGGATAATTTAGTTTAAGGTACATTGCGGATATGGACCTCGTGGAAAATTTCAAAAGATTCATCATTACCGCTCAAATTTCTATCTCTATTTTGAGCGATCAAATTTATTTGGAGTAACCCAGAACGGGTTAAACTGCTATCGGCGTAATTAAATACGGCACCGTTAGCGATAAAATTTTCTCCCATAAGAGATGATGTAAGGCCAGCACCTGTTGCAGGAGGGAATTCTTGATTTAGAACAATATCCTGTCCAGTGTATTTTATAACTTGACCGTAACCTGCGTTATTTGAATCATCATTCACACAAAAAGCAGTGGGTGAGCCGAGTAAATAAAAACGATCATGAGGTGAGCGATTGGCAAATGTGGTCGAGCCAATATTAACGGTTACTTGATCTGCGCCAGCTGCCACAATGTTAGTTAGGTCACCTAAAGTACCGCTGCCGGTATTGTAAACGGCATCAGAGTTTATTGGCATAATGGCGACCCAATCTGCATTTGATTCAGCACCAGCCAAATTATAATCAACGGCAGTAAAATTGGTTACTGCGCCACTTGCTGGTAAATCTAAATAAGTTGATCCATTAATAATGCTCATAAATTCAACACAATGGATATCGTTTGAACTTCCTGCGCGCACGCTTTGCGGTAGTGCCTCACGCATCTCTCGTGAAATTTTTTCTGTGACCCATTTTGCCGACTGACTTAAACGGTTACGGTCTTTAGCATCGATATAGCCAAAAATGGCATTTTTGGTCAGGCTGCTGAATGAGATTGCCATAATGCCAATTAGTACAATTACAATAACCAGTTCTAACAGGCTAAATGCAGAGTGCTTAGGGAAGGGGTTTTGTAGGTAACTTATCATTAAAAATTACCACGGTACTGAGTAAAAATAAAGACATCACCAATTGCTGTAGGCAAAGTGACAGAGACTTCTATTTTTTTTAAATCTTCATTATTGGGCAAACCCCAAAGAGTTCCAACATAGGTTACTTCAATATCAACAGTAAAACCATTAAACCCCGACCTTTGGTTGCCTAAAGCGTCTTCAGGTGGAGTATTGGTAAGTCCATGATAATCATCAACATCATCAAATGTGCTTCTAGTTTCTGTATCTGGACCAAAATTACCTGAGGTAGTACAACTAGTACCAGTAATCACACAAGGTGTGGCATTACCTATTGGTGAATTTTCATCAAAACGCTTTAAACTAATTTCTTCTAAATAAGCTTGTCCTAATTCCGCTGCTTTTACTTGCATCACCGGAGTAACAGAGTTGACCTGGTTTTTACTAAAAACAGTATAAAAAATGGTCATTACAATTGAGGTGAGAGTAATAGTAATGATTAATTCAATTAGTGAGTAGCCGTAATAATTTTTCAAACTTACTCGAGGAATTAACATTGGTGGATATACCCACTAGCTTCAAAGCAAACCGATTCAGTAATACCACCAGCTTTTACGGTTATAGTCTCAAAGGATGTTTCGCCAAGGCTATTATAAGTTATTGTTTTTGCAGATAACTCTACTTGAGAATTAATACTTAATGGATAATTAACAGAGCCTGGAGTAAAAGTGACAAAACTAGAGCCATCGTGAACTTGTAAATTAATTTGATTAGTTTGAGTAACAAGCTGAAAGCTTCTGCTTGAATCATTCATTGAAAACTGTTGTGCCATTCTTCCGGCAGAAATAACTTGTTCAATAACGGCATCTTGTTGATAACTACTGGAGCCATCAGAGCGAGCGGTGATGTAAGCAGATAGAATACCAACAATAACCACCACAATAATAAGTTCTAATAATGTAAAAGCCGCCTGATGCGGCGGCTTTGAATACATTTTTCTTGTCACTAATTAACGCCTTATTTACTCATTAACAAGTAGATGAGTCCGCTGGAGTCAGAGTAATTACTGGGGGCGTGGTATCATTCGCTGCTTCTAAATAGGTGACTGTACAAGTACCGCCCGCAGGTCCATAGGTAAAAGTTATTGTTTCTCCATCGGCCGATGCAGAAGTGACATCTCCAGCAAGGTCCATTCCAGCAACAAGACCTACAACCGTCGGGTATCCGAAATCAGTTAATACATTAACACCACCCATTACAACTTGTACACCTGCACCTTCAGCATCACCTTCATCACCCGCAATCAAAGATTTTGAATAAGCTAGCGTGGCAGTTGATCTGATCGCACCCTCAACACCTTGCATTACAGAAAATCTAGCGTCTTTTTGTAAATCTGCAAATTTGGGTCCTGCAATTGCCGCCATAATCCCCAAGATGACGATAACTACGACTAATTCAATTAAGGTAAAACCTTTAGCTTTTGGTAAACTACTTTTCACAATACAACCCTCACTTATGATTATTAATAT
>Ga0114899_1001970_pt1 | contig 11393 bp, 9 predicted proteins | sample MalvireepMed_215_FD_83497 | JGI IMG/M metagenome (GOLD analysis project Ga0114899, IMG submission 83497) | Marine viral communities from the Global Malaspina Expedition - Malaspina viral metaG DeepMed_215 | ecosystem: Environmental > Aquatic > Marine > Oceanic | place: Mediterranean Sea... | reverse complement strand
GTTAACTTTTTATTATCTACCGCCGCCCTTAAAGACTCTTCTAATGGACCTTGGCCTACGAAGTACATAGTAAAGTCTATATTGCGCTTTTTAAGTTCTTCAGCTATTTGTAAAGAAAACTGATGATTCTTTACTTCACTCAGACGCCCCACTTGAATGATTTTAAGACCATCATCTTTGAACGTTTTACTCAGATAATCACGAGAATGACCTGCCTTGGTAATCATGGTATCAACATCAACAGCATTTGGTAGTATTAGTACATCTTTAGTAGTCCCAAACAAATATTGCGCTGCGAGTTTACCACAAGCAATTTTATCAGTAGCTATCTGTCTATTAATAATCAAAGCCCATTTTTTGTATAACTTTCCGATCTTACTATATTGCCTGCTGCTTGTATTATGAGAATGAGAGATACGATGTTTAATGCCAGCTCCCTTGGCTGCTAGCAAATGAAAAGCATTACTTAGCAGCATATGAGCATGAACGATTTTATACTCAGGATTATTTTTTAGAAACCTTTGTAGCTTCAACATACGTTCAATAGGATTATTAGCCAGTATAGGAATAATACGGCCGCCCAACTCAATGATTTCGGCGTCGTAATCGGCCTTTTGGTCTGTAAAGGTAACAAAATCAAACTGGATCTGACTGTGATCGATATTGCGATACAAGTTCATCAGCATCGTCTCAGCACCAGCACGATCCATTTTACCTACTACCTGTAATACTCTCTGTAAGGCCATTATTTAGACTCCATAATATACTCTCTAGCCTATTAATATCAGTTAATACTCTTTGTTTGTTATATATTGCAAAACCTTATAAAAAACAATTTTCTATAAACAAACTTTTAAATAATGGTACTTTATCTACTACGTTCTCTACGCGCAGATGATAATAAGTTGAGGCCTATCCGCGCAGATGATATAGTATTCAACGCTAAGGGAACAGGGAATTTGAGATTTAATAATAAAAAGTTAACTTTTAGAGACGTTAAATTGTATTTGTAGTATTTACGAGTCGCTTTGACGAATTTTTTGGCCTCTACGATAGTTTGCTTAAGATATTGACTATCAATCGACATCAATACAAACCATAAAGATTTTGAAGCGAAAGATGCATACGCTTGCTTAATATCATCACCAGACATAATCTGGTCTATATACTCTTCAATATAGAGGCTAGCAACAAAAGCATCTAGCATTCTCATATCATTAGAATTTGTCACTGACTGCTCGTTTTGCCAATACACATATACTGGGGAATTTAGAAAATCAATTTTCGGTTTATGGGACATTAGTAGCTGACTAATTAAGACTTTATCCTCCATATAGGAGATATCTGTAGGAAACCTAATACCCTCGAACACTTTATTTTTGAACAGTTTATTCCAAAGCGCACTGTGGTTTTCTCCAGAAAGAATAGAACACAAAAAGTTATTTAAGCTCTTTGCTCTCACTGGAGTAACTTTATCTTTTTTTCCTTTGTAAGCAACGTAGTATTCAGCCACAATTATATCAGCTACATTATCAATAGCTTTTTTTACAAGTTTTTCAATTCCATCTTCTAAAACGTAATCGTCCGCATCGACAAAATAGATATAACCCCCTACTGCTGTATCCAGACCTACATTACGAGCAGTCGATACACCCTCGTTTTTCTTATTAATAATGATGACTCTCGAATCATTTTTTGAATAACTCTCACAAATAGACTGAGTATTATCAGTTGAACCATCATTTATAATAATAATTTCAATATTGTTATAAGACTGATTAATCACACTTGATAGACATCTGTCTAAAAAAGGCTCCCCATTAAAAACTGGAATGATAATTGAAACTTTCGGATTATCTATCATTTTGAGCCTATTTTAAGTGCGTCCGTTAAAAAACCAAACCCTTTTTGTTTTTCGTTTTCTCGGATTTTATTTATTTCGTCCCAGTCTAAGGGCTTATTTAAAATCTCCGGATCAATATCAGCTACACTATCAAACAACCTGTCTTCTAAACCAAATACTTTAAACAGAGATTCAAAGCGGGTACGCCCTCTAACTGTATTGGCGATAGCTATAAATGGCTTATTGAATATGATTGAAAAGACACAGCCATGAAACGAGTCTGTAATCACAAAATCACTTTCTTGTAGCGCTTTTATCCACTCTTCAACCGGAGGAAAAATATAGTCAGCGGATGATTTAGCATAGCCCTTATCAAAGACTTTAGGCATGACAAAAAATAGCTCATAATTGAGCTTTGCAGCAATGTTTGGAAGTCCCTGCATGCGCGGCTCTTTAGGGTCTAGCACATAGCAAAAAATACCACGGCCACCTGAAGGATGCTCTGGCTTTAGATCTGCAGCTAAGAGATAGTCTGTATCACTCAAAAGCATAGTAGGGTCGCACGTTTGAACAGCGTCAACCTGCATATTGTCTTTGATCAAGTCGACAGCACTGTCTTCTCTTACAGAAACAGCATCAAACTTTCTTAGAAACTTACCACAACGAGAGGTTTCTTTAGGATCAAAACGCCAATCGTCTGTACCTAACGAAGCAGCATAACTGATTTTTTTTAAACGCTTTTTTGCAAAGCCTAAAAAATAAAGCTTTAGATCAGGACAGTATTCTGGTCGCCAGACTTGATCACTACCTACTACAATAGCATCTAAACGTTTGGCAAATTTAGGAACAAAAGAAAGCCTGATATGACCACTAGAAGGCTTGATTTTATTGTCAACGAACGCTCTTGTATCAGAAGAGATACTTGCCATTTCTTTTTCGTTTGGGTAATAAGGCCTTCTCAGCCTATATAAAATTCTAGCTTTTACCCATCGTTTAGTTTGGTTTATAGCTTGTTTTCTTTTACTTATAGACTCTCTTTTTACATCAATCAATATCGCTTGATGATCCATCTTTTCAATAGCAAGTCTTAAAGCGTAGGCCTGTAGTATACCGCCGTAGTTGTGCCAAAGCGGTAAAGTTAATATTCCGACTTTCATAAGCTTACCTCTGATATTAATGACAGCATCAGACCCTGCGCAAGCTCAGAGGCCCCTTTGACTCTCGAATATTTGTTGATGTATATAGTATCTCCAGAAGCATTTATCACCTTACCTGATGAATCTACGCAGCGTCCGATCACTGAAAGAAGCTCTTGGGACTCAATATCCCTAATTCCTGCTTGCTGGGTCGCTAGAAGAAACATCAAAGTCGCCGAAGAGTCGATTGTATTGTCATTGGTATGACCAATAAACTGTGGCCAGTACTCATTGTCTAAGCGAGCGCGCTCTAAAAACGCCAGTATTTTTTGTAGTGCCATAAAATATTTATTTGGATGATCTTTATCTGATTTTGCTGCTAGAGGAGCTAATCCAAGAACCCACCAACCGATTCCACGCCCCCAATTTATTGAACCAAGTGGCGCATTAAGATTGAGATCTACTGCGTGAAATGGCAGAATACCATCTTTATCAAGACCGGTATCTAGTACATGATCTACTTGCTTTTCTGCTAAAACTCTAGCAGATTTGCAATCTGTGATATCTGCATACATAATCAAAAACGGACAAACCAAGCCTATAGTATCTATAAAGGCAACATCGACCCCTTTACGATAGCGTACTATATCATCATCACCAACATAAGACAGGACATTTTTATAGATCTCGTTAGAAGCGGTAAGATACTTCTTAGCTTGTGCAATGGTATAAAGACGTAAGAATACTAGCCCGAACATAGCCTGATCTACTTTATCAAAAGTAAAAATCAGCTGACCACTGCTCGAAACCAGCTCTGTACATTTCTGTTCAATGTCCTCTAGAAGCTTAGTGTCACCTGAAGATTCATATCTATCTAAAAGACCTAATAGAAGAAAAGCAAGAGGAAAATTAAAGTAAGCATAATTTTTATGACGGTTATCTCTTTTTAGCCAAGCCTTTACTCTAGCAAGTTTCACATATAAGCTATCTTCATCATTAAATGACATAATAGCTCGCTTATTTTTTAGCATACGCAAACTGGTTTTTGTAAGCTTTTGACTTGCTTTAGCAATAGTAGGATAGTTTACTGTTTTTGCCGGTTTAAGTTTTCTTTGAACCATTAGCACATATAGCAGCAATAAGCTTATAATCGAGGTAATAAGAAGAGCGATAAAAAATAACCAATACATAGCAAGTCCAATGGTTGTCATGTTCTATTATAAATTAGATATAAGCCAAATAAAGTAAGTAACAAGATGACTTATTTGCTCTCTATCTTACGCTTTAGCTTTGACACAAGGTTTCTTTTGCCTCTAGATAGCGCGTAAGGGTAAGCTTGCAGCGGGATAAATCTAGAGCTTTTATTTCCTTCTTGAATGGTTTCTATAGCGTGAGTGCTTTTTAGTTTTTTAGCGTCATATAAAATCCAGCCCAAGTACTCAAGCCTCTTAGCAGCATATAGTTCAAGATCAAACACCTCTGAGTAATTATCTAATACCCCAAGGGCATCCATTGCTACCATCGTTTTGACACATTTAAAGCAACGTGAGCAATTTTTCACTTGAGTATCCGAACGGTCAAGAAACTCGTTTGAATCTGCAAGAATACAAACATTAAGGTAATGGGTCGACGGCTCAAATGAAGCAATAGTAGCGACCTTATCTATTCTGTCATCATGTAGACCTGCAATCATAACCTCAAAGCTCTCGGTACATAAGGCTTTCGCTATTAATAAGTCGTAATGAGTAGCATCTATCGACGATGGGTCTAGTTTAAATTTTGACACCGGATAACCAGAGGCGTAGTAAAAGTGGCTGAATAAGGCGGGTAGCAATAGCGCAAAGGAAAGGTTGCGGATGGAGTGGGTCGGTACAAAAGAGACGTTAAGCACTTCACTAATATTAGAATCGATAGTGATGAGCGGTAAATTCATTGCTATTGCCGCTTCATTGACACTCTCAATAGTTTTATGAAATAACGCGCGCGAAGTCTCACCGCCATAATCACCAAATGCGCCACTATTAAACAAAGTCAAGTGCGTTACCGGATATGGGGTGTCAAAGCTACTAGCCACTGCATGGAATGAATCAACGCCAAGCGATAAAGCTGTTCCTATCTCTGTAGGCTTGAAAGAAAAATCTTTAGTATCAGCAGTAATGTTTATAGCAGGTAATTCAGGGTCAATAACTTGTAAACCAGGAAGCAGTATTTCTGTAACACCATAATACAGACGAGTAGAGACTGGTGTTGTAAATGAAATATCTTGGCCTTGATAATGGGCTAATAAAACGAGTACGACAAAAAATGCGTCACCACAGTCCGTGGAAAGATATTCTGACCAATCCTCACTTACCTCATACCACAAACGATCACTAGAACCACCATTTTCATAATCACAATAAATTGTAGTTGCTGTATCAAGATTTTCAATTTTTACCTTATCGACCTTTATCATGATGATCCTATTTACTTTTTTGTCATTATTTTAATGAAGCTCGGTATATATTGTTAGTTTCTACGCAACCCTTCAAATTTTCATCATAATAAAAAATCTGCAAAAGATGATATAAATATAGATATTTCGACTTACCAGTCATTTATCTACTGATATTGAAGATACGCTATAATATTAATTACGAAGAACCTTCATTAGTATTCAAAAAACTCTCTAAACTATCTACTATATTTATAGCAGACTCTTCCATAGTGACGTCGTTATTGTCTAAATAGGCTTTATAATGCTTCGCTAACACAAAGCTATCTTCTAAGACAGCATGAAATCTTATTATTTCGTCATGTAGATCTTTATTTTTCTGTTCTTTTAGCTGCGGCAATGCTTTTTGAAGGTCCTGCTTTGTCTTTACTTTAAAAACTCTAGGCATCTGCTCATACCAAGCTCGCCCAAATACGATAGCTGGTGTGCCTCTTATGGCGCTCTCCCATCCTATCGTACCACTTATGGTAACTACCGCTTGCGCTTTATCGATTAACTCAAAAGGATTATAGTCCTCAGATACAAATGTCACACGATCAGAAATTTTAGCAATACGTTGGTAGAAATGTGTATTTCGACCCGTAGCGCTTTCTAATTGAGTATAGAACTGTGATTTATGCTCTTTTACAACAATAGTAACGTCCTTTGGTAGATGCTGATTAAGCAATTGAATCATTAAAGTTTGATCAGAATAAACTCCACCTGTGGGATTAGAAGTCTCCTCAGGCTGATAATGTAGCGCAACTAATATAAACCTATCAGGAAGACTGGATACTGTCATGTTATCGTAGACTTCCCTAAATCGAGTCACTATTTCATTGCGTTTCGCTTCCATATCATAGAACTCACGCCACGAATATCTGGCATCTTTAGGTGAAAATCCTTTTTTGACCCAATAAGTATAGGGTTTTTTTAGGCGTGGCCTATAAGGTCTGAGCATTTTCTTGAGACGTTTTACCGGTGATAATGTATATTCTTTTTTATCATTAGCTTCGTGTTGCACCATATAATCAGGAATAGCTTTACTATACTCACCACAAACTTTAGTAATTTTATCTTGGATAGCTTTTGAGGGTACTAGGTCATCGTTATTATCAATAGACAAATTTGGCATATTATCAATATCGTCAACGATAATACTATTGCTTCCAAACGGCGTAAGTTGAAACATGATAAACTTTATGTTCTTTATTTTGCAAACGACATAAAGCGCATAATCAAAAACGCGATGAGGTATCGAGGGTGCTATAACTATATCTATCTCTCTTTTTTTAATGATAGTGTGCCAGTAACCCATAAGATCGCGAAAGAACTGCAAGCGAGTATTAAAAGGAAAAGACTCTCCATCTGGATCGAGTCTATCCATCATATTTAGAGCTATCAGTTCATAGTGGGATATAGCTTTAAGCTCTTCTTCATCAAATATATATCTGTCTATGTGCGATGGAAAATCACACCCTTTCCACGCTTGATCTAAAGATTGTAAATAACAGTTATGCCAATTCATATTAGTGAATGACTGTTTATCAACGTCCCAATAAACCACATAGGACGGCTTTATATCAAACTTAGACTCAAGCTGTTGGCTAACTTGAATCCATGGCTGTGCATAAACGCACAAATAAATAGCATTCATAAGTTATTCTCTAACTATTAAGTTTATCGCGTCATAAATTTATATAAGCATTGCTAATGAATAAACTATACTTAGAAAAACTCTGTTTAATAAAAGATAAGACCAATAAAATAAGTTTTTAAACAATGATTATCATATTATAACTATAATAAGTTTGATAAAACGTCTATATAGACGCTCTAACACCTAGTGCCATAGCTCTTATAATTTTAGTATTGGCTTTAATAATATTGCCAAAACGCGGCGCATCTTGCCTCTCCCTTACTATAAATGGGATTTGCACGATATTGTATCGATTACGTGCGGCAAATAGCATGAGTTCAGTACCTATCGACTGATAAGAATCAAAGTGTCCTAAGCTATCGTAAACCTCTATTTGATAGCCTTTCATACCACATAACGGATCTCTAATACCAAATTTAGCTTTAGTAAACAGGGCAAATAAATGCTCGCTTACACGCGGTTTGTTACTTCTCACGCCTAAAACAACATCTGCGCCTGTATCAAGCTCGTCGACAAATTTCTCAATAAGCTGCGGGTTATGCTGCCCATCAGCATCTAAAGTAATGATGTACTGGCAATCAATATCAGCAGCCTTGGCAAAGCCTGAGCTGAGCGCGCCATCATAGCCTTTGTTAGTCGCATGGTTGACCACTACGGCGCCTGCTTTTTTGGCTAATATCGCCGTATCATCGCAAGAGCAATCATTGACCACTATAGGTTGACCGTATTTTGACGCAGATTTTACCACATTATATATAGTAGCCGATTCGTTGTAAGCAGGAATGACTAATCCTATTTTAGATCGGTCCATGTGATATGCTCCCCAGCTTTGATCTCCTTAGCTGCCGTTTTACCAACGACTTCGTCTATATGATAAGGCTCAAGCCCATCTTCAGGACAAGGACGTAACACGGACAGATGCTCTCTTGTGATTTTAGTCCCTTGGGGTAGATCAGATGACACTCTAATAGAACGACGTTGTACAATAGCAGTTTGCTGTTCATTATCTTCTATTTTTTTGATGCCGTTTCCTAAAGCATTCTCAAGCTCACGGGTGGCATCTACCATATCACGCCAAGACTTTGGATTCATTGAGAACTTATGATCAGGACCTTCTATATCATTATCATCGGTAAAATGCTTTTCAATCATTTTTGCGCCAAGAGTGATAGCTCCCAATACCGTCGCATGACCTGGCGTGTGATCGCTAAGACCTAAAACCAAATTAGGGTACATCTCTCTAAACACCCGTAATACATTTAATTGGATATACTTAAAGTTCTCAAGACTAGCAGTATAATTGGTATTACACTGCATCAGACACATCTGATCATTAATTTTAAGTCCTGCTGCTACTGCTCTGATGACATCATCCATACTTGATGCACCACTTGCAATGATATAGGGTTTTTGCTTTCGTGCCACATATTCGATCATCTCTGTCCATGTGATATCGCCTGAACCAATCTTATAGGCAGGTACATAAGGATCAATATAGTCAACCAAATCAAAGCTATATGCGCTAGTAAAAAAGTCTACGCCTGCTTTTTGACAGGTATCTCTTAAAATTTCGGTCCAGTCCAAATTAATACTGGCGTCTTTATAAACATCATATACCGACTTTTTCCAGTTTTTTTGATGTGAGATTTGACTACCAATGTCTTTAAAACCACGATCACTGACGATAGTATCAGCAGTAAAATGCTGAAACTTGGCCGCGTCAGCACCCGCTTCTGCGCATAAGTAAATCAGATCTTTAGCGCGTTCAATATCACCATCATGGTTCGCACCAATATCGGCGATAAAGTAGGCTGGCTGCCCTTCACCGATTTTATTGTTATTGATCGTCAGCAAGTTATCTTTCATCTTGTATACTCCTGTGAAACTTTTTGGATTTCTTGATGTAGCGTAGGCAGAACCAAATCTAATGCTTGTTCAAGCTTACTAACATCAAGTCGCATATCTTTAGGACGGTAGGTCTTTACAAAATCCACTGCATCGATTGTTGTTCTAGTCACATTATTAGTATCTTGCTTGAGCGCTTGTGCAAATTCAAAGGCAAAGTCAGCCTTACTTAGTCCTTGTCTTGAACCTAAATTATAAACACCGCTAATATCTTTCTCGATAACCGCTATAATCATAGAGGTCAATGTGTCCATAGATAAAGGACTAAAGTAAACGTCCTCAAAGACTTTAATAGGCTCTTTTTTGTTTAACGCCTCATAAAGCCAATCGGTAAAGCTTGCTCGCTTTTCAGTTTTGCTTTTACCAAAGAAATTGGTTCTTAGTACGGTTGCCTCTACATTATGAGCCGCCAGCTCACCTGCGTATTTTGAAAAAGCATAATAATTTTTTAATGTTACTTGCTCTTCAATATGTGGACCTTGCCCGTCATACACTTGATCAGTAGATATCTGTATCAGCTGTACTTTTTTGGATTGCTGCTTTATCCAATAAGCAATATTTTCAACGACTTTTACGTTACCTAAATAAGACTCGTTAGGATACTGTTCACAGTAGTCCACATCGGTAAGTGCCACTAAATTAACAATAGCATCTGGCATAATACTGTTAAGATAGCTCAAAGTTTGCGCCTGATCACTAAGATCAGCGTTATGCTCTTTACTACGACCGAAGTGACCGACCAGCTCCCAGTTTTCAGGGTGCTCTTTATTAAGCAGATCGCATCCTAATAGTCCATTCGCACCTAAGACCAATATTTTTTTATTTAGCGACATCTTAGAACCTAACTTGGTTAATGAAAGGTATAAACCTTTTATGAGTTTAATACTAGTGATTAGGCAATGTGACCACTAGTTTTTAGTCCTTGATACATAAGTTCAGCCAAAATCCAATCATCTGGCGTATCAATATCTTGTACTAAATACCTCGGTAAGATATAAGGGCTTGAATCATCAGAGATTACCGGTTCAAGGTTTTTAAACGCGGCAGGCTTGCCCCAATAAAACTGACCGGCATCGTGATAAGCCTCTTCTAAATCCTGAGATCTTTCATTAAAAAGCTCAGGGGAGAACATCTCAGCGCGCTTATTGTCAGTCAGTTTAAAAGCCCTTTGGATAGGTGCAGCGTAATTTGTGGCGGTAAAACAGTAGCTAGCATCGCTCGCTTGCCACTGCTTATAAGCCTCCAATATTATCCTAGGCTGTACAAAGGGCGATGTAGGATAAATACACATGACTTCATCGACACTCTCACCTTGACTCTCTAACCATTCGATAGCGTGTTTGGTCACAGGTATAGTACCCGTAAAATCATCTGCAAGCTCAGCAGGTCTGATAAATGGCACCTCAGCGCCATAAGTTTTGGCAACTTCAGCGATATCGTTACTGTCTGTAGATACGATAACTTTATCAAAACACTCACTATTTAGGGCGGCTTCTATAGGCCAAGCAATCATAGGTTTGCCGCAAAATAGCTTTATGTTTTTTTTGGGTATCCGCTTACTACCTCCGCGCGCAGGTATAATAGCAACTTTCATGACAAATATCCTTTCTACATTGAGCTTTTAGAAGTAAGTTACAAGCTGGATCTAAATATTACCGATCTTTTCACGATTGACATCGATCCATTTTTGTAGGTCGGCATCGCTCATCCATTCCGAATTATTATCACTTGCGTACTCAAAGCCTTCAGGAACGCGTTTACCATCTTTGATACGAGCCGGATCAGCTGCCCATTTATTAATAGTAGGCAATATCTTAAAATGCTCTGGATACTCATAAGTATAATATGCATCTTCAGCACTGATCATCTGCTCGTGTAGCTTTTCACCAGGGCGAATGCCTATGACTTCTTGTTTTGCTTCGGGTGCCACGACACGGGCTAGATCGGTCATTTTCATAGAAGGTATTTTTTTGACATAGATCTCGCCACCTATCATATCCTCGAAGGCATGCCAAACTAAATCAACACCGTCTTCGAGTGAGATCATAAAACGGGTCATACGATCATCAGTAATTGGTAATACACCCGTGTCTCTAATTGACATAAAAAATGGAATAACCGAGCCGCGTGAGCCCATGACATTACCGTAGCGCACTACTGAGAATTTTGAACCATGCTCACCTGCATAAGAGTTTGCAGCAACAAACAACTTATCAGAGGCAAGTTTAGTCGCACCATATAAGTTAATTGGACTACTGGCTTTATCAGTAGATAGAGCTACAACACCCTTTACGCCTTTATCAATACAGGCATCGATGAGATTCATCGCACCATTGATATTAGTCTTGATACACTCAAAAGGATTATATTCTGCAG
>Ga0114899_1001969_pt1 | contig 11399 bp, 12 predicted proteins | sample MalvireepMed_215_FD_83497 | JGI IMG/M metagenome (GOLD analysis project Ga0114899, IMG submission 83497) | Marine viral communities from the Global Malaspina Expedition - Malaspina viral metaG DeepMed_215 | ecosystem: Environmental > Aquatic > Marine > Oceanic | place: Mediterranean Sea... | reverse complement strand
CATTAGCAGTACTTCTGCTGCTGGATCTTCTTCTACCATCTTGTTGAACTTTTGAACTCGCTCAATCTGTGGCGTGTTGATAATGCTTCCATAAAAGGTGTTGTCGTCAAATGGGTCTCCTGTTTGAAGCTGAGAGCTTCTCTCGGCAAATTCTGCCGCAAACCGATCATATAAAGAAGAGTGGACAATCAACCTGCCAGCAGACACACAACGTTGACCAGATAGTTTGTAAGCACTGGCCAAGCATGCGGCCATTGCCATATCATAATTTGCATCTTCGTGAACAATTACCGCCGATTTGCTTCCCATCTCGCATGAACAGGTCTTGTGCCAGCTTTCAGCACATACTTTACGGACATGCATTCCTACATCGGCGCTTCCTGTGAAACAAACATGATCAACATCTTTGTGGATCAAATCGTCTCCAACTTGGCCATCTCCGTGAACGACATTAAATACGCCCGGTGGAAATCCAGCCTGTTGATATAGCTCAGCGGTTAATTGACCAGTCCAAGGTACGTCTTCGCTAGGCTTTAGAATTACAGTATTCCCTTCAACAAGAGCAGGACCAGCGCACCAAAAACCACCAATCGCAAAAGGAAAATTAAAAGGGGCAACAATTGCCACAACCCCCTTGGGCTTTCTAAGCATGTACGCATCTTTTTCTGGCAACTCCGAAGCAATCGCTTCACCATAAGGCATCCTTCCTGTGCTAAAGGCGTACTGAGCCATGTGCAGGGCTTCATTTACTTCTGCGATGGATTCATTAAACACCTTGCCGGTTTCTAGGCTAATTACTTCTGCAATGTAGTCCTTATGCGCTTCAATTAACTCGGCCAGTTTTAGAAAATATTCTGCTCTCTGGACACGGCTCAGTTCTCTCCAAGACTTGGAGGCTGCTCTGGCGGCTTTGTAGGTGTCCTTGATCTCTAGTTTTGTCGCTTGGGGGAAAGAACCTAAGATCGCTCCCGTTGCTGGGTTCTTACTGTCAAAGAGACCTTCAACAGACTCTCTAAATACTCCGTCAATGTAATGCTTCCCTTGTATGATTTGATAAGTGGTCATTGTACTTCCTTTGTAGATTCCATTAAATTTTTTACTGAGCCTTGGCAGAATCCTTTTTTACCCCGTTCTATTAGCTCTATGATCACACCGCCTAGATGGGGTAGTGGTTTTGTAAATATTTGCCTGAGTTCATCTTCAGGACAGTCTATGACTTCTTCAGAAAGAAACTCTACCCCCGCTTCTCTCCATTGTTTTACAACGCGCTCTATTCCGAATACTTGATACGCAAAATGGTGTACGCCCCCAACACCGCCCCTTTCTGCAACCCAGCTTCCAACAATCGAGTTTTCGTCCCCGTCTGATACAAATATTTCTGGAGCGACGTGTCTATGTCCTCCAGCTTCTATTGACGGTACATTATCCATTTTTTCTTTAGGGATCATTGCGATACATTCAGCCTTGGATCCGTCATCGAAAACAATGTCGAATTCAGTTCCAATTTTATAAGCAAATATATCGCTAAGAAATTCTGCGGCTTTGCGTCTATCAGAAACTCTATAGGCTATATGATCCAACCTCATTTGTATAGCTTCCCTTTTAACTCTACGTATTTTTGGACAGCCTTGTCCAATTCGTGTGTCTCATATAGTTGCGAAAATTTGAACCTGTAATCATCACAGTCTACTTGATACTTTACCTTTTTTAATTTAGGGTAATAGTCATTTAGGCGGCATAGAGACAGTCTATTGCATTCTACGCTAGAGCCGTCAATGAGAATGGTCTTATAAATTTCTTCCTTTTTCATGATATACTTCCAGTAGATAATTGATTGGATATTCCTATAATTTTGTCCAAAAAGCTAATACCTAGAATATCAAACTTGACATGACCCATGGATTCCAAGTCTTCCATTTCCAGACCAGCAATTTTTTCTGATCCTCTTTTTTCTCGTACCATTGGGCAAACTTCGCTAAGATTCTCAGATGAGATAACCACGCCAGCAGCATGCTTCCCCTGAGATTTATAAGTTCCCTCAAGCCTTACTGCCTGTTCAAACAGCTTTCCTAATTCTCCGCTAAAACTACCATCTTCTTCAAGGCGACACCAGTCCTTAAGCTGGTCGGGCTGATATTTCAAGGCCCATCTGATGATGGACGGGTTTGTCATTTCTTGTAATTGATCGGAAATTTCAGCTTCGGATGGGATATTTTTTGTTATTTGATTCATCTCATCAAAACTACAAGCGTCGTGTACTCTCAAAACTTCTTTAAGAGCAGTTCTGCCCTGCATTCGCCCAAATGTAACCATCTGCCCAACATTTTCTCTGCCGTATTTTTGTCTCATGTATTCAATTACGCCTTCGCGCTTGCTGGCAGGAACATCAATATCAATATCTGGCAATGATATATGGCCGTCTGTATTTCTACCAGCGTTGTAAAAGCGTTCAAACATCAAGCCGTATTCTATCGGGTCTACTTTTGTTATACCAACAAGGTAGGATACAAGACAACCTGCGGCAGATCCTCTTCCCGGTCCCGGCAACCAATTCTTGGCTTTTACGTGGTCTACGATGTCTCGCACAATAAGAAAATAGCCTGATAAATTGGCTTTTTGTATAACAGACAGTTCCTCTTTAACTCTGTCTGCGTATAGTTCTGACCGAGAAGGATCTAGAATTTTATTTTGCGAAACTAATTTGTCCTTCCACCCGTCTCTACATAAATGCCTTAGATAGCCTTCTTCAGACATTCCATCTGGGCATGTGAATTTTGGAAGCATGGGTTTGTCTAATATGTCATAAGTCTCACACATGTCGGAAATCAACTTGGTGTTGTGTATTTCTGCCTCGGTATTGATTTCCTGTATTTCTTCTTCTGTGGGTATGTGATACTTATCAGATCTGAAAAATGATCCTAGACCCACATCTTCCGCATTGTCTAATTTAGATTGCACTTTTCTGAGCGTGGTTCTCACGGCAGAACACAGCAGGACTCGTTGGTCCGAGGCGTCTTCGCAGGAGGCATAATGAGAGTCGGCAGTAGCCACGCAGGGTATGCCAGTTTTCTTGCTGATATATCTAAGTCCCTCTGCTGTAATTTTTTGAGCAGGGGACATGTCTTGATCAATAAGCTGGATCTCAAGAAAGAAATTGCCCCTTCCGAATATCTCACTATATTTTTCAGCAAGCTGGGTAGTTTTGACAATCCAATCAGGATCTATAAAAGACTTGGCTTCTTCATAGGTTGTAGACCCGTAAGCTGATTTGGCGTCTGAAAAGATGATATCAGCTAGCTGACTACCTAGATGGCCAGAAAAGCTAATCAAGTTTCCGTCGCAGTATTCAGCTAGGGTGTCAAGATCTAGGCGAGGCTTGTGATAGAATACTTCCTCGTCGTTACTTGCAGAAGTTGCTTCTATCAGCTTCCTCCAGCCTTTGAAGTTCTTAGCTAGAACTACTAAGTGGCTAAGCTTTCTATTGGTTTTATCTTTTATACAGGGGTCTTGGCCACATAAATAAAACTCGCACCCAAGGATGGGCTTGATGTTCTTTGCGTTCATCGCCCTAACGAATGAGACGGCTCCTGAAATCGTCCCATGATCCGTTACGGCACACGCATCGTATCCAAGCTGTTCACAGCGTTCTGCGACTTGCGAAGGCTTAGAGAGACCGTCCAGCAAGCTGTAATGGGTATGCAAATGTAGCGGTGTCCAAATTGGCATTTTAGCTTCCTACGAGATCAAGATCCATATATGACAAATTGTGGCAATCGGTAGAAACCTTCCATCCATTAGAAGGGTCAACATCTCCCTTTGCATAAAAGGTCGCCTGTTCAAAATATTCTTTTGCGTCCTTTTGTCCACAAATCCAAGCTTTAACAGGTTTGTTTCCTTTAAATTGAATACTGGTAAATATGTACAAGTCGGGCTTTTGGTGCGCACTAGTTTCTGCTACAGACGCATCATAGTGGCCTCTAGGGGGAACAGTTCTGCGCTTAGACTTAACCTCTATCTTTTTTCCGTCTTTTGTCAGGTCGTGATTGTATTTTTCTTCACCCTCATCATTACTAATTATCTCGGCTTGGATATAGCTGGCAACAATTTCCTCACCGAGATAACCAGCAAAATTTCCCTTGCCCTTCAAAATGGAATTATTTATCTTTCCTAGACTTTTGGCTTTAGTCCTAGCGCTCTTTACCATTTCCTCGGTAAAGGGTACTTCTACAATATTACTTCGTTCTGTTGAATTTTTCATAAATGTATCGTGCTGTTGCAACGTCCTCTATAGCTAGTCCTGTGGCGTCGAATAACGTAGTATTGCAGCCGTCCGTTTCTACCCTACCCTGAATAATCTCTGCAATGGGACACCATATTTGCGAGATCTTCCTTTTTTTTGCATACTGTATTTCTCCAGAGTGCGAACACTGCACCCACTCATCAAATGATACCAGATCAACGTTGTCTAGCACACACTGATGCAGTTCTCTTTTTCCTGCTGCGTCTGCACCCACAGCGTTGATGTGAACTACTGGCTTTAAGCACCTATGCTTAATAAATGGCTTGCGAGAAGGGGTTAGGGTTGTGACTATGTCGCTGTCCCACAGACAGTCTTCCAAGTTTTGGTAAACCTCTATCTCTATTGGGTCAGATTGTCTAACTTGTAAATAACTCAGATCCTCTTTTAATTTATTTGCACGATCTTTGTTAAGGTCAAAAAGTCTCACAACTTTAATATCTCTCACCGACAGAACAGCCTCTATCTGTCTCAGTGTTTGGTTGCCACAGCCAATGAATGCTGCTATTTTGGCGTATTTGCGAGACAAATATTTGGTTGCGACTCCAGTAACGGCGGCTGTCCGAATTGCAGTAAGTGTCTCTCCGTCTAAAATGGCAAGCAGTTTGCCAGAGTCCACCTCGTTGATCAACACTTTAGCAAAAATATTGATCTTTCTTTTTGTGCCTGTTTCATCTAGATGGACGCCACACCATTTTATACCCGCTGTATTTTTTACTATTGCTGGCATGGCTCTAAAATCACCATTAGGTATATCCATGTATACTTTTGGTGGCATTTGTGTTTGTTCAATATTCTTGAACAGGTCTTCAACAATTTCTATGCATTCTGGTACTGAAAGTATCTCGCTGATCTCGTCGTTTGTAAAGTATTTAACCGGGAGCATCATAATACCCTATGTTAAAGTCTGGTTTGGTACACTCTACGTTTGTCCTTTCGATACCATGTTTTTTGATATGCTCTTGAACATACCTACATATATTGGTATCTGTACCTTCCCAGTTGTTCTTAAAATAATCGCACAGCTTAGTACACTTCCAATGCGATTGATTCTGTGACAATAACTTAGGGCTTTTGTTATTCTTTATCTCGTTAAATCTCTTTCTGAGCATCTTAAGGAATAGTTCTTTAGACCCATCATCAAAGCACAGGGAGAATGGTCCTCCATCTTTGACATAGAAAATGGTCATTATGGCCTGATCGTAATCAGGATATAGCTTAGAGATAGCGTAATAATAGAGAAGCAATTGTGGATCACTCTCTAGTTTATTATAGTCTTTTTCTTCGCCTGTGGCCCAATTAATTCTTCGACCAGTCTTCCAATCTACAACTTCTATAACCCCGTCTTCGACTTTAGTGACAAGATCTATTGTCCCCTTTATGGCTAGCTTCCCCTTCAATTCTGTGCCGTCTTCAAAAGTGTAGTTGTACTCGGCCCAAGGTTCATCTATCTCAATATCAAAGTGTGGCTCAGTGTCTACAATTTCTCTGTTCCTTGGGTCAAACTGACCACCGTTGTAGTGTAGTCCCAGCCACGTCCATTTACGGCAATCTCTTTTGTCCTTGTCTGTATATGAGTGAATACAATTGGAGGTGTAGTGCTCAAAGCTTTTATCGACCAATTCATCAACAAACTTGTCAGAAAAAAGTTTACTGTGGGTAAATGTAATCCTTCCAAGTGCATCATCTGTGACACTCATCAGGCCAGACTCTGGAAGGCTCTGGAGTCTTTTCTTGCAAGCCGATAGACACTCCATCACCTTGTGGACAATGGTTCCTTGTTGAGCCTTCTTGCCAGACGTAGAAGGAAAACCCAAAACGTAGTTTATATAATACTGCTGCTGACAATAGTCATAACTATTGTATGATGAGCTTCTTATGTATGCAACTAACATGGAATTCCTTTATTCTAGCGCCCTGTTTTACACGGACTCTAGCCAGCCCCATTCGCCAAGAGTGTTTAATAGAGCCTTTGATTGTTCTTCGATTGTCATATCTTGATTGTCGATGACAGCGTCAAACCCCTCATGAGTATCCAGCGCCGTTTCGCTAACATGGGAATCTTCGTGAAGCGATCTGGTTAAACGTATCACTTTGCCACCAGTTTTCTGGACAGCCTCCACTTCATCTGGAAAACGACAATCCCCCACTAGAGCCAATGAGCTTTCTTCGGATTTAATCTGATTAATACAAAAGTCAACCCATATGTCTTCTTTTAAGGAGCGACAAACATCAGTTCCAAAATGTTGGAGAAATTCTCTTGCCGTAAAATCTTTAACCAGCGATGGGGTATTCTTTGCTTTCTCAGATCCATAGCACTGTTCATGTGTTAGCCCAAAAAAATTAATGGCTATAGACTTGAGAGCATCAGCAAAGTTATAGGCTTTAACAAAGGGCCATACATTCATAGAACAGTATTCACAAAATCTAGGGTCACGATTGCTTACATCGAACAGGCCCATCTGTTGAATTTCTTCACCCTTATCGTCCATGAAGGTGGCATTTACCAACAACTGGCCCCTGTCGTCTAGAGCAAACCTTTCAATTACATTATTCCTTTGTAGCTCATACCCATGTAAGAAGTTTATGCACGTAGTTTTACCGGCTCTTTTTCGACCGCTAATGGCAAGAATTTTTTGAGACATCTTTATGCTCCAAGCTGTGGCTTAATGTGGCTGTTTATCTCATCAACGCTCATGTCGCCCACGTCTTTTTGTGGCAAGTCGATAAACTGGATATTGTACATTCTCTGACATTGTTCTGCAATTTTTTCTCTCGCCTGTTGTCCAGCCTCGTCAGCATCGGTCATGATCACTAGTTTTAAAGCGCCTGACCTCTCTAGAATAAGTCTCTGCTGATCTCCAAGAGAACATCCGAACATACCCACTACATTATATATACCAGCTTCATCCAATCTCCACACATCTCCTTGTCCCTCAACCAAAATAGCCACCTGACTTTCTAAAATATGATCCTTGGCGTGCCAATAATTGTAGAGAGAGGCTCCAGAGTTGAATCCTTTGCTATTTAACCACTTTGGTTCAAAGTTTGGCTGGACTGCCCTGCCCACGCAACCTATCATTACTTCATGAGCATCATTATAAACAGGAACCACCACCCTGCCGGTCATGGGCTTCCTAGGAGTCGAACAGAACCCAACGTCAAACTTGTCTAGTGTTTCCGGCAAGAAACCTCTGTTGATATAATATGGTGCTGGTATTTGTATCCTGCTTCTTATTTCTTTTCTTTTTACGATGCCTTTATGTTCTATCTTTTTGGAAAAGATGTTATTAGCTCTCTCCGCAAGGGTGATCTGTTGATATTCGTCAATATTGACATCGCTTAACGAAAAGTTTAGGAACTCTTTTACAAATTTAAGAGTCCCCCCGAAATTAACTTCTTCGTCAGTTGTGGAGCTAAGTAACCCTTGGACAAATCCTAATATGTCTTGCTTGTATTGCGACTCACAATGGTGTGTAAAACATTGCCAGTTTCCCTTCGTAGAGTCTCCATCAGTGAAGATGCTCAGGGCTGTTGGGTTGTCGCCACCGTGAATAGGACAGGCAAACGTCACTCGGTTGTCATAGACCTCATATTCAATATCAAAATGAGAAAGTAGCTCTGGCACTCTTTCTGTTAATTGATTTGATATGGCTATGATTTCTTGCCTGTTATTCTTCTGAGAATGGTACTGGTTCGCTTTTGTCTTCATCTACTACAAAGCCTTGGTTATCTTGTTTTCCATTTTTCTTCAATTCATTGCGCGTGATACCTTCATCAATCTTAGACACATCCCCTTTCATGGACATGTTAATGTAGTCACCATCGTTTAGGCCCGGCCCATGACGAGACACCAGCGGTACTAGTTTCCTGTTTCCGTTCTCTACGCCGTCTTCTGCTATTTCTTCGTCCGATTTATTTTTGAAGATAGAAAAGCTAGTGCAAAGCCAAATCAATCGGTCGGACCCGCTGACCACATCGGTGGACTCCTTCGTGATACCATCTCTGTTAAGCTGAACAAATGACAAGCAGGGGCAGTCGTATTGGACACAGAAGTTGTGCAAGGATGTTATTTGAAATCCTAGGACTTGGAACTCCTGAAGGCTTGAGCCAATACTATCAGAGGTCATCAGTTTCAAATAGTCATACACTATTAGGCACTCGTTTGTTCTCCCGTTTTCATCAAAGCCCACGTTTTGAACAATCCACCTCCGCATTATGGATAGGGTTTCTTCAAACGGCTTCCCGGCAATACTTATATAGCTATATGGGATGTCCTTTAATTTTGCTGCGGCGGCGCGGACCTTTTCTTTTTCGATGGCGCTTTTGGAAAACCTGCCTGTAGATATGGTGTTGATTGGAACCTTGCTTATGTTAGAAACGATGCGATTGAGATGATCTTCTTTTGACATCTCAGTATCTAACATCAAAACGGGTATACCTAAAATACCCGCAACATGAAGAGCAACATTGTCTCCAAACATGCTTTTGCCAACCTTTGGTCTGGCGGCAACTAGATCAACACATTTTCTGCGAAGCCCACCCCCTATAGCAGTATCGAATCTGGAAAATCCACTACTGATGCCCAGCATATCTACTGGATTGTCTTCTAGGTGTTGAATGTAATCATCAATGTTTTCAGAGACAAGAGACGGTCGGTCATCCCCTCCCTGTTTGATAGAATTCGATAATTCAAAAATGGGGCTTTCAGCCAGAGATATAATTTCATCTACAGTTTCTTCTCCCGTGACATCAGAGAGATCTGTATAGGCTTGCTTGATTTGCTTTTGTACTGTTCTGGCAAATTCCAGTTTTCTTATTTTGACTGCGTGTTTGCGGACATTCTCAAGATAGATGGGAAAATTAAAAACAGATCTTAGATATTCAAGCTCTTTTTTAGAGTTAAGAATTTCGTGAAAATTTAATTCCGTAGCGGCAGAAAGGATGGAAGAAATGTCTACTTGGTTACTGTCTTCAAGAACCCTACTAAGGCACTTGTATATAATCTGATTGGACTCATAAACAAAAGCGCTTGGAGATATTACATCGTCAACATCAACAAACGCTTCCGATCCATATTGACAGATACCAGATAATACAGCCCTTTCCGCTGCTGCATCATTTAATACTGAACCCATAATTTTTTTAACCCTTGCAACAAGAATCGCACCTGTAATGCTCTTTGTTGAGCGACGGGTGAATTAGTTCTACTTTCCCACACACATGGCAAGTGATATTCATCGATCCACCGGCAGGTTTCCTCGTCCGTTTTACGGGCTTTGCTACGGTATCATCGATTAGTTCTGATCCAACCTCATCTACTACTATAGTGCCGTCGTCTGTAAACTCGTTCTTCCTCTCCGTTAAATCTAAAGACTTTCGTTTCGTAAGACGTTGTTTAGTAGGCTCTTTGTCATCTGACAAAGGCATGGTGAAGTCTTCTGGATTTTTTTCTTTTTTTACCGGTTGTTCGAGAACGGGAGGCACGTTTATATCTTCGACCGTCATGCCAGCCAGTTCTTCTCCCGTAAACTCCTGCAAAGCTTCTGCTACGAGTGTCATATCGTTTGCCAAAATCCCCTCCTTGACACTCTCGGTGAACGTATATATAGCCTCCATCCACTTATTTGACATTGTCTGCTCTCCGTTTACTCCGTTGTAATTCTATCAGAGTGTTGCTTAGCGACTGTATTCTTCCGGCCATGTATGAGAGCCTGTCAGAAACAGCCTGAGCATAGCTCAATATGTCGTTTATTTTACCAGCGTGTTCGTCACTAGTTATAATAGCATACTCTTTCTCTTCGTATTTTGTGTACCTGTCAAACTGTCCTGAATTTCTAGCTACAATACTTTTGATACTGTTTTTAGCCCAGCTAATTCTGGCTGTTTGCTCGTTGATCTGCTGCTGTGTATACAGTGCGTATTGAGCAAGGGAAAAAGCTAGCTCTCCACATTCTTGACTTGTAAGAGCTTTAAGCTCGAAGCTCTTCATGCTTAATATTTTTAGAGCTTCTTCATTATATTCAACTTTGTGTATCCCTTGCTTAACTAGATAAGAATCAATTAGCTTTTCAAAATGTGCTAATTTATCCTTGGCCGTCATTGAAGATTCTTGTTCTCCACTCATCATCATTCTCTGTATGTGGTAACTCTATATAGGTAATATTGTTTAGGTTGGCCCAGTTGACCTTTTGCCTGTCTCTTGCCTGAGCCTTATAAAAGTCTGCTTTGCTCTTAAAGAAGAAAGAATTGAACTCATAATGCTGAGACCCATGGACCTCAATCATCAGTGTTCTCTTGGGGATATAGAAATCCGCGAACAGGCCGCACCCCGGCAGGGGAACTTCCTCCAGTATTCTATCGTAGGGGAACTCTCGCGTCAAGAGAGATTTTGCGCGCACATGATATTGTGAGCGCGGCCTACTGTCATCTTTATACGGAACGTGGTTAGTAAGGTTCCATGTGTAAGTTTTGCCGTCTAGTCCAGTTACTTTCATAGCATGGCTTTAATATCGGATTCTAGTAATTTTAACAGGTCGGGATTTCCTTGTAGGAACTGATATAGCTTTTCCTGTCCCTGAAATTTAGTAGTGGGATCAAATTCTATAGCCTTGGCTTCTTCTTCGTGGTCCTCCATAAAGTTGCATGTAAACCAAGCTCCAGCTTTAGAGATCAGGCCAAAATCTGCTCCTAAATTGATCCATTCACAAACACTATCTATACCCTTGCCATATCTAAGATAGCTATCTACTACTGCTCCCGGTGGACCCAAGGCGGAATGTTCTACGGTCCAAGAAATTATCTGCCCAATTGGGGTGTCGGAGTTTCCAACGCTCCATTTCTTAACCCCCTTGGATCTTAGCTTAATATCAGACTGGTATTTGATTTTCTGGCCACCATCTTCAATGTAAGCCTTCCCATACCCACTGGTATTGGCGATTAGGTGCTGTATAATGATAATGATGGTCTTTTGTATGGGGACTACTGTGCCCATTTGTTTGCAAAAAGAGGACAGTAGCTTTGGGGTTCCCGCTCTAACCTGACCGTTGATCTCGTTGAGCATCTCTTTTTCTGGGGACAGGGCAGAAGCAGAGTCTATTAT
>Ga0114899_1001968_pt1 | contig 11399 bp, 5 predicted proteins | sample MalvireepMed_215_FD_83497 | JGI IMG/M metagenome (GOLD analysis project Ga0114899, IMG submission 83497) | Marine viral communities from the Global Malaspina Expedition - Malaspina viral metaG DeepMed_215 | ecosystem: Environmental > Aquatic > Marine > Oceanic | place: Mediterranean Sea... | reverse complement strand
TGAAGTAGATACAGATATTAGAGGTAAAGAAACTCCTATTGCAGATAGGCCAGATATTGTACCAGGACAGGCAGAACCAGTAACAGTAGGTGAAACAGCTACAGGAGTATCAGCAGAGGCAAGGGAACAAGCCCCTATACCCGCAGCTGCATATAGAGCTAAAAAAGTATCAGAGGATGTCTTATTTGATCCCGCTACTGGAGCTATTCGAGAAGATAAAGATTTAGCTTATTTAGCAGATAAAGCATTAACAATTTCTGCTGAAGGTGTAGATTTTACACAAGAGCAAAAAGATAGAGGAGTTATAGATCGTATAACAGGTACTTTAGATCCTGAATCAAAAGCAGGATTAGTTGAAGTTGCAGGTACAACATTACCTAGAGTTCTTCGTGCTAAGAAACAATTACGTAGAGCAGGATTATCAGAAGATCAAATTGATCTTATGGGTAATGATCCAGAAGCTTTAGAAGATGAATTGATGCAATATACAGAAGCAGAACGAGGAATGATTGCAGGTCTTCCAGATCAAGCTCTTGTTTCAACACAAATAAATTCTTTGTTGGATGGTATGGAATCAGGAGAGATTCCTGCTTTTGCTAAACCAGCAGTAGCTGCCGTTAATCAAATGTTAGCTGAACGAGGTTTAGATGCTTCAACTGTAGGCAGAGATGCATTATTTAACGCTATTATTCAAGCTGCCGTTCCTATAGCACAGAGTAATGCACAATCTATAAAAGAAGCTGTAATACAGCAAAAAGGAATAGAAGCACAAGCAGAACAGTTAAATGCACAGATGGCACAACAGACAGCTATAAGTAATGCTGATAAAGTCTTTAATCTTAATATGCAACAGTTTGCTGTAGATCAACAAACAGAAATAGCAAATAAGAAATTTTTACAAACTACAAGTTTAACGGAAGTATCTAATGATCAGCAAGCTACTATTCAGAATGCTGTACATCAAACACAACTTGACTTAGCTAATTTAAGTACACAAGAAAGATTGGCAGTAAATAATGCTCAAGCTTTTTTAAGTATGAATATGAAAAATATAACCAATGATCAGCAAGGAAGAGTTATAGAAGCGCAAGCAGAACAACAAAGACTATTGAGTAATCAAAGTGCTGTTAATGCATCAAGACAATTTAATTCAACATCAGAAAATCAAACTAATCAGTTTATGGCTAGTTTAAATCATCAAATAGAATTAAATAATGCTGATAGAATAGACAGAATGGAAATAACTAATAATGCAGCAGAAAATGCAAGAATAGCTCAACAAGCAGGTATTGATACAGATTTAGCTAAAATAAATGCTACATTAGTTAGCGATATTAATAGATTTAATGCACAAATGGAATTTAATAGAGATAACTGGAATGCACAAAATAGAGCAGCTGTAGAGCAATCTAATGTAATTTGGAGAAGAAATGCAAATACTATTAATACTGCAGCAGCTAATACTATAGCTATGCAGAACGCACAAAATGCTTTTGGATTAGGAAGCTCTGAACTTTCGTTTATATGGCAAGAAGCTAGAGATAAAGCTAACTATTCTTTTCAAGCTATAGAAAGAGAAAAAGATAGAAAAGTAAGTTTGCTTTTAAAATCAATAACGGCAGAAGGAGAAGCTACTGTACAGGCCGCAGCATCTAAACAATCTAATACACAGCTTCTTTTTAGTACTGCAATTAGAGCTATGTTTGGTGGTTTTAATAAAGATAAAGAATAATTAAGAGGATAATATAATGGGATTTTTTAGTAAGATATTTAAAGGTATTAAAAAGGTTGTCAAAGGTATTGGCAAAGTAGTAAAGAAAGTTGTTAAGAGTAAACCTTTTAAAGCAATTGCAGCAGTTGCTTTAGCTTTTGTAGCTCCTCAATTAATACCTACTATAATGAGAGGAATAAGTACGGCAGGAGCTTGGGCGGCTAATACTATAGCTACAGGTGCTAGTGCTGCTTGGCAAGGAATCCAAGCTGCAGGAACAGCCATTAGAACTTTTGGAGGTAATGTTTTTCAAAGTGTTACAGATACAATATCTAATGGTGTAAAGTTTATGCAAAATAAAGTAGGTTTAGGAACTCCTTCTACTCTTATGGAAGGACAGATAGCGCAAGAAAAAGCAATCGCAGGATTTTTTGGTAGAGAAACAGGAACAACAGTAGCTAAACAAACATTAGGAAGTAAAATCGCTACGTTTTTGCCATCAGGAGAACAAATTAAAGAACGTCTTAAAGAACAAGCCTTAGATTTTGCAGAAACAACAATGACTAGTGCAGAACAAGGTGGAGCTGATCCTACAGGGCAAGCAGCTGTTCAACAGTTTAGATATGCTGATGAAGATATTAAAATAGATACAGGCGCAGGCTATGAACAATTAGCAAGTTTAGGTTTTGGTATGCAGTCTCCATATTTAGGTTATCAGCAAGGCCAACAATTATTTGGAAGTCCTAGAATAGATGCACAAGGAAATGTACAATGATAGAGCCTCAAACACAAGAAAGTACAGAAAATTTACAGGCTATAGCTCAAATAGGAAGACCTGTTCCAGGTGAGTCTTTAACTAATAGTCCTGAACAACAATATCCCTGGGAAAGTCCTCCAGTACATACAGATCTTCCTACGGCTATAGATGCTTTATTAGTAGAACTATGTAAGCCTGAGATATTTCATCAGCTTGTAGATTCTATGAGAGCAGGTTTTCCTGTAGGAGATATGGCAGAACAAATATTATTTGAAGGATTTAGTAAAGGACAATGGAATCCAGATTTAATGTTATTACTTGTAGAGCCTACTATGTATATTTTAATAGCTCTTGCTGATATGGCAGATGTAGAGCCTCGTATAGATTCTGAAGACGAGCCAAATGATGCTGAAGAACAATTAAAGAATATTGAAAAAGCTATAGATATGGCAAAAGAAAAAGTAGTTCCTACTCAGATTCCTGCAGAAATATCAAAAAAAGTAGAAGAACAAACTAAAGAGTTAGATTTGCCTAAAAAAAGTTTATTAAGTAGAGAGGAATAGTAATGGCAGAAGAAACAAGTGTAGAGTTAGGTAAAAGCCTATTAGCACAACAACAAAAAAGAACTAGACGTTTACAGAAAAGTGCAGATAAAAAGTTTTATGCATCTTTAGGAATAGGAGCGTATGATGCCTATTCTAAATCAAAAGGTACTAAAGCTTATGAAGAACTATATAGTAGTTTTGAACCTTTACTTAGTCAAAGAGCAAATGAGCTTGAACAAAGTCTGGCTTTTAAAGCTCAACATAAAAAGTACTTAAATCCTACAGGACAAGGTGCGCCTATATTTGGTGAAAATCAATGGAGCGAAGCTTTACTTTATAATCATGTTATGGGTAAAGTTAGCGCAGCGAAAGCTGGAGATTCTACTTTAGAAATTGATGTTCAAAAAGAAATGGATAAAGTTAGATCAACAAAAGAATTTGAATTACTTGAAAATAATTATAAAGCTAAATTAGATGCTGCTAACTCTATTAAACTTACTAAAACTATAGATGACGAAGGTAAAATTGTTTATAGTGATCCTCTTCAAGATAAAATGTTTAAAGTAGCAAAAAATGGATCTAAAAATTTTGGTATCTTTCCTGATTTTTTAAGGTTACTAGGAGTAGGTACAAGTGCTGATTTAGCTACTCAAACATTTACAGATAAACGTGGAGTTTCTTATGAGATACTTTTACCTGAAGCAGATACTCCAGCTAAACAAAAACTACAAGCTGCTCTACTTGCAGAAATGGAACGAGGTACTTTTGATGAAGCAAGTGAAGCTGAGATAGCTTCTGGATTTACTAGAATAAATTCAAAACTTAGTCCTGCATCTAAGTTTAAAATAGATTTGGCTGAATTATCTAAAATGCCTGAAATAGCTACTTCTATTAACGATATTCAAAACGGAAGAACAGAATATCCTGCTTATATTAAAGAAGCAGTATACACAACTGCAGAAGGAGAAGAACACGACTATACTACAATTTTAGAATCTTTTGATACTGATTTAGAAAAAGAAAATTTTTATAGAGATTGGAAAAGAACTTCAGCTCAAATGTATAATGTTATAACAGATCCAAAAATTACTGCTCTTGGTGGAGGTATAACTCAAGACAAATTTATGCAAATGGCTTTTGAAGAATTATTCAATCAAAATAAAACTACTTTAGAAGCAGGAACTTTAGGTGGTTTTTTTGGTATAAATACTAGATATGAAAGTATGAGTCCTAAAGAACAATACGATCTTGTTACAAGTCTAGTAGAAAGGTATACAGCAGCTGAAGAAGATAATTTAAGTATTGAGGATAAAAAACGTATTGAAGAAAGAACTCAACAATTTGAACAAGCTACTATTGAAGCAGAAAGACAACAACCTAATAATTTAGTATATATAGCTAATCAAATTCTTGAAAAAGGAGAAAGTTTTGAGTCTGAAGAAAAAAGAACTGAATTTATAGAGGGATTTTTAACAGGCGATAATTATAAAAATGCAACGCCAGAAGATCAAGAATATTTTAAAGATATAGTTGAGAGTATGTCTATTAAAGAAGATATTTTAGGAGATAATAACAAAAAACTGTGGAATGAATTAGCTAAAGAGTTGTATGGTGTAGAAAGTTATAAAAAATTAACTAATGAACAATTTGAAAAAATAAAAAATCCTATAGAAAGAATTAATGAATTAGCTACTAATATTACAAACGAATATTATAATAAAGACCTTCCTGGAAAATATAATTATTCTTTGGAAAGATTTAAGATAGATCGTAGAAAACTTACTATAGAAGAAAAGGAAGCTTATGAAGAACATGAAGAAAAGACTCCTTTTAAGATAGCCAAAGAATGGTGGAAAGAACGAGGTATAGCAATTAATAACTTTAAGGCTATAAGTAAATATTTATATAATAATATATCTTTATTAGGAACTTTTAGAGAATTAAATTTTGATCCAGTAGCTTTTGCTTTTCAACAACAAGGTTTAGAGCTTCCTGATATGAGTTTATCTTTAAAAGAAAGAGCAGGAAGTAGTTTATTAGATAGAGAAAACTAATGGCTATACCAAAATTTTATGAGCAACTTCTTGCTACGAATATTTCAGAAACTTATGAAGAAAGAAAACGTAGAATAGAGCAAGAAAAACTTGCTGAAATGCAAGATTCTATAAATATACCTAAAACAAATATAAAAACTTTTGAATCCTCAGTAACAGCTTCTCCAGATTACTATCAAGAACTAACAAAAAAATATATATCTTCTAAACCTAAAGAAGAAATAGTTATGCCTGAAAAATCTACTACTGCTGATTTTTATACAGAAATTACTAAAAAATATTTAGACTCCAAAGACTCTACAGATCTTCCTGATCCAGTTAAATATGATCGTGCTTATAGTCTAGACGATCTAGATAATGATGAATACTTTCAAAAAATAGCTAATAGATTTCTAACATCTATAGGTACAGATGAAGATATATATGAAACACTTAGAGATTCTGATTGGAGCATTACTGATGCTTTAATGAGAGCTTATGATTCTGGTAAATGGACATCCCAACAAAAAGCTGATTATAGATATTTAAGAAATACTTTTGATAAAGCAGAAGTAGGAGGATTAGGACATATACTCGAAGCTACTAAAGATATAGCTATTGATATAGTTGCTGATCCTTTAAATTTAATAGCAGGATTATTTATTGTAGGTACAGGGGGCGCAGGTGTAGCAGGAGCTACTGCAGTAAGTAGGATAGCAGCTTCACAAGCACTTAAAACTGGAGCTAAAAAACTTGCAAATCAAAAAGGATTTAGAGCTGTTAGTATGGGTTTGACTGAAGGTGCGTATGATGCTGGCCTTATAAATATAGGTACTCAATTAACAGAAATACAAACAGGTGTAAGGCAAGCAGGTACAGAATTTAGTATGGCTGAAGCAGGTTTATCTGCAGGACTTGGAGCAGCTGCTGGAGGAACTTTACTTGGTGGAGGACATAAACTAGCTAACTATATGCTTCGTAAAGAACACGATAAGTTAGTAAAAGTTTGGGATTTAGGTGAAGGGCTTAAAGACGAATCAGGAGAAATAAGCGCAGAAGCAGTTTCACAGTTTAAATCAAATGTAAAATTTATGGATAAAATTACATCTCAAACTGTAGGTAAACCTTTAACAGAGTTTATTGAAGATTCTAAAAATAGTCCTATTATGAAACAGCTTCTTTTAAATTTTAGACATGATACGTTTAGAAGAATCTTTAGTGCAAGATCAGAAAAAATTGATGTAGCTAATATGACTTTTAGCAGAGATGCAGAAGCTACTAGTAATACTTATGCAGTATTTGTTAAAAAAGCTTTGATGAAATTAGAATATGGTAAAGAAGGAGATACTTTTTTTAGAAGATTTTTTAATCCTAATATGAAGCTTACAGAAGAAAATGATATAGCTATATGGTCTTTATTATCTAGAGGAAATATATTAGATAAATATATGACAGTTAGTCCTGTTGATATAAATAAACCTTTACATTCAGTTAATACAAAAACACTTCAACCTATTCATTCTCCTATACGAGCTTCTAGAATTTCTAAAAATAATAGATTATCTAAAGAAGAGCTTCAATTTTTAAAGAAATATAATGTTAATCAATTAGAAGCTGCAGCTAAAATTAGATACTTTTTAAAACAGGCTCATAAAGAAGCAAGTGATATTAAAGCTATAGATCCTAAAACAGGACTTCCTTATACTAAAGGCCGTCTTGTTGCGGATGGAGAAAGAGTTCCTTATTCTTTATTTGAAACAGGACAACAGCTTGAAAACTATTTACCAAGAAAATATATTGGTAAAGCTATGAAAGAAAAAGAAGCTATTGTTGTTGCTGAACTAGCAACTACTAGCCATTCTATGCCTAATAGTTCGCCAAAAATAGAAGAAAAAATATTAGTAGAATCAGTGCAAAACTATACAGGAACAGGAGGAAAAGAAAGAAAATATATTCCTGATCCTTCTACTGGAAAAAAAGTATCTGTTTATATGAAAGAAATAACTGAAGATCAAGATTATTTTTTTAATTTAGAAACTAAAAATCTTCCACATATTAAAGAAAGAGTAGCTAAAGGAGAAAACATAGAAGATATAGAAGCTGAAAGTCTTTTTAAAAAATATGATAGTTTTGAAGATATGGCTATTGCTGATTTAGAAAGACAAGGAAGAACTGTTGATTTAGATAATATTTCTACAGAACAATGGGATGAAATTATAACTATTGCAAAAGAATATAAAGCACAAGCTTTATTTGATGATTTTCTTAAAAAAGAAACTGAACCTGCTTACTTAAAAAGTATAGCTGCTTTTCATTCTGATAATGGTATAAGTAAACCTGAGTTTTTAAATCCTAGAGTTTGGAACGAGCTTGATGATAAATTCTTAATAGATAATGGCCTTATACAAACAGATGCAGCAGGTGTTTTAGAAGATTATGCTTGGAAGTTAGGGCATAAAATAAATGAAGAAAAATACTTTGGTTATGGTAGTACTTATATTCAAAGATACTTACTCCCTATTAGAAAAGAATTAATCAAAAAAAACTATGATCCTTTAAAAGCAAAAGATTTAACAGAAAAACTTTTAAGAGCTAGAGATTACGCAACAGGAGGTAGATATGCCAATATGGATTTATCTGACTTACAAAAAGGTATTTATGATGGTATTAAAGTTTCTCAAGTATTAGCACATCTTCCTCTTGCTACTTTATCCAGCATTACAGAGCCTCTTATTGCATTAGGTCGTTCAGACTTAGCAGATACTCCTGCATTTGTTAGAGAGTTTAGTAAAGGAATAGGCAAATCAACTAAGAAAAGCGCACAAAGATTTTACGATCATATGCAAGCTGCCAGAGGAAAAGAAGTTAAAGGCTTTAGAGACTTGTCAGATGAAGATTGGCTAGATGCTTATCGAGCAGGCGTAGCTACTGAACAAGCTATGATGACTAAAATTGAAGGTATGTTTGCTGAAGGTCTTCAAACAGGTAAAGCTAGAAATATAATAAATGCTTTTTTTAATATTAACTTTTTACAACAATGGACTCAGGGAGTACAACTAGGAGCTTTTAATTATGCTAAAGAAAGAAGTATTAGAATACTAGGAGAGCTGGCAGAAGATAAAAATGTTTATGGAATAAAGCTAACTAGAAATTCTAGAAATCGTAGAGCTGATCAATTACGAGAAATAGGTATAGAGCCTAAACAGGGAGTAGCTGCTTATCGTAGAGCTATAGATAAAGACGGTGTATTTAATAAAGAAGTATTTAAAGAAGATCCTTTTTATGATATAGAATTAACTTCTAGTGCAGCTTTGTTTTCTAAAGAAATTATATTAAATCCTACAGCTGCAGAACTTAATAAACCTATGTGGTTCAATCAGCCAGGCGCATCTATCTTAGTACAATTTGCTGGTTATCCTACAGCATTTAATAATATAGTTCTTAAAGGTTTTGCTAGAGATGTTATACGACATCCGATGTCTAATGCTCCTAAAGTAATTGCTGCTTCAGGAATGATGGCAGGTACAGCTACAATGATGAATTGGATAAGAAGTGGTGGTGAAAGTCTTGAAAATAAAAAAGATGCAGAAATTATTCTTCAATCATTTGAAAGACCAGGATTACTTGGATGGCTTCAATATCCTTTAAGATACTATGAAGGTACACAATATGGAGCAGGCTTTATCGGTTCTGGTTTAAAATCTGTATCTGGACCTTTTATGGGAGATGTTGTAGATGGAATAGCATATAGACAGCCCTGGTTTTTACCTTTAGGAACTAACTTACCTGGATATGGCGCACTAACTCCTCAAGCAAAAAGAGATTTTAAAGAGTTATTAAGACGTATTTTTGATAAGAAAGAATCTGATCCTAAATTAAGAAGAGCTAAAGGAGGAGTAGTAATTGATGTTCCTAATGTAAGAGAAGAACCTGATGAAGTAAAAATGAGAGGTTTTCCTTATAGTTATAGTGAAGTAGCAGGACACCTTTTTCAAGATGAAGAAGAACGTGGTGCTTTTGCAGAAGGAGGTAAAGCATCTATAACTGAAACAAATGAAATGTATAGTTATCTTACTAAAGATGAAGATATATACAATATTCAGTTTAATAGTAATCCTATTGATATTTATACAGAAGAAGAGTTGCCTGATCTAGATATAAAAGAAACATACTACACAGGCTTTAAAGGCAACACAGTCTCTGATAGACTGAACAGCGTAAGACAATCAAGTACCATAGGACTCCCTGTAACTACAGATAAAAAGAAAGCAAGGGGAGCTGTACGATTGGCAGGTAAGATTAAATTTAATAATGTATTAGAGTTAGATATAGATAGTGCTACACCTGAAGCTGTACAAGCAGAGCTTAATAAGAATATGGATAGTATAGTTAAGATTGATAGTATACTTGGTAAAGAAATTATTAAAGCTGTTAATGATAACTTTCAGATTAGAGATGATGTACTTAATGACGATCCTGATCGAACGCCTGAAAAAGAAGCTGTTATTGCTAGGAATAAAAGTTTTCTAGTTAGACATGAATTACTTAAACTAGGCTATGATGCTATAAAGACTAAAGAGGGCTATACGCTTCTTAGAGAAAATCAGTTCTTACCTACGGAGATTATGGAAAGAATTAGAGATAAGTATGGTATTGGAGGATGGATAAGAAAAACAAAAAATGCATTATTGGAAGGGTATAGTGATATTGAAGAATTTATTAAAGATGAGTCTGATCCTATTCCTAAGAACAGTCAAATGTTACAGGCTATTTCAGAAGATAGAAAATATTTAAATCAAGATTCTGAAAAAATAAAAAGAAACTTATTAATAGCTGAAAAAACTATAAGAAATATGGAAAGCGACAACGATTGGAACGCCTATCAATCTTCTGGAGGCCCAGGTAGAGGGGCTTATCAGTTTGAAACAGGAATAGAAGAAGGAGCAAGGAAAGCTATTACAAGATTCTTAAGAGGTATAAATAATGATTGGGAAGATGAAAATAGAAAAAAGGCTTATGAAAATTTATCTTATAGTGAAGAAGATTTAGATAGAATAAGTACTATAAATCCTTTTAGTGGTAAAAGAGAAGCTATAGATACGGGAAAATTATTTTTTAGATTTGCTTCTTTACCTAAATATTTACAACAAGATATATTTTTTTCAAATATATCAGAAGAACCTAATGCAATACTAAATGATATGGATTTAAGAAATAACGAAGAAGCTAAAAATTTATGGATTAATAGTCATTGGAAAGGTAATAAAGCAGACCCTAATTATAAAAGAAAAAAACAACGTAATATAGAAAGATGGAATGAAAAGTATCCTAAAGAAAAATGGGAAAATGTTTTAAGAAGTATGTTTTATAAAGGAGGATTAGTCTCCTTATTACAACGTAGACAAGGATTACAAGAAGGTGGAGAGCCTATTGATAATATAAAAAAAAGTAGGTATGAACTCAATAAAGAATTTTTAAGACAGATACATGAATATGCAATAGCAAATAAAGCTACAGGAACAAATGATCAAGGAGAAACAATCAGTATGCTTACCTCTACTATTGGAGATGCTCCAGATAGTCATTATATAGTTAATAGATGGAATCCATATACAAAACAAGAAGATAATGATTCAGATATTCTTAAGAGATTACAGCCTCTTATAACTGCAAGAAAAATACTTCCTTATGCTACACCTGAAGAAGCTGAAGAAGACAGAAAAAGAATGCGAGACGAAATATTAAAGGATAAATAATGAATAAACAACAAGACTTCTTAGTACTATATCTTGAAGAAGACCTGGATAGGGCTTATCGTATTGATTGCAAGATGAGAACTAAACAGGACTTGGCGTGGATAAAGCGGAAAGACTTTAGAAAAGTTTACGATGAATTACTGGAAGCACATTTAAGAGGAATGCCAGAGATGCCAGTAGAAGTAGTAATGCAATGTGTTGAAAAAATATTAGAAAGCGACATAAGACTTACACCCGATGAACTAGAAAAAAGAGAGAGAAACGATGAAATTTAAATTTATTAAAAATATAATTGGTGCTGTAGCTCCTACTATTGGTACAGCTTTAGGTGGTCCTATGGGGAACATGGCTGCTAATATGGTAGCTGATGCACTAGGTTGTGAACCTACTCCAAAGAAACTAGAACAAGCAATACAAGCAGCAACACCAGAGCAATTAGCAGAAATTAAAAAGCTTGATACAGACTTTGAAATTAAGATGAAAGAACTTGATGTTGATCTGTATGAATTAGAAACAAAGGATATACAAGATGCACGAAGTAAATTCTCTAAAGACTGGACATCTCGTGTTATAGGCGTAACTGTTGTTGGTGGCTTT
>Ga0114899_1001963_pt1 | contig 11424 bp, 22 predicted proteins | sample MalvireepMed_215_FD_83497 | JGI IMG/M metagenome (GOLD analysis project Ga0114899, IMG submission 83497) | Marine viral communities from the Global Malaspina Expedition - Malaspina viral metaG DeepMed_215 | ecosystem: Environmental > Aquatic > Marine > Oceanic | place: Mediterranean Sea... | reverse complement strand
GAGAGGAAGTATCCGTCAGGATTCCAGGTGGCCATTTCTTCGAAAGTGGTTTTGGCAGGGAATACTTTCAGGTATGCTCCTCTGGTAGAAAGATGTTTCAGGATACTGGTTTTTACACCCAGGTCGAGAACAGCCACTTTGTGAGGGGCATTTTCGTCACCTACAAAATAAGGCTCCTTGGCAGAGACGAAGGAAGATAGCTCCAGGCCATTCATATCCGGCACTTCAGCGAGTTTCTCTTCCAGTTGCTCTTCGGTTAAATCTTCTGAAGAAATAATGGCGTTCATAGCACCTTTGCTTCTGATATGCCTCACCAGCAAACGGGTGTCGAGCTCAGAAATGCCTACAATGTTATTCTTATCCAAGTAGTTTTGAAGTGAATCTGTACCGGTTGGACGGCTAAAATCCTGAGAGAAGGTGTTTACCACCAAACCTCTGATTTTAGGAGAGTCAGACTCCTGCTCGTCATCTTCCACACCATAGTTACCGATGTGAGAAGTGGTATTCACTACAATTTGTCCGTAATAAGAAGGATCTGTGTAGATTTCCTGATACCCGGTCATACCGGTGTTAAAGCAGATTTCTCCGCCTGATGTTCCGATTTTACCAATGGCTATACCCTCGAAACGGGAACCGTCTGCAAGAAGTAAAACCGCTTTTTTTTGTGATTGATCAAATGAATTTTGCGACATATCTAGATTGGCTTGCGTTTAACGCATCGTGCAAAAATAGTATGTATTTGGTTGGGAGCAAAACCAAATAAAAAAGGGATTGAACTTTCGCTCAATCCCTTTCAATATCTAGTAATATATGATTACTCTTTGCTTATTTTTTCTCTTCGTCAGAGTCGGTAGCTTCGTCAGCAGATGCTTCAAGAGCTTCTTCAGCAGCAGCTTCGGCTTCAGGAGCAGTCTCCTCAGCAGGAGCCTCTTCTTTCACTTCTTCTACTTTAGCCTCTTCTACTGCAGGTGCAGCAGTTTTAGCCTCAGGAGCATCAGCTTTCTTAGTACCTCTTCTGCTTCTTCTGGTCGTTTTCTTCTCTTCCTTGGCATCGCCTAGCAACAATTCGTTGTAGTCTACCAATTCGATGATACACATATCAGCATTATCGCCCAGTCTGTTACCGGTTTTGATAATTCTGGTATACCCACCAGGTCTGTCAGCTATTTTCTCTGCTACTTCGTTGAAAAGCATGGTAACAGACTCTTTGTCTTGCAGGTAAGAGAACACTACCCTTCTTGAGTTGGTTGAATCTTCTTTTGCTTTAGTAAGCAAAGGCTCAACAAACTTTCTCAAAGCTTTCGCTTTAGCTACAGTAGTAGTGATTCTTTTATGCTGAATCAAAGAAGAAGCCATGTTAGAAAGCATCGCTTTTCTGTGCGAAGCAGTTCTACCCAAATGATTGATTTTCTTCCCGTGTCTCATCTCTATTAATCCTCGTCCAGTTTATATTTCGACAAATCCATACCGAAGGTAAGGTTCTTTTCAGCTACCAGTTGCTCCAACTCGGCCAGTGATTTTTTACCGAAGTTTCTGAATTTCATCATGTCAGAAATTTCCAGTTTCACCAGGTCGCCAAGTGTACGAACATCAGCAGCTTTCAAGCAGTTGTAAGCTCTCACTGAAAGATCAAGATCGTTCAATGAAGTTTTCAACAGCTTACGCATGTGAAGCATTTCCTCATCTACCTGCTCAGGCTCATCCAATGCACCGGTCTCAAGGATCATGTTCTGATCTGAGAACAGCATGAAGTGCTGAATCAGGATATGGGCTGCACCTTTCAGTGCATTCTCAGGGTGGATAGATCCATCAGTTTTGATGTCTAAAACCAACATTTCGTAGTCAGTTTTTTGCTCAACCCTGGTGTTTTCCACACTGTACTTCACGTTTTTAATTGGGGTGAAGATGGCATCGATTGGAATAAATCCGAATACTTGCTCACTTGGTTTGTTTTCCTCTGCAGGAAGGTATCCTCTACCTTTCTCAATGGTCAATTCGATTTCGAATTTCATTGAGTCATCGATATGACAAACCACATCTTCCGGGTTCAGGATTTCAAATGCACTGGTGAATTTTCCAATGTCACCGGCAGTGAATTTATCCTGACCTTCGATTACCACATTGATTTTGTTATCTACAGTATCAGAGATTTTCTTGAACCTTACTTTTTTCAGGTTTAGGATAATTTCAGATACGTCTTCTACAACACCTTCAATAGTAGAGAACTCATGCAACACACCAGGAATTTTGATACCTGTGATGGCATAGCCCTCCAGAGAAGAAAGTAAAATTCTTCTCAAAGCATTACCAATAGTTACCCCGTAGCCTTTTTCAAGGGGTTTGAACGTGAACAGACCGTGAAAATCGTCTGCCTTCTCCATCACCACTTTCTCCGGGATTTGAAATGCGAGTATCGACATATATGTAATCTTTAAAGGGTTCTTAAATTGATTATTTAGAGTAAAGCTCGACAATAAGCTGCTCTTTAATGTTCTCAGGAATATCGTCTCTTGAAGGAACATTAATCATTTTACCAGCTAATTCAGCTTTGTTGAACTCTAACCATGGATATCTCTGAACGGTGTTGGCGGCAACGCTGTCAGAAATCAATTCCAATGACTTAGACTTCTCTCTTACTGCTACCACATCGCCAGGAAGCACATGATAAGAAGGTATGTTCACGATTTCACCGTTGATGGTGATGTGTTTGTGAGATACCAACTGTCTTGCTGCTCTCCTTGTAGGAGCAATACCCAATCTGTACACCAGGTTATCCAATCTTGCTTCCAAAAGTTGGAGCAAAATCTCACCTGTAATACCAGATCTTCTTGAGGCTTTGTCGAACAAGTTAGCAAACTGCTTCTCCAATACACCATAAGTATATTTGGCTTTTTGCTTCTCCATCAACTGGATAGCATATTCAGACTGCTTTCTTCTTCTACCTCTGCCGTGTTGGCCAGGAGGGTAAGCCTTCTTTTGTAATGCTTTGCTATGACCGAAAATAGGATCGTTAAACCTTCTCGCGATTTTAGCCTTTGGTCCGTTATATCTTGCCATTACTTCTTAATTCTTAATTAAACTCTTCTTCTTTTCGGTGGACGACATCCGTTGTGAGGTAGTGGAGTTACGTCTCTGATAACAGTAACTTCGATACCAGAATTCTGAATAGTTCTGATTGCTGATTCACGACCAGAACCAGGACCTTTCACGAATACTTCAACTTTTCTCAAACCTAATTCATAGGCCTTTTGAGCACAATCTTGTGCCGCCATCTGAGCTGCGTAAGGAGTGTTCTTTTTAGAACCCTTGAAGCCCATTTTACCGGCAGAAGCCCAAGAGATCACTTGTCCCTGCTGATTAGTCAAAGAGATGATGATGTTGTTGAAAGACGCCTTGATGTGCGCCTGTCCAAGAGCATCAACCTGTACTACTCTCTTTTTAGCTTTATCTTTTCTTTTTTGAGCCATCTTTAATTTCTTTTCGGCATTAAAAACTCACCTATTACTTAGTTGCCTTTTTCTTGTTAGCAACTGTCTTTCTCTTACCTTTTCTGGTTCTAGAGTTGTTCTTAGTATGCTGACCACGAACCGGAAGGCCTTTTCTGTGTCTCAAACCTCTGTAACAACCGATGTCCATCAATCGCTTGATGTTCATTTGTACCTCAGACTTCAACACACCTTCAATCTTGAACTCTTCACTAATGATAGTTCTGATGTCTTTCTGTTGGTCATCATCCAGGTCGCCAATTTTGGTATTTACATCAATACCTGCTTTAGCCAAAATGTAGTTGGCTGAGCTACGACCAATACCGAAAATATAGGTTAAACCAATTTCGGCTCTCTTGTGATCTGGAATATCTACTCCTGCAATCCTTGCCATAATTACCCTTGTCTTTGTTTGAATCTAGGATTCTTCTTGTTAATCACGTACAACTTACCGTTTCTGCGGATTATCTTACAATCGGCACTACGCTTCTTGATAGACGCTTTTACTTTCATCGTTAAATTATTTATACCTGTAAGTAATTCTTCCTTTTGTTAAATCGTATGGAGACATTTCAAGCTTTACTCTGTCGCCCGGTAAAATTTTGATGTAGTGCATTCTCATTTTTCCTGAGATATGAGCCAACACCACGTGTCCATTTTCTAGCTCAACACGAAAAGTTGCATTAGGCAATGCCTCTACAATTGTTCCGTCCTGCTCTATAGATCCTTGTTTAGCCATATTAAAATTTTACTACTTCTTCTATGTATTTATGACTTGTCAAAATTTCTGTCCTGTCTTTGAAGATGGCCACGGTGTGCTCAAAGTGTGCCGAAGGTTTTCTGTCTCTGGTCCTAATGGTCCAGCCATCACTCTCCTGCACAATGTTTCGAGTTCCCAGGTTGATCATCGGCTCGATGGCAATCACCAAACCTTCATTCAACTTAGACCCCCGGCCTCTTTTGCCATAGTTCGGAACTTCCGGACCTTCATGTAAGCTTCTGCCTAATCCGTGTCCAACAAGTTCTCGCACCACTGTGTAACCTCTGTCTTCTACATACTTTTGTATGGCGAAGGCTAAGTCACCAATCCGGTTGCCAAACCTGGCTTCTTCAATACCTACATACAACGATTCTCTCGTTGCTCTAAGAAGTGATAAAATTTCTGGGGATGTGTCTCCTACGGGGTAAGTATAAGCGGAATCGCTATGAAAACCTTGGTAGAAGACTCCACAATCTACAGAGATTATATCACCGTCTTTCAATTCATATTCGCTTGGAAATCCATGAACGACCACATCGTTCGGAGATATACAAAGCGTGTAAGGGAAACCATTGTAACCTTTAAAGGAACCTGTTGCCCCATGATCCTTGATAAATTCTTCAGCGACTTTATCAAGATCCCTGGTTTTTATGCCCGGCTTTATCAGCTTGGCTATTTCTCCGTGAGTCTTTGCCAGTATATCGGCACTCTCACGTATTTTTTGTATTTCTTCTTCAGTCTTGTAAAAGATCATATTTACGCTACAGCCATATTCTGAGACCTTCCTCTCAGCTTACCTGATTTCATCATACCTTCATAGTGTCTCATAAGAAGGTAGCTTTCAATTTGCTGTAACGTATCCAAAATCACACCCACCATAATCAACAGTGAAGTACCTCCGTAGAAGTATGAGAACTGCTGACCAACACCTGCATTATATGCGAATGTCGGAAGTATGGCAATAAGGGCCAGGAATACTGAACCAGGAAGGGTGATTTTATCCAAGACACCTCCGATAAACTCAGAAGTTGGTTTACCCGGCTTTACACCAGGAATGAATCCACCGTTTCTTTTCAGATCGTCTGCCATGCTAGACGGATTCACAGTAATTGCGGTGTAGAAGAATGTAAAAGCAATGATCAGTATGGCCGATACAGTAGTGTATTGCCATGAATATGGGTTAGAGAAAATTGTCGCGACTCTCAATGCGAAATCGCTTTGCTCTTGCCATATCTGACCGATCAATGTTGGCAGGATCATCAATGCCTGAGCAAAAATGATGGGCATAACACCGGCTGCATTCACTTTCAAAGGAATGAACTGACGCTGTCCGCCATAAACCTTGCCTCCTACTACCTGCTTGGCATATTGTACAGGGATTCTCCTTGTTGCCTGTACCAATGCTACAGTAACAATTACAACACCGAACAGTACCAGTATTTCAACTACAGAGAATAATGCTCTGCTAATTCCATTTGTTTCAACAAATTCAAACCACGCTGCACCCGGAAGGCTGGAGATGATACCAATCATGATCAACATTGAGATACCGTTACCGATACCCTTGTCGGTGATCTTCTCGCCCAACCACATACAGAACATAGTACCTGAAGTGATCAGAATCATAGAAGAAATCATGAAAAATGTTGGGTCGATGTTTGGAGAAATTGCTTCCTGAGGGATTGTAACTCTCAAATAACCAACACTTTGGGCAAGTGTAACCAAAATGGTTAGTACCCTGGTAATCTGTGTAAGCTTCTTTCTTCCAGATTCTCCTTCTTTTTGCATTTTCTGGAAACTAGGTACTGCCACGGTCATCAACTGAATCACGATGGATGCAGAGATATAGGGCATAATACCTAAACCAAAAATGGAAGCTCTACTGAAAGAACCTCCTAAGAGGGTATTAAGGATTCCAAGAATGCCGCTGTCAGCATCAGTCAATTGGGTTGGGTCTACACCTGGTAGCACCACAAAAGACCCAAGTCTGAAAATGACAAGGAATCCCAGCGTAGCCAGGATTCTGTTTCTCAATTCCTCAATGGAAAAAATGTTCTTTATAGTGGTTATGAATTTCTTCATCTGATTAAAGCTTTGTAACAGTACCTCCTACTTTCTCGATAGCTGCCTCGGCAGTAGCAGAAAATTTGTGTGCTGTCACGTCTACCTTCGTTTTCAATTCTCCTCTACCCAATACTTTGATCAGGTCATTCTTAGCTGCCAAACCGTGAGAAGCCAAAACCTCTACGTTGATAACCGCCTCACCAGTCTGCTCAGCCAATTGCTGAAGAGTATCAAGGTTAATAGCCTTGTATTCTACTCTGTTAGGATTAGTGAAACCGAATTTAGGAACACGTCTTTGAAGAGGCATCTGACCACCCTCAAAACCCGATTTTCTCTTATATCCAGATCTAGACTTGGCACCTTTGTGACCTCTTGTGGAAGTTCCACCTTTACCAGATCCGGTACCTCTACCTAGTCTTTTATTTGTTTTTGTAGAACCTTCTGCAGGTTTTAATGTATTCAGTTTCATCTTATGCTTCCTTTACAGATACAAGGTGATTTACTTTATCGATCATACCAGCAATCTGAGGAGTCAATTCTACTTCTACAGATCTGTTGATTTTACCTAAGCCGAGGGCCTGAATAGTTTTCTTTTGTCTTTCAGGTCTGTCGATGGTACTTCTAGTTTGTGTAATAATAACCTTCGCCATTTCTCTTACCCGTTAAAAACTTTCTCCAATTCAATACCTCTTTGTTCAGCTATAGCATAAGGATCTTTCATTTGCAACAGTGCATCGAAAGTTGCTTTCACCACGTTGTGTGGATTTGAAGAACCTTTAGATTTTGCCAACACGTTGTGGATACCAGCTGATTCAAACACAGCACGCATCGCACCACCTGCAATTACACCGGTACCTTCAGAGGCTGGTTTCACAAGAACGAAACCACCACCAAACTTACCTAGTGCCTCGTGAGGAACAGTACCTTTCAGTACCGGAACTTCTACCAGGTTTTTCTTAGCATCATCTATACCTTTAGTGATAGCGTCAGTTACCTCGTTGGCTTTACCCAAACCGTAACCTACTACACCGTTTCCGTCACCAACTACTACAATTGCAGAGAAACTGAATCTTCTACCACCTTTAACTACTTTAGCCACACGCTTAATGGCAACAACTTTTTCTTTCAAGTCGATGTCACTAGCTTTAACTCTGTTCATTTTTTGTGTCATCTCTTATTAAAATTTAAGACCACCTTCTCTGGCACCTTCTGCCAAAGCTTTCACTTTACCGTGGTAGATATATCCGTTTCTATCAAATACAACCTCGCTGATTCCACTGGCAACTGCCTTTTCGGCCAATTTCTTACCAACTTCTTTAGCTAGATCTATATTGGTGTTTTTCTTAGCACCAAGCTCGGCAGACGATGCTGAAACCAAAGTATGACCTTGTTCATCATCGATAATCTGAGCGTAAATTCTTGTATTACTCTTGAATACAGAGATTCTTGGTCTTGCTGCAGTACCAGAAAGTTTCTTTCTGATTCCTCTTTTAATTCTAAGTCTACTGTTACTAATAGCCATGATTCCCTATTATTTAGAAGCAGTTTTACCAGCTTTTCTCCTAACTTTCTCACCAACGAACCTGATACCTTTACCTTTGTAAGGCTCAACTTTTCTCAATGATCTGATCTGAGCAGCTACTTGTCCAATTAACGCTTTATCGTTACTAGAAAGCGTAACGATCGGGTTCTTACCTTTCTCCATTCTGGCATCGGCAGCAACCTCTTGAGGAACCTGAAGATAGATACTGTGAGAGTATCCAAGGTTAAGTTCCAACACATTGTTGGCAACGGCAGCCTTATAACCCACACCCACTAGTTCCAATTCTTTGGTGTAACCTTGGTTAACACCAATTATCATATTGTTGATCAAAGCTCTGTACAAACCGTGAAGAGCCTTGTGTCTTTTCTGATCAGTTGGTCTTTCTACAGACAACATACCGTCTTCTATAGAAACTTTGAAATCAGGATCAATTTCCTGAGACAGTTCTCCCTTCGGTCCTTTAACAGTAACCGTAGTTCCGGTTACGTCTACAGATACACCTGAAGGAAGAGCGATAGGTTTATTACCAATTCGTGACATCTATCTATATTCTAGTATACGTGACACAATATTTCTCCACCAATATGCTGAGTTCTTGCTTCCTTATCGGTCATAATACCTTTAGAAGTAGAAACGATAGCGATTCCAAGACCATTCAATACTCTTGGAAGCTCCTCAGCACCTGCATACTTTCTCAAACCAGGTTTACTGATTCTCTCCAGCTTAACGATAGCTGGCTCTTTAGTACGCGAATTGTATTTCAAGGCGATTTTGATTTTACCTTGAACACCATCATCCTCGAACTTATAGTTCAGGATATAGCCTTTCTCAAAAAGCACTTTGGTTAATTCCTTCTTCACTTTGGAAGCAGGGATTTCGATCACTCTGTGCTTAGCTTTAATTGCGTTTCTTAAACGCGTTAAATAATCTGCTATTGGATCAGTCATTTTTTAATGTTTTACGCCTTTTTGGGCGTGCGCACCCTGGCGATATCACCCAGGCATGCCCTTTTAAAATGTTAAATACCTCCCGGCCGAAACCGGCCTGCAAAGGTATTGAAATTTTTCAGTTATAAAAAGAAAGTTTACCAGCTTGCTTTGGTTACTCCAGGGATTTTTCCCGCTGAAGCCATCTCTCTGAATGTTACCCTAGAGATACCAAACTTACGCATGTAACCTTTAGGTCTTCCGGTAAGCTTACATCTGTTGTGCAATCTTACTGGAGATGCGTTTCTTGGCAACTTGTCAAGACCTTCGTAGTCACCTTCAGCTTTAAGCTTTGCTCTTTTATCAGCATAGCGGGCTACAAGTCTTTCTCTTTTTCTTTCTCTAGCTTTTACTGCTTCTCTTGCCATAATTAATCTTGTTTTTTACCAGAAGCGAAAGGCATACCAAGAGCCTTAAGCAACTCATAACTTTCTTCGTCAGTATTTGCTGTGGTTACGAACGTAATGTCCATACCTGTAATCTTATTCACTTTATCGATAGAGATTTCAGGGAAGATGATTTGTTCTTTAACACCTAAAGTGTAGTTACCTCTTCCGTCAAAACCTTTGTCTTTAACACCTCTAAAGTCTCTTACACGTGGAAGAGCGATGTTCAAAAGTCTATCCATGAACTCATACATTCTGTCACCTCTCAAAGTAACCTTAGCACCAATTGGCATTCCATCTCTCAACTTAAAGTTTGAGATCGAGTTCTTTGCTACAGTAGGAACAGCCTTCTGACCAGTGATGGTTGTCAGCTCTTCTACTCCAACATCTACCAATTTTTTATCGGCAACAGCAGCACCAATACCTTTGTTGATTACCACTTTAGTAACCTTAGGCACTTGCATGATGCTTGAGTATTGGAATTTCTCTCTCAAGGCAGGAACAATGTCCTGGCTGTACATTTCTTTTAATCTCGGACTAGCCATTTTTAATTACCTCCCCAGATTTTTTAGCGTATCTAACTAATTTTCCGTTTTCATCAGCTTTTCTACCTACTCTGGTTGCATCTCCACTTGAGGGATCTACTACCATTAGGTTAGAGATATGGATAGAAGCCTCTGTCTTCTCAATACCTCCATTAGGATTAGAAGCTGAAGGTTTAATATGCTTGGAAACCATATTAACACCCTTAACAATAGCTCTGTACTTAGCTTTATTCACTTCCAGTACTTCGCCTTCCTTGCCTTTATAGTTACCAGAAAGAACTTTTACTTTGTCTCCCTTTCTGATGTGAAGTTTTGTAGCCTGTGTCATAATTATAGTACTTCAGGGGCTAATGAAACGATTTTCATGAATTGCTTTTCACGCAATTCTCTGGCAACAGGTCCGAACATACGAGTTCCTCTTGGCTCATCGTTGTTGTTCAGTAATACTGCAGCATTGTCTTCGAAACGGATGTAAGATCCGTCTTTTCTTCTCACTTCCTTCTTGGTTCTCACGATAACAGCTTTAGAAACTGTACCTTTTTTGAGGTTACTTGAGGAGTGAGCAGATTTTACAGAGACCACAATCTTATCACCTACAGAGGCGTACTTCTTTTTAGTACCTCCAAGCACACGAATACAGAGCACCTCTTTGGCACCGCTGTTATCGGCTACGTTTAGTCTTGATTCTTGTCTAATCATGATTACTTGGCTCTTTCAATAATTTCTACTAGTCTCCAACGCTTGTTTTTACTCAGCGGACGAGTCTCCATGATTCTGACAGTATCACCGATACCACAGTCATTCTTTTCGTCATGAGCGGCAAATTTTGTTGTCTTCTTAACAAACTTACCATAGATCGGGTGCTTCTCTTTTCTTTGAACCGCTACAGTGATGGTTTTATCCATCTTGTTGCTGGTTACTACACCGATTCTTTCTTTTCTAAGATTTCTGGTCTCCATGCTCATATTAGTTAGCAAGTTCCTTAGCCCTTAACTCTGTTTTCAATCTCGCGATCAGACGCTTCGTGTGTCTGATTTTCATCGGATTTTCAATCGGAGAAATAGCATGAGCAAAGTTCAACTTCTGCAAGCCGCTAACTTCCGTATTTATCTTCTCTCTGAGCTCTTCTAAAGTGAGCCCTTTGATTTCTGAATTTTTCATAACTATCCCACGTAATCTCTACGTACAACAAACTTGGTTGAAAGAGGTAATTTCTGAGCCGCTAGTCTCAAAGCTTCTTTCGCCAATTCTACATTCACACCTGCTGCTTCGAAAAGCATGGTTCCAGGCTTAATAACAGCTACCCAGTATTCCGGAGCACCTTTACCCTTACCCATCCTTACCTCTGCAGGTTTCTTAGTAATGGGCTTATCAGGAAATATTCTAATCCAAACCTGGCCTTCTCTCTTCATTGCTCTTGTCATAGCAATACGAGCGGCTTCGATCTGACGGCTAGTAATCCAACCCGGCTCAAGAGACTTGATACCGAAGGTTCCGAAAGCCAAAGTATGTCCACGTCCGGCCACGCCTCTAACGCGACCTTTCTGCATTTTTCTAAACTTGGTTCTTTTAGGCTGTAACATCTTCTCTCCTTTTTAAAGTTGGGTTACTTCTTCTTATTGTTTCGGTTTGGTCTTCTTCCACCGCCTGATGGT
>Ga0114899_1001960_pt1 | contig 11444 bp, 20 predicted proteins | sample MalvireepMed_215_FD_83497 | JGI IMG/M metagenome (GOLD analysis project Ga0114899, IMG submission 83497) | Marine viral communities from the Global Malaspina Expedition - Malaspina viral metaG DeepMed_215 | ecosystem: Environmental > Aquatic > Marine > Oceanic | place: Mediterranean Sea... | reverse complement strand
GCTCAGGTACTCGCAGTGTATGAAGCCCGCTATGTAGATGCGTTTGCAAACTACCCGATTCATACCATATGGATCACTCGCAACGTCGCTATGGCAGATGGCACCCAAGCCATCACGGTCATGTTCCCCGAGGAGTATTAGCCAGCCACTAGGTGAGCCAGCCAGAGCAGGTAACGCCTGCTCTGGTCGTAACCCGCAATGCTGGTGGCAAGCCCAGCATAAAAACTAACCGGGTGAGGAGAAGAACAATGGACGTACCGAGACAGGGCATTACGAGCCGAACTTTCAGGACGCTAATGCGGGATGAATGGTGGGCGAGAGGAAAACTGTTCGAGGATATAGATTGGTTCCTAGATAAGATGACCAAGGGCCAGACACCGACCGGATTACAGCTACGGGAAGCTATACGTGAGTTCCTTCCGGGCAATTGGCAGGGATACAACGGTGCTCTAGCAGTTACCGTCGAAAGCATCGCCCGAGTGTACGAGGAAGACCACGGCATACCTTACACGGGACAGACTATTGAGTGGGGAGAAGACACGCAAGCATAACAGGTGAGCCAGCCCCGCCCAACCGGGCGGGGTCGTAACCCGCAATGCAGGTGGCAAGCCCAGCATAAAACCAAAGGGGTAGGAGAAGAGCAATGGCAATACAGGGCAAGTGGCTAGGGTTAGCAGGGGATACAGAGGTAGTCCTACCGTTTCCTATGCGGGTGGACTTCATCTTCAACAATATCGAGACGGTCACGGGCGCGTATCCAACTAGGACCGCACTACGTGCCGCCATAGAGTGGTTCATTGATGATGACTCTCCGGGTAACGCGGATACTACCATCGAAAGTATCGCCCGAATGTACGAGCACGAGCGCGGGGTTACGTTGGAAGTAGGTGACACGCAAGCCTAACAGGTGAGCCAGCCCCGCCCAATCGGGCGGGGCCGTAACCCGCAAAGCAGGTGGCAAGCCCTGCTAAAACCAAACGGGTACGGAGAAGAGCAATGATCAAAGTATTTGTTACAGTGTACAGTATCTCTAGAGCATACGGTGGCCCGGAGGAAGGCGGCTGGAGCTATGAGTGCGGCGACCCCGTCCAAGGTGTTTATACCCTATGTTGTGGCAATGGTTTCCCGGTGGCACCTTTATTTAATAGCGACGGTATACGCAATGAACACGACGCCGAGTGTCCTGCACTAGCTGTTGAAAATGCATACCACGCCGAGTGGGTCGAAGGTAGCAAGCACGAATACCTCGACTCATTCGTAACGTCTAACGACACGTATGATATCAACGGTATGGACGATGCCCCGGAGCCATACGCGGGTGAAGTTATGGTTGCAGGTAAATACGAGGTAGCCATGTCGCTAGCACCACCCGAACCGTACCCGTCCCGTAGACCGCACTACGAGTAACGGGTGAGCCAGCCCGACCGTAAATCTACCAATGCGGTCGGGCGTCAGTAGAGGAGGAGTCGAACAATGAAAACCTGTTACAAGTGCAAGCAACCAATTACAAACGGTAGCACGGCTGTTAACCACAAGGACGGCAGGAGTTATCACCACTCAACAGAGGTGCAGTCATACTACGGAGCAGGAGGACTCGGCTGTCCTGTGGTTGACCATCAGGTCGCAGCTAATCTCAAGATAGCTGTCTCGCAGGGGTACAAGGTAAAGCGAGCACGTGCTCGCAAGTCCAAGGACTTCACGCGATCTCGTAACGGCAAGAGCATCATGACCACAGCTGACTACGAGGACGTCGGCAAAGCATATCATCACTGGCGACAGCGTAAAGGCTTCGTAATACAGGCCCACAGCGCAGACCTCAAGTCAGCTATCACCAACGCATGGCGACGCCTGTTCAGTTGACAACCACTACCACACCACGTAAACTAGACCACGGTATAGCAGCCCAATATCACTCCGCCCTCTCTTGAGAGAGGGCAGTGATATTGAACACAAGAACTAGGAGAAAACATGACTACCGAAAAACTACCAGCATTGGCAATAGAGTTTGGATTTTCTGACGGGTTCCCCACTCCGATGGAGGCGGTGACGTTTAGCCTCATGTGTGCGGTGACCGCACCAACTGAGTCCTTTGCTAAGGACTTCACCAAGGAAGCAGAGAACATAGCATCAGGGGCCGGGATGACTCAGGGAGAAGTAGAAACGTGCCAGAAGATGGCAATGATGCGGCTCGAGTATTACAAGATAGGTCATCCCTCGGCGACTCATGGATACAAGCGGCCACACCTTGAAGGACATAAGGGATCGGATCAAATCCTTGAAGAGGAGGACTAGAACATGATTGACACCACATCAGGAGGAGCGATGTCACGTGATCCAATCGGCAACAAACAACTGGGGCTTTGAATAGTACATTAACGAAAGGACATTATGGATAAAACTACCGCCGCACAAATAGAGGAAGCAAGAGCATATAAAAACATGGGCTTTGAGTTCTGGCTTGGTCGTCACGCTATCCCGTGGAGCTACGATGACGGGATACTACTGAGTCAATTGACTGAGCACCCAGAGCTTGGTCAGATCAGGGTGCAAGGTATGGATGGTGATACTGCTGATCGGTACATACGCGACATGAGAGCGTCCAAGGTTGGGAAGAAATATAAGTCACCGTTCCCTGCGATAATAGTCTGGAATATATGCGACGATAAGATGGTTGTTATCGACGGCCTACACCGTGCCGCTGCGTACAAGAGAGTCGGGCATGAGCCATTTGATGCTTACGTGATACCGCAGGGGTTTGTGTCAGACGAAGCAGACGCGCTGATAAAGCTCCGAGTTCTGCAACAGTCAGCTAATAACCTGCACGGTAAATCGACCTCACATGCGGAGCGATTATTGCAGGGTGTGTACGCTGTCATGCACGACAACAAGTCCAGTGCCGAGGCATCTAGGTATCTGGGTATCAGTGACCAGAAACTTCAGTCACATGTTCGGGTTGCCAAAATGAAAGAACAACTCAGCAAGCAAACAACTCTCGACCCATCCAGATACAACGATAAAATGTGGCCCATAGCAAAAATGAATCTACTCTCTCCGCTAGATGACAACTACCACTTTATGGCAGAGGCAATCAACTTTATTAACACTGCGAAGCTCAATACAGATGCCCAGCAGATAAAGAACTTAGTGCAAGAGATAAAGCAGGCGCAGTCTGATGTGTCTCCCGTAGATCGAGTCAATGCAGTGTTAAGAGAGTGGAATGCGCGGTATCAAGACATCATCATCATGTCGAATAACGGTGAGGAGGTAGCGGCTATAACTCAGTCACCCTTCACGAGGCTATCGAAGAGGATTGTGTCTCTTACTACCCTGCTGCAACAGTGCGATGAAGACACCACGTATGAGAATGTGCTGTCGCCCACGAGGAGAAAGGGATATAGAGAGGATTTCCAGAACTTGGTTAATCGCCTTGAGGTGTTGATCGAAGAGAAGTTAAATGATTAAACCTCTGTCAATTGGCCTGATGCGTAGGTTGATAATCGACGCGCTGCGAGAACGAGAAGGCACGAGTGAAGATATTATCATTCGCATCAAGAATAAAATCAGACCTGAGTGGGCCATGAAGCAGGCGCGGTGGTACTACCAACATACAGGTCGCACTCGCGGGAAAGATATTGATGCAGATATTGCTAAACTTGGGCTTGGTGCAGTGGCAGAGAAAGGCATCAAGATGAGGGTACTGGAAGTCTTGCATCAGACTAGAGACAAGAGGATGTGTATCCCGTCTCTGCCATTGAGGGGATCAAGTGGTAGGGGTAGAGATGTAACATGGACCTATGACCCGCTGATGTGGGGTGACGTAGGACTTATCCGCAAAACAAACGATGCACATGTCGCATTCTTTCGGGCGGCTTCATCAATGCTCGCAGTGTGGGGGGATGATCCTCCTGACGAGATCAAAGAGTACATTGATATCATCCGCAATCATGTCGATATCGTCACTGACTATTACATTAACAGTAAGAAACCCGCATGCGATGTGTACCATGACGCCGGTGTGAGAGAAGTGATGCGCCGTATCGAATATAACAAGCGTGAGGAAGTCCTAACAAAGGCTCGGGAAAGGGATCGGGTCAAATCCCTGCTCGCCAGCAAACCCCTCATCAAAAAGAGGAGGACTAGAACATGAGGACATTAAAGAACCGGCAAGGTCTATCGCTCTATCCGAGCGAGGATGGTCGAGCATTGACAGTTAAGCACCGCATCGAAGACTCCTACGTGGTGGACTACCACCCACTCCCTGACCCGAAGGGCGTTGTGGTTCGGTGGGTTCCGCCGAGCGATGTCATACCGCGTGGAAGTTGGGAGTGTGAAACACACGGGCGGAGTGGCATCCAGTACGCTGAGGTCTGCGACCATGTCCGAGCCGTGAGAAAGTGGAAAGACCAGCATGAGTAGTAGTACACGAGAAAAGATCGTCGAGCTAATCACGTGGTCGGACGGCAGCATCAGTGACAGCGAGATAGCTAGGATACTTGGGGTGTCGAGGCAGGCAGTTCACCATCACACCAGAGACATGCACATACCAAGGCCAGATAGAAAGCATCGGTCGTGTCATGGGTGCAAGCGTCGCGTGAGTGCTCGTAACAAGAGCGGCATGTGCCGCCGGTGCTACGTCCGCACATTTGATTACGTGTTCACGTGCTTGCAGTGTAACAAGACACACCTGTTACAGGGGACTGCTGCGGTCAGGCGCAGGAATAATGATCGGTCACACCCAGAGGGAAAGGACCGTCGCCAATTCTGCGACAGCATCTGTGCCGGTAAGTACATATCTCACAAGGCGTGGGCAGATCGTAAAGCTAGGAACGAAAAGGAAGTCGAACAATACAAGAAAGAGAGAGTGCAATAAATGTCTGAAGATATAACCGTAATAGGAATGATTAAAGAGGTAGACAACAAGCGCAACTTCAAGCCAGCTAGGTTCAGGATCGAGGCCGATGGTATTCAGAACTGGTACTCGGCATTCGACAAGTTGGGGCAGCAGTTGATTGCAATACCGCTCGACTCCCCGCTGTCTATTGTCTATGAGACTGGGACATATACAGACAAGAACGGTAACGAGCAAACCAGCAGGACACTGAAGCGATTCACGACAGCACCGGAGGGATCGGTGCCGACTCCTCCTTCGGCACCGGCTCCTCCTGTTGCTAGCACGACATCAACGTCGGGATGTGCTCACGGCACACCGTGGTCGTCCCCGTGTGGGCAGTGTATTCTCAGGGAGGCAGTGATAAAGCCGGTTACGCCTATAGTTGCAGCCATGATACGTGAGGGGATTATAAAAACTCCGCATGAGGTAATGCACTCGGTGGCGTGGTTGACCGATCAGTTCTCCAGCGTGGTACAACAGACCTACGACGTACCCCACGAGGAGGAGATGCCAGAGCCACCACCGCCACCGCCACCACCGGAGGTAGACGAGCCTGAGATCAGCGAAGATACTGGGTGGGGAGCAGCCTGATGCCACTAACAGTAAAAGATATTCCCGTTGCTCTTGGTATCGGTGCCGACACAATCAGGCAGGTGACAGGAACCACGGGCAACGCTAGAAAATACATCCTTCAGCACATTGAAGGCGAACCCGAAGCACCCTCGGTCACATCGGTAGTTGATGGGACGCTGCGTAACTATGGGCTAGAGGCGTGGAAGGCATCGCATATAAGCCGAGGACTTGCGAGTGCAGAGGGCAAGGTGCTAACACCAGAGATAATAAGCTCTGTGCTCAATGCTGCACCCGAAGAGGCTAGCAGGGCAGCACTGGTTGGGTCCGAGTTACACACCGTGATCGACCTGATGCTGCAAGGTGACGACGTTGAAGTCCCCGTTCAATTAGAGCCAGCGATTGTCGCATTCAACAGGTGGCGATCAATACATGACTGGGAGTACATCGACTCCGAGGTCGCCGTGTACAAGTGCGACCCGACCACCGGCGTGATATATGCAGGAACTATCGACGCACTATTCAAGGACGAGTGGGGTGACTTCATAATCGTAGACTGGAAAAGCTCGTCGGGCATTTACGAAAGCGCGATGCTCCAAGTGTCGGCATATGCCGATGCGCTCCAGACAATGCTGAACTCGACAATCAATACGGGCAACAGCAACGGTAGTCACTACATAGCTGACGACGCTCGTGAGGTGCCTGCACTTGTGAAGTCTATGGTTGTTCGGTTCCACAACTCGTACCCAGTAGGCGATGATGGTCGCAGGGATCGCAGTCAACCGAAGGTATTTGAAGACAAGGTCGAGTTTGCTTGGGTTGACCAGCGGTACTGGGAGCCATTCTTCCTAGCAACATACGCACTGGGCACCCCGGCACACGCAATAGAAGTTAACGAACTATAGGGATAAACATGGATGGCCGCGTTGCGTTGCCGTGCGGCCATCCTCGTGACTCACACACATGAAGGGGGGCGCATGAGTTATTGGTCAAGCAATTTAATTACGTTGTACTTGGGTGACGCTCGCGAGTTACCGATATCAGATAGTAGTGTGGACTGTGTAGTTACTAGCCCGCCGTACTGGGGCATCAGGGATTATGGTATCGATGGGGGCATTGGGCTTGAGGCTACTATGGAAGAGCACTGCCAGAATATTGTCACAGTATTCAGGGAGGTGCGCCGAGTACTCAAGCCAACTGGTACTGTCTGGGTAAACATTGGCGACAGCTATGCTACCAGTGGCAGTGGAGGCAAGGCCCAATCGAACAACGCGCCATCGAGTACAGAGGTTAACCAAAAAAACTACGGTCGGTTTCAGCAGGGCGCACGGTACGCGGACCAAGACCGCAGGAAGACTGCAATTGGAACCATTAAAGAAAAGGATTTAATCGGCAACCCTTGGAGGGTAGCCTTTGCACTACAGGCAGACGGTTGGTACCTGCGATCCGACATCATATGGAGTAAGCCCAACCCCATGCCAGAGAGTGTTACCGACAGGCCAACCAAGGCACATGAATACATGTTCCTGCTATCCAAGAATCCAAGGTACTACTACGATACCGATGCGATCAGAGTCCCACAGTTATCCGAACCATCGGGGCGAATGGGTGGAGGGTTGAAAGGCTCAAAGCATGGTATGGATCAATGGGGGAAAGACCCAGATTCCAAGCGCGACTGGAATCCACTTGGTCGCAATAAGTATACAGTGTGGGAGATAGCCACGCAGCCCTATCCAGAGGCACACTTCGCTACATACCCGGAGAAGCTGGTGGAGCCGTGCATACTAGCGGGGTGTCCCCCGGACGGCGTGGTACTAGACCCGTTCTCTGGTTCAGGCACCACGGCAGCGGTCGCACAAAGGCTAGGGCGCAAGGCGATAGGGGTTGACGCAAGCAAAGAGTACCTTGATTTATCTATCAAGAGATTAGAAAAGATATCAATACCGTTGTTCAGCATGTAGGAGGAAGCATGGTTCAGGACGTATTGGAGAAACTTACGCGGGTTAAAAAGAGTGGGACCAACTGGGTAGCACTATGCCCCAGCCACGAGGATAGCAGGCAGTCGCTATCTATTGCGGAAGGCAGAGACGGGCGGGTGCTGCTTTACTGTTTCAAGGGATGCACCTTCAAGGAAATTATTGGGTCACTTAGAATGAACGCACAGGATTTATTCAAGGACAAGCAATACAGGAGGAAGAATGACTACGACTACGACTACTAAGAAATGGCCCGCGTATGATGCCAAGACAGGAGAACTGGTTGGGTATCATGTGCGCCGTGACCCCGGCAAGGTCTTCACGTGGGAAGACACAAATGGTAATCCGGGCCTCAATGGTTTTCCGATCAAGGAACTAGGGCTGTACCATAATAGTGGCAAGGGAGAACTGGGTGCAGTCATGGCAGTGGGACTGGGCGCAGTCATGGTGGTCGTCGAGGGCGAGAAGTCTTCCGACGCACTGGCATCAATAGGGATCACGGCATGTAGCACATATGGTGCGTCGATCACACCGAGCGACGACGCCCTCGCACCACTGGTTGCTGCTGCTCAGGTGATCTTGTGGCCCGACAACGACAACGCAGGCAAGACACATATGTCTGCTATCGCCTCGTCCCTCGTCAGGCTTGGGCAACGCGAGGTCAGGATAATCAACTGGAGCGACTCACCTGATAAGGGTGACGCATACGACGCCATCGAGATGGGCGTAGACATACCCAAACTAATCAACATGGCTAACCGAATAGGCCCCGTGGCGACACGCAAGGGCAGCGGCTACGATATCACGTGGACGGGACTTCCCATAACCGCCGAGGTGAGGGCGGTACGAGGCAAGAACGACACCGTGAAGGCACAGGTTGCAGTGTTCAACAACGGCAGCCGTGTTCACCGATCCACACCAACACTTGATAGTCCTTCAGGGCTAGAGGTATTCCGACGAGCACTGAGTCGCAACCTCAGTGAGGATGAAGTCTCACCGACATTCCAGTGGGCAAAGATAGTTGAGGACATTGCGGCTGAGGTCATTGACAGGCACAAGGCAGGGGTACCATCGGTCAGCGTCGATGAGGTCGAGGTGTCATCCGATGTGTTGTGGGAGGTGGACAACCTGCTGGTTGCCAAGGAACCGACCGTTCTTTGGGGCGGGGGCAACATGGGTAAATCCATATTCGCGCAGGCAGTGGCAACGTGGATCAGCTACGGGTACACCGACTCAAGTTATGGCCTCGTGATCCCCAAGAAATCGAAGGTGCTTTATCTTGACTACGAGACTACGCCTCACGCCGTGGTCAACAGGCTAAACAAAATCAAGGCAGGACTTAGCATGTCCAGCCCATCGGGGATGAGGTATCGCAAGTGCTCGACGAGTCTGGTAAACGACATTGAGGCATTGCAGGACGAGATATCAGAGTTCGACATAGACTGCATAGTTATAGACAGCCTTGGTCTGGCTGTTGGCGGCGACCTAGAGGGAGCACAGCCAATCCTAGAGTTCTTTGTTGCGCTGGCTCAGTTGCAGTGTACGTCGCTGATACTCAGCCACCCGAACAAAGACGGCAAGTTGTTTGGCAGCAACTACATATACCAGTCTGCTCGATCCATCTGGAAACTGGACGGGCCAGCGAAGACAAACGTAGGGAATGACCAACTGTCTTTCACGCTGACCCACGAGAAGGGGAACGACATACCGATACAACCTGCACAGGGTTGGCGTGTTAACTTCACCGAGGACGCCTACTCATTCGAGCGTGTCGATGTAATAGAAACCGAGGGCGCATCACTGCTCTCGTACAAAGACCTCGTGTATCAGGTGATGATCCGCTTTGGTAGTGATGTGGTACCTCGCACCCACATTGACAAGGAAATAATTGAGATCAAATCCGAGGGTGGGGACCAACTAGCAGACGACAAGGTCAAGTCCAATATCAGCGTCGCAATATCACGCCTCGCAAAGGACGGTCGGGTGATGAAAGAACTGACCGACGCAAATGTGTTGGCCTACAGGATAATGGACAGAGCACCTGACATTCCTCCGATGTCAGCAAATACCGAGAAGACCAGAGCGGTCATGGCATCTGGCGAGTGGGGGGAAATCCTGTGACTAACATGCGAGAAAAATACGACGCACGTATGGCATTGAAGATAGCTAGGGAAAAGGGAATAGAACTCAGGGTGGTGCGCGGCAAGCTAATGTTCCGCGCACCGTCTGGCACAGACGACATAGTTGATTCCATTAAGAATAACCGAGATGAAATCAAGCGGGAAATGCTCAAGGAGAAATACCACATGGTCTTTGGCATAGTCGGGTGTCCCGAAGAGTCCAACTACCTGTGCAAGCTGGTAGAGGAGAGGGGGTACGCACTTACTTGGTGCGACGAACTGCACGACGCCGTTGCATTTCACCGCGACGACATCGACACGAGTGTGATCCCCGACGACTTTGTCCCCTACTCCATGTCAGAGTTATCAATAATATGCAGGGAAGAACTAGAACGATTACGAACAGTACACCACGCCAAGAAGATCGGCGGCACTGGTGCCGAGATAACAACACTAGTGAAGTCACTCATATGACTATGGACTATGGCGTATTCGAGTTGGTAAGTGACGACGACGAGAGGACTCGCCGACAGCGTGATGCCAGCATACGGGCAACTAGGGGGCTTGTGGCTCCCGAGGTATACAGGCCATGCGGGTGCAAGCGGAGAGGTCGGCACCGGAAAGTTTGCCGACAGTCAGCGGCGTGGAAACGAGAGCAATTGAAATTCGACCAGTGGGAGCAAGACTACGAGCGCCGAATAAGGGCAGGCGTCCTGCTTCCGGGGTTCTAGTTCACTAAGGAGTTAACATGACTATGGACTATGGGTTACTCAGTGAAGTTGTGTGGACTGAGAAGGAGTTCCAAGCCCGTGTCAGGTCAGAGGCCGAGGATGCTGGATGGAGAGTATACGCGGTATATGATTCACGCAAGACTCCAGCCGGGTGGCCTGACCTGACACTGGTACGCGGTAACAGGCTCATGTTCTGGGAACTAAAACGCGAGAAGCGAAGCAAGGTAACAGCAGCACAAACCGAATGGCTCGAGGCACTGGCAGCAACCGGTGCCGAGACAGCCGTCTATCGCCCCAGTGATATTGAAGAGATGCTGGAGAAGCTGGAGTAATCATTGTGTTACAATAACCTCGGTGACTAGGGTACGAACCGCCCCGGTTTCTCATATCCGGTGCTTCCATGTTAGGTAGAGACATGGACCTTCCTCCCCAAGTCCCACACTTTCTTGGTGGTTCTGGTGTGAGGTGTCACCGCTCCTATGTGTGGGGAAGACCCGCTGGACTGCTACCAGCGGGTTTTCCTTTTACGCAGAAGCGACAAAGGTTGACGTTGTACCAGTGCAAGTTCGACAGGTACCTAGCATCCGGGTTGAACTACCCTTACTCTTGTACCCATCAATCGAGATGGTAACGTAGTCTTTACAGGCCACGCACCACACATGTTCCTTGCTCTGCTTGCCTATCGCTTTTATTTTAGTCAGCAGTTTCCCGAACATTGCCCACCTTCTTTTCGTCTTGTCGATCCAGTGTCATGTCCCAGTGTTTCTGGCACAAGCTGTTTGCTAGATCGTCAACGACATTACAGTTGTCATGTTTGCATTGACCGTGACTGAACCTCGGCATCCTGACCCGTGACAGGTCACGATGGCCGGGGCCAATGCCTCTACCCGGAATCACTTTGTAATACATCCTTAGCGAGAGCAATGATACCCGCGATACAACCAACCGCAATCTCGTTCAGTCCATACCGCATACTCAGCACTGCAACAACCCCTAGGATCACAAGAGCCAAGAATATCTGGGGCCTGATCAGGCCCACGCCTTTGAACCAATTCATCTGTACTTTCTCCATTCTCTAGCTACGAGATAGCCTATCAGGGCTAGGAAGCTAGCTATCACAAGGCCCGTAGACAGCTTTTTATTAATGACTGTGTGC
>Ga0114899_1001959_pt1 | contig 11444 bp, 9 predicted proteins | sample MalvireepMed_215_FD_83497 | JGI IMG/M metagenome (GOLD analysis project Ga0114899, IMG submission 83497) | Marine viral communities from the Global Malaspina Expedition - Malaspina viral metaG DeepMed_215 | ecosystem: Environmental > Aquatic > Marine > Oceanic | place: Mediterranean Sea... | reverse complement strand
CGATACGGGATTATTGCGTTGCGAAAATCAGTGAACACATATCCAATCCAAAGTCGAGGGCAGTTGTTTTGGCTTTGGTGCTGGGGGTGAAAGATGAACTGGACAATGAGCTCGTTCAGTCGTTCTCTGCTACCGGAGCCATGCATGTATTGGCCGTTTCAGGTTTGCATGTTGGAATCATCTATGGTATTCTGTTCTGGCTGCTCAAGCGATTCAACCTGCATAAGCGAAAGTACAGGTGGTGGGTTGTGATCATTAGTGTTTTGGTGCTCTGGGCTTATGCCCTGCTTACCGGTTTGTCTCCTTCTGTATTACGAGCCGTTACCATGTTTTCTCTGATGGCTGTTGGCCGAGCACTTTTCAGAAAGGGAAATATTTACAATACCCTGTCCTTATCAGCTTTGGCTTTACTGCTGTTCAATCCATATCTGATTATGAGCGTGGGCTTTCAACTCTCATTTCTTGCCGTATTTGGTATAGTTTATCTGCATCCGAAGATATATGGCGTATGGCAGGCAGATCATTGGTTGCTCGATAAGATCTGGTCGATAACCTGTGTTTCTATTGCCGCTCAAATAGCTACCGGGCCTTTGAGTCTGTTATATTTTCACCAGTTTCCTACCTATTTTATGGTGTCCAACCTCTTTATTATTCCTGCAGCTTTCGCAATTCTGATTGGCGGACTTGTACTTCTGGTGGTTTCGTTTGTTCCCATACTCGCTGGTTTGGCAGGAACAATTCTCGGAGTATTGGTCTGGGCGGTGAACTGGACAGTTGAATCCGTCAGCCGATTTCCGAATAGTACCATTGATGGCATCTATCTTTCTATCCTCGATACCTGGCTCATTTATGCCGTATTGTTTGGGATTACTCTCTATTTCGTTCTTAAGAAGAGAAGCTATCTGACGCTCAGCCTTATTTGTTCATTGGTCTTCGCAGTCTCTCAAGTGAGTCATTTTAGCCTATACTCCAAAACCATCGAGCTTTCAGTACTCAATGCTTCCAATCATTCTGTTATTGACTTCAGATATGGCCACCAAGGCAGGCTGTTGGCCAATGAAGGATTTTTGATGAGTTCAGAAAGTCAGCAATTCAGCCTGCATGGCAAAAGACTTTTGGCAGGGGTGAAGCAAGAAATTAAGGAAGATCAGCTCCGTTTAGCCAGTGTTAAGTTGCCAATGGGTGAGCTGTTCGTCATTGACGGAAAGTCTGTTTTGTGGTTGAATGAGCGGATTCAGACTTATGATAATCCTCACAAAGAATTCGCTCCCGACTACCTTATCATTTCAAACAACAGCATCAGCAATCAGGAAGAATTGAAGCCTTATCTGCAATCTAAGACCATTATCCTCGACAAGTCCAATGCATTTTATACCCAGCGCTCAATTCAAGAATCGGCCAAGGAAAATGGACTAAATATCCACCAAGTCAGCACCAATGGCTATTTTAGCAGTCTATGGAGAAAATGACTTTTGTAGAATACTCAGTTAAAGACCGCATTGGCACCATTACCCTGAACCGGCCCGATAAACGGAATGCCTTGAATGAACAGGTGGTGAGCGAGCTGAAACAAGCCTTTGCCCGGGCAGCCGAACATGTAGATACCAAGGTAATAGTGCTGGCCGCCAGAGGTTCGGCCTTTTGTGCAGGAGCCGATTTGGCCTATTTACAGCAGCTTCAGCAAAACACCTATGAAGAGAATCTGGCAGACTCTAATCACCTAAAGGAGTTATTCTATCAGATTTATACCCACCCTAAGGTGGTGATCGCCAAAATTCAGGGACATGCCATAGCAGGTGGTTGCGGACTCGCTACTGTCTGCGATTTTTCATTCGCGGTAGAGGAAGCGCAATTTGGCTACACCGAGGTGAGAATCGGCTTTATTCCGGCCATTGTGAAGGTTTTCCTTTTGAGGAAAATTGGAGAAGGCAAGTCGAAAGAATTGCTGCTTTCAGGCGAACTGATCTCGGCTGAAGAAGCCAAAGATTTTGGCTTGATCAATAAGGTAGTGAAAGAAGGTGAACTGGATGAAGTGGTCAATGAATTCGCTAGAAGGCTGGTGAAGAAGAATTCGGGTCAATCCATGCAATTTACTAAGCAGATGATAGCAAAGGTGCAGGAAATGGGCCTGGAAGAAGGTCTCAGCCATGCGGCAGAGCAAAACGCCAAAGCCCGTGCTTCAGAAGATTGTCAGAAGGGAATAGCAGCTTTTTTAAACAAGGACAAACCGAGCTGGTAAATGTGAAATCTCAAAATTCAAGCACCAACCCCGAAGCATCGGGGCCAATAACGAGTAACCAAAGCTCAAGCTCCAAATCTCAACTGTTTTCCGTTTTCTGATCAACCGATCACTATATTCAAAGAATGAATCAGCCTATAGACATCCTGAAACAATACTGGGGATACAATGCCTTCCGGCCCCTTCAGGAAGATATTATCCAGGCTGTATTGGCGCAGAATGATGTGCTCGCATTGCTTCCTACGGGAGGAGGAAAATCAGTATGTTTTCAGGTGCCTGCCCTGGCTATGGATGGGCTTTGTCTGGTGATTTCGCCATTAATTGCCCTAATGAAAGATCAGGTGCATCAATTGGAAAAGCGGGGAATTGCTGCTGCCGCATTGCATGCCGGGCAGAGTAAGAAGGAAATTGATTATCTGCTAGACAATGCTGCCAATTCGGACATGAAGTTTCTCTACTGTTCTCCAGAAAGGCTGAAAACCGAAATCTTTATTGAGCGCATCAAAAAAGTGGTAGATAAACGAGGGGTTTGCCTCATTGCCGTAGACGAAGCACACTGTATTTCTCAGTGGGGTTATGATTTTCGTCCAGCTTATCTGGATATCGCTGAATTGCGACCAGTACTACCCAAAACCCCGATTATTGCCCTTACCGCTACAGCCACGCCCCGGGTGAGAAAGGATATTCAGGAAAGGCTGGAATTCAAGTCCGCCAAAGTCTTCACCAAGAGTTTTGCCCGTCCGAATCTCTCCTATTCAGTCCGGTACGAAGAGCACAAAGAGCGAAAATTGCTGGAAGTGCTTCAAAAGGTAGGAGGCTCTGCCGTGGTGTATGTAAGTACCAGAAAGCACGCGAAGGAAGTGGCCAAAATGCTCATCCAGAATCATATTTCAGCCGATTTCTACCATGCCGGACTCACCTTTCAGGAAAGAAGCAACAAGCAGGAAAACTGGATACATAACAGAACAAGGGTCATTGTTTCTACCAATGCTTTTGGAATGGGCATCGATAAACCAGATGTGCGTGTGGTAGCCCATATGGATTTACCGGATAATCTGGAAGCCTATTATCAGGAGGCAGGCAGGGCAGGAAGAGATGAGAAAAAGGCCTTTGCGGTGGTCATCTGCAATCAGGCTGATGTCGATCGGCTAAGAAAGAAAACGGAGCAGTCGCTACCGGATTTGGATACCCTCAAGGATGTTTACCAAATGCTGGGTAATTTCTATCAACTGGCTGTGGGCAGTTGGCCTCAGGAAAGCTTCGATTTCGATTTTGATGAATTCTCCAAACGCTTTCAAAGGCATCCACTGGAAGTTTTCAATTCACTGAAAGTTTTGCAGGAGCAAGGGCTGATCCATCTGTCTGAGTCTTTCTTCAGCCCAAGCAAACTGAAGTTCAGCATAGATCAGCGAAAAATGTATGAGTTTCAGATTGCCAATGCCCAATTCGACCCGTTGATAAAAGCGCTGCTGAGGTTGCATGGTGGGGAATTATATCAGAATCCGGTAACCCTTCAGGAAAACAACCTTTCAGCACTTTTGGGTATTTCGGTGGTACAGTTAAGGGGCAGTCTGAATCATTTGGATCAGCGCGAAATTGTGGAGTTTCAGGAACAGAAAGAGAAACCACAGCTTACATTTCTGGCTCCAAGACAATCGGCCGAGAAACTTCCTCTCGATCAAAAGGCGCTGAATGCCAAGCGCAAGCTGAAGATGGATAAAATGGAGGCTGTTGTAGCCTATCTTCACGATGAAGAGACCTGCAGAACCAAAATGCTATTGGAATATTTTGGGGAAGCCGACTATCAGAATTGTGAAGTCTGCGACAACTGTCTGAACCGGCATAAGCATGAGCAAGATGATTATCATAGGATTCATTATAAAAGGCAGGTGCTTGAATTGCTAAAAAAAGAAGACGATCTGATTGAGGAAGACATTGTCAGAATTCTTGATCCTTCCGATAAAAACCTCCTGCTCAATTTACTGTCCGAATTAATCGATCATGGTGACCTGCATTATAATGAGTTTGGGCATTTGAAGATTTCCAGACAAGCGAGATAATCTGCTCAAAAAAATAATCGGTGAGAGTTTTTGCTAAATCGGGTATTTATTTATTTTCGTTAATTATTTAATGTTTTGTTGAATTAGTGATAAATATAGTTGAATTACTCACTTAAGTATAAAGAGAAAGGAGGTCGGGTTTTAAAGCCTATTCCATCCTGGCTTATGGCCACTTTTGAGGATTAACAGATTTGCAATGGATAGAGAGCTAAACAGGTCATGCTGTTTCCGATATCGGGCTGATCTGATATGCCGACAGGTCAATTGTGGAAATGATGTGGTTCATGATCGATTTCAAGCAGTTAATGATAGAAATTCTGCAGTTGGTCATTTATGAGGACAAGTTTTTCCATGCATCCAATGGAGTAATTATACTTGTATACCGACCCTGTCAAATGAGTAACACCAACTTGATCAATATTTATAGTAAGTCATAACTAATTGATTTAAAGGTGTTTGAAGTTAAATAAGTAAACTTAAAATACACAATGAAAAAGTTCGCCCCCTTTTATTTCATCGGTATATTCCTAATCCTGTTTGCCTGCCATACAGATGATGCCAGTCCTGAGCTTATCCAAATGCCTGGGGAAAGAAATATCCGCTATGTGTCTGTGAATGATATTCCCGACATCATGAAAAAACTGGAAACGACCATTAAGCCGGAGCTTAGGCAAGGTCTTTCCGCCAATCATGCCTCATCTGCCATTGGTAGCATAAACATGAGCCAGATAATGGAAGTGTTGGATACCGTGCAGAATACCAACTATACTTTCCTTATCAATGATAACGATAGCAATCCTTTCACTTTTACCAACCTGGTGGTGAAAAGAAGGGAAGATGGTTCAGTTGATGAACCCTACCTGCTGGAATATCAGTTGGACTCGGCTTTCCGGGATCAATTTATTGCCTCTGGTTTTGCCATGGATCAGTTTACGGGCACCATAGTAAAATCCTACCTCCGTGATTTTGGAACCAATACCTATTCTGCTAACCTGGAAAACAGGAGTGAGATTACTCCAAGAGATTCTGAATGTAGAGAGGAGACTAGCTATGTAGGAGGAACTGGTGGAACTAGTGGAGGTGTAGTAGATGATCCATATCCGTCCGGTGGCTCGACTGGAGGATCAACTTTGTTCTGTTATCAATACATGGAGGCGGTACAGGTGTCACAAGACTGCAAACCTTATACCAGTAACACTACTGGTGGTCAAGCGCCTGATCTGGATAATGGTTGTGATGCCAATGATTTTTATTCAGAGCTCTACGGGTGGAACAATTCATCATCCACTACTCAATATGTATTGACTACCAGATGTACCTGGGTTAATACTTCCACTGTTTATGATGATAGTATGTGCCCTGGTTCGGAAACAGAGGATATAGGGATTCTGATAGATCCAGAGAAGGAATACCTGGATTATCTGGCTTCACGGTTACCCCGAGAAATGTTTCTGATCGACCCTTCCAAGTTTTGGGAGTGGCTTTGGCGAAATGGTTATGTCGACCCTTTTGGTGCGGGCATTATTGATGGTGCTTTGGAGACACTCGGGGGTATAGTATCCTTGGGCCAATTCATAGAAGCTTGGAATCCAAATAATCCAGATACTCCTGCAAGGGCCGAGATTAGGGAACGGACCAGGGAGTTTGGAAGGTTAATTGGGGATCTGGTAGAAAGCAGGGATATACGAAGGCAATTTATTGATGCGGTTAAAAATGAGCTCTCGTCTTACATAGATGTTTTGACCTGGCAAAATGGAAGCAATGAGGCATTGCACGCCTATGGTAAAGCTGCCTTCAATGTGGCTAGTCTCTTTTTCGGAGTAGGGGAAATCAATGCATTACTTAAGGGGGGCAAATTTTCTTCAAAACTGATATCCATAATCAAGGTAATGCCAGATGATCTTGCACCATTCTTAGTTAGAGCTCAGAAAAAATTTAAGGATTCAGGTCTCCCTCCTTCTGTTTACAATAATTTAGATAATGTTTATCAAAAGGGAATACTGGATAAGTATAAAGACAATATCGCCTCAGCTACTAATGCTCAAAAGGGCAATTTTGGAGAAATTGGTGCAGATTTAGATCTGAATATGAAAGGATATGAGTCATTAATACAACCTAGAATTAATGACATAAATGCTCCCGGTCATGATGGTATCGATGGAGTGTATAAAAAGGATGGGAAATATTATATTGTTGAAGGTAAGTACTCGGGTTCTTCCTCCTTGAATCCTTCTAATCCTTCTACTGGTTTGGCTAGGCAAATGAGTGATGCTTGGATACTTTCTGATAATCGATTGTTGAATGCCTTGAATGGGGACCAAAACTTGGTTGACGATATTCTAGACACGGGTTATTCAAGAATCTTGGCAAAGGTCAGTCCAGATGGTAGTGTCTCATATCAATATATAAGTGAGACAGGTTATTTGACTCAAGGAGGAGGACCTATCGGGGTTTGGAGACCCTAATTAATTAGATTTCATGGTAAGAGATAAATATAGAGACAAAGAACATTTCCTTTCTTTAATTCGAACAAAGGTCGAATCACACGAGAAAAGGATTGAGAAGCTTGAATGTGGTCAAATTGCGGAGGAGCGAATTTTACCAGTTAAGCAAGCGATGGTTACTAATTTGATTCAGAAAACAGTAGCAGAATATTCTTCTGGAATTTGTTTAAAGGATTTATCTAAAGATTTTGAAACCATCATTCGTTTAATGGAAGAGTCTTGGTTGGGAGGTAAAAAGAAATTGATTGGGCCAAAGAATACGGTCATGGATCAATATATAGTTGATAGCTACACACAAATGTTAAGATTGTTATCTATCGGCTATTTATTAAGAGAAGATGAAGACTTTTTCCAGCGTTTGGGTAAGATCATTAAAGAGGATAATGTAGTTGACCTTGTTTTCGAATATATTCTTTCCACAAAATTAAACAGTTGGACATTAAGAGAAGAATCCAGTTCATATGCTTTTAAGTTGTACAGGAGGTTAAAAATGGTGATCGAACAAAGTGACAATAAAGTTGCTGAAAAATCACTTAAGATATTTCTTGAAAAGGATTGGATAAACGAGCAGAAAAAAGCTCAATTGCTGACTGAGCCTGAAGTTGATTGGTATTACGGAAGGTGGTCTTTTGAGAGTGCCGTTATTACCTGTATCAAAGGGTTAGATGATAGTTCTTACAGAGATAATCCATACTATCCGAAGGACTTGGTAGATTATTACAGACAGAACTCTAATGAATAAGGTTTTCCTGATTAATTAGTTATTTGGATCAAGTTTGCGGGCACAATCTTTTTGGTTTTAAACTCACTCTAATTACCTGGTTATTGATCTCCTAAGCTGAGAGTAAGGAGGGGTCAGATGCGACTGGTTGATCGGATAAGATCAGGTAATAGACTAATTAATGCTGTTGGTGAAGGTTTAGCTGAAGATATTTTGTGGCAGGGTTATGAAAGGGTTTTAGTTAAAGTTACCCCAGATGGCAATGTTACTTATCAACTCATTGATTCTAATGGTTATGTAATTACAGGTAGTTCTGGAGTATTTAATCCATGAAAATTATGAGAGATCAGATTAAGGATAAAAAATATTTTGAGACTTTTTTGAATAAGCTTGAAACGCTAGATAAACAAACTGAAGAAAAAATTACAAGTGGTAATGTAAACCCTGATAGAATTCTACCGGTCAGACTATCAATGATTAATAGTCTGGTTCGAAGGATCAGTGCCAAGTATTCATCAGGGATGACACTCGATGATTTATTAGCGGAATATTTTGAAGCCGTAAATTTAATTTCTATTTATTGGCCAGGCAACTGCAAGCTTGTAGGTAAAAAACAAGAAGTCTTGAATCAATATTCTTTAGGGAACTATGATACAATGCTATGGATGTTATCGTTCGGCTATTTGTTGAAAACTCCCACAGAGCAATTTGAAAAACTGGTTGATGTTATTGATCAGGATAAAGTGAAGGATAAGCTGTTTGAGTTTATTATCGCAGCGAAAATCCCTACTCGCCCTAAGCTTCAAGAGGAGAGTTATAAATATGGCTTTGAATTGTTTGGTAAACTACGAGAAGCTACAGAAACGAACAACCAAGCTAAAGCGGAAGCTCTTATCAAAGGATTTTTAGAGAAAGACTGGTACAAGGAACATAAGAACACAGGCTGGTATGATAGCCATAAAAATAAACATGATACCTACAGCGGTTATTGGTGTTTTGAGGCTGCAGCAATTACTTGCATCATGCGTCTGGATGATAGTTCTTACAGAGATAATCCATACTATCCGAAGGACTTGGTAGATTATTACAGACAGAATTCTAATGGATAAGGTTTCCTCGATTCATGATTTATTGGGGTCAAGATTAGTGGGCACAATCTTTTTGGTTTTAAACTCACTCTAACTAATTACCGAGTTATTGACAACCCAGGTATGAAAATCAACGACTTATTTTGATTCTATGAGATTCTATGCTTTTGATTATTCTCTGAATCTAAAAGAGATCGGTACTTACCCCCAATCTGAGGCCATGGTAAGCAGCTATGATTATGGTGCGGATAATTCAATCTATAAAATTGACTATAGTTCGAGAATAACAATAGATCCTAATTTCAATGCCTTGGCTCTTCATAAGAAGGCCAAAGTTTTGGACCTTATGTCATCTGTAACGGTTCCAGGGCTATCAAGAATTGTTAGCCCAAGGTTTTGGGAACTGATTTCAAAGTTCGAATACGATCGGGAATATCAGTTATTCAACCTGACTTTTAAAAGAGCAGCCGAGCAATATGATTATCTGTTTTATTACAACTTTGTCTCTAGGTTTGAATACTTAGATTTCGATAAAATAGACTTCTTCAAAACAAACATGATTGGAGAGAATGCAGAACCAATAGCAATCAACAGCCAGATTGAATTGCTGAAATATTCCAGAAGAAATGGGGATTTCATACAGCCTAGACGTCTGAGTTTTAAAAATGTAAAACATGATCTTTTTAGATTATATGGGTTTGCGGATAATTACTATGTGTCTGAGCGACTGGTTGAAGCCAGTCAATCTGCTGGAATTACAGGAGTCCATTTCAAGCCAATAGAAGATTTAGTCTTTATAAGGTAGTTTTTGAATTTGTTTATTCAATTCGCTTAAAGGTGTGAGACTGAATGGGGATTGTTTTTTGAAATTCCCATCTCCAGTAAGGCGTTTTTTGATGGAAGTTCTGAGTTTCAAAAGATTCTGACGGACTTCAATAAGGCTAATAATGTTGAGATTAAGATCAAATATTTAGATGAATAATATGGACTTGACTTCAATTTTAAAGAATATAGATTTTGTATCTCGTTACCAGAAGGTGTGTAATGAACATAACGATATTGACAATAGTCTACGCGGCAATAAAAAGGAGCTTTACAATCAAGTTTTGTCAAAATTTGATTATCAGCCTAAGTACTTCTCTAAAGAGCACTTCTATCGCATAGTGACAGAAGAGAATGGTTATGAATTTGGTTTACAACTTGTTTTGAAGGATGGTTTAGTAGAGCCAATGATTGACATTAAAAAGGGAGATTCTTGGTTATCCCCAGATGGAAGATTTGATTTTATCCCTCAGAAGATGGGAGTTGAATTTGACCGAAAGAAATTTAATCTTCCAAAATATGCATCAGAAGCAGAGTTAGAGGAAATCTTAAAGGATATATTTTCGATCTATGAGGATATCAAGAAGGAAGTAATGGAAAGCCAGGCCTAGCCACTGGTTTTAGTGTCTTGTCCTGAAACCGAGGCTCTTGGGATTCTGATAGATTCAGACAAGGAATATCTGGTTTCATGGTCACCCCCAGAAATGTTTCTGATCGGCCCTTTTGGTGCAGGCATTATTGATGTGCGTTGGCGACACTCGGAGGTATAGTATCCTTGGGCCAGTTCATAGAAGCTTGGAATCCAAATAATCCAGATACTCCTGCAAGGGCAGAGATTAGAGAAAGGACCAAGGGGGGAGGTTAATTGAGTTATGGTAGAACGCAGGAACAGGTAGATAAATACAATGCTCTGGTTCCCAAATACAACGAAGCCGCCACCAATTTCAATGTGGTCAACGAAAAGATCGCAACAAGAACGAATGAACTATTGAAGGCCTATTAAGAGGCTCAGACACGATTTAAGGATAAGCATATACCAAAGTACAAATAGGTCTTTTGCTTTGGAATAGAATTTAGAACATGAATATATGCGTAGGTTTTACACACTCCTTTGTTCCATTTCACTACTGTTGCTGCCGGAATTTGCCACTTCCCAGATTGAGAGTGAAAGAATCACAAAAGAAGGTCCCAGGTAAGAGTTTGCCAAAATGGGCTTTTCTGAAATGTTGGCCTGATCCTCCCTTTTCCTTTCACCAAAAAAATTATAATTGATTGGACAAACACTGTGAGTTGGGTTGCATATCCTTACCTTTAAACCATGAGCTTTTTCGATGATGTAGTGGGCAAACTCTTCGGTAAACAACCCTCAAAGGCGGCCTATATCCATGAGGTGTTGGAGCGTTCGGAGAAGGATCTACTTGGTTATGAGAATTGGCTCAAATCTGAAGCAAGAGAAGAGATACTTCAGGAAGTGGAGAGGGCTTATTACCTGAAAAGGCAAGGCATACTTTCGCAGATAGATGTGCATTTATTGGAGAGTAAGTATGCCAACGGCTTTGCCATCAGTTATTCAGATTTGATCGGGAAAGAAAATTTTCAAAATATTTTCGACTACCTGAAAGAGCAGGTTTTGAAGTATGGTTACAAAATTGCTCAGGCTGACCGTAGAATTTTGGATAAGGACAGTCACGAAGAAACCATCGAAAAATGGTATCTGAAGCCGATTTCTGAAGAATTGGAAAATAAAATTGTCAACCAGCGGTATGGCAATGTATTGATTGAAAAGATTGAAGTAGACAGAAAACCCAGTTATATAAAATTCATGGCAAATGTCTATCAAGATCGTCAATATACAATTGCAGAACCTTTTCAGGATTTGCTCGATAAAGTCTTTGAATCATAAAAATCAGAAACATGAGAAAGTATTTAGTAATACTTATTCTAAGCATGGCGGCCTTCGGCTTGAAGCAGGAGGCTAATGCACAAATTTTCAACACCAAACTGAAAATT
>Ga0114899_1001958_pt1 | contig 11444 bp, 10 predicted proteins | sample MalvireepMed_215_FD_83497 | JGI IMG/M metagenome (GOLD analysis project Ga0114899, IMG submission 83497) | Marine viral communities from the Global Malaspina Expedition - Malaspina viral metaG DeepMed_215 | ecosystem: Environmental > Aquatic > Marine > Oceanic | place: Mediterranean Sea... | reverse complement strand
TCTACGTCGATAACCTGGGAGATAACCTGTAAGTCCTGCTCTTGCCTGTTCTTCTGCTATGAGCGTACCACGCTCTTGTTCAGATAGTGCCCTTTTCTGCAATGTTTCTTGTGCCTTGGCACTCCTCTGCTGTTCTTTGAATGTCCTGTATGCCAGTGTCCCTGCTGCTGTATCGGCCTGATCTTCAGGTACTCCGTAAAGTTGTAAGGCAAACTGCCGTTCCTGTAGAAAACTTTGCTGAAGACTTAATAATTGCTGACTTTCTGATCTTAAGACTCTTTGTATAAGCTTTTCTTCTTTATTGTTAGGATCTTCTGTTTCAACCTCAATAAACCGGATAGCATTTACAGGTATTTTTCCGGTTTCCATAACCATATTCCATGCATTTTGGAATTCAACAGCACTTAATGAATCTCCAAGTTTCCAGTCTGCAACATCAGTAACTAGATTTGGTGATTCAGAATTATTTAAGTCTTCCTTTATTTTACCATCGTTACCAGAATTATTATTCGCAGTATTTACAATAGTCTGTTTAAGATTCTCAGTATCCTGAAAACCAGTTAGGTCTAGTATTGGTGCGTCCGCGGGAAGGCCAGGTTGACCTTTGAATAGTTCAGGATTTGTTGTTCCGAATATATTCCGTAATAAACTTTGATCAAAATGTAGGTTTGTTGCAGAAGAGGGTGTGCCGTAATAATGTGGAGAAATTGGAGGGAGTCCTAGTATCTCACGTTCATCATTGCTGCGTGGTGCTTGCCCTCCTATAAGATTCTGAAATATTTGGCTGGTGGGTGGTGGAACAAAAGGCTCTTGCCATGCAGGTGGCGGCCACCGACGACTAGATGGTACCAAAACATCTTCGTTTGCTATCCCAACATTAAACGGCGTAGTAGCATATCTACCAGATCTACGATCTAAGGTAACAAATAGATCTGGTGCTCGCCCTTCATGTACATCCATGAGTTCAGCAAAGCTATTAATCCCATTATGAGGAAACGCTAAAATATCATTTACATTAATCTGGCTTAGTTCAAGTTGCTTATTGGTATTTGCATCTCTAATAGGCATTAGATATTCCTTAATAAGTCAGATGGAAGTTCATCTGGTGATGGGGCAGGAGCAGGAGCAGGGGCAGGTATAGTCGGAACTGGTGGAGCGGAAACATTTTGCTGTGGTATAGGATTAGCCATCGACTCGTATTCGATCATTGCGTTATTGACCACTTCATCTATGATAAGACGAGAATCAACATTATCAATTTTATCTACTCTTTCTTGACGCGCAGGACCCATAAGCTGGTTTGCTATCCTGTCAAGATGTCCTTCTGATAATTTCACTGCAAGATTAATAGGACCCTGTACCTGGTCTATATCGCCACGTTTACGACTTGGCATAACACGCCTCCGTTATCGTCTGATAGTCTGTCCTGACGGCATACCCTGTGCGCCGCCCTGCGGTGTACCAAGTATAGCTCCTAGCTGGTCAATGCCGCCCATACCTTCCGGATATACGCTGGGTTGGGCCTGGTTAGAAGCTACCCGTGCCTGCTGCATGTTCCGTTCACCTGGCCGTGCGAGTTGAGGACCTCCCAGATTCATGGCACCTGGATTAAAACCACCTGGAACCGGAGGCATACCTCCACCCATAGGTGCTCCAGCAGCTTCGGCCATCTGGGGTAATAGACCAACTCTTTCCATTAACATCTGTACCTGTGCCTGCATAAACTCAGGTGAGTTCATAAGTTGTTCAGCACGGATCTGTAACTGTTCTTCCAGTGGATTTATAATACCGGCCCGTTTCTGGGCCTCGTAAAGAGATACTATGCCTGCTGAGAAGAGTCTCATGGCCAGGAGAGCCTCACGCTCCCGTTCCTCTGGAGCTTCGGCCTTTACCTGGACTGTATTCTCGTAATAGCCCCTGATATCGTCAGGTTCTATGGCCTGATCAAATGAATGTACATCTGTACGACCATGAACCGTTATACGTCCCTTGATCTTGTTTTCTACGAGCTGGGCGAACTTGGAGTTAGCCTGTTCTATGGTATGACGGAGTCCGTCTGCCACGCCCTGAAATACAAGGCGGCCCATACCGGCGAGTACGGATACTGCGAAGCCGGTGGATACACCTCTTGGTCTCATACCCCTGATAACGTTGGGGAAAGTAGCCTGTTCGATACCGGTCTGAACTATATTGAGTTCCTGGAACAGGTCCTGGGCTATGTTAACAACAGGTGATACTGAAACGGTAACACCTGGAGGAACCACGTTCATTCCTCCGAATAACTCGTACTGATCGCGTGTCCGTTCCGCTACAGCCTGTGGGCCGTGGAAGTCCAGTGTACGCCAGGCTGTTGTCCTGACCATGGCTTCAAGCTGGCTTACCAGTCTTGCTTCGGAGTCCAGTAGTGAATGAACAGGCCAGAGGATACCCTTGAAGCGGTCCTGTGGTAGTCCGTCCTCGAAAGTATAGGTATGCGCTGGATATAGAGGGGTATAAGGTAGGTGTCCATAGCCGTGTTTATGCGGTCCATAGACAAACTCGTTGTCCGCTATGTAGGCTACCCACTCCTCGTCCCAGTATTCCATCCACTGGGCTATGTGGCTTGAGCCCCTGCCCTTTGTCCACTCTGGATATCTCCTGGCTATATCACGGACGCTGCGCTCTGAATACTCTATTACCCACTTGATGCGGGTCTTCGAGTCGTCCCATACGAGGTTAGTTGCCCTGGGAGCCATAACTTCAAAGGGAAAGGCGATACAACGCTGGTCAACAAAGTTCTTGAGAGCTTCCTTGTAGGCTGGTATATCGTCCCCGAACTCGTCGATCATGGGAGCGTCGGGCCACTGATCAGAAGAATACATATTCTTCAGAAAAGCAATACCGTAGAGGAACGAATGACGGACACAGGTACGTAGAATAGGGTCTTTAATAGATAGCCATACGCCCTGGTAGAACCTCTTGAGCCGTTCTGCCCTTGCCCTTGAGCGTGGGCTGGACGGGACATCTATGGTGAGGTTATTTACATCGACGTGATCGGTTGCCACGTTGATAATAGCGTTACCGGTAGCGGGCCAGATAGGATCTATCCCTTCGGGAACAGGGATCTTCCTGGCACCGTTGTAATAATCTTCTTCTAACTTGCACTGGGCGTGGAAAGCACTATAATACTGCTGTCCCTCCCGCCACAGTGACAGGATCTCTTCAATACTCGGTGGGGTATCCTTTTCCTGGTCATTACGCCAGTACCCAGGGACCCACATGCCATCAGGTCGTTCCGTAGTCGCTAGTACCACTATATAATACCCGCTCTCTCAAGACGCTCGGCAGCATACCTGGCTCTTCTTTCGGCCAGTATACGGTGTCCAGAAGTATTTATTCCAGAGTCAGCTTCTTCCTGTGTAAGCACGTAACGTTTTCGCTGGTTATATAGCCTGGGTGTACTAAAAGCTGATATTGCTTCCTCACATGCCGTAAGGCCAAGTGCCAGCGCAAATACCTCGTCGTCGTGTTCTCCTATAGGAGCAGCGTATTTTACGCTACCACCAGGCAGTTTATTGTATTGGAACGCGCGTAACTGTCGCAATAGCGGTGGTATATCAGGGAAATGGACAGTTTCACGCTCCATTGCGATAGCAAGTGTATCTAGAAGCCACTGCCGGTTATTCTCTTTTATAACAAAAGGTTCTACCGGAAGTCCTGCTTCCATGAGTTCCTGCGAAAACATATCACCACCCATACCGGTAGCGTCAACAACTATCCTCTTTAGATCCCAGAACTGTGCGTGTTTGAGCACTCCTTCGCGTTGCCTGGGCCAACTCTCACCCGCGTCCCATGCTATATGCTGAACGATCTTGCGGTCACGGGCATCGAGGATAGTTAGAACAGATGCGTCTACCTTGCGGCCAAGGTCGAGACCGGCCACGTAGGTAGCTCCTATGATGGGTTCCTTAATCAGGTCACCCGCAAGACACGCCGCTATATTCCTGAAGTAGCCCGCGTTCTCATCGAAGACGGCCATGTACATACGGTTCCATGCCGCTTCTGGAATAACTGCCCGATCACTGTAGATAGCGTCCCTGTCATCGTCGGTAAGAAAGGGGTTATCGAAAGATTTAGCGGTGTAGCACATGGCATCGGGAACAAGACCGGACTCGATACTCCGGTAGACACGCTCGAACCAGTGATCCGACCAGAGTGCCGGTATGCCCTCAAACAGAGACTTGGAAATACGTCCAGGGGATCTGAGTATAGGCAGACATTTCTCGAAAGCCCTGTCAGCCACGTCCTGTGCCTCTGTTATCCACAGGTAATCCACACCGGCGGTCTGGAGGGAATCTGGGTTATGCGCCGATTTAATCTCTATAAGCCCCCACGGACGCTTCTCAGTGCCCCTGAGGTAGACCATCATCTCGTCCTGTCTTATACCACCTGGCTGAATGAGGTCTGACGGAAGGAAACTGATAATCTCGTTCCATACCTGCCTGCACTGGGGGAAAGAAGGACCGACGATCCATGCGTGGAAGGGCGGTACGAGGTCGGAGTCTACGGCTACATCGAGTGATTCGACGTAGGTTTTCAGTAAATCAAATAAAGCGGCCCTGCTCTTACCCCAGCGGCGACCGACCTTGAGAACTTTCATCTTGGCGGGGTGTGAATGTATCTGGGCCTGTCCAGAATGTGGAGTATAGATAGAAGCAAGATCGACGGTAACCATTATTCGTCACCAGCGTTCCACATATTCACCTGTAACTGGCTGGCCTGTAGTACCTGGTTAACGGCCCCGTCCTTGGGAGCGGCCATACCTGCCAGGTGATGGATATGCTGAATAGCCTTGATCCTGTCGCCCGTTTTTTCCTTGCCTGTCTTGTTAATAATAATATCCCTGAGTTCAAAAACCGTCCACGGAATCATCTCCTGGACGACCTGCATGGCGAAAGCCTTGGGCTGATGCTGTATTTCGAGCATCATCATGGTAAATGCAGGTGAATCCTGTTCTTCTATCCAGGAAACAGGCAGACCACACCTGTCAGCGGCTGCTACGCCGTCACGGAGCATGGAGTAATAAGCGAGAAACTCCTTCTGCTTGCCCGTAAGTTCATGCCAGAGATCAGACTTCTCGATATTGAGCCTGTTATTACGGTTAATACTGGCGAGATGTTTCGCCGTTATAGCAGGATGCTTTGTAACCTCACCAAGTCTAGGCATCTATTCACCAGTCCTAAAAGTATAAGCCCCCGTGGGAGTGCACTAATCAACCACGAGGGCCACAGAAAGGAGGTACACCATGCGAATGTGGAACACGATGTAACAGGATGCTACTGCATAGCAGCATAGTTATGCAACCCGTGTCTTTCGTCCTGGTCTCCGCGGCTGTATCCCGTTCTGAATTCGTTCCTCGTAGGTCATATCATATCTACATTTCGGCAATATACAGTTAAGACACGAAGGGGAATACTCGCATCCGTCATCGGGTATAACGATATCCTCCTTCACCTTTATCTTCCTGAGATTAATCGGTAATATTATTGTTTGCATTTTCTACACAACGGCCTGTCAGACCATTCAGAACTTTCGGGTCGAACCATCTCGTACATACCAGTTTGTACCTCCACCAGCCAGCAATCATTCTCGAACCTCCTGATCCACTTAACAATATCTCTCTTCCCTTTATCTTTCTCCGGTTTTTCCCACAGATCTTTCAATAGTTCAACCGCGTTCATATATCATCTCCCTCTGTCGCGCCAGTGTAACAGCAGACGGTTCCCACGTACCACACCACGGACATAGATAACCTGCTACCTCCCAGTGCCTCCGATCATCCTCCTTCTGTCTCCTGGCATATAAAGACCGGAGCGGCATCCTGTGTCTTCGGTGATAGTGAAATCTCCCACTGTTCATAGTTTCAGTTTATACCAACAAAAACTTGTTGTCTAATTGAGGGCTGTGTCGTAGAATGAAGGGCAGCTTAACAGCTAACCCAGGCGGCGGGGACCCATTACCGCCGGACCCTTTCCCATGATGGTCACGTCCAGGTGTCCTGTCTCCGTAAGGCACAGGAGGGCACTCCTACCCGATTAAGCACCTGGTCTGTCCATCACCAGACATATTAAAAAGGGTCGCTTGCTAGGGGACATGAGTCGTAAAGGGCGGGCTACCTTCTCCACCAGAAGGTGACTACCTCTAGCACATCAGGAGGCTAAACCCGACCTGGTGTAAGAGCAAAAGTGGTCAGATCTGTAGGACGTTTTACGTTTCGTTTTATCGTAGCTGCTGTAGTGTAGCTATTATGTTCTTGTTACAGGACAAGGTTTTGAGCAATGTTATCGCGCTTGGAACATCATATAAAACGGAGGTACCACCCCACATCAACCGGCCCCACGCAGCATTATGTCAAGTAGTACATATGTTCGCATGGGCGTTTCTGGTCGTGCCTTTGCGCTCAGTCATGCCTAGCGGCGCACAATGGCAGCACAACGCGCCTTGGCAGTTTTCCGATGTTGAACATATAAACAGCCTCAGGATGGCATACCATGCCATCCTGCTTTTTATACAAATATAAGAAAAGTATAAAACAAATTCGGAACAAATGTTCAGCGGGGCCCCAAGCTTTTCATGTTAGCCTGATATCTAGACGGCCCGAGGTTACGAGGGTTGAATAGTGAAGGCTGACGCTACTATGGGTGCTACGCTATGCCACAAGTTAACGAAAAAACTACAACTGCTAGGCCTTACTTATTATGATAATATCTGCGATCCCTCATCTATAAAGACAATGAGATCGTCTCAGAGCCTGTCTGCTTGCTATGCTGGCTAGTGCTACCTGATACCGCGTTCGTTGTGTCTAGCTAGGTTCGGGTGGGAAACCAATTGCGCACGAGTCGTAGACGAGGGCGACCTTGGATGCGGAGCGAAGCGGAGCATGGAGGGTAAATCGAAAGCTGCTGTGCAGCTTTCGATTTTTTTTCTGGCATAATTTTAAATTAATATAAAACTATATCAATATAAATAACAATTTCTCGGGTTTTATTCGTCGGTGAGTGGGTCGGGTTTTCAGCTGCTCAAACGAATATTGAGCCTCTGAAAGGGGGGAAGAGGCTATATATCTCTGGTTAATGCTCCCTCAGTGCGTCGCACAGCGGTTCTATTTTCTTTTCCATGCTTGGGGTCGTCTCCTTGGATCGGGTCGGAGGCTGTAAACCGTGAAACGGTCGCAGGATCTTAAGCGGGGCGGGTGTTGGGTGCTGTGGCTGGATACTGTGATAAATAAGTCGAGGATGATTTGCCAGGCTTCGAGGAGCGTAGCGGAACGAATCCTTGCCGAATCAAGATACAAGCGGGGCTCGGGTATAAATGAACCGTGATAAAGTCCCGGTTCTTTTATTCGTAACTGGTTATATAACCGACTGTATAAAGCAAATAGACTATATATCTCTAAATAATGCTCTGTCAGATGGCCATAGAGCCTCTCGAAATTTCTTTTCCATAGTTGGGGTCGGCTCTCTCTGCTTGTGTCCCTGATAAATAGAGGAGCGGCGATAGGTTCCGCTGTACACATCTTTCGAGGATAAGCACGGGCGGTCAATAGCTGCGATTCTGTAACGCAGATATGTTAATACCTGCGCCCAGGTTAAACAGTTATAGCTTTCAGAATTCGGTGCTTCGCTGCGTAGCAGTCGGAGTACATAAAAATTACGTCGTGTGAATTCTGGAAGCGTTAAGTAAATGTTTACCTGGGGATGAGTAGCGTAGCTAAAAGATGAATTAAAAAAACCGTGACAAAGTCCCGGTGTTTTTATTTGTACGGCGGGACCATTGTAATTATTCCTCCAAGAGTCGTTCCGGTTCTTAGATCAACTAAAATCTATAACTCTGAGGACTGCCGCTATATAGCGGGCAACGATAATGTTCTTAATGTTTCTTCTTTAACTAAAAGATCGTTCACGGCATTGTTAGACTCATGACGTGAAAGATCCCCAGCAGCTGGGGTCTTTTGCGTTAGCATGGGGTTAAGAGTGTCGAGGATTCCAGAGAGGAGATTTAATAAGACTCTTCCTCTCAAGTTTGAGGGTCGTGCGGCCTCCCAACCCGAAAACTTGAAGCCAATCGACGGGTAGACGCAGCGTTAAACGTAGAAAGCGTGGGCGGGCTGAAGTGTAGCGTTAAGCGGCGGAAGCGGTGGGGGGCTGTGCATCTTCGGGCAAGTTAATCCCAACAGGAGCGAGCGTATGCGTCATAACCTAGCTTGCTAGGTTATAGTGAGTGACTTTTTTATCAGGGGCAACTTGCCCTAATACGAAGGCACATCGGCGGAAGCTAACGAGTGGAACTTGATTGTTACAAGTGTTGCGGCGTAGGCGACGCAACCACCTGAAAGTGAAACGAGTGGTTCGGAGTAGCTGCTATCTGGTACAAGTGATGCGGAGCATGGCGACGTAACCACCTGAACAGGTGGTAACGGTACCACAGGCGAGCGGGAGCGAGTGAAGCACTCTTAAGGGGTGGGGTTTATATTGTCGGGCAACAAAAGACCCGCCATTGCTGGCGGGCCTTCTGCGCTGTATGTGCTGGACTATCTTAATAGGTGTTCGTTTTTCTCCTTTCAGGTTCTATATAAAGAACAAGCACAACGACAATTTACGGTTGGGTCTTCGCTCTTGTCGCAATCGTGGTCGGGGATGTCTGCTCCCATGGTGGCAGCAAATAATATTAAATCCTCGTTAATATCTTCTTCTTCTCCTATGAATTCTTCCGTTATTGCGTCATGGCAAGAATCACATATCCGGCGTGGTTTCTTTGTCGTTGTCATTTTCTCGGCTCCTTCTGTTTTATTGGTACCTAGGTTGCATGTACATTTACAGTTTGCGGCTGACTCAGTGTTCGAACCGTCGCAATGGTGAGAGGTTATCTGGTCGCCTTTGGTCGCTGCGAACAGTTTGATAGCGTCCATGTAAAACGTTTCATCTTCTAAAAAGTCTTTCTCTATTCTCTGAAAACAAGGGGTGCAAATTCGGGCTGGGGTTTTCGTTGTCATGTTATTGGCTTCTTTGATAGTTTCTATAATCTCTTGGTTTGTCTTCATTATCTGTTGGTTATTAATCGTGCTGATGTAATCGTTTAGGACTTTTTTGGATTCTCTGGCGGTTTCTCCTCTCCAATAGTTCAAGTTCCCGACTATGTACATCAACTGCGTGCTGTCTGCTCGGTCTGGCTCTGTGGGTTCATACTGGCGGTTATCTTTGATAGCTTCTATGTAGACTTTCGCATTGGCGGCGCGGCTGCTTGTTGGTGCTTTCTCTACTGCCCAGTTATAAGCGTCGAGCAGGGCCGCGTTAGCCTCTGGCGTTTGCAAGGTGTCAGGGGCTGGCGGGCTCTCTTCGGGCGTGGGCCCAACTTGGATGACAAAGTCCCACCCATTATTAATCTCTCGGTTTGTCTTCATTATATTTCCCAACTTTCTTTAATGGTGTCGCAAAGATTTTCTATCCTGACGGCGTCAACTGCTGGCAACGGTAAATTTAATATCCTTGTTTCTAGATCACCGATTTCCTCGTCCAGTAGGTCTATATGGTTGTCTAGATCGTAGAGGACGTTTGCTCTATGTTCGACCAGATCAGCTTTTAGATTTATTAACGTGTCGTGTGCGTCTTCGGTGTAGGTTTCAGCTTGCATTTGTTAGCTCCTCTCTGACTCTTAAATATTGTCGTGTGTCTTGGTGCTTGAATTCGTGTACAAGGTATTCTTTCTTCGTGTCTATGTCTGATTGCAGACGGGTGCATACATACATAAACGGTTCATAGTAGTTATACTCTGCCTCCTTTCTGCTCAGTATCTGTTGAGAGATTGCTTTCTCGAAAACGTCATCGAGGGCGTATATTCGAACGTCTGGGTAATCTTGTGACTGTATCCAGTCTCTCGGCGCTGTGATCGTCTGGGGCGTTGCTGCGGCTATAAACTTTGTGCGGTTGAAGTTGTCATTCTCAAACCGTAAAACGTCAGCAAATAAGTTAATGACGTTGTCCGGTGCTGCTGACTCCTTCAGTGTTCGGGCTATCAATTCAAAGTGTTTCCTAGTTAGCATGGCTCTTCCTTTCTTTATTGGGAATCATTGCCCAGTGCGTTCGCCCTGGGCAATGCTGGCGGGGTCAATCTACTATCGTGAAGCTGATTGATTGTTCAAAGTTGGTAGTCTTATAACCTTTGTTCCGGTATTCCTCATCTATCAGGTGCTGCGGTGCGTCTTCCTGTCTTGCTCGTTGCTGGCTCAGGATGTGCGCAATGTCACGTATAAATGATCGAGCAAACGTTGTATCTGTGTTTGGGCCAGCGTTGGCGAGTTGGTCAATCGCTACCTCGGCAATCGTGCGTATAGACGGTTCAAGATATTGGGTGTGGTCGTCTTGTTCGCAACTGATGCATATTGCTGATGATTCGGCCATGGAGTCCAGATCAAAAATTTTACTGTTGGCGGTGTTTTGGCACGTGCCTGAGAGATTACGTTGGGCTATACTCCTGTTCGTAGAGGCGGGGTCAAAATTGAAACAGTGCCACATGTGGTCACATTGGCACAGGATGGGCTCGCCTTCTGTGGTGGTTAGGTAAGGTTTCTCATTCATGGTAATTCCTCTTCGTTGATAGGTTCGTAAGCACGCGGGTCTATGATAAAAGGTGGCCGCTCTGGGTCGTTTTCCTCGGCTCTTTCTGCGTTGGCGGTGTCCATGCAATGGCGGCATACTGGCTCGTCTTTTATGCTTGGGACGTATCGTGGGTTATAGCCAAATGGCAGACCACAAATTAAACAGGGGCTAATCATTAGGGCATATCCCATTATCTTCCTCCTTTCTTTGGGTGTTTGAGTTCGTGTCTGCCAGACTGGTCGATGTTGCAAGCTGCATCGTCGGGACAGCGTCCCCAGACCAGCACATCGGTCTTGAGTAGGTGGGTACTGTTCTGTCTCCTGTGGTCGTCTCCGTCTGGTACGTCTTGGTCACAATTCCAGCAATAATTTGGGCGGGGGTTGTTCATTCTTCGGGCTCCTTTCTTTCGGCGTTGGGGCTGCGGGTCTGCTTATGGCTCTTCCTCCTTCATTCGGTATCATTATAATCTAACAGAAAAACGACTTGTGTAATATAGTCAACAGCTACGATTTGTGATAAATTCGCAGTATCAAATGTTTGGAGGTACATAGTGATTAACTTTCTAGTTAGGGGATCTGGAACATTTCCGTTCGATCAGCTGCGTTATGACCAATGCTATCCAGCAGATACGGAGTCGGCAATAGCTATGGACGCTGGCGAGTTGGGGCGGTACGGTGGAACCAGTAGAACTATAGAATTGAAAGGGAAAAAATTTACGGCGGGGCGTTGGGCTAGTTTCGGTTGGGAAGTTCTAACCTGCGATCATGACAATGCGATCAGGCCAAACGGCTTCCCGAGGAAGTGCTGCTC
>Ga0114899_1001954_pt1 | contig 11458 bp, 8 predicted proteins | sample MalvireepMed_215_FD_83497 | JGI IMG/M metagenome (GOLD analysis project Ga0114899, IMG submission 83497) | Marine viral communities from the Global Malaspina Expedition - Malaspina viral metaG DeepMed_215 | ecosystem: Environmental > Aquatic > Marine > Oceanic | place: Mediterranean Sea... | reverse complement strand
GGGATGACCGGCCAATCGGTTGAGAAGATCACCCGGGCCCCGGTGTCACGAATGGTTTGCCACGCATAGGCCCCTTCGATCTGCTCGGGGCGGATATAGTCCCCGACGCCAGAGGGCGGAAAGACATGGCCCCGGGGCGCGTGGCCGGGCTGGAGGGAGGCGACGATGCCCAGATCGGCGAGCCGGGGAATGTCATCGGGGTGGATCACTTCGATATGCTCGATCCGGTGGCGGCTGTCGCGTTTTCCATTCGCCTTTTGGGCGGCCTCATAGGCGTCGATCGTTCGGCGCACGGCGGCATCCCCGATGGCATGAACGGCGATCTGAAACCCCAAACGATCCGCTTCGACACAGGCGGCGACGAAGTGCTCTTGGGTGAAAACCTCATCGCCGCAATTGCCATCTTTGCCCATCTCCCCCGGATAGGGCTGCAGCATCAGTGCGGTCCCGCTTTCGATCACCCCGTCGATGAACATTTTGACGTGGCTACAGTGGACCTTATCCCCTTGAAAGTCATCGCGCAGGGCAGGGGCTTCGCGGGTCAGACGCGCGACAGGGTCGGTGCCTTTGAGATGAAAGGGCACATGACAGCGGCAGAGCAGGCGGCCCTCGGCCTCCAACTCAGACAGAAGCTCAAGCTGATAGCGGTTGCCATCCATCAGATGCAGACCGGTGATGCCCTGCGCGGCGCAATGGGCCAGCCCACGTGCGATAACGTCCTTGTCCATCGCGCGCTGCGCGGGTGTGGCGGGCGGCTCGGGGTCGCGACCGGCGGTAAGGCCCAACATATCGCGGCCGCCATAGCGGGTGAGCGATAGGATCGGGCTATAGGCGCCGGGCTCAAGCAACTCTCCATTGGCGAGCCCATCTTCCCCCATCACGATTTCAGAGCCTGCGTCGACCTTGCCGCCTTGCAATAGCCCTGCCGCCTTCAGCGCGGCTGTGTTGGCCCAGACCGTGTGATGGTCGGGGGCGAACATGGCGAGCGGGCGGTCGGGCAGGATAGCATCGAGGTCATGCCGGGTGAGGGTCTTGCCGGTGCCCAGAATGCCGTAGTCTGCCATGACGCAGAACAGCATTTTATCGTCGGGGTTTGCCTCGGCATAGGGCAGGATCGCGCGGCGCATCTGCTCCAGCCCGGTGAGGCCATAGAGGTTGAGATATTCCAGTTCGACGGACCCGCCAAAGAGATGCACGTGGCTGTCGATAAAGCCCGGCAGCACCGTGCCGCCCTGTGCGTCGATCACCTTGGTGTCCGGGCCGATCAGCGCCGTGATCTGGGCATCCGATCCGACCGCCAAGATCTTATTACCGGTGATGGCCAAAGCGCTGGCTTGGGGCTGATCCGGGTCAAAGGTGATCAGCGCGCCGTTGTGGATGACGATATCTGCCGGCATGGTCTTAGGGTCCTTATTGCGATGCGCGCCCCGACCGATGGCCGGGACGCAATGTGTTTATCGAACAAAGCGCGCGTTATTTCTGAAGGTCGGTCCAGATCGCGGTGTAGAGCTTTTGCGCCTCGGGCGGGCAGACCTTGGCGACATAGGCGGCGCTTTTCAGGTCTTCGGGCACAACCACTTCGGGGGCGGACTTCATGTCTTCTGGCATGAATGCATCGGAGCCTTTGATGCCGTTGGCGTAGCGCGCGAACTCGGACAGCATCGCGGCGTTCTCCGGGTCCATGATGAAGTTGAGGAAGGTCTTGGCTTCTTCGACGTTCTGCGCGTCCGCCAAAATGGCGGCATTGTCCATCCAGACGGGATAGCCCTCTTGCGGGTAGCCGAAGGCGATGTCGGGGTTCTGGTTGCGCGCTCGGAAGGAGGCACCGTTCCAGTTCACCCCAGCGGCGAGGTCACCCTTGGCGTATTTCTCGATATTGCCGTAGTCCATCGACAACCAATTGGGCTTGGCCTCGCGCAGGATGTCGCGGACTTTTTTCAGCATTTCCTTGTCGGCTGTGCATTGCTCACCGCCCGCAAAGTGGATCGCCATGCCCATCACGTCATTCATCTCGGGCACCACATTGATCTTGCCCTTCAGCTCTTCTGGCGGGTCAAAAATCACGGCGGCGGTATTGATGTCGCCGTCATAGACCGCTGTGTTCACCGTCACACCGACGGTCCCCCACTGCCATGGCACGGTGTAATTGCGGCCCGGATCGAATTCCACATCGACCCACTGCGGGTCCATGTTCTTGAAATTCTCCATCTCGTTGGGCTTGCTTTCCATCAGCAGCCCTTCGCCCACGAAAATCGGGACATAGGTGCCCGAGGGCACGACGATGTCAAAGCCGTGACCGCCCGCTTTGATCTTGGCCAGCGCCGTATCGTTGCTGTCATAGTCCGTGATGGTGACCTTGATGCCGGTCTCTTTCTCGAACTTTTCGATCATGTCGGGGCTGGTGTAGTTGCCCCAGTTGTAGATGTTCAACTCGCCTTCGGCCATGGCGGGCCCCGCGAGGATGAGCGTAAGTGCCGTGAGTGTCTTTTTCATGTCTAGCTCCCGTTGGTTAATTATTTTTTGACTTTGCTGAGCAGGGTGTAGGCGATCACCATCGTCACCGAGATCATCAACAGAACAGTTGAAATCGCATTGATCTCAGGTGTCACCACCCGCCGTAGTTGGCCCAGCATATAGGTCGGCAGAGTGTCCTGCCCGGCGGATTTCACAAATTCGGTAATGACCACGTCATCAAGGCTAATGACAAAGGCCAGCATCGCCCCGGCGAGGATGCCCGGCCAAAGCTGGGGCAGGGTCACATGGCGAAAAACCTGAAACGGCGTGCCATAGAGATCCGCCCCCGCCTGTTCGAGGGTCAGGTCCATGCCCTGCAGCCGCGCTCGGATCGGCAGATAGGCGAAGGGAATGCAGAATGCGGAATGCGCGATGATCAGATACATCAGCCCAGTATAGCCCGTCACGACCTTGATCGAGGCAAAGAAGATCAGCAGCGCCACTGCCGTGACAATCTCGGGCACCATGAGCGGCTGGTGGATCAGCGCAAAGACCGTGGTCTGCCCCCGAAACTTGCCTGTGCGGGTGGTGCCGAGCGCTGCAAGCACCGCGACACTGGTTGAGATGGCCGCGGCAGAGACCGCGATGATAAGGCTGCGCACCGTGGCCTCTTGGACCATTTCGTTGTCCCAAGCCGAGACGTACCAGCGCCACGAAAACCCCTCCCAGATCGCGATGGAGGTGCCTGCGTTGAAGGAATAGACCACCAGCAGGATGATCGGCATGTAGAGCATGAAGAAACATGCCATCGCGATGCTGGAAAAGCCCGTAAGCTTGCGAATGTCGAACCCGCGATTAGCCATGCTGAACCTCCTCATTTCCGGCGGCGCGGACATAGGCCAGCAGTGCCACCATCACGATCGCCAGCAGGGTGATCGACAGCGCCGCGCCCAAGGGCCAGTTGCGCCCCTGTCCGAATTGCAATTCGATCAGATTGCCGATCATCAATTGATTGCCACCGCCCATGACGCGCGGCGTGACATAGGCCCCAAGCGACGGCACCAGCACAAGGATCGACCCCGCGATCACCCCCGGTTTCACCAGCGGCAAGATCACCCGGCGCAGCACGTGAAAGCGGGTGGCGTAAAGATCATAGCCTGCTTCAACGAGCCGGAAATCCAACCGCTCAAGCGAGGCATAGATCGGCAGAACCATCAGCGGCAGATAGACATAGACCATGCCCAAAATGATCGAAAACTCGGTGAAAAGCATCTGGATCGGCTCATCAATGATACCAAGCGCGATGAGGATTGAGTTCACGGTGCCCTCGTTGCGGATCAATTCCAGAATGGCGAAGGTGCGGATCAGCAGGTTCGTCCAAAAGGGGATGATGATCAGCAACATCCAGAATTCGCGCTGCTTTTTCGGCCGTGTGGCGATGAAGTAAGCCGTGGGGAAACCAAAGAACAAACAGGCGAGCGTTGTCAGGATCGACAATTTGAGCGACCGCCAGAAGATGCTGAGATGGGCATCCGACCAGCCCAATGTGTCGTCGAAAATATCGCGCTGCATCAGCACGCCAAACCACGCATCGGTCGAGAAATCCCAGACTACCCCGCCATAGTCGCCGGGGGTGAGGAAGGAATAGAACAACGTGATCAGCAGCGGCCCGCTGGCGGCAAAGATCAGGATGATCAGCGCGGGCGTCAGCAGCAGCCAGCGGTTTCGGGCGGCGCGTTTTGCAACGGTGTTTGAAAGCTCTGCCATGGGTCAGTCCCTCAGAACCTGAGCGGCACCGGCGGGGAAGGACACCCCAACCCGATCGCCCGTCACATAGGAATGCGTGACCGTGGGGCCATTTTGCTGGCGCAGTACAAATTCGCTGCCATCGTCGAGGCCGACGTGAAAATGCGTATCGGTCCCGAAATAGACCACCTCGCGCAGGCTCCCGGCCAAGAGCTCATCGGCTTCGGAGGTCAATTCCGCATGTTCCGGTCGCAGGGCCAGCGTGACCCGGCCCGTGGCGGCTTCGTTCGCATGGGCCTGCACAAGCTTGCCTGAAGGCAGACGCAACTGAGCGCTCTCACCCTCGCGGCCAATGATTTCAGCCGGTAAGAAGTTGGTATCGCCAATGAAATCCGCCACGAATCGGTCTGCTGGACGGTCGTAAATCTCGCGCGGGCGTCCGACCTGACGCACCGCGCCGTTGGACATGACCGCGATGCGATCCGACATGGTCAGCGCCTCTTCTTGGTCGTGGGTCACGAAGATAAAGGTGATGCCGGTTTCGGTCTGAAGCCGTTTTAGCTCCAGTTGCATTTTCTTGCGCAGTTTGAAGTCCAAGGCGCTCAGCGGTTCATCCAGCAGCAGGATCTTGGGCCGTGGCGCCAGAGCGCGGGCGAGGGCGACGCGCTGCTGTTGCCCGCCGGAGATCTGGCTTGTCTGCCGATCCGCCATCTGCGTCATCTGCACAAGTTCCATCATCTCGTCGACGGTCGACTTGATCGCGGATTTGGGCGTGCCGAGCATTTGCAAGCCAAAGCCGATGTTCTCGGCCACGGTCATATGCGGAAACAGGGCGTAGTTTTGGAAGACGGTATTGATGGGGCGTTTGTAGGGGGGCAGCGCGAGCAGGCTTTCGCCGAACATGTCCAGCCTGCCGGATGTGGGATGCTCAAACCCCGCGATCAGTCGCAGCAAGGTCGTCTTGCCACAGCCCGAAGGGCCCAGCAGCGTGAAGAATTCGTTGTCCTGAATTTCGAGGTCGATACTCGCGAGCGCTTCGACCGGCGGGTTGCCGGGATACACTTTGCGCAGCGCCTGTGCGGTGATTGCCTTGGTCATCTTTCCCCCTGATCGCCCAATTCGGTTCTTGGTTTTGAGCAAAGCTTGCCCTGCATGATTGCGCCAATAGTAATTGGTGAATATACCCCTTGTGGGGTAGTGTTCTTGAGATTTTGATCAGATTTTGGAGTATCTTTGGGCGATAGGCTGACAAATTTGGCGATTGAGCAATTGCGCGATGCGCTTCGGGCCGTCGGCAGCCCATCTTTTTTCGAGGCGTATAAGACCTTTTTCAGCACCCGCATCGCCTTCGGCACCTTCTTGATGTTGCGCTTTGATGCGAACCAACCGCCCTTACTGCTGGATCACTGGATTGAGCCGGGCAAGTTGATCGGTCGGCCTCTCGAAGACTATATGGATAGCAGCTATGCCTTTGACCCCTTCTATCTATATCGCAGCCTGCCGAAGGGGGGCGGGCTGTTTCGTTTGGCCGACATCGCGCCGGACCGGTTCTTTTCCAGCGAATATTATCTGCAATATTACCGGGGCACCGGGCTTTGTGAGGAGGTTGGTCTGCTCATCCCACTACAGGATGGCGGCGTTGCGCATCTATCGCTGAGCAGGCGGGATGGGCAGGGGCCATTTCGGCGCAGTGAGCTTCGCAGCGTGGAAAGCTATGCGCCCTTGTTGCTGGAGCTTCTGGCGCAGCATTGCAATGCGGTGGTCCCGGCCCCCGTCGACCAGCCCGGAACGGCCCGCCCCCCGCTGTCCGATGCCATCAGAAGCCATGCTGCGGATCGCCTGAGCATCGGTCTAACCCTGCGGGAGGCGCAGATCGCGGGGCTGGTGCTGCAGGGCCACTCGAATGCCTCCGCCGCGAAACTGCTCGATATCGCGACGGAAACCTGCAAGGTCCATCGTCGGAACCTCTACCGCAAACTCGTCATCTCAACACAGCGCGAACTGTTTGGCGTGTTCAAGCATCTGTTGTAGTTGGATTTTGACGCGATGGCTCTGGGCGGGGCATTCGAAATGCGTGGGTTGAGCGGCGATGGTAATACTTTGACATATCAGAATTCAAAGCGCGGATGCGCAACCAGTGACCCCGCAGGGCGGGCGTTCCACATCTGCTAAGCCGACTGACCAGCCCTCACCTGTCCGCCACCGCCCCGAGCGGGGGCAGGGCGAGACACGCGAGGGCTGGGTTGATAGCTCAGACTTTGCCTTCAATCACTGTTGCGGAGGCGCGGGCATGGCTGCGCGCAGGGCGTCTTCATCGACCCCCAAAGCCTCTGCGACCTTCGCCAGATCGGCGCCACGCCCGCCTGCGTCTTCCATGGCCTGTCTCAGGGTTTCGGCATCCACGTTGAGGGTCTCGGCCATCGCGTCAAAGTCTGGGCCTCCGCCCGGCCCACCGGGACCACCGCCAGCATTCGCAGACCCGATGCCGTTTGCCGCATTGGTCGCGAAGTTGTCCTGCGCGACCACGCCTGCCAGACAGGCAGGCAGGTTCGGAAAGGTGCTGCCCGCGTGATAGTGATACTCGGCCTCTCCGTCCGCTTCGGTCAGGCCGACATGGCCGCCGCATTCATCCAGATCATCGGGAAGGGAACCGTCGTGATTCAGCGGGCCAAACATCGCGAACCCGTCAAAGGCATAGCCAAACTGTGCCGTCTGATCCTGAACGACGTTCACACATTCCGCATCGACGCCTTCGGAGTCATAGATCGCGTTCACATCCGTGGCGGTCGCATGCCAGTGGTACCAGCCGCCCGGGTCGACATGACCGCCGCAGGTATCGAGCGCGGGCATATGCCCGGTTTCCAGCACCGAAGGGGCGTCGGCGAAGATCGGGACGCCGTCCAACCCGATGCCGACCTTTGCAACAGTGCCAAGGCTGATCGGCTCATCCGCCATCACCGGGTTCGTCGGAATGAGGACCGTCATCTCGACATCGGGATCGACCGAACCTTGGATGCACTCATGCGCCTCGGTCGGCCCTTCGATGCGAATGTCAAAGGAATAGACCTCACCGTCTGCGTTGAAGAAGGTGTAGCCCTGCGCGTTCAGCATCCGCAGGAAGTCGCCATCAATCCGGTAGAGCCCCGCCTCATCGCCGTCCCAATGCCAAATGCCGCCCTTGTCCTCCAAGGTCGCCGGACAGAACGGACCGATCTCAAGGTCGTCGGGCAGATATTTCACCACATAGCGCGCGCATTGTGCAGCCTCTCCGGTCTCGAGCGTGCAATCCACGATCTCGGCGGGGCTGACCAGCGCGGCATCCGCCACCGAATGCGCGTCGGGGTGCGCAAACGCAGCTGCCGGTGTGAAAACTGCGCAGATTGCGCAGGAACGTAGAAATCTCATCGCTGGGTCTCCTGTCTCGTTACTTGTGGGGTGTTGTCGGACGCCAAGCCGGGCACCTTGCCGCCGAGGCGGTCTCGGAGGCGGCGATTGAGCGTGGCGTGCGCGGCGGCATCCTCCGCGCCCAGTGTCTCAGCGATCAGCGTGTCGATATCGCGCCAAGCGGCATGGATATCTGCCAGCAACGCGCGCCCGCGCGGTGTCAGTTCCACGATATTGCTGCGCACTTCGGTCGGATCGACTTTGCGGGTGATGATGTCTGCCGCGATCAGCCGCCCGGTCATGGTGCTCATGCTGGCGGGTGTGATGGCGAACTCACGGGCGAGGGTGATTTGCGAAACGGGGCCCATTCGGGCAAGTGCGTCGATCACGCGGGCCTGACGGGGCGATATGTCGATTTCGGAAAGCCGGTGGCGCAGCTTTTCCTCCACCAGAGTGGCTGCATGGAGCAGATAGTGTAACTTTACGGTGTCGAACTGCATGCTAACAGTTAGTAGGCTAATTAACAGCGAAAGGCAAGATCGGGCATGGCCGAGCCGAAGATAGGAGCAGCTGACGTGAACGCCGCGCCGGGCAGTTTGGCCCATGGGTTGAAGGGAGCCGACATTTTTCTTCGGAACGGCACTATTTGTGCGACGGAATATACTTCGTCCTCCGTTTGAGAAGAAGCACATGTATCGCAGGGACCTTTCCAACACTCAATTTCGCACCGCTCGCCACTGTTTAAATCGCTCAGCCACGCCTTCGTTCGAGGCCGGGTTGTTCTGACATGGGGGGCGGTTTGGCAAGGCCATGAAACTTTCCCCCACAACGCCTTTCAGGAGCCTGAAGACTTTGAAAAGATTAATCTACGCCGTCGTCTCCATCGTCATCATTGCAGGCGCATATGGCATCGCATTCGGCGTGCCCGATGAGGTTGCGCAGCTTTGGGGCGGCAGTGTCACCCAGACGGATGATGCGCCTCAGAACGCGCGGCCCGGGCGGCGCGGCGGGCAAGGACGGGCGACAACCGTTGTGCTGACGCCGCTGGAGGCGGGCGCATATACGCTCGTCCTGCGCACGGTGGGCAGCGCGGTGTCCCTTCGCCAGACGGAAGTGACTGCAACCGATGCGGGCGAGGTGGTCGAAACCGCGCTTGCCGCCAATACGATGGTGGAAAAGGGCGATGTCTTGCTGAAACTGGACGACCGCACCGAGCGGCTGGCACTAGAAATCGCCGAAGCCAACCGCGATCAGGCGCAGGACACCGTGACCCGCTATGAGGGGCTGCGCAGCAACGGCAGTTCCGTGGTTACCGACGTAAGCCTTTCCGAAGCGCGGGTCGCGTTGCGCTTGGCCGAAGCCAATGTGGGGCTTGCCCAAGTGGCGTTGGATGACCGCACGATCAAAGCGCCGATCTCTGGCCGTTTGGGGCTGAGCGATATTAGTCTGGGCGATCGCTTGTCGAGCGGGGAGGCCATCGTGACCATCGACGACACCACCCGCCTGCTTGCCACATTCGAAGTGCCAGAACGCTCCATCGGTCTTTTGGCCGAGGGCAAACCGGTTCTCGTCTCCACGCCCACCTATGCGGGGCGCATTTTCGAGGGGACGATCACCGCCTTCGACAGTCGTCTCGACAGCGTGACCCGCAGTGCGACGGTGGAGGCCGAGATCGAGAACCCCGAGGGGCTGCTGCTTGCCGGTATGACCTTTGCCATCCGCATGACCGAAGAGACCGACCCGCTGCCCGTCGTGCCCGCAACCGCCATCACGTGGGACCGCAGCGGCGCGGGCATCTGGGTCGCCGATGAGGGCAGCACCGCCCGTGTCCCTGTCACCAGCCGCTACCGCGAGGGCGATCGGGTCTGGGTTGAAACCAAAGCCCCCTTGGGCGCGCAGATCGTGGCCGAGGGCGCGGCGAAGCTGCGTGAAGGCGCGCAGGTTACCGCCGCTGGCGCACGCGGGGGGCCGGACGCATGAGTTTCGAGAAAAGAGCGCACAAGGCCGGCTTCGCGGATGTTTTCGTGGCGCGTCCCATCTTCGGGATCGTGCTGAACCTGCTGATCATCATCGCGGGGCTTGCGGCCTATACCAGTGTCGACATCCGCGAGATGCCGGATGTGGACCAGCCCGTGCTTTCTGTCAGAACCGACTACGAAGGTGCGGTGCCAAGCACGGTAGACACCGAAGTGACACAAGTCCTCGAAGACGCGCTCAGCGCGCTTGATGGCATGTCCTATATCGAATCCACGTCAAGCATGGGGTCGAGCCGCATCACCATTGATCTCTCGGATGGCACCGATGTCAACGTCGCCGCCAATGAGGCGCGCGAGATCGTATCGGGCGCCTTGCGGTCCTTGCCTGACGATATCGAAGACCCCAGCGTCAGCAAGAGCGACAGCAATGCGGATGCGATCATTCGCCTTGCGCTGCTTGGCGACGCCAGCCTCGACACGTTGACCCAACTGGCGGAAGGGGCTGTCTATGAACGGCTTTCCCTGATCGACGGCATTGCCGAAGTGACCCTGCGCGGTGACCGTGCCAATGAGTTCCGCGTGGCGGTGAGCATGCCGTCCTTGCTGAGCCGGGGGCTGACGATCTTTGATGTCTCCACAGCACTTGCGCAGCTGCGTGACGACACCGCTCTGGGCTCGCTTTCCAGCGAAACGCAGACCCTCTCGCTCAGGGTGGGCAGCAAGGATGTCACCGTTGAAACCATCAACCAACTGCCGATCAATGACACAACCCAAGTTGCCGATATCGCTTTTGTGCAACTGATCCCCGAAGACGCGAATGTCTATACCCGTGTGAATGGGGAGACGGCCATCGGCCTCGATATCACCCGGCAATCGGTTGGCAACACGCTGGAAATCTCGCGCGATGTGGGCATTGCTGTTGAGGAATTGCAGGCGCAACTGCCCGAAGGCGTTCAACTACTGGTCACCTCGAACGACGGTATCTTCATCGAAGGGTCGATCAACGAGGTCGTCAAATCCATCCTCATGGCCACCGGCATCGTGGTGGTCGTGATCTTCCTGTTCCTGCGTTCCCCACGGGCCACATTGATCCCTGCGGTCACGATCCCCGTGGCATTGATCGGGACGCTCGCCGCGATCTGGCTCACGGGGTTTTCGGTCAACACGATCAGCCTTCTGGCGCTGGTATTGGCGACGGGGATGGTTGTCGATGATGCCATCGTCGTGGTCGAGAATATCGTGCGCAAGCGCAAGTCCGGCATGGGGGCTTTCGCCGCCGCGGCTTCGGGCGCGAACGAGGTATTCTTCGCCGTGATCTCCACCACCGCCACGCTTGCCGCCGTTTTCATTCCGATTTCCTTCCTGCCGGGGCAGGCGGGGGGCGTCTTTTCTGAATTCGGCTTTGTGCTGGCCTTTGCCGTTACCCTGTCGTCGATCACGGCGCTCACCCTTGCGCCCGTCCTGTCGGCTCTCTTGGACCCGGGCAAGACCCTGGGCACCGCAGAGGCCGCCACGCCGGGCGCATTGGCGCGCGGCTTTGACCGGGTGATGGATTTCGCCATCCGCACGCCGCTGCTGGTTCTGTCGATCGCCATAGGCTTTGCCATGATCGCCATGGGGGCCGCGATGACATTGCCTTCCACCGTCACGCCCGAGGAAGACCGGGGCTTCTTTCTCGTACAGGCGCGCGGTGCATCGGACACGACGATTGATTACCTCGATACGCAGATCTCGATGGTCGAAGACATCCTCGCCCCATATCGAGAGAGCGGGCAGATCGAGACCGTGCAAAGCATTATTGGCGTCGGCGGCGGCACCAGTGCGTTCATCGTCGTCCGCCTGCCGGATTGGGTCGAGCGTGACTTTGCCCAGCAGGAGTTGATCGCGCAGATCAGTGG
>Ga0114899_1001952_pt1 | contig 11465 bp, 27 predicted proteins | sample MalvireepMed_215_FD_83497 | JGI IMG/M metagenome (GOLD analysis project Ga0114899, IMG submission 83497) | Marine viral communities from the Global Malaspina Expedition - Malaspina viral metaG DeepMed_215 | ecosystem: Environmental > Aquatic > Marine > Oceanic | place: Mediterranean Sea... | reverse complement strand
TCTGGGGGAGGCTGCTACGTGGTGTGCCGATTATGATGGCCTGTCTGTGTATCGGGCTGCGTGATGGAGAACAGCATGCGACAATGTGTGGAGTGTGGCCGGGAGTTCGATCTGTTCGATGAGGCAGATGCGGACGAGTGGTTCTACGGACACGATTGCGAGGCTGGATGATGTGGTTCACGGCGTTTGTACAGGCTGGGCTGATAACGGGTGTGGTTGTCGTGTCGGTGCTGGCTGCTAGGGTTATTCTGAATGATTGGAGAGAGAGATGATTACGAGGAAGCATATGGTGAGGTTTGCCGATGAGTTCTTTCGCTTGCATTGGGATGAGTGTGAGGCTGCGGCACGTAAGGGTATGGATACGCCGCTTGATGTGACGATCAACGAGCATCGGATGGAGATGTTGCGGGAGTCTGTGCGGATTGTGGCACGGGTGATCGGGGAGGACAATCCCCGTTTCGATGAGCGGCGGTTTTTGGTCGCTGCCGGATTGGAGGAATGATGAGGGGCGAGGCGTTTCATCCACAGTGTGAGTTGTGCGGCAGATACATCTTTGCTGTAGACGGTTGCAAGGGGCACCGTCGCGGGGATCTCACGTCGGAGGAGAAGCAGGAGTTGGACAGGTTCTGTGAAGAAGCGATGGCAGAGGTGCGTGCCGACGAGGAGTTGGCCGTGTTGATGATGGAAGGAGAGGACGGATGAGGTTTCGGCCGATGTACTTTGAGTCGTTCCCGATGCAGGCCGTGATGGAAGAACATTTCGGTGTGCAGCGGGATGAGGAACTGGATGAGCCGGTTCGTGATCCGGGTGCCATACTAGAGTGGCATTTGGAGAAATGGAGTCAACTATGAACGCACATGATTGGGCGACCACCCCTGATGGTGATAGGGTGGAGTGCCGGTGGTGTATGGTGTCGCCTTTGAGCGATGCTGCACAGGAGTCTTGTCCTGATGTTGTCCTGCGGGATGCGTCGGACAGGATGCGGGCGAGTGCGTCCGCTAAAGCCCATGTTGTCCGTGAGGATGATGTGGAACTAGACAAGATGGCCGACGAGTACGGCCAAAACCAATAAGGAGAGAGAGCAATGGAAGTTACAGGAACAGTAGAAGGCAAGGATCAGGAGTTCACTGTTGAGATCGACAGTTACGACCTGTTCAAGGAGATTGAGGACAGCGTAGAGGAGTGCGCCAGTGAGGCGGTCTCCAACTACATGGAATACTATGAGCATGACGTGGACTACGCGTCGGCTGCAGCGGACCTGTTGCGGGAGTACAACCCCGGTACGGGGTGCAGTTTGGCCCGCCAGTTTGAGGAGGCGGTGCAGGGTGCTGTGTTGGTCAATGGGTGGCTGGCCGAGCAGGTCGGTTCCCCTGACCGGGATCAGATCAAGTTGGAGAACACGGCGCAGTTGAGCGAGCGTAACGAGACTGCTGCGCGGGAGGCGCTGGTCATCACCGGCGACCATGAGCGGCGCATTACTGCGCTGGAGGACAACCCGGAAGGCGTAGGCCCGCTGGTTGAGCGGGAAGTGCGCAAGTTGGTGCGGTCCGAGGTTCGGATGGCGCTGGCGACAGCGTTGGGGACACTGACCAACGGTGAGGAGTTGTGAGCGACCCGACTGTAGAACCTGAGGTGACCGACGACGAACCTGCCCAGTGGTACCACCATTGGGAGGATGGGGCGTCCCGCGAGTACCGAGGGCTGCGCGAGGACGACGAAAGGCTCGCCCGAGAGAGAGGAACATTGTAATGGCGCTCAAAGGAGAGTGTGTTACGACGGGGGCACCGTTGCCCTATGAGGGTGCGATGCCCCAGATTTGTGAGAGTGCGGCCGGTTTCTACGTCGGCTACTTGGACGAGGACGGGTCACCGTACTCTCGCGAATCGGATTATTACCGGTCCCGTGACGCTCTGGAAGGGGCGTGGATAATGGGGATGGTCAACTGGCGTGGGAAGCGGGGCATCCGCTATCCCACCTACCTATAAGGAGATAATGCTATGATAGGAGCAAGTGAGACTACGATTGAGGAGAGGAACAGTTTGCTGTTCTTTCAGATTGCTGAGGTGTTGGAGTTCAAGCCTGAGCAGTACGACCAGTCAACGTGGGGGAAGTTCAGGATTCGACACGATGACACGGTGAAGATGTATGCCATCGTCAAGGAGGGTTCGCTTCCCAATGAGAGCGATTCCCGGTGGAAGGAAGTGGAATGTGGCACAACGCTGTGCGTAGCGGGACATGCTGCGAACCTTTCCGGCTACCATCCGGGTGCCGAGAAGAAGACGGACCACAACACGGGCGAGGAGTATTACGAGTTGAACTGGGCGTACGTGTTCGACACGCCGCACGCCCACCTACAGGGCAACAACACTGAGGCCAATGAGGCGTCGGTGGTTGCGACACGGGAGTTGGGGGTCAGCGTGCGTGAAGGGCGTTGGCTGTTTGACTCCACGCATGAGTGGACGGCACAGGATCTACGCAAGTTCGGGTTGGGTGAGTCTATACTTGCCCGTGACCCGGACTACCGCGCAGAAGAAGACACAGAAGACAACGAATAGGAGAAATCAATAATGGAAACATTTGATACACACACGGGGCATAACTTCCTCACCAAGAACAAGGCGGAGCATCCGATGGATGCCCACGTTGTGATGGATGAGGCTGGTGCCCTGTTCGATGTGGTATTTCCCGCATCGGGGTATGAGGATTTCGCCGGGGGGATACATATTCCCACGGTGAAGGGTGGCGTGCGTAGTGGCAGGCCATTGCACAAGTATGTGCTGCGGACTGACACGATGGACGTGTTGGGTTTGCACTCCGACAGGTATGCGGAGACAGACGGGTATCGTTTCATCGCTGACATGGCGGAGGAACTGTTCCCGGAGAAGACCACATCTTGCACGGTGTTTGGTGTGGGTGAGAAGATTGCGGTAACGCAGGAACTCATCTCACCGATTGATCTGGGGGAGGGTGATGTCATCCAACCTCAGATTTGTTGGATCACTTCGTATAACGGGGTGTGGCCTACATCAGTGTATGACTTGACAAGCAGGTTGTTCTGTCAGAATCAGTTGGTGGGGCGTCCGCTTATCAAGGTGAAGCACACCCGTAACCATGACAGCCTGTTGGAGATGCGGGTCCGTATCCTTGAAGGGTCCATTGAGAGGGCTGAGGCTCTTGCCAACATGGCCCGTGTCTTGAAGGATCAGGAGTATACGGATACGCAGTTTGCGCAGTTGACGGATCTGGTGTTGCCGATTGCGGCTGATTTGACTGACCGTCAGCGTGACAACGTGTGGACACGGCGTTCGTATTGTCGGGCTGCGTGGATGCGGGAGCGTAAGGAGTTCGGTGCGGGTAACCGTTGGATGGCGTACAATGCCGTTCAGGGTGCTGAGCAGCATCGGATTAATGGCCGTGCCCGAGGCGGATCGTATGATTCGGTGAAGGCTATGGAGAAGGCTATTGACAACAAGACACCGTTGGCGGAGCAGGCAATGGCTCTGCTGACGGTCTAAACCAAACAGAAAAAGGAGATTCACATGTACGTGTGGACACTGGGCGATATCGTCCAAGAATACGGAGTGGTAAACAGCACCGTTAGTTACTGGATAAAGGTTTGGGGTCCCGATTCGGACCACCCCTTCCCTGAGCCGGTTGCGACGGTGCAGGTCAAGAACAGTAGCCGAGCCGGTTGGACGCGGAGACAGTTGGCGTACAGCCCCCGTCAGGTGCGGGCGTGGCACGCCGGTCTGAAGGCAGCCCAGAGCAGGCGTATGACTGCTGCTCAAACGGGTAGCAAGAAGCCGGGGGCTGGGGTGCGTCATAACGCACCGGTAAGCCGTCCAATGCAGGAAGCCGTGGCAAACATGGAGACTGCGTTGGATGCCTTGAAGGAGACACGTCAGGAACTGGAGCGGTTGCGCGTTCTGGTAGCCAGCGTACGACCAGTTGATCGCAGCCTCTAGGACCCGGCCTGCTTTGGGGGAACTGGTGGTGTACAAGTCCATGTCGGGAACGACACGGGCTGTGCGCGTGACAAGACTCTACTCTGAAGGTGGTCTACACCCGATGTTTTCGGGTCGTGACGAGAGTGGTAACAGGTATTGGGGTTATGTCAGCCAGATTCTCCCAAGGCAGCGGGCCATAGAGTGGATCTTCAAGAGCGCCGAGGAGGAAGAATGATACGACTAGGCAATGGGGCTACGCCCCTTGTGTGGCACGTCAGTCGGGGTGTTGACGACGGGCTGCGCACGTTCGTGGGGAGGGTGCTTGCGCACCTGAGCCACAACACAATGCACCCCTACGTGGTCTGGAGCATGTCTTCGGACGACGGGGAGGTGTTTGACTGCGAAGGTGGCGACTATTGTGCTACCATCGGAGAAGCCGAAACAATCTTTGCCCGAAGGGCACAGACCGTCCCTCGCCGGGACGGAGTAACCAACCAAGGAGAAACATACAATGGCTAAGTTGCTGCAAGCATTGCCTGCGCAGATCCGTGCAGGACGTACCGAGCAGTACCCGTGGGCTGACTGGTTTGACGGTCAGGCATGGCTCTTGGAGAACGGCGTCGATTTCGATGCGCTCCCTGAGAGCATGAGGTCTTGCGCCTACGCTGCCGCACGGCGGCATGGTGTGAAGATCAGCCTGCGTACCATCGGCAACGACCTCGCTATCCAGTCGCAATAGCGACGGTTACGAGGGGAGTGGTGCGGGGCCGGTTCGCCGGTCCCGCACCGCCCCGGTGCTGAGATGCCACAACCAAAGTTCAAGAAGCACGGTTACACAGCGTACAAACGTGGACTATGCCGGTGCCCTGTGTGTAAGAAATCGAACACGGAGTATGAGGCGGGGCGGCGCAAGCGAACGAACCGTGAGAAGAAACCGTTGCCGTTCATGGCGTTCAGACATGACACCATGACGTTGGAGGAATACAAACGGTACCGGAACACGTGACTATGGGGGGGCCGGGGTTCCTCCTTTCCCCCGGTCCCCCCGCCTACAAAGGAGAAGCCTATGGCTAGCGAAGAAATGGAAGAAGTACGGAAAGACATTGAGGACATAAAGCAGAGCGTCGGTGGGCTGCTCATTATGTTCCGACACATGGCTGCGGAACTGGGCGATTTCGCACATAATCTTTCCGAACTTGGCTCCCAAATGATGACTAGAATGGGTCTGGTTTGGGAAAGTTTAGGGGGTAAAGTTGAGGAAGAAACGGCACCTGATTCAGACGAAGATGAGGGCGCCGATATCATCCATTTCCCCCATACTGAGCATGACACGACCTGAGCATGCCATGCCCCGGTTCTGTAGATCCGCGGCATGCCCTGTCATGGCATGGGGGGGTCCACCACCCGGTCGGCCGGGGGTGCTAGGATGAAATCCATGCAACCACCAGCCGACCGAATCGTCCTCCGCCAATCGTGGCTCAACGAGATGGGGATGTGCCCCGAAAGGGCACGCCAATCCATGTTGGGAATCAGTCAAGATACCCAGTCCACGTCAACCATGTTGGGAACATCAGTCCACTACGGGATCGAACAATGCCTGACCGAAGTCATGGAAACCGGCGACCCGCTGACACGGGAGCAGACGGTGGACATGGCGTTGGGGTACTGGCACGACCATCGCAGCGAGATTGTACGGTGGAACCACAAAGAGGATGAACCGCCGAAGATCATCGAAGCGAACGCCGCTGTGTGGTGGGACGAGGTGCGCCCCGTCGTACGACCCACGGCTGTGGAGTGGACGTTTGAGTTGCCGCTGGTGGTAGATCACAAGCCGGAAATCTGGTTGAAGGGAACCGTGGACTGTGTTCAGGAGTTTCCGCAACCGATCATAGATTGGAAGAACCCCGGCCGTAAACCTTCCAACGATTGGGAGAAGAAACGGTGGTCCGTCCAAGCGGCAGCGTATACGTGGGCGGTAGCAACCCAGTCCGACAACGGGCTGACCGAACCATTGGGATTCCAGTTCGTGCATCTTGTCAAAGGCAAGGTGCATACGACACTGGTGGACTCAGGACCCGCAGAGTGGGCTAGTCTGGTTGCGCTGGCCCGCTCCGCGGGCACACTCATAGCCGCTGACCTACCGGTATGGCCGCTCCGCATGGAAGGGTGGCATTGCTCACCCAAATGGTGCGGGGCGTGGGGTTCATGCCGGGGCAGGTTTGCGGGACCAGATCCATGGAACCAACTAGAGGAAGGGTAGACCCATGGCAGCAGCAACAGCAAAGAAAACAGAGAACACCATCACGGTGTTTCGCAGGCAGGTCTTGCAGACCGGGAGTTACGAGCCTGCGGAAGCGTCGTGTTCGGTGACCATCGCATTGGATGGTGGCGAAGACAAGGAACAGGTGGCTGACCTCATCGCAGAGTGGGGCACCATGCTGGAGATGGCAAACTACGAGTCGCTGGGAGTCGGGTACGAAATCACCGACGAAGGCGCAGTCAGGATGCTGTCCAAAAGCATTCCCCGGACTGACACGGCTCCAGCCCCGGCGCCCGCCGCGGCTGCACCCGCCGCTCCTGCCGGTGGGGGAGGCGGTGGAAGCCTTGAGGCAATCTGGCGCCACCTGATGGACAACCAGTCAGACTGGTGGGACCCGAACTGGTCCAAGAAGATGGACCCGAACTCCAACTTCAACATGAACGGTCCCGACTACAAGCGTCGTGCTGACGGCAAGGGGCTGTGGTTGACAAAGAAAGATGGCACCCTGCTGGTGCCCGGTTGGTTCGTGTGCCCGTTCACGGGTAAGACGGCCTCCGATCTGGCAGGCATCGGGGCACAGATCCGAGCCTGACCGTGGCAATCCTCATCAGTGAGGATGAAGTGGCCCGACGCCTCGCCGCCGCCCAGCAGGGTGACGGCGGGGCAACGGGTCCAACCTCGCAACCGCACAGGTGGTCGCTGTCAACGACCGTTGTAGACAATCTGATCGGGTTCATACGTAACCCGCAGGAACGCTGGTACCTTGGGTTCCCTGAGGTGGACATTGCCACCCGTGGGGTAGGCAAGGGGGAAGTGTTGCTGGTGGTGGGCAGGTCCCACACTGGCAAGTCGCAGATGCTGCTGAACGGCATCGTGTCGAACCTGTTGAACCATCCAGAGACACATGTGGTGATCTTCTCTATGGATGAGCCACGGGAACTGGTCGCGATGAAACTGTTTTGCCTGATCCACGGGCGGTCGTCGTCTGATGTGGAGGAGTCCATCAAACAGGGCGACGAGGACACGTTGGAGGCGTTGCGTGCCAGCGCCAAGGCTGAACTGTCACGGGTCGCCATCGTTGACGATGCGGCAGGGCTGCCCACGATGGCTGAGGCAATGGACGAGACTAGGGAATGGTGGGGGTGTGACCCCAGTTTCGTGATGATCGACTATCTAGAACTCCTGCCCGGTGGGGACTCGGATGCCACGGGGGTGACTTCCAAGGCGCAGGCGGTAAAGCGCTGGGCGAAGGAGCAGCGTGTCCCCATCGGGCTTGTTCACCAAGCAGGACGTGGCGCATCGCAGCCGGGGTACTCTGCTGGGATCTACGCTGGCCGGTACGGTGGCGAGCAGGAGGCCATCTTCGTGGTGGAGGTGTACCGCAAGAAAGACAGGTACGGCCTGTCTGATTGGGAAACCCGGTACCACGCCAACAGTATCAACCTGAACGTGTGCAAGAACAAGAGGACGGCACGGCTGCTGGATCAGACGTACTATCTGGACCCTGAGTTCGGAGCCATCCACGCATACCACGACGAGTTGGTACCCGGTGGAGGAGAGTAGACCGATGTGCTGGAAGTACGACAAGCGTGGCGTGCCCCACCTGAAGGAACACAAGTGGGAGAGGGTGGACACGCCAGACCGGTGGGAATGGGAGGAGTGCCGTGCGTGCGGCCAGTTCCGTAGACAAGGATGAGATAGCAGGCGGCTTCGGCCTCCTGTTCCGCGGCGGCAAGGTTGCGTTGGACAAGGACGACGAGTTCAGGCCGTGGAGGCTGGACTCCGGTGGCTTCCAACCAGCAGACGGCAAGGACTGGCTGTCCATAGCGTACGACCACCTGTGGACGGGGCCGTCGGTGGGGGTGTACCCGCTGGTGCTGCATGCGGAGGAGTTCGACGTGTACTGGGGGTGCGTGGACTGGGACACGGGACCGGCAGAGTCGATGATCCACGCACGCAACGTACGGATGGCGTTGAAGCAGTTGGGTTTGGTCGGTTGGGTGGAGCGGTCACGGTCCAAGGGGTTTCATCTGTGGGTGTTCTTCACTGATGCCATCCCGGCTGTAGATGCGCGGCGTGGGCTGATCGGGGTGTGCGATCTGGTTGAGGCTCCCACGACCGAAGTAAATCCTAAACAGGTTGAACTTTCGGGGCGTGGATGGGGGAACGGGGTCCGGCTCCCTTACGGACACCTCAGAAAGCCCGGTGGTTACAACGAGATGACCAACCCCGAAGCCACCATCAGCATCCTGCCCGTCACCCAGTTCGTACCCGAAGCGCTGGAAACACGCATCACCCACGACGCGTGGAAGGCCGCCACAGCCCTCTGGAAGCGCCCTGAGCGCCCCGCAGCCCCCCTCGGGGTACCCAACCCCCGCAGCGGCCCTCTGGACGGCATGGCAGCCCTCATACGGCGACAGGGGCCACGTCCAGAACCAAACAAACCAGAAGGAGACAGATCCAAAGCCCTATTCAACCTCGCCTGCGCAATGGCCCGCCAACAATACAGCGAAACAGCAGCCATATACGAACTCAAAGCAGCCGACACAGACTGGGGAGGCAAGTTCAAGAGCAGACTGGACGGCGACCACCAGTTGATAGTCCTAGTCAAACGTGCCTATCAGGAGGTCTACGGCGTATGAACGTCTACACCATCGTCGTGGAACGGCGCCCCAAAGTAAAGGCCCGACCCCGCCACACCAAAGGCGGCAAGGTCTTCACCCCAGCCAGCACCCTCAAAGAAGAAGACCACGTAGCAGAAGCATGGCGCACCCAAGTAGGGGAAACGCTGACCGGCCCCGTCGAAATAGCAGTCGTCTACACCCCTGATGCCACTGTCCTGCACGTCACAACCTCCCCGCACAACGCCAAGACGCTGCGGGGAGACTTGGACAACTACGTCAAACTCACCTTGGATGCCCTGAACGGTGTAGCGTGGGTGGACGACGGACAAGTGGTACGCATCCACGCCGTCAAAGTAGACCGTGGCGAGCAGGAGACACTGGCACCGTGATCGAATACCAGATCCCGCGGCGTATGGAACGGGCTGCCCAATGGCGAGCCGACGAGATGGGCCAGTTGAACAACTCCATCCGGCAGGGCGAAGGCAACGTCTACGGGTTCCTCGGTGAACTGGTGTTTGCCAAGATCACCGGAGCGACCATCGACAACACATACGACTGGGACGCACGCATGCCCGACGGCCCCACCGTGGACATCAAAAGCAAATGCGTAACCTCACGGCCGCTACCCCACTACGAATGCTCCGTCGCATCCATCGGCACCCACCAGAGATGCGACTACTACGCCTTTGTGCGCGTCCTCAAAGACTGCTCCGTCGCATGGTACCTCGGAGCCATGCTCAAATCAGACTTCCTCCGCCAAGCCACCTTCATGGAAGCCGGAGTATGGGAAGACCCAGCCAACGGCTGGTCACCGACCATCGACTGCTACAACATTCCCATCAGCACCCTGCACATGGATGACAAGAACCCGGCATCCCTGCCGCCGTTCCCAAAATAAGGTACAATGTAATATGTGGCGCAAAAGAGAGAGTTCCCCACCGACCCCGAAGAATGGAGCCACACCCCCGCAGGCTCCTACGGGCTAGGCACACACCGCCCACTCACCGAAATAGAAGCACTCCTCCAACTAGCACCCCACCAAGACTCCCAAGTCCCAGCGTTAGAGACTACAGCCGCCTTACGTGAGGCCATAGCCGACGCCATCGACACCCTCCCCGAAGACGACGAATGGATCTTCAACGCCCTGTGCGTAGCAGGACTGTCGCTACGGTTCACCGGACGAGTCCTCGGCATACCCAAGACGACACTGGCCCGCAGACGCGACGCTATACGCCGCCGACTAATGGCAGAACTAACACAACTCCAGTTTGTCAGAGACTGGCTAGTTGACGGGCTACGGCTCTAACGGCTGCATACACTGGCGCAGCATCCCCATAAGGGACCCCACCCACACAGCGAACGCCTCCTGCGCCTCGTCTACACCATCCATCCCAGCGTAAAACGCTGCCAACAGATGCTCAGCCTCCTCAGGGTCGAAGACCAGAAGCATACCCAACAGGCCATCCGGCGACCACTTGGCGTGGATGCCGTCGTCCATGTCGAACAAATGGGCAGTCTCCTGAAGTTCATCGTACACTTCCTTCTCCACGTACGAATGCTCCTCAGTGAAAGCCAACCACTTGGCCTCAAGGTCCTCCACAGCCACTACCCGGCGACCCGATCCTTAGCATAGGTCTTGATGACACTGAGCGCCGCAGCAATCCCGGCAACCGCCGCCGACTTTGCTGACGCCAGTTCAGACACCACGAATACTGCTAGAAACGCTTGGGCAAACGTCCACGCTGCCCGCTCAAACATGTTGCTCACTTCTTCTTCCCCTTGTTAGACCCCTTGGCATAGTCGTGGGCAATGGCAGCCGCCTGATCGCGGGGATAACCCTCACCGATCAGGGTGCCAATGTTCCGCGCTATAGCGTTCTGGCTTCTACCACGCTTCAACGGCACGATCAGTACCGTGGACGACGCGGCTTCTTCTTCCCGGCCACGTCAGTCACGCAACGCGCGACGGGCAGCACTACGAGACTGCGAACCGATATGACCCGGCCCGCTTCCCCGCTTCGCCGAAGCAACCAGAACCTGACCGGCACTCACCTGCCGTGGCTTTGATCCATCCCTCACAGCAACCTACTTTCCGAACGGGCGACCGCCGAAAGCGGCGTTGCCCAGATTGGTGTTCCGAAGATACGACGCAGCCCTCTTGGCCTTCTGCGACATATCCCACATGTTGAACGACGACGTGGAATCGTACGGCTGCTCATTCTGCGAACCGAACGTGTCCTCAAACGTCCCGTACCCTTCACCCTTAGGCATAATGTTTCCTCACTGTAGGAACAGAGCGCCGAACGTGTCACCGTTCACCACCCCGTTCACCTTCAGGAATCCCTGCGACCCCTGAAACTCTTTCACCGCCTTAGCGGTCTTCCTTCCGAACAGGCCATCAACCGGCCCCGGATCAAACCCCCGGCCACGCAAACGGTCCTGCACCAGACGCACCGGCAAACCCCGGCTCCGCGCCCACCGCGACAAAGGCCGCTCGTCCACCTCGGCACGCACATCCCGAAAATATTGGATGATGGCATCCCAATCGACGTTCTGCGGAGGGTCCACAGAACCCATACCGCCCTCCACCCAGTCCCCCAACCAGTCGCCGGGGCACGTGGTGGAACTCTTAGAC
>Ga0114899_1001947_pt1 | contig 11488 bp, 21 predicted proteins | sample MalvireepMed_215_FD_83497 | JGI IMG/M metagenome (GOLD analysis project Ga0114899, IMG submission 83497) | Marine viral communities from the Global Malaspina Expedition - Malaspina viral metaG DeepMed_215 | ecosystem: Environmental > Aquatic > Marine > Oceanic | place: Mediterranean Sea... | reverse complement strand
TTCCCAAAAAATGATCCGGGGTTTCCTGTCTTGTGGGCGTCATGCTCGCGCGATAAAGCCCCGTGGGGCCGAACGATTCATATCTGCCAATAACTAGAATCGTTCAAAAGTGAGAATCACGAGTACCGCACGGGGAGAAAAATTTTTTTGATTTTAAAAACTGCGCGCATCGCTGAAAAAAAAATCGCTATAGCACATATAGGAAATTTTGAGTTTTCACCTGAATTTTTGCCCAAAAAAAAATATTATATTTTTTTACCCCTAAGGCATTGAAATGTTTAAAAGTTTTTCAACTTTGAAAAATTCACACGCAAAACTTATTAAACTTTTTTCCTTTTTAGGGTTGACACGCATAACCCTACAAATTAAATAGTGTTTTGAAACCACAACATAAGGACTCACATGATGTACAGTATTGAAAGAGGGGTTCCAATACCCCCTCGGCGAACGCAACACCGCTATGAGATTTTAAACGATTTAGAGCCCGGTGACTCGTTTGTCGAAACCGACCCAGCGCGCTTTAAATCGCTTGCCGCAGCCCTGACCAGTTTCAAAAGCAAACAAAAGGATCACGGCTCATCCTGGAATTACCAGACACGCAAATCCGATGGCGTTGTCCGAATATGGAGGTTAACGTAGTCCTTGGGCTAAGAGAATAGAGAAATATATTTTCCTGGATGTTTTTCGATCTCTTTTCCCAAAGCAGCCCCCGGCGTGCCCTCCCTCGCGCCGGGGGTTTTCTTTTCAAAAAAATGAAACAGAAATTTTTTTTCCTGATAAATATTTTGGCACGGACTGTGCATTTAATTTTTTATTTAGCCAAGACCAAAACCTATTAAATAATTTCATTGATCCGAACTACCATCGCCTATATCTCCCACGTCTTCTGGCGTGATGTCGATAGTCGGGCTTTCAATTGTCCCAGGTCGCGGGATATTAATATTAATCGAAAGACTTTCAGCTTTTGACTTGCCGCCACCAAAATTTTTCCGTGTCACGGGACTGTTCTCAAGAACTTTCCACGCGTCTTGTCCGGAACCGCTTCTCACCAAATTTTTAATAGCGCGCCCCGCATCCTCCAAAATCTCCGCTTGCGCACATTCAAATTCCTTGCGAAATTCTTCATCAACAGCCAGCCACGACTGCACCGTTTCGTCGTCCAGCATACACCGTTGAGCTATGGCGCGGATGGATAAATTCGTGTCCCTAGCAAGTTCTAATATCCTTTCTCGCACAAATGGCGTATCTTTGTAAAACCGAACAGGCTGATGCGCTTCCTCCGTCCAACATTCACGTTTTGCTCGTCGCTGGATATTTTGGTAGGCACAGCCGTATTTTTTACCCAACGCCGCGAGCGTGGTTTTGCCCGTTAAATAGCTGTTCATATAATCGTTTTTTATCACGGGCCAATTTAGACCTTTACCGTGGTTCGCCATTTTGCTACCATCATTATATCAAATGAGGGCCGAGGGTAATCTGTGAGGTGGGCGGCGGCATCACGCGTTAAATTCTACAAAAAAGGATGAATCGAGGGGCCTCGGCCGCGCGGCAAGAGTCAATCGCTTAGAGTTGACTTCGCGTCATATATGACCTGTAATTCACCCAACCGCCGCGTTTAATTCTTTTCCAAATTTTCATTGAATTTTTTTATTATATCCCACACATTAGACTTTATCCTAAACGCCCCGCGAAACGGCTTCCGCCTCTCCCCCACAACTGACGCTACAAAAAACGAAATACTTTTAAGATCTGGATTCTCCACGACTCTGGCGTCGCCATTTTTAGCCATATCATAAATCCTCCGGATGTACGCTACTAGATTTTTAGGAACCTCTCCCTGAGAACTACCAAGTTGTCCAACGTCAACCCCTATGCCCTTCGTGATACACATGGTGTATAATTGCTGGAATCCGACAACCGGATCGCTACGTTGGTGGAAAAGTTCCCGCTCCACATCGTTTTCAAAAAGCTCGGGAAACGAGTCCTCTAGCTGCTCATAAAAAAAGACGCCCTCATCAAAGGCGTCTGCGGATTTTTGCACAAAAACTCCCCCTCTATGTTTATTAATGACACGTTTTATAAAAATGTCAAGAGAAAAAGTTTATGAGTACGCGTTCCTAAAATATTTTCATGGCTTTTATAAACTGCTTTTCACTCGAAACTGGAAACCCATCGATGATTGTGTCTAGTATTGGGCGAATGGGAATTTTCCTGCGGTTCATGGCTGTGCGCCATTCCCAATATCGCTGGACAACCTTGGGTTCATCAGTAATTGTTTCCGCGCGGTTCCACGCGCCATGCCGGTCCTGCGGCAAAAATATCTTATCCCAGTCCAACATGCTGTGCCGCGTTCCTGCAAAAATATACCGATGTGCGCGGCGGATTTCAAACGCGCTTTCAACCAGAATTTCATTAAGCGCACCCATTTGCAAAAGCTCCCACAGTGGGTCTGGCCTCAATTTTAATGCGGTTTCTGGTGTCGGTCCCTGCTCGTCCATACAAAACCTCCCCGTGTTTAATTTTTGTCTATAATCCACATAGAAAATTTTTCACAAAAGTATATCACTATTTTTTCGGATTGCGAGTAAGTTCTGCGTTTGTTCTTCTAATAAACCTAAAATTTTTTAAACAGCGTCAAAACATCCGCTATTTACATTATAGGTCAGAGACAGACGACACGGATAACCCAATTCCTGGTACCGAGATTTTCTCAAATATAACTCGCATTCGGTCGCACGGTCCCCATTCTCATCGTATAGCGACGGTCGCCAAACCACGAGCCCCATGTCCGGACGATTGTCCCAGTTTTTAGAACCGTGTATGTCCTCCAGAAGCGGAGGGTGGCGGCGGCCCTCGTAGTGCATTGCCTTTGACGGATGAGTGATAATCTGCACATGGCACGATAAATCACGAGCGAAATCCGCAATTTTATCCAGACACATTCCAATATAATCTGTCTCCGAAACTCGACCACGGCTCCCCTCAAGTTTATTCCACGGATCAATAACAACAACCTTAGAATTATTCCGAACTACGCTGACCTCGGCGGTGTCCAACAGCCAGTCCAAATTAGGGCGCAAGGAAGGGTGGATAATAAACGAATATCTACGGCTGATGAAATCGTCCGCCATTGACAATTCGTCATCAGTCATTTGATTCTCAAATTTCTGTGCGAAAAATGTCCGTAAATAACGCCTGAGGTGAGGCTTTGCGCGTGTTTCAAAACTAGCGACACAAATGTTTATACCGTATCTTCTAGCTATCTGAAACCATATCTGAGCCATCAAATGCGTTTTGCCGTGTCCTGGTTGGCCTGCGACAACGCTGACCGTGGATGGAGCGAACGCCAGCTTATCGCCCCACGCGAATCCCGTATCCCAGCAAACCAACTCGTCCGGCTCCGGTATAGCTGAAATATCATATAACCCTCGGACCGGCCAGGGTTTTTGCTCGTTTCTGACATAATCGGCACAGTCGCCGTAATCGTGATGCAGGAGGTATTCGTTAGCATCCTTTATCCCCGGCGGCCAATCCACGTAATAACATTTCGCCATCCCCAACAACCGCGCGAGGTCTTGCCTGACTGCCCTGCCAGGATCATCGTTGTCTGTGCAGATAACGAATTTTCGCGCATTCGATAGGCCCAGTTGTAGAGCGTCCAGGATATACTCGTAGCCTGAAACGCTATACGGATCTTCATGGGCACTGTGTGTCGCCCCATTCGCAAGAGACAATACGCTATCAGCAGGAATCCCAGCCTCAACCAGAGCGATAGCATCTAATTCACCCTCGCATAAATAGACACAATCCATATCCCCCTTTAAAACATTTCCTAGATTGTAAAAAAGCGTCTTTCCGCCCTTTAATTGTGTATATTTTGGTGTTTTTTCATCTATTCTTCGCGCTTTCCAGTTAAGTACTTGATTATCAAGGATATAATTAAATATAACCGCGTCCTGCGAACCGTCGCTAAAATCACGAGTTCCTTGCGCGACGCCAAGTATTTTGAGAGTTCTCTGCGAGATCCCCCTGTTTTCGATCCACTCTGCGACCCCCGCCATAACCGCCCTTCCATGAACAATGATGACAAAACCATAAACAGCCGTCTTGAGATAATTTTACACGCAACGGTCTGTCACGTTTATGTTTTTTGCGCGTATGCTGACACTTCGGACACTCGCAATTGAAATTACCAAACGAATCAGCCCTACGTGGCAGCTTCACGCCATGTTCCTCTCGCAGCCAATCTGCTAGAACGCCTGCGCTATTCACTTCAGACATTAAATAAACCGCGTATCATTCCGCTTATTCAAATTATTTAGATAGTTTGATGTTGTCAAGAACCAGTTCGAAATTTTTTGACCACGACGTTTCTGAGTTGCTAAAAATTGATCCCTTTCGGACAGGCGGACCTCAAGCTCGACGTACGGAAAACGCTTCTCCCAGGCTCTGTAGTCCGCCTCCGTCAATTTTACAATTTTACCCTCAAAAAAATATTTTCCTGCACTTTTCACGTCTTGTTTGTCTACTGTTTTGTCTACTGTTTTGTCTACTGGTATTGTTGCGGCAGATTCGGCGGTTGGAACCGCCAGTTTTGGACGCATCGAACCGCCAGTTTTGGACGCATCGATGTGGCCAAAAGTGGCGCATGGGCGCTCTAGCCGTTTATCCAATGAATACCATCTCGTGCGATCAAAACCCACGCGGTTGAATGAATCAATCTGTATTGCACCGACAGCCTCTAATTGTTTCAGCACACGGCGGATTTTTCGCTCTGACATAAACGTAAATTTTTGCGCGATAGCGCGTTGCGTGTTGTAAGTCCACCAACGCTTGTTTTTAAAGTTGCGCCCGTTAACCTTATTTTGGTTAATCCAGAAACGTAAATACGAAATTAGAATTGCTGCCTCAATTCCAAACTCTGCCGCGTCCTGCGCTTCGAATGTAATCGTTAAATTATTTATTTTGTCCATCTCTCGATAAACCCAGTCCTGTGTAGCGTGCCATTTTTTCGAAGCTCTCGCCAGCCGCCTGGGATTGGTCCCGAATGTCGTTTGATTTCCCACTGATATAATCTAAGTAACGCGAAAGGTGGAGCAGGATCAACGGTTCTGCGCGGTCGGCGCGTAGGATTACTGCGTCCGATTTTCCAACTGCCGTGCTGAGCCATTGCGGAAATTCCCTTCTTGATTTTACCTCAATTCGCTGCGCGAGCGGACAGTCCGAATCGATGTCATAATTTTTTCCATGATAATTTAGCGCGCCCGAAAGAGGCGTTCGCTCTGCATTAAAACCGTGCGATTTCAATACGTTGACAATTGAACGCTCAACCCGGTTGCCCTTGTCCCTAGATTTTTTTCCCACGAAACCCTCAAAAACAATTGACCTGCTCTAGCAAAAAGTTTAATCTTTGTCCACCCAAGGAGATTTACACCCGAGGAGATTTAAATGTATTTGCCTGATTATGACAGCAGGATATGTGTTGCGTATGTTTACGAGCGATTGCACGACGCCCTAGATAGCGTGGATCTTGACATCAACGATCATTTTACCCAGAACGATAATAATGTCATGCTCTATAACAAAATTTTAAAATTCAAAGCCGAGTTAGCACATAATTTTAAGGTCGACACAGGCGTGGGGGTTGATATTGCCTTGAAAACGGGCAGGCTTAAGAACGAGGGGCCTTTTCCAGCGAAACCCTCAAAAACAATTGACCTGCTCTTAGACATAGCTAGTTTGCGGAAAAAATCTTCCCCGCAGTAAATATTCTGAGATAGGACATGGCATTACTACAGCAATTTAAAATATTTTTAGAATGTTCTAGTCCAGGTGATTCTATGGATGTTTATGCAGGCGCTTTTTACACGTATCACGAGAATCAACCGCCTAGTTTAAAAAAGGAATTAGAAAGAGCAGTAGAAGACGAAAAGGTTGTTGTTTTTCAAAAACTGGTTAATCCAGAACAAGACCGTGAAAACAGCATATATCGTCACATAGTCACAAGAGTTTCGCCTGATACAATAGAATCACTTAAAAAGCTAGAGGGCCTACCGTGGAACGATTCGAACTCTACAGTGGAGATGTTATACTAGAGTACGATGATGCCGAGCATCTGTATTCAGTGAGCGGGGAGCCAGTAGATTTTACCGGCTCCATGTGTCAAAAATATTTCCCTGCCCCGTGGGCGATTCCGTGGGGCAAAAAAGTTATGCGAGAAGCAGCGATTGCTGAATATAAAAAGTTTGCTAGAGAAATTTGCGAACTATTGGAAACCGGCGCAACGGTTAAAACGGATATTTTTCTTGACGAGGTTAGGATCAAGGAACTTGAAAAACGCCTTAACGCGGCCACATATATAAAATCTGACCGCGCGTTACTAATTGGGGATTTAGTGCATGAATTCGCACACAAATGGGCAACAGGAGAAAACCCCGAGGTACCAGTCAACGAGGATGCCGCGAGGGCCTGCGAAGCGTTTCAGGAACAGTTCTGGTTCGAATACGAGGTGGAACCAATCGCGGCAGAACAGAAGGTTTTTTCAAAAAAATATAATTACGCGGGTACGCTGGATTTGGATGCCAATACCTGTTATGGTAGGAGCATTATCGATTATAAAACGACATCTAATTTGCGTAGTTATAAGGCGAAGCCTGAGTATTTTTCACAATGCGGTGGTTACGCCGCGGCGCGCGAGGAAGAGGGTTACGGACCATACGAAAACATTTTAATAGTCGAAATAGATCGTGAATCTGGAGATGTGCGAGTAAACCAACTTACTGACGTGGACAGCGCTTTTACGTCGTTTCGCGCGTGTATGTTTAATCACCGATTTGCTAAAAATATTAGCGCTACGTTAAAAAAATGAGGAGCATTTTAATGGAAACGAAACCTGGAAACGGAATGTTTTTTACCAACCCATCCCCGGCAGGCGGACAGCCAAACATGCAGGGTAAAGTGGTTGCACACAGAAATATAAGGGCTGGCGAGGAATTGCAGATTGCAGGCTGGTGGAAAAAACAAGGAACGGAATATAAAGTCGACAAAAATGGTCAAGTCTACATGGGGCTTAAAATTTCTGACCCCTATCAAAAACGCACGAACGCTGTGGCTGGCCCGCCACAACCGCCACAACCCGCCGTTCCACAAGTTACCCCTGCGGCAGGACCGCCGCAAGCTGCGCAGTCCCATCAAAATGTGGGAGAACCGTTTGATGACGATATCCCTTTTTGAGAGACAGCTTTATTCGTGAAGTAGAAAAAATATTTGGAGCAGTAGAGGATGTCCAAATACGCGCCCGAAATCGCCCCGATTTATTTGGGCAATAACATACGTTTGATAGATCACAGTAAAAACAATTGGGCATTCCAACGACAGTCCAAAAAATTTAGAGTCTGGGACACCTTGGCGTTCGTTGCTAAAACTGAAAACCTGCCCAGGATAGCGGAGCGGTTCCTACGAGGCCGTAGTTTAAGAACCGCACAGGAACAAATGCAGAACTTACCCACCAAACCCTCAAAATAGCGGTATCTCTCTGTATGGGCCTTAAAATGGGATATGAGGCATGTCAAGGGAAAACCCTAAATATTTAGTTTATTTAAGACTGCTCCCCTGCTGCGGTTGCGGGGCTACGCATGGAATTCAAGCAGCGCACGTTAGATTCTTACCTGTAAAGCGGGAACTCAAGGGCGGCACGTCTCTAAAGCCAGACGATAGGTGTGCTGTTAGTTTGTGCGATAACTGCCACAGACTACAGCACCAGATAGGTGAAAAGAGTTTTTGGAATCAGCGCAGAACGCATCCGGAGACACTTGTTGCACTATTAACTGGAATGTATGAGTTATTTGAAAAAGATCTTGCAGTGGAATTGTCAAAGAATTATATTTTGCATATATTAAATGTACGGCATTGGCCAACTCCGGGATAGACTATGCAGACATTCCTACCCTTTAGTTCATTTGCTAAATCTGCTCGCTGCCTTGATTATCGTAGACTTGGCAAACAGCGCGTCGAGGCCCTGCAAGTCCTAAATACGCTTTCCGGAAAAACCACGGGCTGGGCCAATCACCCCGCGACCAGAATGTGGGCTGGCTACGAGAATGCCCTCGCCTTCTATAAGGATATTTGCATAGAGGAATGGGAGCGCCGGGGTTATAGGAATACGATGCAGAGAGAAAATTATTATGGCGGAATTGTTTTGCCGCAGTGGTTTGGGCGAGATGATTTTCACGCTTCCCATCGTTCCAACCTATTGAGAAAAAATCCAGACTTTTATTGCAAACTTGGTTGGACGGAACCCGATGACCTGCCATACGTCTGGCCGGTCTGAGTTGTGGTTTTTGAAAATGACGGTAGCCATGATTATCTTCTTACCGCCGCTGATTTACATCGTCGCCAACATCGCTCTTTCATCGCTTTAGAGCAGCGATACAAATCTTTGCAAAGCACCCTAGCCAATGTTTTGGTTGAAAACGAGGACATGCAGAGAGAGTTAACGTACGGTAAAAAAAATGATAACTGATGATCAGGCCGAGTCGGCTGCTGATTTCATACGTGATAAAGCCGAGGAGTACGCTCTGGCAAAGGCTTCGCGGGTGTATTTGGAGCAATACAGAAAAATTGTGAAGGCCAGAAAACGCCGCGAGCTTACCACCGGCACAGAGGGTGCGCGCGATGACCATGCTTATACTAGCTCTGATTATTTGGAAGTTTTGAACGGATTGCGGGATGCCGTTAAGCAGGAAACTTACCTACAGTGGCGGATTGAGGCCGCGCGGGTAAAAATTTCAGCTTGGCAGACCGAAAGGAAGGCTAATCTTGTATAGGCGTCCTTGTGCAGATGTCATCTCCTGACACCGCACGCACCAACGAGCAGTCGCGCCCAAAAAAAGCGGATACGCCGTGGTCGGCAATTGTTTTCTTTGTTGTCATCAGGGAAACGCCTTCAAGCACAAAGCCCGTAACTTTAGTGGGCATTGGCAGCGCGCAGGCGCTTAATAAAAAAATACAGAGTAGCAGTATAGCTTTATGAGTGCGCTTAAACATATTAATGTCAAAGTATAAATTTAATCATGGCTGAGTCAAATAAGGATTCCGAGTACGACCGCCCCAGTTTTGGCAAAGATCCGGAAGGGCAGTTTACGTGTACGAAATGCACAATGCGGTTCAATGTTTTGTCGGGTGTTGCCGCATGGCCAAAGTTCTCAGGTATTCCAAAAACGGCGTCCAATGATACCGCGCGTCCGAAAAACGACCATATCTGCCCAGACTGCAATTTACGATTTTATGAAAATGCGCAGTCCGCGAAATCGCCGGGGATAAAGGTGTCTATAGATTTTGAGACGTATGTTCGGCAGGGGGGGTCTTTATACAAGCAGGGGACTTGTGAAATTTGTTTGATACCGCTGTTTGGGGCAACGCGTGTTCCCCGGAAGAGGTGCGGCGAGCATAAAATAGACCGCCCTAGCAGATTTTAGCCGCGATTGTTAGATCGGCTTACGTTTTTTGTGGTTGGTACTCGACGTGTATATGATCGCGTTCTAAAACAACGTCAAAGTCGCTTCCAAGTTTTTCAGACATGTCTTTTGTAACTAGGCTTGCATTTCCTGAGGGTAGGTCTCGAATTCGGAGATCGGCAGCGCATCCTGAGTAATGCAGGGAATTGCTTGAATGAACACCGTCCACCACAGAGGTTATAACCATTTCTGTTTTGTGGTTATTGTAAATACCATCCGCTATCTGTAAAGCTAGTGAAAGCTCTGGCCGTAAGCCGTTAATCTTGACGCCTTTTTTTATTTTAATGGTTCTTCTCCTTGTAAAACCTGTGATATCCAAATTCCGCTCTGTAGCATTACTTGGTTAAATGCCGTGCCTGTTTTCCCACGATCATTGAAAAAAACCTCGCACGCCTCGCCTTTATCAAAGCCGATTGTAACTGTTAATTTAAATTTGTTCCCCATAGAATCATACGCTTCCAAATCACGGCTGACCGTCGGGCGACGATTCGGTGGCCGCACCCTCATTATTTTCAACCCTTTCAATTAGCCTATCCAGGTACCATCTAGCTTTATGTAAGTCGCGGATACCGTCTTTAAATTTAAAACGCGAGACGTACTTGATGACATTGCCTTGCGCAAAGTCAAAATTGTTTGATTCAACGTAATCAAATGTTTCAATGCCGCCTTGATTGTAATGTCTCGGTCTGTGAACGTATTCTGAAAGAGGGAGATCCTTTTTGGGGTATTTAGGCATAGGTTCTAAAAATGCGCTTCATGGAAACCCACTCCATATCGAAAGTGCCTTTATACACATCCCTAAATATCATTATACCACGGTTCCACATCCAATTCGCAGATCCAGCGTATTCCTCAAATTGCCGAGGATCTAGGAAACAGCCAACGACGGCCCCCTGTATTCTCCTGCCGTCCGCCCTATTTCTTTCAGCATAATCGACTAGATGCGAATGCCCTCCGACACACGACATGTGGCGTTTCATTATCATTTGATAGGCCGGGTGCTCGCCAGAGATTGGCCGTTGCATGATGCCCGTTACATGGAAATGTGCAAAAGCGATTTGATCTTTTACGAGTAATCCCGGAGATGATCCTTCGTACCTAGTTAAGTTCCAGCCGTGGTCTGCAAACGACATTCCAGATACGCCGACAATCCCCTCAAGCTGCGGCTCAAGGGAAATACACCTCTCCGCGCGGTTTTCGTGATTGCCCTCCAAAGCCTCTTTGTCGCAGTTGAATTTTGATTTTTTCATTTCGTGGGAAATGCGTTCCATAGCATCGTCCCCGGCAGAGATATCGTTCCTATAGCGGCGTCCCTCAAAACTCTTCTTCCCCTTGTCGTAGGAGCAGAGAGATTCCATATCGTAGAGATCGCCCATCTGGATCAAAACATCCGGCTTGACATCAACGATCATTTTACCCAGGATGCTAAATCGATTATTATTAACCCCTGGTTTGGCGTGAGAATCGCCAATTACGATGTACGTTTTCAATCACCGCCTCCCCCTGTGGATAGCGTGTTCATGGTAAGTTCTCCGTGGCGAAAGTCAAGGGTCTTACGTAGGCGTACATGTACGCCACGCGGGAATCGCAAGAGTTTCCACCCGTTCCTGGGTATACTTGTGCTGTATTATGGTAGATAGCGTGTGTGCCATTGACTGGGTTTCGTGGTACAAAGGAGATGTTCAATACGTATAGAGTTTACTTTGGTCCACACTGCTGCTGAGTACGTCGGAAGCACCTTAGATAAGGACACAAACTAATGAGTAGACACATAATATATAAGGCTAATCTTGTAAATGACAAGTTCGAGTACCAATTAGTAATTGGATTTGACAGACCACTACAACAGGTATTCGTACAAAAGCTTAAAGACGATGAAGAAACCGAATACAACTTCCCACTAACTGGGCATAATGCTATGCCACTTGTCACAGCTATATCAAAAGGCATAGACAAGATAAGGGAGTTGTTCC
>Ga0114899_1001944_pt1 | contig 11495 bp, 18 predicted proteins | sample MalvireepMed_215_FD_83497 | JGI IMG/M metagenome (GOLD analysis project Ga0114899, IMG submission 83497) | Marine viral communities from the Global Malaspina Expedition - Malaspina viral metaG DeepMed_215 | ecosystem: Environmental > Aquatic > Marine > Oceanic | place: Mediterranean Sea... | reverse complement strand
GTGGAAAGCAGGGCGGCGCGCTTGGCCGTCAGGGTACCGGTGAGCGGCAGACGCTCTTCAAGCTCGCGGGATTCCACCGTCACCAGAGACACCGGCTCGCGGGCCGCCGCCGGTTCCACCGTCAGCAGAGCCAGCACGCCGGCCAACCCCAACCAAAAACGACGGACGTCCAGAACGCCCCTCAGTCCTGCTGTATCGCAATCGCGCATCCGTACCGTTACCCCCAATGATTTCGGTGTGGTGAGTCGCCCTGGGAGTGGACCATCATAAACGACAACGATTCCCTTTATCGGCGGCGCCGGGATTAACGCAGCTCGCCCAAAACGGGTCAAGCCGAGGGGCCAAGGCTAATGGTTTGCCATGAAAGGCCCGCGAAGGCCCGTAGCGACCCTTCGAATTAGACGGAGAAGTCACTTTAAATATCAAATATAAGTATTTGTTTTTATTGTTACTTTCTTTTAATGCGCGAGTGTTAATCTTGAGACAACAATTGAAACATAGGCAGGTTGTGTGAATTCTATAAGAGCCACCAGAGAAGAAATGAGACTCACAGGGCCTGTTTTCAGAACTCCAGCCATGCAGGAAATCAAGATACCTTTCGGGCTCGACAAGAACTCCGGCTCCATCAAAGAGGTCGGTGACGTCTCGCGCGGACGCACATGCGGGTGTGTTTGCCTGTGTTGTCGGCAGAGCCTAGTGGCCAAACAGGGCGACGTGTTGGTTTGGCATTTTTCCCATGATAAGGATGCCGTAGATCGCCCGGTAAGAGAGTGCGAAATATCCTTTGAGAGCTCCTGTCGCCTTTACGTCATTGACTTGGCCTTGGGTGGGCGAATCGAAGGCCTCAGAACACCGGCGCGCAGTGTCCGCGTGCACGGTGTCCTAAGGTCTGTGTCTGAGCCGAAGGGGTTCTTGGACGTGGAATATCTGCCGTCCACCAGGTACGACTTAGAGGCGCGGATAGGCGGCGGCTCGATCGCCATATTCCTGAAGTACTCAACCCGGAGCTTGCCACCGACACCAGAAAATCCTCGACAGGGGTTATTGGCGATCGACATTGAGCACATTCGGAGTCTGTACGCGACGAGCGCAAGCGGCCCCGGTGTCCTTAGGACCCTCATAACCGAGGTACTTACCGGCGATAACACAGCCAAAGAATGGCTGTACCACCCACGCGAGCAGGCCGTCATCGACGCCGCACCGCCGTCGAATGCCGGCTCACTGCCTCCGGCGGCAGAACTCACGCCCCAGAATACTCATGTCGATCGAACCCACACGCCACCTCCGAACCGCAGAGGGCACTTCACCTGCCTTGGGTGTAGGCACACCTGGTCAGGTTTGGAATACACCGACCGCAAATGTGCCAAATGCAAAGAAAGCATGCTGTCCAAATTCACTCCCGAATGTGACGGGTAGTACGATTATCCTGAACACCGATAACTACGTGTAATGTATAGTATTGTCGCACCCGGATGCGGGGCCGGGTGCGACGTAAGTGCCTGATTCTACGCGGCTATTTGCTCTGCGATGTGCCGCCAATGCTGCGACAAAATGTCGTTGCCTTTCTTCTCAATCCGTTCCAGCTGAAGGCTGATCAGGACTGTTTCCGGGTCCAATTTGAGCAATTCTGCGACCCGTAAACCGGTGTCGTCGTTCATCACTCTGCTGTCGTCATACCAGCCGGAAACACATTGCAGGGACACGCCGACGTACTTGGCGACGGCGTAGCGAGATTCCTTATTAATCAGGGACTTAATGCGGTCGCAAAGCCCCGTAGTGGTATAGATTTCCATGTTTTCGCACCTTGAATTTCTCACCAGGAACAGACAGCCCGCCGGCTGTCAATAGTTAAGCACCCGCTGACAGTTTATCGGTAAGGGGTCTCTCACCACAATTGGTGATGTGCCGTTTGACCGTTAAAGGTGCCGTCACTAGTTTGTATGGCGACACCTCGGGTGAGGGGCCGCCCGGTCCTGAACCCGAGGTTCCCAAACAACAACGACAGTGAGGTGTCGCTATGGGAACGGATAAGAGATACCGCGTTGGGGTGATGGGCGATACCGCCCTGTGGCTGACGCAAGAGTTCGCGAACGGTGGGGTGGGAACGCTCGACTGTAACGCCTTCGGCCCGGACAGGACGGCAGAGGCTTTCGACCCGAAAACCGCCATGTTTTTGGTGCAGGTGCTGACAGATCACTATCAGTGCGTCGTGGTCGAGGCCGTGGAGGTGGCCCATGACTGAGTTCAAGCGCTGGATTGTGGATTCAGACCGGTCATTGTTCATGCTCTGCCAGTTGGTTGTGTGGCTGGGTGCCGCCAGGAGTGACGAACAGGCCCAGTTCCTGAGGGTGCGGATTGGCGGCTATCTGGACGCGCTAAGGGACCTTGGGGTGATCAGCAATCGGCAGTTCCAGGCCTTCCGGCGGGAGGTGGATGATGTCTGATACCTACACCACCGAACGCCAGAAAATAGACGAAATCCTGGGCCGCCCGGCCCGCGATTCTGAATCCCTCCTGTGGGACAACCTGACCATGCGCCAGCGCATCATGCTGCTGCGCGGCGTCGGGCTGAGTCCCGCGTCCTGCGGCTACAGTTTCGGCGCCCTGGCCGTGTCCGAGCGTCACCGCATCATGCGCCTGTTGACCGAGTGGGTGGGCAGCGCCCAGCGCCTCGCCGGCCTGCTGTCCAGCGTCAGCAACGAACATCTGGAAGCGCACTGGGAGCGCGTGCGCGGCCAGGACCTGGACCCGCGCCTGCGCGAGTACTGGCGCGGCAAAGCCACCAAACCGGAACAGGAGCGCGCAGCATGATGGCCGCACCGGAATCCATCGCCCGCGCCCGGATGGTCGGCCGCGGCGTGGCCTACCTGCTGGCGCTGCTCGCCTGCTGCTACGTGGGGCCGTGATTATGGATTGGTGGAGCATGGCCCCAGCGATGATCTCATTTTCAGGCGGTCGGTCGAGCGCCTACATGTTGGCCCGGATCGTTGCGGAGTGCGGCGGCTGCCTGCCGGAGGGGTACACGGTGCTTTTCGCTAATACCGGGCGTGAAATGCCGGAAACCCTGGATTTTGTCGACGCGGTGAGCGCCCACCTGGGTGTTCCTATTGTGTGGTTGGAGTACCGGTGCCCGGATGGCGGGCAGCATGACTACACCGTTACCAGCTACGCCGAGGCCAGCCGATCCGGGCAGCCGTTCCAGCAGCTGATAGACAAAAAGCGGATGCTGCCCAATGTGGTTCGCCGGTTCTGTACTGAGCAGCTGAAAATAGAAACGATGCGGCGGTATCTCGCTGACCAGGGCGTCAGGGAGTACACCAATATCATCGGTCTCAGGGCTGATGAACCGCGCCGGCTCGCGAAGATGCGGGCCAGGAATGCGACCGACTCCCTGCGGTACACCGTGGCGCCGATGGCGGAGTGGGGGACCAGTAAATGGGATGTGGTGGAGTTCTGGCGCCGGCAGAGTTTTGATCTGGCGTTGCCTAGCGATGGCGGGGTAACCCCGCTGGGTAACTGCGATATGTGCTTTCTCAAGGGCGCCGGGCGCCTGTCGAGCATCGCCAGGGATAACCCGGAGCGTTCCGTCTGGTGGGTCGATCAGGAATCCAAGATAGCGAGCGGCCCGAATAAAACCAGTAATGCCCGGTTTATAAAGGGGTTTCGGTACGAAGACCTGCCGGGGCTGGTATCCGATTCTCTGCTGCCTGAGCCGGTGGAATGCCTGGGGTGCACGGACTGATGGAAGCCGCGCAGTACTGGCAGCAAACCCAGCAGGCCGCCATCCTCGCCCGCGAGAACCTCCACCGCCTGGACGCGGAGCGATTCGCCGAGGAAAACCGTTCCTGGGCCGCCCGCAAGGCCGGCCCCGGCTGGCCGGCCCTGCAAGCGCCATACATGCGCATCGCCCAGCGCGCCAGCTACGCCGACGCCAATCGCTACATCCGCGACTATGAGCCGTTGGTGCGCCACGACCTGTATCTGGCCGACAGTGATTCAGGGATTCGGGCGTTCGCGGACGTGCGCGTCACCGAATGCCGGCAATGGCTGCTCGCGGAGCCGGAAGCCGAAGCCCTGCGCCGCTGCTCCGAAATCCTGGACCGCTACGGCATGACGTGGCCGGCCCCGGCCTCGCCCAAAGATGGGCCGTCTGTAGACCTGTACCCGCTGGCCGCCCGGTTGCAGTGCCCGAAGTGGTGGCGCCGTCAGGTGCGCGTGTTGCAGGCCCGCGAGGTCGATCAGTACGCCCGCCGACGGCAGCAGGTGGCGAAGTGCCGGCAGGCCTACTGCTCGGATTGGCTGGTGAAGAACCGCCGGGCGGCGCGACAGCGCAACCGCGAGACGCTGGAAGCCACCACCGCGAGCAACGACCAGGGCCAGGAGTACACCCTGGCGGAGCTGGCCGACCTGGGCACCGCCAACCTGTCCAACCGCCGAAACGAGCTGATGGTCAGAATCCGAGGGTTCGAGGAAGTGGCGGCGGAGCGCGGCCATGTGGGCGTGTTCTGGACGTTCACCACCGCCAGCCGGTGGCACCGCATGCGCTGGATTAAAAAGGCGCGCAAGGCGGTGGAAAACAGCCGCTGGGAGGGCAGCACGCCCCGCGAGGCGCAGCAGCAGCTGTGCAACCTGTGGGCGCGCATACGCGCCGCCCTGAGCCGCGAGGAAATCCGCGTTTACGGGTTCCGGGTGGCGGAACCCCACCATGACGGCACGCCGCACTGGCATTTGCTGCTGTTCATGCGCCCGGAGGACGTGAAGCGCGCCCGGTGGATTGCGCGCCGCACCCTGGTGATGGCCGACAGCGCCACCGAGCGGGGCGCCCGTAAGCGCCGCTTTGAGCATGTCCAGATTGACCCGAAGCGCGGTACCGCCGCCGGCTACATCGCAAAGTACATCGCAAAGAATATCGACGGTAAGGGCGTGCGCGGCTACCTGCAGCTGCAGGATGACGACAGCGGCCTGGACATGGCCACCGCCGCCGAGCGCGTCCAGGCCTGGGCCAGCGGCTGGGGTATCCGGCAGTTCCAGCAGATCGGCGGGCCGAGCGTCACGGTGTGGCGTGAGCTGCGCCGCCTGTGGGCCTCTGGCGGCCCCGCAAGCGGTGACCTGTTCGACGCGGCTGACGTGGTCGAGGAAGCCGGCGAAGCGGCGGACGCGGGCGATTGGGCGGCCTACGTCGAGGCGATGGGCGGGCCGGACCTGCCCCGCGCTCACCGGCCCATGAAACCGGCCTACTGGTACGAATCCGAAGTGCTGGTGGATTACAGCACGGGCGAGTGCCAAGTCACGCCGGGCCGGGATAAAACCGAATACGGCGACCGGAGCCAGGGCGCCATTTTCGGTTTGTGGGCCGGTGCTGAATCGGTTTTCACCCGGTTTTATCGGTGGGCGATCAACTACACCGGGCGAAAACCGGAACCGAAACCGGAAATTAAACCTACGCGGGCGTGGCGGGGTGCCATGTGGCCCCTCACCGCGTCCAGGGAACTGGTGCGCGCTGCGGAAAGAATCGCGGAGGTGCGGGCTGGACCGCCGCCCGCCAGGGCGGCCTTGGACTTGTGTCAATAACTGTACGGAACGGCGAAGCGGAGCGAAGGCATGGGAGTAAAGAACAACGCGGTGGTGGGGCATATCGAGTGCCCGCTGTGCCAGGGGGCAGCCACCGTACACAGTTGCATGATCGGGCGGGGCGGCAAAAAAGAGGCCCTGTACATCCGTTGCGGAACGGTGTCGAACGGCTGCGGGTGTATTCAGCCCTACGGCCCCACCGGCCAGCAATTCATCCGGGACCGATACCGGCCCCTGGACGATAAACCGGCCCCGGAAACCGGGCCGGAAACCGGAACGGCGGGCGGCGGTGAGCCGGCGGCCAATGAACCGGAGTACGTGCCCGGCGAGGAAGAAAACCGGGATAAACCGAAACGGCGCGGTTTTCTGTCCGCGCTACTGAGCGAGGAGTAACCACGGATGGCTACTCGAAACCAGCGCCGGCAGGCGCACCAAAAACCGGAAGAAAAACCGAAAGACGACGCCGGCAGCACGGCGGGGGCGGGGCCTGGAGCACAGGAAGCGCCGCCCCCTGAGCCGGAAAAACCGGATTACGCCCCGCTGGAAGCCATGGCGGGCGAGGCCGCGAACAGCGAGGACTACACGCCCGGCAGTGAGCCGGAGCCGAAGGCACCCACCGTGGGCGGCAAGGAGTTGGCCGGGCTGTTTCAAATGGTCTACGGAACCCTGGCGATACGCCTCGGCGCGCACTGGCAGCTGAGCGATGACGAAGCCGGCCAGCTGGGCGGCGCCACGGACGCGGTGCTGGAAAAATACGGCGCCAAAAAGGCCATGGGGCCGGAGTTTACCCTGATCGTCACCGCTGGCGTGGTCACGCTGCCGCGTGTGGTGCTCACCATGGCGGCGAACAGCGATCAGAAACCGGAAGAAACCGGCAGCAAAACCGAAGCGGGCGAGGGGGCCGGCGATGGCAGTAAATAAAAACCCGGCCCTGGAAGCCCGCCACGCGCTGTTGATCGGGGCCACCGGCGCCGGCAAGAGCCAGGCGGTTAAGAATCTGGTGCCGCGCCGTGGCGCCCGCGTGATCGCGTTCGACCCGGACGGTGATCACGGGTGCCATGAGTTCGACACGCTGCCGGCGTTCGCCAAACAGTTGGCGCGGGCGGATCGCTCCGGGAAGCCCTACCGGCTGGCCTACACCGGCGCCACCAAACCGGGCGACCTGCAACGGTTCTGCGAGTGCGTGTGGGCGGTGCTGGACGGCAACAAGCTGACTCACGTCATCCTAGAAGAAGCCGCGCAATTCACCACCGGCAGCGGGCCGGCGCAAGAGGCGCTCGGAAACCTGTACCTGCGGGCCAGAAAGTACGGCGGGATTCTCTACGGCATCGGCCAGCGGGCAGCGGAAATACCTTCTACCATGCGCATGAACAGCGCCCACAAGTACATCGGGGTGCTGGAAGGGATGATGGACGCCAAGGCGGCCTCGGCCATGACCGATATCCCGCCGGAAACCCTGCTGAAAACCCCACCGGGTGAGCTGCGGTTCTGGCATAAGCAGACCGGGCGTGACCCTGAATACATGCAATTCAAGTATATGGGCTAGATTTTTCTGCCACTAAATTAAACCTGTTTTTCAGGTTTTAAGGCGCTTCGGCGCCTTTTTTGTGCTTGACCGAAAACCAGAACGCCGTGGTTCGCTTTCCCTGCACCCGACGCCGCTCGCACCGGCGTCACCAGGAACAGGGACGGAGGTAGCGCAAGGATGCGCGCTTTATTCCGGTTTTTCACAAGACAAACGTGGGAATTTTACCGATGACCAAGAATCGCCTTGTAACCGTAGCCATGGCCGTGGCCGCTATCGCGATCATCAACCGCATTCCGGCGGCCAAGAAAGTCGTCAACGGCTCCTAAGCCATGGACCCGGTTAAGTACGTCAAGGAAAACACTGACCCGAAAATAGTGGTCAGTTCCGTGGTAGCAGCGTTCGCCGTGGGCGGCGCGCTGCTGCTGTTGAAAAACTCCGGCGTTGGCCCGCTGCAAGCGGTCGCCAAGGCCGCCGGTAAGTAGGTAGGGAAACCATGCTTGCGACGGAACGCAACGAAATTGAATTGACCAGCCCGAACGGCGTGGCCAAGGGCGGCACCGCCACGTTCAAGATTCCTCAGGGCCTGCGGGTCCATAAGCTGAAGATTGAACACAGTGGCGATCTGGCCGACTACCCGGAAATCCGGGTCAAGGCCAACACCGAAACCATCCGCCGGTACAGCTTTGCCGAACAGGACATGATGAACCTGACGGACAAGATTCCCGGCGCGGCGACGCTCGGTTATCTGCTCGTGCCCTTCGACATGATGGGTAGCCGTATCCGAGAAGCCGAGGAACAGACCGCGTTGAACGTGGGTCGCCCGGCGGGCATGGAACCGCAGCCCAACGAAATCACCAGCGCGGAAGTGCAGATTGATATCAGCGGGTCCATGACTGCCACGCCGCAACTGAAAATTTGGGCCACGGTGTCCAACGCGGTGCCCGGCGGCGCCGGTCTGGTGCGCCATATCGTCAAAACCTCCCGCAACGCGGGCGGTGCCGGCGAGTTGGATATTCAGGACTTGGATTTCAACCGCCCCAACCGGGCGTTTATCCGCCGCTTTTTCCTGAACACGACCAAGGTCACCCGCTACAAAGTGAAGCGCGATGACCGGATCATTTTCGACCGCTCGAAGATGATTAATGACGGGTCGATCAAGGAAGCCGGATACCGCGAACAGCAGTCCGGGTGGTCGCTGATCGACAAGTCCGAAGATGGTTACGGCGGCGCCAAGTTCGACACGCGGGGCGCTCAGGCCTTCCGCCTTCAGCTGGATTTCAGCGGCGCGGAACCGAGCTTTCCCATCATCGCGGAGTATGCGGGCGCGCTCGTAGCGTAAGGGGCTGTCATGTCGTGGTTAGACAACATAACGGGCCAGGTCGGCGACACCCTGGGCGACGCCTGGAACACCGCCCGCGAGGGTGGTGAAGCGTGGCTTAAGGACCGGGTAGGCGAGTGGTCCGGCGGCGACGAACAGCAGGGCCGCCCGGAAACCGTCAACCAGGACCCCAGCCCGATGCCGTACACCGGCGATCAGGCCGCCCAGCAGCAGCGGGCGGCAGCGATGCAGGCCACCAATGCCAAGTTGATGAATTGGGCGTTGATGGGCCTGGGCGCGTTCGCCGCGTACATGATTTACACGGGGTCCGGGCGATGATCGGCGGGATTGTCGGCGCGATCGGTAGCGGCCAGGGGAGCAGCCTGGGCAACACCGGGCCAGCCTACGGCGGTGACACCATCCTGGGTGACTTCGATATGGGCAGCGGCCCGGTCGTCAATTTTGGCACCGCCGCCGGTGCCGGGTCCGCTGCGGGCACGACTGCGGCGGCCTTCGGTGGTGGCGGCATGAACACCACCATGGTGGTTGCCATTGCCGGCGTGATCGGTCTGGCGCTGTGGGCGCGCTCCCGGAAGAAATAAGCGCCTGGACACCGGCGGTTCATGCCGCCGTGGTTCGGAGTACCAGGCCGGGCGCCGCCGAGAGGCTGCGGGAAAAGTGGGAAGCCGGCGAAGTGGCCGCCTTCACCAATGACGCGGGCGCGGTCCTGGTGATCGAGATCTGGCGCGTGAATGACACCGGCGAGCTATGGGGCGTTTTCCATGCCTGCCACGGTCAGCGCGTTTGGGAAATCGGCACCGCCGCGATACAGGCGGCCAGCGCCGCCGGAGTCCGGCGGTTCCGGTGCCGGGCAAACAGCGCGGCCCATGCCCGTCTCTACGGGCGGTGGTGCCGCTGGATGCAGCAGCGTGGAGTAATAGAGCGATGGGCGATTCATCCGCCGATCAGACAACAAACGTCACAAACGTCCGGAAAGACAACGTTTTCAACAATTCCGGGGTATCAGGTGACGTTGTCAACGTGGGCGAGGCCGGCGGTAGCGTCTCAGTGACCGCCACCGATTACGGCGCGGTAAGCGCCGCCTTGGACGCAAACCGGCAAGTAAGCGGACAGGCGTTCGAAAAGGCATTTGGCTTCGGCACCACCGCGCTGCAAACCGTATCGGACAGCGTCAAGGAGGGCTTTACCGCGAACAGTGATGTAGTCAGCGACTTCCTGGATTCGTTCGATTGGCAGCAGCAGCAGCAGCGCCAGGGCATCGAGCGGGCCTTAGCCAGCGTCGATAGCGCCAAAACCAATGACGGCGCCGAAACCATGCAGGCGGCGTTTAAGTACAGCGCCCTGGCCGTGGGTATCGCGGTCGGCGGTTACATGCTTTCCAGGGTGAGTGACTGATGGACCACACAATTACAGTTGCGCCGGGTTCTGAGTTCCCGGTCCAAGCCGGCGGGGACTTCGTTTTCTGCAAGTTCGCCGACCGCGATATCCGCGTGATTATCCAGAACAGCCCGCGCACCATGCGCGCCGGCTCAAAGTGGCGTCCTGCCGGTGGTTTCGAGGCCGGTGACGTGATCGTCCAGAACCCCGACCCCGTGAACCCGGTGGCCGTGGTCCTGACCATCGGTGTCGGTGATTTTGATGACCAGATTATCCGTGGGGATGTGTCGGTCACTCCGGTGCTGCGCGGTGCCGATGGTCAGGCCCGACCGGACAGCCGGAGGACTATAAGCCTGGATTTGGCACCGCAATACAAAAGCGGCGCCGACTACGTGCCGGGATCCATCCGGAAGACTGACAGCGGTGACTATGGCGACCGGTGGGCTTCCATGAACGGGCGTTTTTTCTCGTTCTCGGCTGACCCGCTGGTGAGCGGGTCAATGGCGCTGTGGGAGCGGGACGTTAAGACTCTGGACGTGATCGGCAGGTCGCCCGTGTTCACGTCTGTATCGGGTACGCCCTTCACGAACACGGCGCCCAATATGGTGGCCGGCGGCAGTGATGGGTTTCTCTACGGTATCTGGTGGAACAACGTGCTGGCCCGAATCGACCCGGTGACCGGCGTCGTTACTCCGCTGTTCAACGCCACGCGGGATGATGGGCGAGGGCCGACTGGTGTAGTCGTGGACTATCCGCATGTGATGGTAACGGCTGATGTTGAGCTCTTGGAGGTGTGGGATTTGAACACCTTGGCACGGGTGGCGGATGAATACCTGCCAGTCGGTGTCCAGAGCATCAAAACCGGCTACAAGTCGGGGCCTTTCGAGTTCCAGGTGTATGACTCTTCAAGTTCGGACGTTTACACCGTGGAGCGCCGGGTCGGCGGAACCTGGGAACAGATCGACGTGCGGGGTATGGCGACCGCTGGGCCGCCGAATGTGACTAGCGGCGGCGTTGTGCCGGCGCTGGGCGTCGAAAGCATTGTTATTCCCACCGGGTCGGATATCACCAAGCGCGCAACGCGGTCCTTCACCGTGCCGGCCAGCGGGCTGGCCGTGATCGCCGGCTGCGGCAACCTTTTCAACCGGCTGGCAAAGCGCCGGGGCCTGGAAGGCGTCAACGAAACCAGGGCGGCGGTGACGGTCGATTGGTTGGACCGGCGCGCAGTGGCGCGTGGCGAGATTATCCGGCTGATTATCGAGTGGTACACCGGGGAGCTGGCGCCGGATGACTATCTGGATCATGTGTACAGTGCGCGCCTGTTTAAGCCCACCGGGACCGGCGCGGAAAAGGCCGTCAATACCGGTGCGCGGACGTTCGCGGCGGCTGGCGTGGCCGATGACTTTGAGGTGTACATGCCGTGCCGCGTTGAGTTGACGGTAGACAACGAATTGGCGACCTCGCCGCTTTTTTAGGAGTAGGGAATGGATATCACCAGCAAAGGGATTTTGCCGCTTGACCCGCTGCCGCGTGCGGTGGCGGCTGACTCGGCGGCGGTGGTTTACACCACGCCGGCAGCGCACCGCTACCAGCTCGGCGGCCTGGGGCTGCTGGAATACGTGCGGGCCAAGCTGCGCGTGGCTGTGCGGTTTGATCAGGTGCCGACGCAGGGCGAGGCCG
>Ga0114899_1001943_pt1 | contig 11496 bp, 22 predicted proteins | sample MalvireepMed_215_FD_83497 | JGI IMG/M metagenome (GOLD analysis project Ga0114899, IMG submission 83497) | Marine viral communities from the Global Malaspina Expedition - Malaspina viral metaG DeepMed_215 | ecosystem: Environmental > Aquatic > Marine > Oceanic | place: Mediterranean Sea... | reverse complement strand
GGGGAACTGCCTCCACGGAGACCACTACCGCATCACCATCCGGCGCAATGCCAGGGAGTGGCGGGGCAGTGGGCACAAGATGGCGATCAGCTTCGACTTCTGGAATAGCTACCAGGACATGCGGGAGGGCAAAGCGCCCACGGCCTACGACGTGCTAGCGTCCATAAGCTCCGATGTTCACATGCCCACGGACCCGGACGAAGTGGTGGAGGAATTGGGCGTGATGAAGCCCAGCCAAGCTATAGCTGTCGCCAAGTTTGCCCGGCGGCTGCAAGCATTCTTCACGGAGAGCGAGCAGGACGCCTTGGCGGAAATCCAGTAACAGGCACCAGCCTATACAGAACGGAGGGAAGGACAATGATTTACCAGGATGAACGGACAGATGAACAGAAGCTCACCCATAGGTTCGCCGTCATTGGCACAGACGCCTTTATGAGCGGCTGGGGTGGCGCAGAAGGTGGTGTGAGCTACGCAGGCTGGGCATTCCAAGAGAAGGACTATGCCCAATGCCTGAGTGCAGTAGCCAGCCGTAGAGATATGCGGCGGGTCCGCGTGGTAGACCTGTCCACGTACAGACCAAAGGCGGCGCACACCCACATCTACGTGTGGCAGGGGCAAACCTTCCACCACTAGGCGATAACGCCCTCCGGGGCGTCCGTGGGACACAGAAAGGGGTGACGGGATGGAGCAAGTAACCATAGCGCCAGCTGAGGGCGGCAACGGGAACTACACGCTCTACCATGACGGAGACGCTATCGCAAGGCTGACACCAAACGTCGTCAGGGGCGAGGAATCAGGAGTCACCCTGTCGTGGATAGATGCAACATTCACTAAGCATACCGTGCATTTTGTCGGAGCCCTCATCACGACACCAAGGCTGGCAGAGCAATGCATTGAACGGATTAGGGAGTTACAGATACCCTCAGAGGAACTATCCGAGTTCGAGGCTGTCTGGTCTAACGCGCAGCCCGCCTTAACCCGATACCGTGAACAGGAGGGGTAGGAGAACATGGATGCAGCAACGGCCATTGCTCACGTCTGGAGACACCTAGCTAGGATGCATTACTCAATGCTCCATGATGGCACTTTCCAATATTGTCAGTCTGTCGATTGCAGTGAGGCCCAGGCAGGATTAAAAGCCTTCAGGGAAGAGTATGACTCACTCCAATCCACCATCGCCACACTGGTAGAGGCTTGTGAGAAGGCTGAAAGGGGGATACAAGAGTACGGTGCTTATATCCGTGAGTTCTGCCCCAATGCACCATACCATTTCCTCAAAGCAGAGGAAGGCTTTATTGCTATACAAGCAGCATTGGCCGCAGCCAAGAAGGAGGACGCATGACCACCGTAGGTCGCGATCTGGCAGCGATGCGTACCGTAGAGACCAAGCCCTGCGCCGGACCCGGTTGCACCATCGTGTTCACCGGCTTCAAGAACAAGCACTACTGCTCTCCTGCGTGTAAGCAACGGGGACTCAGGGCCGGCATACGGTTCCGGGACTACACTTTCAGGACTTGACAGCGCGGTTTCAGAGGTGTAGTGTGCCCTCATGAGCACGCATTCACGGCAACTGTCCTACCAAATGAGGCACAAGCAGCTCGGTCTCTGCATCAAATGCCCGAGACCCCGCTTCAAGGGCAGACATTGCAAGGAGCACTACGAGGAGCACCTGGCCCGGAACCGGGAACGTTACCAGGAGAAGAAGGTGACAGTGTGAACATCCACGACGCAAGGAAGGTGGTCATCCAGTGCGGGGGATGCGGCCATCCGAACATCCTCTCCCTAGCACCGATGTGGATGACGTGGTTCGGGGGTCATGGAAACAACCCCGTCTGGTACTGCCAGTGGAGCCGAGGGCGAATTGGGGGCGAAGCGCCGTGCTTTACCCCCTTAGCGTGGCTCCTGGGCGGTGATTTAACGGTGTTGGAAGGGAATACTAGAGTAGACAACACCAACCCCGTCCCAGGGTATTCAATAAGCGGAGAGAAGCTCCCGTTCTAAAAGGAGAAGCCCGCCCCTTGGGGTAGTAAGGGCGGGCAACTCGCCGAGGAAGGTGAACATGGATACCAACCCAAGTATACCATACCCGTTCAAGCCTATTCATTTCACTTGTCGCTGCAACCTCCAATACCGTTCGCTGACAGATATGCTCAACTGCTCCCATGAAAGGACGATGCGATGACTTGTGGGTGCAACTCTCCTGATGGACAAGTCGGATGCTCACGCCTACTTGGGCACCAGTTTATGGGGATTCCCTCGTGTAAGAACGCAAGCACAGGACAAGAGTGGTGTGGTTACTGCCTTGACTGGTCATGTACTCTCCATAATATCCAAGGTCAGCCACGCCCCACACCATCGGCCCAAGAACTGGAAAGGATGATACGATGACTTCACTTTGCACCCACCCACCAGAACAAGTCGGCATAGCCTTTGACTTCGAGGGTTCGGTCCTGGAACGCTGTACCTGCGGGGCTACCAAGTCTCCTGGGAGACCATGGGCAGAGGACGTGTCCAGTCTGAGCTACAGGAGGATTCCGAATCAGAGTGAGCGGGATACATTCAACCTGACATTTGGCAACGAGGACTTGGTGTTCACTATGTCTAGCGCACAAGTGCAGAAAGCAATGGATGCCCAACCGGAGACATCCTACGAACAGGTGCTGCGACTGATAGACACTTGGGACGGTGAACTTGCACCCTTGCTCTCACCTCCCCAGCGCAGGGACTTAGCCCAGTACATCACGGATAACCCTGAGAGAGACGACGATGAAGCACCACCTCAGTGAAAAGGAAATCCTTGTGGTCTGCTTCATCCAGGACTTCTGGCAGAAATATTGCTATGCGCCGACAATCCAAGAGTGCCAGGACGAATGCGGGCTGAGCTCCAAGTCTGTGGCAAAGGACGTGCTGGATAGGCTCATGCGGAAGGAACTCATCTTCCGGGAATCCTATGCGGCTCGGACTGCACGGCTGACAGAGGGGGGTGCCGTTCTGGTGAATCGCATTCACCAGCAAGCGGAAGTAGTACCAGCGGGCAAGAGAAACGATAGACCTTATGAGCACTACTCGGGCGACGCCTTGGTGACGATAGAGCAAAGAGCTATCGCATTTCGGGGAACCGCTGGGAAACGTTGGCTCCAAGCAGTACAGCGAGAGATGCAACTACGAAAGGAAGGAAGCTGATGGAAGCGGCAGAAATCAAGACAGACCATGAACGGCTACGAGACTACATGGACACCAAGGATACCATTGCCCGACTCAGGAAGATATTGACAGAGCAGGAGCAGGAAATCATCGCCATAATATCGAACCGTGGGGATACCGCCATTGCGGACCAAGACTTTACCTGTGAACTCAAGTCCAGTTGGCAGTACGACCACGAGAAGTTCACTCCCTTGAAAGAAGTCCTGATTGAAGCCGACCTAGCATCGGTCTACGAAGCAGCCTACGAAAAGACCACGGAAGTACCGGAACGCTGGGACACCACCAAGATACTTGCCTTGGGGCGCAGGCACAACGATGTCCAGGCGGTCATAGACCAGGCACGATTCCCCGGCGAAGTACGCTTAGAAGTCAAGCCGAGGTAATCCATGTACGAGTACAACAAAGCAGCCATCGCGTTCTGGGTATTGATGGCGGCGATCCCCCTGTTTATTATCCTGGCAGTGGGGGATTAAGAAGCATCACTTTAACAATATAGGCGCTTCGGCGCAGGCTAGCCCTCCTAGACACCTGAGAGACGCGAAACAGGCAAGCCGCAGTAATGGCCCTTTGGAGTCATTCAGGCTGAGGCCATCCCAGCACTCAGGAGACGGCTGGGCTAGCTGCCCAAAACGGCGATGCGGCTGTCTGAACCCAGCTTGTGCTGACAGGTGTAGGACGGCCAAAGCGCACGGCTCGCTGGTGGTAGAACAAGGCGTGGTTTACCACGTGGAAGCCCAGAGTAAGGGGTTGGTCTGGGGTCAGTGAGCACGTCAGTCTATCCGTGGAGACGCTAACAACACGGAGACTCTGCTGGCGGCTGAGGTCAATTAATACGATGGTGAAGTCCGCCAAATCGTAAGCCAGGGGATGACCTCCCTGGGCCAGCAGGAACGTCCGCGTGGCGCGGGTAGGTCGGGGGAGGTCTGCCAAGAGGGTGGTGGGCCTCCCCACAACAAAGGAGGAGACGATGGACAAGTTTTGGATGGTATTTTTAGAAGGCGGCAGTTCGCCACGACACAAGCACGAGTCATTTGAAGATGCCTTAGCTGAAGCTGAACGACTCACAGCCAAGCAGCACCAAACCGCCTATATCCTACAATCAGTTGGCAAGGTCAATATCGCAATACCACCAACGGTCTACGAGGAAATCCTATGACCACCACAGACCGCACTCAAGCCCTGACCCAGAAGCTCATGGACTCCCGCCTCGATAAGGACGCGCCCGGTTCCCTTCTGTACCTGTCCGACGAGGCTTGCAAATGGGCCGTAGAGAAGATTCTGGAATGGGAGAAGGAATATGACACAGACGGAAGCTAAACCAAGGCGGACAGTCCTAGTCTCTGTGGCTGGGCACAAGGTCTGGAAACAGAAACCCGCCATTGACTTGAACATCCCTGAATGGGGCAGTGAGTACCCTGTGACCCTCTACAACGTCAGTGAAGAGGCCCAGCAGGCCCTTCCCATGGGGTTCAGCGGGCGGGTGAAGCTGGAGGGCAGGGCAAAGGAAGGAAAGGACCTCAGCAAGCCGTACAACTACTTCTGGGACTTCATTGAAGTTGTCCAAGGCGACACTGGCGATGATACTGTTGCCTTTCCCGCATCAGACGGACAGCAGCCAGACCTCATGCAACAGGCCCAAGCTACCAAGGAACACGGCATCCATAAATCCGTAGCCTTACAATGTGCTGTGGAACTGTGGAAGGCCGCAATTCCCACACTGCCAGAAGGTTCAGTTCCTGACACTGTGGTTCTGGAAACAGCCCAAGCCTACTTTGAGTGGCTGGAACAGGAGTAGGGGATGCCTAAGACGATTGAGCTCAACCTGCCAGCCCTGCCGGACCTGACCAAGGTGGGCAGCAACAAGACCTATGCCCACCACATGCAAGGAGCCCGCTTAAAGGGCCAGGAGAAGGACAAGTGGCGCCTACTCCTCGCCGAGCAGGGATTCGGGCTGCGTTCGGACGCTGAGGGGCCTCTGCTGGCGGGAAAAGTGCAGTGCTCCGTCACCCTTTACTACCCAGACAACAGACTGCCGGACGAGCACAACTGCCAGGAGGCCGTAAAGGTACTTTTGGATTTGCTCCAAGTCAACCGCGTCCACAGGGTATCCGGTAACAGTTGGCGGCAGACAGGCTACTGCGGCATCATAGACAACGACAGAGACCTGGTGTGGGAGGAGCCACCACGGCTTATCGTTGACCGGGACAAGGCGCCCATGACTTTGATTACGCTGACGGAGGAATAGATGGTTACTCAAACAGAGCACAAGTTTAGTGTATGCGGACACGTTGATGTGTTGATGACACTCAACACCATACACAAAAAGGAAGGCCGTTTCTTGGATAGCGGAATGCTTATGAACATAGAGACCGGAAAGAATCGGCGTGCCCCTGTCTTACGCTTTCTGACCGAGGGCCCGAGCGGTAAACAGTCTGTTGGCCGCGATTGGATTGAAGTGCAGTTCTGCCCAACCTGCGGTGCCAAAGTAGATGCCCTTAATCTTAATGAGGCCACCCTATGACTGAATCCCCCAATACATCGGTGGAGGGAGAGTAGATGGCACGGAAACGAAATACCACATTCATCATAGATACGGTTCCAATCTTCAATGTCGGTGACCCTGCTCCTGAAGGCTACTTGGAGTGGCATGAATGGGCACGTATCCAACACAAAGGTGGACTCCGGCAACGGTACTGTCAAACATGCCAACTCTATAAGTTCCCGCAGGAAAAGTGCGGCCATGACTAGCCCCTGCACCCACCCGGTAGAAGGAGCGCAATGCGGACGATTCAGCTTCCAATATTGAGCCCACCTGAGCAAGACCGCTTCTGGTCACACGTTGATAAAAATCGCGCTAGTGGATGCTGGGTTTGGACAGCATCCACGGTTACAGCAGGCTATGGACGCCTCCGCATTATGACTGTGACTGGTGAAAAAGTTTTGGCAAGGGCCCACCGCATTGCATACCGCCTTCTTGTCGGGATAATACCTGACGGGATGCATCTTGATCACCTTTGCCGTAACCACGCATGCGTTAATCCTACTCACTTAGAAGTGGTGACCGCTCAGGTTAATATATTGCGTGGAGTCGGCCTATCGGCTGCAAATGCAAAGAAAACCCACTGTATGCGCGGACATCCATTCGACGAGGTGAATACCCTTTGGTATGGTAGGCACCGCCAATGCCACACCTGCAACAAAGCAAAGGACAAAGCAAGGTATCTACGCCCCAAGGTACAGACATGACTTTACCATGCCTACACCCGGTAGAACACCGGAAGCCGGACGTGCTCTACGGCGGCTGGCTCTGTGGCCTGTGCGGAAAATCCATACGGGAATAGGACGGAAGGGAACGTGAACTGCACTGACGTGACGCCGTGGCAGGGGATGTACAAAGGGGGCTATGCCCTCTGGACGCCGGACGCCTACGCGCATCCGGCAAAGGGTAGTCCGCCCTTGTTCTTTCGGATCATCGAACACCTGGAGGAACTGGGGCTGCTCACGCCAGGGTCAGTGATTCTCGACCCGATGGCCGGTATCTCCACAACGTTGATTTGCGGCTACCTGAAGGGATACGCCACGGCTGGGGTTGAGCTTGAGCCGCGCTTCTATGCGCTGTCCCAGGCCAACATCAGGCGGCTCATGGCGAAGCATCCGGGACTGGCACCGGAGCCGGTGCTGGTCCAGGGCGACGCGCGGAAGCTGCCGGAGTTGTTGGGGGGATGGGACTTCTGGCAGCAGAACGGTGATGCGTTGTCGGAAAACACTGTAAGTATCCTAAGCCCACCCTATTCAGAATCCATCAGTGGCGACAGTGTGGAATATACCAAAGAAAGGATCCGCCAGGGCAAGTACAAAGGGAAGCGTCCTGATGTGTGGACATCTGAGGGCAATAAGGCGGGGAGCACGTTTGGTGACGGCTACGGTCACACCCCGGGCCAGATAGGTGCCATGAAGGACACCGTAGCCATCACGTCACCACCGTATGAGCAGAGTGAAGGACGTACATCATCGCCCTTTGGTGGCGTTAACGGGATGCCAGAGGGTTACTGGGATGGTACTCACGGGATTAGACACAAGGGAGACGGTTACGGCCAGTCAGAAGGCCAGCTCGCCAACGAAGGCTCATATCTGGACGCAATGCGCCAGGTGTACGCCGCCATCGCCCAGGTGAGCAACGTTTGTTGCCTTGTGCTGAAAAACCCCACCCGCAACGGCAAACTCCGCCGCCTTGACCTGGACACCATACGCATCTGCCAGGAGACCGGCTGGACGCTCCACTGCCAACACCAGTCCGTGCTCTTTGAGGAACTGGAGACGGCGGACATGTTCAGCGGAGAGAGCGTCAAACAGCCCAAGGGCAGACTCAGCTTCTTCAAGCGATTGAGCTACAAGAAGGGGTCTCCCGTCGCAGACCATGAGGACGTGCTGATATTCACCCGCGAGGACGGCGGCAACGGCAAGGCCATCCTGAGCCCGCCGTACCTGGATTCTGGTGCCGAGTTAGGCGGCACGGGAGACACCGTCGCAGGCAGGCAGCAAATCCACAATAGCAAGCCAAAGAAACAAGGCTACGGCCACACAGATGGGCAGATAGGGGCTTTGCCGGATAAGCCGAAGGATGGGTAGATGAAGGACACCCACCTTGACACCGAGGGAAGGCACTGATGGTTAGTTTCGATATGCTCGATAAGATTAGGAGTATGAGCAAGGAAACAAAGGAGGAGCTTGATTCTTGGATTCTCTCCCATGAAAATGAGGCCACTGCCTTCCTTGACCGAATGAAGGCGTCACTGATGGAGAACCCACTACTTAAACGGTACATACAGGACAGGAGCCGCGTTAAAGAGTTTAAGAATACTCAACCCTGGCACGCCCTCGGCGAACGGCTGATGGCTCAACTCTTAGTGAGTGAATACAAAAACCCAGTAATCACGATGCCCGACGAGTTTAGTTTCCGTGGCACGCCCCGTGTATCCCATATTATTCAGAGAGCGCAAATGGTTGCGGGGCTTGGTTTAGCTCAAGTGTATCTCTGGCGAGAGCATACACGAATGATCGCGCATAATTCCCCTGTCCCCCGCCACACAGTATCCCGTGACGTGCTTCCACATCCATTCATGTTCTGGTCATTTGAATCAGCCTTACCTTTAGCGAGTGAAACAGGGTTTGAAAGCGACTGGATGTATATCAGCGACCAAGGGGAAGGAATTTCAATATATGGAGACGCAACCACTGAACGTGGTGCAGAAGAACTAACTTCCCATATCAACGGCGGGTCTATCATGTATGGGAGCATCTTTCCAGATGACATGCAAGGGGCTATACAGCAGGCTAATGGACAGATACTTGCTCATTTAGCATTCATTAACTCACCGTATGTGTCTAAAGCAAAAGTAGGAACACCACGGGCACTCCGCCGTCAGTTTGGTGAACACTACCACGATGAAAGCGAAGCATCAGTCGTAGTCCTGAGACGTGGGGGCAAGCTAGTAAGCCAGCATGCTTCCTCCGAAGAAGGGACTGAACGGCAATGGCATCACCAATGGTGGGTGAGTGGGCATATCCGGGCACAATGGCGTCCATCAACAAAAAGCCACAAGCTCATTTGGATTTCCCCATATCTAAAAGGGCCAGCAGGTAAACCCATACTTCCCAAGGTGTATGATGTTACCCGATAGTCTTGACACCGAGGGAAGGGGACCGTAGGATAGGGGGCAGAGTTACATAGCAAAGAGGTCGCCCGCTACCGACCATGCAGGATGTTGTAGCGGCGTCCTGCATGGAAGGAGCGGGTGTTTTTATGGAATTCACACAGCCGAAAGGAGACCGTATGAGTACAACTGAGGCCGTTGAAATCGTCGCATTCCCAGGGCAGAAGCTTGTTAACTATTTCTTGGATAGAGGCTATCGTCTACTTTCAATCCAGGGAACATCTAAATTGACCCCACAGAATGGAACCAACCCACCCCATGTGCGCCGCCGCATCGAATATGTCTTAGGACGTCCCGAGTCCGTTGAGCACATCGACATATCAGAAGCCAATGAAGCTGTCTATCCCAAACCTAAAGAGCCAGAAGCCGCAACCGCGTAAGGAGAAACATGACTACCGCCACACGCCAAACAAAGACCCTTTGTCTCTGTACGCACACGATGTTTGCCCATGATGCAAAAGACGGGCAATGCACGGAATGCACCTGCGCTCACTTCCAACCTATGGGCAAGAAGTCTGAGAGGGTGACTACCGAAAAGGTCAAGGTCATTGCCAACAAAGAACCTGAACCCTCAGTACCCCCAGAAGAAACAACACAGGGTATATCTTCTATTGATGATTTTCCAGCTACGGAAAATTCAGCGAATGATAGTATACCCACAAGTGCCACTGACACGACACAGGGACGACAAGACTCACATGAGGAGACCGTAGCAGCATTCCCAGCAGAACTCTTCCTAGAGTTCGCGGCTCAAGGAAAGATCATCCGTATCCGGGACGCTGCAACAGGGAGAACGGTGTGGTCTGTCCCTCCCCCACAGATAGACAAGATAGCATTCACCATACCATTCTCTGTTACGCCTACAGAACAGCAATTACCAAAGCCGTTAATTCACGGAATACGGTACATGCTTGCCAATGCCACACTACAGACAATGCACGACAAGGTTCCCTTGGAACTTTTGAACTACTACGCGGGTTGGGCAGCGGGAGTTCACCAAGCCGTAGCTATGATAGCTACATCACTCGGGTTCTCAATCTCATTTTTGGAGGATGATGATGGCGAAGGAAATAGCCCTTCCAATAGAGGAGCGTAGGTCAGCCAGTCTAGTATTCGGACAACCCGGACTGCGTGACACCTTGATTGCGCGAGAGCAAGAGGTCATCCGTAAAGCCAAAGAGATGGAAGAGGCTGAATCCAAAGTGGGTTTTGCGTGGAGATTTGGCCTCGTATTAAGCCAAGCAAGGGGAAGGCTGCGTGCGCTAAAGGCTGGCTTGCTCCCCATTAGGATTAGTGGACGATACTTTCCTGTCGCGGCGCTTCTGAGGGAAGGACAAATGCTCCCCGTTGAAGGGCTTTGGCAAGCAGAGGAAGCCCAAAGGCGTATCCCTGGTGGAGAGGCTGTGGTCTACGGTTGGGACCGCGAGGCACTGCCTGAGCGGCGACGCCAACTTGACCCTGTCCTTGCCTACCACTACAGCGGCTCCACATACTTTCTAGGCTTCTGGCAAGAGCTTGACGTGCCAGATGCAGACGTTAACCCCGAATTCTTTGGCATCATGGCCCCTTGGGTAGAGGCCAAGAGAGGTCGGCCTGCAAAGTCTTTGAAGGGCTGACCCGTGGCACTCAAAGGTCAAGCGAAGACCGACTACCAGCGTGATTATATGCGTCGTAGACGAGCAGGGCTACCGCCCCTCTCGGTTAGACCCACAGATACGGATTGGTTAGACCTGGTTAGACCTGGGTTAGACCCAGAACAGATACGGGGGTTAGACCCACCTGAATCTGTGGTTAGACCTCGGTTAGACCTAGAACAACCCTCTCTCTCCATAGAGAATACTTCTTTAGATAATCTTAAAGAGAAGAGAGAGGAAGGGGAGTTGTTAGAGGGGGAACCAATCGTCTGGCCGGACTGGTACGCAGCCCTCTACGCCATCCAGGGGTTCACAACATCGCTTGCTCATGCCGAGGAGTGGATTACAAGAAACGGGCTTGCCATTGAACGAGTGGAGGAGACAGCATACGCCGTCAAGTCCAAATGGCCACCGTCGAAAAATCATAAAGACCCTTGGGCAACGTTCCAGAACTGGGTGAAACGCCCACCGATTGGAGGAACCAATGGCAGAAAACCCCTCGACGCAGGCCCCAACGATGTCGCACGGTACATCGAAGCCGAAAAAACTGACACTAAGCATTATCAAATACCAGGCTCTTCCTGACGAAGCTGAATGCCCAGTCTGTGGCTACTTCGACATCAGCCATCCGGACGTTCAGCGCATCCTCGGTGTCCGGCGTGATAATGGCGAACCTAACATCTTCTATAACGCCCAGTGCCGGTGCAGGCAGGCCGAGGACCAGCGGGAGAGAGATACCGTTCTACGTCGAGAGCAGGCCAACCTCCCACATCCGCTAGACCCGAGAACGTTGGAAACATTCCAGCCCAGACAAGGAACTCAAGAGGCGGTGACAGAGGCCTCCAGCTTCGCTCAGTGGGACGGGCCGCCTGTGCTGCTATTGGTAGGGGTGACTGGTTGTGGGAAATCCCATCTTTTAGAAGGAATCGGTCGCTATGTACTGG
>Ga0114899_1001940_pt1 | contig 11500 bp, 13 predicted proteins | sample MalvireepMed_215_FD_83497 | JGI IMG/M metagenome (GOLD analysis project Ga0114899, IMG submission 83497) | Marine viral communities from the Global Malaspina Expedition - Malaspina viral metaG DeepMed_215 | ecosystem: Environmental > Aquatic > Marine > Oceanic | place: Mediterranean Sea... | reverse complement strand
GTTCAACAGCCTTTGCATCTTATTCTCGATGATGGCAACTTCTTCTACCGGCTCTCTTCGATAAAAGCTCATTAGATTATCCAGCCCAAGTGCAGCCCTTGAAACCAACAGAGCATCCAGCGGGATATCGGCTTGCATACAACCTGAGGTACCAATGCGGACAATTCTGAGTTTCTTCAGTTTTCTTTTAACGGTTCTGGACTGAAAGTCAATGTTCACGAGCGCATCCAGCTCGGTCATTAACAGCTCCACATTATCGGTCCCCATTCCTGAGCTGATCACGGATATTTCGGTTCCACCAATCTCTCCCGTGTGTGTGACTAACTCCCGGTTGGCTACCTGATAATGCACCTTATCGAAGTGTCTGCTGATTTTGGGTACCCGATCAGGATCGCCTACTACAATGATGGTGTCGGCTACCATCTCAGGGCTTAGATTGAGATGGTAGATTCTACCATTGGGGTTGATGATCAACTCCGATTCAGCGATTCTTTTGGAAGCCATTAGTCGATTTTAGCCGGCTCTCTTTTCACACCCTTCAGTGGGTTGTAATGATTGGTGTTTTTCTGATAGTATCCAGTGCCATCATAGGGTCTTCTGGCAGGATTCTTTCTACACTCTTCTGAACAACAGCCATCCATTAACCATCCGGCTTCTTCCGTCATTGGAATGTGCGCGTTACATTCAGGATTGGCGCAATTCACCATTCTATCAGTAGGAACTCCGGTGACAAAGCATTTAGAAATAGTTGTAGGATTCACATGGTTCACATCAGCTGTGATTCTATTGTCAAAAACGTAGCACTTGCCTTCGAAATCCTTACCCTCGGCCTCAATTCCGTACTTGATAATTCCACCATGAAGCTGATATACGTTCTCAAAGCCTTGTTCCAGTAAATAGGCACTGGCCTTTTCACATTTAATTCCCCCTGTGCAATAAGTCACTACTTTTTTGCCTTTGAGGTGATCCAGTTCTTTTACCTTTTCGGGGAAATCCCTAAAATTCTCAATGTCCAGCGTAATGGCATTCTTGAATTTGCCTACGTTGTGCTCATAGTTGCTGCGAACATCAAGAATAACCGTGTCGTCAGGTTGCTCCTCAAGGATTTTTCTGAAATCCTGCGGTTCAACGTAAGTACCTGTTTTTACCCTTGGGTTGATGTGTCTCAGGCTAGAATGAACGATTTCCGGCTTCACTCTCACATGCAGTTTCGCGAAAGCCATGGTATCATGGGCCTCTTCCTTAAACTCAGTATCGGCAAACCTGCTATCTGCCTTTACATAGGCCATGTATTTTTCACAGTCTTCCTTCAGCCCTGAAACGGTTCCGTTTAGACCTTCCGGTGAAATAATGATTCTACCCCTCAGGTTGTTTTCAACACAAAAAAGGTGATGTTCTTCCCTGTACGCCTCATAATCCTCGATTTGAGCGTAGCAGTAATACAATAAAATTGAATACTTCTTTTCCATATGTTCTGCCCTATTGCTTGTAGGGTGAATTTTCATGTTCCAAGTTGTAAGTTTTATGTCTCATGTTTCAAGTCTGCATTAAACTTGAAACTTTAAACATTAAACTGATTTTGCCGGATTACCGAACACGGTTTCTCCATCGGCCACATTAGCGATGACTACTGAACCAGCTCCAACGCGTGCATTTTTGCCGATTTTAATGCCTGGCACAATAGTTACTCCTGAGCCGATAAATACGTTGTCGCCAACTTCTGCTTCGCTACCAACCACACTGCCAGCTCCTACCTGAACAAGGTCGCCCAATTTAGCGCTGAAATCTATGGTCGCATTGGTGTGAATCATACAGTGGTCTCCTATTTTGGCATTGGCACCAATGATTACACCACTATTGATGAATTCTCCATGACCGACACTTGCGGAAGGAGCGATTTCCGTATTGCTGTGAATGGCATTCACCGGCATCATTTTCCTTCTTTCCTTGATTAACTTCACCAAGCCTTTTCTAAGCTGTCGGTCATCTACACCAATAAAGGCCTCACATTTCTTTCCAATCAGTTTAAGAAAGCCGTCATCATCGGTTCTGCCGAGAATGGTGAGCTCACCTAACATTTGTCCATGCAGCTCCTCATTATCGTCCAGAAATCCATAAACGATAATATCATTGCTTTCAAAAATCTCCTTTGCAGCTCTTCCGAGTGCATTCGCCCCAAAAATGATTACCGGATTATCCATAGCTTAATTTTGCGGGGCAAAGTTAAGGCTTTTTATCTTCCTGTACAGCCCCCTGTTTGCAGTTGTTAAAGCGGGTCTGGTTAATCAGACTGGCTGTTGTTCAATTATCCAATTGCACTGTTTTAATACCCCGGTTGATCACCGCTTTGCGGCATGCGATTAGAAACGGTATTGAGTACTTCCTATATGCTATGTATGGCCTTTCTTGCTTCCAGTTAGCCCATGAACTTGGTTAATGATAATTTCTTATTATTTAAATAATAATTTACAACCAATTGAAATTTGATTTAAATCAAATTAAAACTTTTTATGCTCTTATATTAAAACAAATATGTAGTATTGTTAAATATTTAAGCACCATTAACCTGAATAGCCGGAATACAATGACGGATAAAGCAGCGATGCCATTTCCACATTGGATTTCCAGGGTTTTTATAAACTGATCAAATAAGGCTATTAAAGGTTAATTGTATGAATAAAATCATCAAACACACATTAACGGTTCTGATATGCTCGGCTATTGTGTTAGCATGTAAAAATGAGCCAGAACCATCACTAGATGCCCAAAACAAAATTTCACCACTCAGGGGCAATCCATTTTCGGTGGAATCAATGGTGCGTGCCAAAAGGGTGATTGAAAACTCAGCGCATTATGCCGCTGCCGGCAGCCCCTCCCTCAACCCGAGGGTAACTCACTACTATGTAGTATTTTCTCCCGCAAACAACGAAGAACTGGATATGATTGTCCAAAGCGGTGATGTAGAATTATTCGATCGCCCTTTAGACGTTTCATTTCTTGGTGAAGGCAGTGCAATATTTGACTATGACCTGGCCACACTGGCAGAAGACTCTCCCGGGCATCAGTTCACCACAGTCACGAAAGACTTTTCATTTCCACCAGTTCCCTATCAGATTATTGCAGAAATATACCTGCCATTCGAAGATCCTGAATTATTCGCAAATCAAGACAGAAGAGGAAGCATACCTACGGACGGCTTGCCATGTGACCTATACAAAATGGCTCAGGAGTGGGAAAATCAGTCATTGACAGATAATGGCTATGCTGATTTTGTTGACGTTGGAGAATGTGAGCCTTACCTCGATGGTGGTTCTGGCGGTGGTGGTTCCACCAATCCTTATCCTTCAAATCAATGGGGACGAATCCGAATTTTTGACAATTCGCCTGGGGTTAACCGCCTGATACCCATTGAAGGAGTACGGGTAACTACCACACGCTTTTTATCTTGGAAACGCTCTCATACCAATGCAGAAGGTTATTATAAAGTCAATAGCCCCCACCACGAAAAAGAATCGAAATATGAAATCAAATGGGAAGATGACGATTTCAGGATCATAGCACATAGTGGTGGTCAGGCAACATTGGAAGGGCCGGATCAGAAAGGCCCTTGGAATTTCGATATTGCCAATAACACCAAAGCACAATGGTATGGTACCGCCTTTTCTGCAGCTAAACAGTATTATGATGGGGAGCGTTATGGCCTGGCCAAGCCCCAAAATGGGGACCTGTTCAGAACAACCATTAAAGTAAGGGATAACGATTGTACCAGCAGATATGCACCCCATGCCGATATTCCTGTGGTTGGAGCGCTTTTCTTTAATGACATTAAGGTATGCGTAGCAGATTATAAGGACAATATGAGCGCCCTTTATGGGACAACCGTTCATGAGCTTACCCATTCGGCCCATTTTAAAGAGAGACCGGGAAATTTTTCAGAAGAGATTATACTGCGGCCCGCGGGTAGAAGAGTCCTTGAGTCCTGGGCTCAAGGTGTAGAGTGGTGGTTTACCATAAATAAGTATAGAACACTATCCAATAACATGGCATGGGGAACTTATGGCGGCTATTCGAGCCATTTTGCTAATTTCCAATATGTAACTATTGACAATTCCCGAAGATACAGTAACGGAGCTGTCATCAGAGATGATATCTATACCTCGTTAGTGATTGATTTAATTGATGATTTCAATCAAAGAGATGCAGTTGGCACTGATTTGAGTAGGCCTCTTGATCGGGTTTCGGGGTATACAATCAATCAAATTGAAAGTGCTTTATATAACAATAGCGGTGTCGCATTATTTTCTAATTGGAAGCATAATCTCTTAAACATGTTCGACAACCCGACAGAATCATTTTTGCATGAGTATTTCAACAACTGGGATCAACTTGATTAATATGAAAAAGAAAGAATTACATTTTTTTGTAGTGATCCTTTGTCTTGGAATTGTATCATGTTCAGGAAGAAACTGGAAAGAGACCTGGGTTTTGGAAAACACTTTAGATGAGGAGGTCACCATTGTTATATTAAGATCAAACAGAAGTCTTGTAGATGACCGTGGATATGCCGAAGGGGACTATTCACTAGCCCCTTATGAATCTCTAGAACTTATTTCCACATCAAGAAATGACCAAAGTGGCTGGTTAACTCCATCTGAGGCATTTTATATCTTTTTCAGGGAGTCCCACAATATTATTGTGGCCGACTCATTGATACTTAATTTTGAGAATAATGGCCTCCTTTCCTTCAATATCTATGACAATTATATCCCCATGAATCCCTTGAACTTTGATCTTAAGGAAGAAGGTAGTTGGGAACTAACCAATATTGATAAAAACGACATTGAGTTTCGATACAAAATTAGGCAAGAACACAAACAGGCTGCCAATTGATTACTTCTAGCGTTAGTCTACAGATGATCTTGTAGTTGATACAATGGATGGCCATTTAGGGAAATGGACAATGGATAAAGTTACAGGTTATACTATCAATCAAATTGAAACCGCCTTATATCATGATATGGGTGTGGCACATTTTACAAATTGGAAACAAGACTTGTTAAGAATGTTTGACAATCCTACCGAGCAGTTTGTACATGAGTGTTTCAATAACTGGGATCAGTAAAATGACAACCTTAGTACCCTTCACATGACAGACTAGGATAAAGAGCTTATGGCCATACTCTTACATGAATAATTTTCAAAACAACTTATAAGTAAATATATTATCAATATAATTATAAAATATGCCTTATGAAAATCACAAGAATTCTTAATCTTGCAGGGCTACTTTCTCTGGGTCTCATTTTTTCAAGTTGTGAAGGCAAAATTTCTCAGGGTACATTTATACTTGAGAATCAGTTAGAGGAAGAAGTTTTGATTGAAGGTTATTATATCCCACCTAACTTCCCAAATCAGCAAATAGAAAAAGGTGAATATAATATAGCCCCAAATGAAGAGGTACGACTGTTTGATTCCGCATTCTCAGATCAAGATGGCCCATTATCTTCATCGAATGCCCTAAGGATATTCTTGTCAATACAAGGCATTGATTCTTTGGTAATGATATTTGAAAATGATAAGCATATATCATTTACCCAAAAAAATCTGGCAGATTCGAAAAACCCTCTCATCCCCCCATTTCAAGACATTACTGGTTGGTCAACCACCGAGCTCGAAAGGAGAACTTTCGAATATAGATTTATAATTAATGAAGGACACAAACAAGCTGCTAATTGATTACTTCTAGCGTTGGTCTACAGATGATCTAGTAGTTGATATAATGGATGACTTTTAGGGAAATGGACAATAGAAAAAGTTACAGATTATACTATAAATCAAATTGAAACCGCCTTATATAATGATATGGGTGTAGCACTTTTTACAAATTGGAAACACAACTTGTTAAGAATGTTTGACAATCCGGCAGAATCATTTTTACATGAGTATTTCAACAACTGGGATCAATTAGACTAAGAATTATGAAAACAAGAGCATTTACATCTACCCTAATTTTCTACCTAATCATATTTTCAGGTTGTGTGGATATCGCTGATAAATCCAAATCCTCTTGGTATATCGAGAATAGAACAGATCAGGAAATTTCATTAATAGCATATTACCACCCTTCTGGCTCATCTCAAGATGTGCCCGTTTCGAGTACAAAAACGATAAGTGCAAATGGTAAAGATCTCCTTTTCGAGACAGTGATTACCTCCAAGGATGGTGGTTTTAGCAATATATACGAGATAATGTTTCATTACTTCACCATCTCACTGGACTCTCTTGTTCTACAATTTGAAAGTGGCAGCCTATCATATACCATTAATGACGGCCTCCCCTTGAGCCCTCTAAGCCCATTAAATTATGAGACAGATAATAGCTCCTGGATTAGTATGAGAATCAAAGAAAATGAGTTCGAGTATATCTTCAGATTAACGGATGAGCATAAACAGGCCGCTAATTGATCTGAGCAGAATAAAAAGGTAATTGCTTAACTATTGAAAAGAAATAAGAAGGAATAACCGTAGCGGAAAGGTTACATACTGAAAATCAAATATAGTATTGGTTCGCTCTCAAACTATGGGTTTTGATACTTAACCGGAAGCAAGGTCTCAAAACCAATACCTGTTTAAGAATGTACAATAAAGGCATTCATTTGGAATGCTTAAGATTGTTAAGAGTTTTAAAGATGTTAAAGAGATTAATATATATTGGGGTTTGCAGCACCTCGTTTCTATGCTCCTGCGCCAAACAATCGAAAAGGTACTACATAGAAAACCAATTGAGCGAAGATGTTCGGATGCAAGGGTTTATAGAGGATAGCAGAAATCTGGCTGGAGAAGTTGGAATAGTGCCAAATGAAAGGCTTCTTATTTTTCAATTTACCACAAGAGACCCACGATCCAATAACACCGCTATTGATGCTTTAAACATATTCTTTAATGGGCGTATTGATTCAATAGTTTTCATTTTTGAAGATTCAAAAACTCTTAGTCTAACCTCGACCAATAATGGGCAACTCAACATATTTGACGAATTCAATTGGGAGAATGCAATAATTGATAAAAATGACAGGGAAGCAGTATTTAATATTACTCAGGCACATAAAGATGCCGCCAATTAATATCTTCTTTAGTAGGAATAATTTACATTCTTGATAGAGTAGCTGGATTAACAAATTCAAAACCCAACAGAAGGTTTTCTAAATGAACGATGCTGTTGTTGAATTAAATTTAGTGATATGATAAAGCATATGCTGACGCTACTATTATCTGCTGTCATACTTTCTTCTTGCGCCAAGGAGACACGGAGATATTACATTCAAAACAACCTTGACGAAGACCTGCTTTTGAAAGCGTTTGACAATGCTAATGGAAGTCAATCGGAAGAATTTAGACTTTTGAAAAGTGATAGGCTTTTGATTTATGAATTAACTAGCAAAGACCCTCAGAGGTTAGTTGATATGAGCCCATCGAATGCACTAAGCGATTTTTTCGATGTAGCAAGGCCTGACTCCATAGTATTCATTTTTGAAAATGGCAAGACCTATTCGACTATTCTGAATAACTCAGTCGATCCACTTAGTATTTTCTATGATACGAATTGGGAGGTGACAGAAACAGATAAAGACATCAGAGAATGGGTATTCCAAATAACACAAAAGCATAAAAACCTAGCGAATTAATACCAGAGAAACAGACAGTAGAGGAAAATGAGGCTCTTGAAGAAACAATGCATTTATAGACATCAAATCATCCTTTGACAGAATCGACCTTGCCTGTCAAGCTTTCACCAATTCCACCCCAATCTTGCATTGCATACACTTTTTGGGAGTACAATACTCATTATAAAGTTCAATAAGTCCCTGGGTATCAAAGCTGGAATTAACATTCCAGCCCAACTCCTGCCATTTTCTGATGATGTGATTGTTCTCAACGGGTAGAGACATGAGTATATTCATTGCTAAGTCGATCATATCGCTGCTTTCTTTGTATTCGGCATAAGCCACCAGCAAGGGTGCAATAGTGTTGATCATCAGGCTTTGAACAGCGGTTTTGGACAGTCCTTTGAATTCCTTGCTGCTCAGCACTCCAAAATTGAAATGCTTCTCCCAATATTCTGACTGACTGATCTGAAGCATTTTCTGCAGATCCTTAACCGAACTGAATTGGGTGAAAAGAGAAAACAAGTTCTGATTCGCATGAACCAAAGCGGCAAATTGGGCAATTCTGATGGTAGGGAAATTGGTCGGCCTTACCCCCGAAAAATGCCATTGATTATAGCTAAGGTTTGACTTAATCTCATATTTCCTTTCGAGAAAGGCATATTCCCTCCTCAATTCATTGGCATATTCATTATGATCTGATGTGTTAAGTAGTCCACTCGCTCCGAAAAGCAGAGCCTCCCATTGCTTTAAATCTGAGTGTTTGAGAAGTGTTTTGAGCGGAACTGCCCTGGCAAGCTCCAACATATTTTCAGAGTTGGTTTTGAAACCAAAACCCCTTGCCAGCCATTCATAGGTAGATTGTTCCCAGTCCTTATTGTTATTCTCAACAAGAGTCTGGAATAAATGACCCTTCCTTTCCAACCTGCGAACCAAAGCGGCCTCCAACATGGCCAAACGGGTAACCGCTCTCACCTTTTGAAACAACTCACTACATGGAATTTCTGATTGGCTGTTCACTATGCCTTCATAACGTGAGAGAAGACCGGGCTTGATCAAACCTTTTAGCTCCACAGTTGGAATAGGTTGACCATTTGGACCATTTATTTCCTGATTGTGCTGATAGACTACATGGAGAATGACATTCTCATAATTCGGGTCGCCCTGATGGTTATGAGCCTGCCAGTCGGACGACTTTAGGTGAATTTCAACAGAACCAACCCATAGCATGCCGTCTATCCTCAGGCTGGCTTCTTTAAAATCCGGGCCTGCCAGATGATTGTGAAATCCTGGCTTCACTACCTCGACAGACTTACCTTCTGTAGTGGTAATATTCTTGGAATTGAAATACTGGTGTTGCCAGACAAAGTGTAGAAAATCTTCCTGAATCATTCGGTGCGCATTACACCGAATAATCTAGCAATATTTTTCTAAATATTGTGACATTTCCTGTTGAATAATTACAGATTCCTTGCCAGCTGCTTTTGCGAAATCCCTGCTGGAATCGGCATAGATAATCCCTCGCGATGAATTGACCAAGAGTCCACAATGGCTGTTCATTCCATATTTCGAAACCTCTTCAAGACTTCCCCCTTGAGCACCAACTCCCGGGACAAGTAGAAAATGATCTGGAATTATGGTGCGGATATTGGAGAGGGCCTCGGCCTTTGTAGCACCAACCACATACATCATCTGATCGGCAGTGCCCCATTCCTGACTTTTTCTTAAGACCCGCTCATAAACTTCCTCACCCGAATCCAAGTGAAGATTCTGAAAATCCTTACCTCCGGCATTAGAGGTGAGCGCCAGAAGAATCACCCATTTGTCTTCAAATTCCAGAAATGGCTTCACGGAGTCTTCACCCATGTAAGGTGCAACTGTAATGGCATCGCAGTTCATTTCTTCAAAGAAGGCACGAGCATACATTTTAGATGTATTGCCGATATCTCCTCTCTTGGCATCTGCAATAATGAAGGCTTCTTTGGGAATGTACTCGATGGTTTTCATCAGGCTTTCCCAACCCTTGAGCCCATGTGCCTCATAGAATGCAATATTGGGTTTGTAGGCTACGGCATAGTCGATAGTAGCATCGATGATTTGCTTATTAAACTCAAAAAGCGGATCGTCCGCTTTTTGTAAATGTTCTGGAATCTTATGAATGTCAGTATCAAGGCCAACGCACAAATAAGACGACTTGGACTTGATCTGATCGAATAGCTCAGCTTTATTCATTAATTACGAAGATCTTCTCTGTATGTAACCGGGTTCTTTTCCTCATTGAATTCGAAGAATCCTTCAGGGAAAGTCATATTGGGTTTGAAAGATGATACCTCAAAGGCGGTTTTTGCCCCGGCATAATCAATCAAATCCCAGGCTTTCAGGTATGAATCCTTCTGGCCGATGTACATGACCACATTGGTGAAATCTGAGTCCTCGTCAGTCGAAGTCAGTTCTACCACATGAACCATCTCACCATTGATATTATCCTGTCTCTTGTATTGGTAAGTAAATCCTTCCTTGTAAATATCATAAACATTGGAAGGGTTGATCACGGCTTCATCTGGCTCAAAATTGCTGATTGTCAATTCCTGAGATTCTACCAGGTATGTCCATAATACGGTACCGTTGCAATAAATATGCTGATCCTGAAACTTAATCAGAAACTTCTCCTTTGCCACTGAAGCACTGCCAGTCAAACGATCGACTACCTCGGCTTCACTCATAATTTTCTGTATAAAGCTAATTTCATAGCCTGGCATAGCTTTATACGTTGCACTCATTTTATCCAAAATAGCTTTTGGATCTTGCTCCTGCCCTACGGCCATCAACGAGACAGCCATCCAACACATCACTATTAAAACTCTTTTCATTCTCTATTCTATTACTGGAAATCAGTTATTATCCAGATTGTTCAATAACTGTTCCAAACTATATTCATCGGGAATCAAAACTTCTCTTGCCTTGCTTCCTTCAAATGGACCAACTATTCCGGCTGCTTCCAGCTGATCAATCAATCGGCCTGCCCTGTTATATCCCAATTTGAGCTTTCGCTGAATCAAACTGGTACTTCCCTGCTGATGCGCCACAATCAGCCTTGCAGCTTCATCAAATAGCGCATCACGGTCTGAAAGGTCTATATCTGCCCTGCTTCCTCCTTCATCCTCACCAACAAACTCTGGCAGTAGATAGGCGGATTCATAACCTCTTTGTGACCCAATGAATTCGCAAATTTCGTCTACTTCTGGCGTATCTACAAATGCGCACTGAATTCTTATAATATCAGAGCCCATAGATAGCAACATATCGCCCTGCCCGATCAGCTGATCAGCCCCACCAGCATCCAGAATAGTTCTTGAGTCTACCTTAGAAGTTACGCGGAACGAAAGCCTTGCCGGGAAGTTGGCCTTGATAATACCGGTAATTACGTTTACCGATGGCCTTTGGGTAGCCACCACCAGGTGAATACCAATGGCCCTAGCCAGCTGTGCCAAACGGGCAATCGGTGTTTCCACCTCTTTTCCGGCCGTCATCATCAAATCTGCCAACTCATCTATTACCAGGACGATGTAAGGCAGGAATCTGTGACCTTTCTCCGGATTTAATTTTCTATCGACAAACTTCTTGTTGTATTCCTTGAGGTTTCTACAACCCGCATCCTTCAGTAAATCGTAACGCTGGTCCATCTCGATACAGAGGGAATTCAGCGTATAGATTACCTTTTTGGTATCAGTAATGATTGGTTCTTCATTGTCGGGCAGCTTGGCGAGGTAATGCCTTTCAATTTTGTTGAAAAGGGTCAATTCCACCTTTTTCGGGTCAACCAGAACAAACTTGAGC
>Ga0114899_1001939_pt1 | contig 11503 bp, 8 predicted proteins | sample MalvireepMed_215_FD_83497 | JGI IMG/M metagenome (GOLD analysis project Ga0114899, IMG submission 83497) | Marine viral communities from the Global Malaspina Expedition - Malaspina viral metaG DeepMed_215 | ecosystem: Environmental > Aquatic > Marine > Oceanic | place: Mediterranean Sea... | reverse complement strand
CGCTATATCACGACGACACTGAATGGTTCGACGCTGCCGAGTACCGATCCGTCGAAGCGAACGGTACCGCTGGATCTGTTCCCGACCAACATGGTCAGCCAGCTCGACGTCAAGAAAACCTTCGTCGCGAGCATGCCGGGCGAGTCCACCGGCGGCAACCTGGTGATCAACACGCGTACCTTCCCGCTGGAGCGCGCTGGCAAGGTGTCGTTCTCCCTTGGCTATGTTCCTGGACTGACCGGCGATGACGTGGCCGCCGATCCCAGCCGCAGTGATATGGACTTTCTGGGTTGGGATGGCGGATCACGCGACGTTCCTGCCGCAGTGCCGAGCATCGCCGAAGTTCTGAAGTATGACGACGAGTACTCGCAGAACGTCGAAACGGAATTGCGTCAGATCGGTGGTCTGCTGCTCAAGGACGACCTCGACCTTGATACCACGACAGCGACACCGAAGGTGTCGCTGGGCCTGAACTACCGCGATGTCTTCGAATTTGACGGCAACGAGTTCGGCTACTTCGCGGCCGGCAACTATCGCAATGGCTGGAGTCAGAAGGACTCCGGTGTGTCGCGCACTTACACTGCGGGTAGCGGTGAAGTATTCGACGACTTCACGTTTGAGGAAGCCACCAACAACATCGATGCAAGTGCCCTGCTGGCCCTTGGCCTGAACATGGGCAGCAATACCTACCAGTCCAACAGCCTGGTATCGCGAGTTACAGAAAGCAAGACGCGCGTTTCGCAGGGCCTGGACGGCGATTCGAATTTCCAATCGTATCGGTACACGATCGACTGGATCGAGCGGCAGTTTCTGTCCCAGCAGTTCTCCGGCGAGCACGTGATCGGTGACTCCGGAAAGTTGGTCGCGGACTGGCAGGTGACCGGTTCCCAGGCGCGGCGCTACGCGCCGGACCGCCGCGAAGTCCGATTCGACCTTCGTGAGGGCGATGGTATCTACAATCTGCAGGTTCCCAACCTGCTGCGTCGTTACGACGATCTGGTCGACAACAACGTCGACGTTTCCTCAGACCTCGAATACGCCTTCGACCCCAACAGCTTTGGTAGCTCGAAGATTCAGTTCGGCGTCCAGGTGATCCGCCGCGAACGTGATGCGGATTCGGAAAGCTACGGTTACGACGGCGGCCTGCAGTCCGGTGTGGACGACAATGCGCCCAACCTCCTGGTCAGCGAAGTGCTGACGGTGGACAACATCACCGGCGATTCGGGGACGGGCTTCGCATTTCAGGACAAAACCCAACCGAGCGACAGCTACGAAGCGGAAATGGATCTCGACAGCGTTTATCTGTCGTATGACCTGATGTTCCTCGATAGCTATCAGATCGTGCTGGGCGGCCGCTACGAGGACTACACGCAGACCACCGATACCTTCGAACTGGCGGGGGACCAGGGACCGGTGAGCTCGAAGATCGACGAAGGCGTATTCCTGCCGAGCTTCTCCTTCAATTGGTTCTTGTCGGAAGAGCAACAGCTGCGCTTTGCCGTCTCCAAGACGGTGTCCCGTCCGGACTTCAAGGAAACCTCGAACGCGGTGTTCTACGACAAGGAATTCGATTTCCGCGTTCGCGGCAATCCGAACCTCAAGTTATCGGAGGTCGTCAACGTCGATCTTCGTTGGGAACGCTACTTCTCGGACACGGAAAGCCTCAGCGTGGCCCTGTTCTACAAGGACCTGAAAGACCCCATCGAGCGCGTCGTGCAGCCCGCCTCGGGCACTGCCGGAAACTCGCGGACCTTCCGTAATGCCGATTCTGCAGAGCTCTATGGCATCGAGCTGGACCTGCGCAAGGACTTCAGCTTCGACGAGCGCTATGACCGGACGTTCTTCATTGCCTTCAATGGCAGCTATATCGATTCCGAGGTGACCCTGACGACCGGCGAGAAACGCAAGTTGCAGGGTCAGCCGGACTACACCCTCAACGTGGTTCTCGGTTACGACGACCTGCCGACCCGTCAGCAGTTGACGCTGCTGCTCAACCAGAGCGGCGACAACATCGTCGACGTCGGCGTGTCCGGCCGTCCGGACGTCATCGAGGAACCCCGGCTGGCGCTCGACGTGAACTACAAGTTCGACGTGACCGCGGACTTCGCGCTGAAGGCGAAGGTAAAAAATCTGCTGGATTCGGAAGTCGAATTCACGCAGGGAGGAAAGGTCTTCCAGAGCTATGACAAGGGTATGGAGCTGGAAGCCGGATTCGACTGGAATTTCTGAGCCAAGGCGCAGTTCGTTTCAGACAGAAACAACCTATTGAGACTTACGGAGTGGTTATGACTTTCAAGAAGCTTGTGCTGATTACAGCGATGGCGAGCGCCCTGGGTGCTCTTTACGGTTGCACCGAGGGTGACGAGTCCTCGATTCTGATCGAGGGCGACGAAACCACGAACAACAATGGCGGCGGTGGTGAAACGCCAGGCGAGGTAACCGTCTCCGAGAACTGCCCGGAATGGGCTTCGGCGAAGAACAAGGACGACGACGGCAACGATGTCTGTGCCCTTCCGTCGACGATCATGGAAGACCGCACGCTGAGCAGCGATATCGTTTGGTATCTCGAAGACCGCGTGACGGTCGGCAACGGCAACCGTGAAATGTCTGCGACGCCGGGCGAACTCGCCAGTGGCGCAGCTGTGGCGGATGTCACGCTGACGATCGATGCCGGCACTGCGATCAAGGGCAAGAAAGGCACCTTTGCCAATCTGTTGATCACGCGTGGCTCCAAGATCATGGCCGAAGGTACTGCCGACGCGCCGATCGTGTTCAGCTCTGACGACGCCGACGACACCGGTTCGGGTGAGTGGGGCGGCCTGATTCTTCACGGCTATGCGCCGCACAATGAATGTCCAACCGCGGCCGATTCGGCCTGCAACATCGACGCCGAAGGCGAGTCCGGTTTCGCGGGCGGCTACGACGCCGACGACAGCAGTGGTGTGCTGAAGTATGTCGTCGTGACCGAGGGTGGCTATGAATTCGCTCCTGGCGACGAAATCAACGGCATTTCGCTGGTCGGTGTGGGTGCCGGTACCGAAGTCGACTATGTACAGGTCAACTCGAACTCGGATGACGGCATCGAATTCTTCGGCGGCACCGTCAACATGAAGCACGTAGTGCTGACCAACAACCTGGACGACTCGGTCGACTGGGATGAAGGTTTCCAGGGCAACCTACAGTATGTGCTCGTAATTCAGAACGATCCGGAAACCTTCGGCACCACCGTCGAAGCGGATACGGAAGGCACGAACGAGTTCCTGTCCAAGCCGACTATCGCCAACGCCACGTTCTACGGTGTGGTGGGCGGCTCGGACCCGGCCGCTATGCACAACATGAAGGCCGGCACCGGCGGCTTCTTCCACAACTCCATCATGCTCGCCGACACCGATGCCACGACTTACAAGGCCTGCGTCTTCGTCAACGGCAGCAGCGCGCAGTCGAACCAGAACACCTCGCTGGTCTATGACAACGTGATGGTGTCTTGTGGATCGGTCGGCGCCAGCAGCTTCGACGCGACCACCGGTGATCCGGTCACGACGAACTTCACGCTGAACGCGGGTGGTTTCATCGAGGCCGATCCGGACCTCACCGAGAGCTATGTCCCGCAGGCGGCCGAAGCTTCTCTGGCGGCGCCAATCGATTGGACTGCAGTGCTCGGCACCTACCCGGAGAGCACAGCGATTCCGGACTATCTCGACGCGACCGATTACCTTGGTGCGGTCGATCCGGACGCCACCTCGCTGTGGTTCGAAGGCTGGACTATAGAAGGCTCGCTGTAAGCGACCAGCTGCGATCGGACTTCGGTTCGAAATAAGGACGGCCGCAAACGCGGCCGTCCTTTTTTTATCGCCTGGGAAGCAACATGCGACGGGCCTTACGCTCATTCTGATCGATATCGGAGCGTCGTTCCCGAGCGCGCCATTCCGGACAAGCCGCAGGCTTGATCCGGAATCGACCTGAGGTTCCGCAGGCCCGAGCCGGGCCAAGCCACTCCGGGCCGAGATCGAACTCTGGCTTCGTCAGCTCAGTGGTCGACGCGCTTCGGATAGTCGTAGTCGACAACCCGTCCGCCGTTTGCGGTGACGGCGCTCCAGTTGACGCCGTCCAGCGCCAGACGTGTGACGGCGCAGGTCGGAACGTCCGCCGGCAAGACACCACCCGCGTCCCGCGCCAGCGCATGCTGCAATTCGCTGAAACCCGGGTTATGCCCGAACAGCACCACGTTCGCGCAATCGGCGGGCAATTCCCGCACCACCGTCAGCAACGTGGCCAACGCGGCTTCATAGATGCGTGCTTCTTCCACGATCCGTGCCGTATCGAGCCCAAGCACGTCCGCGAAAATCCGCGCGGTGGTGATGGCACGCCGCGCCGGGGAGCTGACGATCAACTGGGGTGGCGTATATCGCTGGCGCCAGCGTTCGGCCATTTCCGGAGCATCGCGCAGACCGCGTGCGCTCAGCGGGCGTTCGAAGTCGCTCAGCGTGCCATCGCCCCAATCGGACTTGGCGTGACGAACCAGTGTCAGTTGCAGACTCATGTTTCGGTGGAACCCCGTGCAGGCAGATAGATGTCATAGCGGGCCTGAGAGCCCGTGATGCGGAAATTGGGTGCGGCATTCGCAAGCGGCGGCGCCTTGAGCGGTCGTTTGACAACGACGCGCCGCGTCGCGCAGGCCAGGGCGGCGGGCAGCAGGGCATCCGCATCCTCGTCGCCGCCACTGAGCGCGCGCAGGACCTGCATTTCCTTCTTGGCCAGGGCCTGTTTGCCGCTGTGGGGATACATGGGATCGATCAGGACGACGTCTGCGGTGGCCGGGTGTGCGTACAGCCACTCCACGGCTTCGGTGGCGAAAAGCCGCATGCGGGAAATGGCCGGGTCGTCCGGAACACGCTGCAAGGCATCAGCCAGCAGCGCCGCGGTTTGTTCGCATCGTTCCAGCAGGGTGAGCTCGGCACCCAGTGAAGCGAGCACGTAGGCATCGCGGCCGAGGCCAGCGGTGGCGTCCACCACGCTGGTCCGCGGGTACTTGTGCAGCCCGACCGCACGCCCCAGCAATTGTCGCTTTCCGCCACGAATGCGGCGCCGGACGTCGTCCGAAGCCCAGTCCACGCCGATCGGAGCATAGTTCGGCAGGTGTTCGGCGCGTAGCACCAAGCGGTCCCGATCCTGTTCGAGTCGGAAGGAAGCCGCTTGCGGCAGTGGGGGATCGGCTCGCGTAGACATCTTCGTGGCATGGACCGCAGACCAGGATGGTAGCAGCCTCCGCTACACTGCCGGCCAGCCGCCGGATCGGAAGTTTTGCGTCACCGGTGCCGCCAACCAACCATTCTCCTGCTCTTGAACGCGAAGGAACTTGAAAGAAGGCTGCGAGCCGCACTCGCCGACACGGAGTCCAGGGCACCACGCCGCCGTGCGCGGGAAATGGACTCTCCCGTTGTGCGCAAATGGTTCGAGCAGCAGACGCGGGGCGTGCTGAGGCCGTCTGCCGTACTCGTACCGATCATGCGTCGTGAGCGTGAGCTGACGGTACTGCTGACCCGTCGCGCGGATCACTTGCGGTCGCACCAGGGGCAGGTGAGCTTTCCGGGTGGTCGCAGCGAGCCCGACGACGCCTCGGCGGCCGCGACGGCGCTTCGCGAGGCCTGGGAGGAAGTCGGCCTGTGTCCGGAAGCGGTGGAGATCTGCGGTTATCTGGACGACTATCCGACACTGACACGCTTCATTGTGACGCCGGTCGTTGGATTAGTGGATGATGTGCCGACGCTGCGGCACGATCCGGCCGAAGTCGCCGAAGTGTTTGAAGTGCCGCTTCGGCTGCTGATGGAACCTGGACGGTTTGAGCGCCATGTCCTGACGCGTGATGGTCTGCAGCTGCCGTTCGTTCAGGTGCGCTACGAGGGACAGAAAATCTGGGGGGCAACCGCGGCAATGTTGCGCGATCTGATCTCCCGGCTGGAGGGTGTGACGGCATGAATGGCAAGAACGTTGTTCTGCAGCATGCCTTGAGTCTGCAGCTGGACGCGGCGGCGGACGGTTTCGACTGGCCCGAGGCGCTGGATCTGTTCGACAAGATCGCCGAGGAACTGGGGGAATTGCGTGTGGAACTCGAGTCCGAGTCTATGGATGTCGTTCGCACGCTCGACGAGCTGGGAGACGTATTGTTCTGCGTGGTCAATCTGGCGCGAAAGCTACAGCTTGATCCTAGCGAAGCACTCGCGGTCGCCAATCGAAAGTTCGAGCGGCGCTATGGGTACGTGCGCAAATATCTGCACGAGTTTCCGACGATCGGCGATCCTGCGCGCTTGGCCAGTATGGAGGCGCGCTGGCGGGAGGCGAAGACTAAGGAGAAACACGGGGAACTGGAGTGATTTTTACCCACTCGCGAGCCTAAGATGGACTGGGCATGATGACTGGGGCACCAGCGTGAATCCTCCTACAACGCGCGACGATGGCGGAATAGGCTTTCCGCAACTTGAGAATTTCCGCTATTTGCCTGAAATCAATACCTTCACGCACCTAGTTCACTTGGATAGAATCGAACGGAGCGTAAGCCTTTCAGGCTCCGAATAATCTGGGACCATGCCGGACACGATTCAATGAGCGATATCGAGCAGACGAGCCTGCTGTATTACCAGTCCTCGGACTGCTCGGTGCAATGGGGCGATTTCCTGAAGACGCTGGCGTCCGAACTCGACGCTCAGATGAGCGCCGAGGAGAACCGCGCCTTTTTTTATGTGCTCGGCGACCGCCTGGCTGATCGCCTGAGCCTGCCGCAGGCCGATACGCTTGAAGCGCTGGAACAAAGCATCAATGTTCAGCTGCGCAGCATCCGCTGGGGCTGGACCCGGATTCGGGACATTCATTCGAGTCTGGAGATCGTTCATGCCTGCGCGCCGATGCGGCAGGCGTTCGGCGATGCGGCGATGTCGTGGTCCGGTGGTGTCCTTGAAGGCTTGTATGCCGGCTGGTTGAAGCAGCTCGGCGCTGGAGATGAACTGCAGCTGCGTCAGGTCGGTCAGGCCGAAGGGCCGACCGATGCTTTACGTTTCCGGCTTGCACATCCAAGCCTTTTCGTCTGAGGTCGATACACCATGTCGGACCAGGGAAATGACGATATCAAGCAGTTATACGGACACCTGGGGCTCGATCCACGAAGTTACCGCGAGATTCGTGACGACAAGGCGGAAAAGCCCGAAGCAGGAAAATCCGGAGATTGGTCGCTGCTGAGAGCGGTACGCTCACGCCTGGACCAAGGGGCGCCACCACCCCAAGCTCCGCCGGCAGCATCACCGACGCCGCCGTCAGCAGATGCGCGCCCCGATTCGGCGCAGCAAGCGTCCTACGTCCCGCAGGAACCCCCGGCTGCTCGTGTCGAGCCGACGTTGGCGCCACCAACGCCGGTTCCGGGCAGGGAATCTCTGGCGGCCAGCCTGCTGGCGAGCCTCAAGGCATATGAGGTGGACCGCTCCGCGCAGCGCGCGGCCAGTCCAGCTGCGGCCGCGCCGGAACCGATGGGCGCCGGACACACGCGCAGTGAAGCCCCGCCCGCTCAGGCAGCGGCCGAGCCGGGTGCGTCGCGTCCACCGGCGGCCTCAGCTGAAGACGGCCGTTCGATCGAGGTGTCACTGCGCTCGGCCATCTGGCCATCGGTGCCGCCAAACAGTCCGACCCAGCCCGCGATGCCGGAGCCGGAGCCGCCGACTGCCGAGTCAGTACCTCCGACGGCGCCCGATCCGGAGCCCCAATTTTCGCCAACGTCTGCGCAGCCGCGGGCCTCCTCGTTGATGCGTGGTGTATCGGACGGTCTGGTTTCGACGTTCCGACGCCTGGAGGCTCCGCGTCCGCTGACCAATCCGGACTTGGCCAAGTTACGGCTGAATTACGGCGCCCGCAGCGAGGCACATGGCGTGTCGCAGCCCAGGGATGCGAATCTGCGAGAGGTATTCGCCCGCCTGAAACGGGTCGGCGATGATCACTGACGCTCCGGGTTCGCACGCAGTGGTGGATATGCCTCGACCGAGGGTCGATAGCGCGCGCGTGATCGCGGTGCTGTCGCCCAAAGGCGGCGTGGGCAAGACCACGGTCGCCGCGAACCTGGCGGCGGAGCTGGCGCAAGTCGGAAAGCGGGTTTACCTGGTGGATCTCGATTCACAGAACGCGGCGCGCCTGTGCTTTCGTACGGACTTCTGTGATCCGGTGGGCCACGCCCCAGGCTCCAGAAACGGCGTGGCGTGGTCGGAGTGCTGCCGCGGCACTGATCGCGGTGTGATCTGTGTTCCGTTCGGGATTGTCGGTGAGAGTGAACGCGCCTACTACGAACGCACGGTTGCGTCCGACCGCCATTGGTTGAGCAAGGGGCTGGCCTCCCTGCATGCACCGGACGACGCGATCTTCGTCATTGATACGCCACCGGGTGGCTCGGTGTTTCTGCCGCAGGTGCTGTCGAATGCCGGCGTGGTGCTCAGCGTGTTGCTGGCCGACGCAGCCTCGTTCGCGACCCTGCCGACGATGGAGCGCTGGCTCAGCGACTTTCGTGATCGCGCTCCGGCACGGCAGCGTTCGTTCTATCTGGTCAACCGCATGGACGATTCGCGCCCTTTGCCGCGCGACGTCTACGCCGCCATGCGCGATCAATTGGGGTATCGAATGCTTGGCGGCGTGATTCATTTTGACGGTGCCGTGGAAGAGGCGCTCGCCTCACAATTGCCTGTGGCCGCCTACGACCCGCAGGCACGGGCGGCGCGGGACTTCCGCGAGTTGGCTGCCTGGCTGATGTCCATTCTATGAATCTTGACCGGGCGAGGGGGGGGATCGTGAGGGAACGGCTGAGTCAATGGCAGGCAAGCGACTGGCTCGACAAGCCCTGGGTGATGTGGGTGGCACTGGCCTTTATGTCGATCCCGGCCTTGATGGTCGTGACCACACCGTTGAGCCTGGCCTGGCAGGCGGTGTTTGCGATCGGAGCCACCTTGGCAGCAATGCGGATGCGCCACATTGAAGGGCACCTGATTTCGATCGCACTGATGGTGATCAGTCTGCTCGCCAGTTCCCGTTACATCTATTGGCGGCTTACCGAATCAGTCAGCTTCGATCAGCACCGCAGCTTTACCGACATGTTCTTCGCGGTCGGCCTCATCGGGGCCGAGCTGTACGCGTTCATGGTGTTGGCGCTGGGGTTTTTTCAGGTGGTCTGGCCGCTGCACCGCAAGCCGGTTCCGCTGCCGGATGACCAATCGCTCTGGCCCAGCGTCGATGTGTTCATTCCGACTTACAACGAACCTCTCTCAGTGGTGCGGCCCACGGTGCTGGCGGCCATGGAAATGGACTGGCCGGCCGACAAGTTCAGGGTCTATGTGCTCGATGACGGCCGTCGCGAGGAGTTCAAGACGTTCTGCGCCGAGGTGGGTGCCACGCATATCACGCGCAACGACTCCAAGCACGCCAAGGCCGGCAACATCAATCGGGCGCTGGAGAAGACGTCCGGCGAATTCATCACCATCTTCGATTGCGATCACGTCCCCACACGCTCATTCCTGCAGCTCACGCTGGGTCTGTTCCTGCACGATTCAAAAATGGCGCTGGTACAGACGCCTCACCATTTCTTTTCGCCCGACCCGTTCGAGCGCAATCTGCGCACTTTCCGCAAGGTGCCCAACGAGGGTGAGCTGTTCTATGGACTGTTGCAGGATGGCAACGATCTCTGGGATGCAACCTTCTTCTGCGGCTCCTGCGCCGTCATCCGTCGTGAAGCGTTGCTCGAAGTCGGAGGCATCGCCGTCGAAACCGTCACCGAGGACGCTCATACTTCGCTGAAGATGCACTCGCGCGGCTGGCGCAGCGCCTACATCAATATTGCGCAGGCGGCCGGGCTGGCGACCGAGTCCTTGTCCGCGCATGTCGGGCAGCGCATCCGCTGGGCACGCGGCATGGCGCAGATATTCCGAATCGACAACCCGCTGTTCAAACGCGGCCTGAAGTGGTTCCAGCGTCTGTGCTACTTCAATGCGATGATGCACTTCTTCTACGGTCTGCCGCGTATCGTGTTCCTGACGGCGCCCTTGTCGTACCTGTTTTTCGAGGCCCACATCATCGATGCGCCGGCGCTGACGATTCTTGCCTATGCCGCGCCGCATTTGGTCCTGGCCAACCTGACGAACTCGCGTCTGCAGGGGCCGTTCCGGCACTCCTTCTGGGCGGAAGTGTATGAGTCGGTACTCGCGACCTACATTCTGATTCCGACCACCATGGCTGTGATCAACCCCAAGCTCGGCACCTTCAATGTGACCGCCAAGGGCGGTATCGTCGAGAACGAATATTTTGATCAGCAGATCGCCAAGCCTTATGTGGTGCTGCTGCTGCTCAATACGGTGGGGATGATCGTCGGGGTGGGGCGGCTGTTCTTCTGGAACACCAACGAAACCGATACTGTACTGCTCAACATGGCGTGGACGATCTACAACCTGCTGATCGTCGGCGCCGCCTTGTCGGTCGCCTGGGAGCAACGACAGATTCGCAAGGCGATCAGAGTCGAAGCCGAACTGCTGGCAGGGCTCGCTCTGCCGGACGGTCGAGTGTTCACGACCAAGACCTTCGATCTGTCGGAAACCGGGACGTCCCTGACCTTGCCCGAGGGCGTGGAGGTCGCGCACGGAACGATCGTGGAAGTGGCGTTGGCACCGGACTATCGAGAAGTCTGGATGCCGGCCGAAGTGGTACGCGCTGTGGGAGGACGCGTCGGGCTGAGATTCGGCAAACTCGATGTCGAACAGGAAAAGCAGTTGATCTATGCGATCTTCGGTCGTGCGGACGCTTGGGTCAGTTGGTCGGAGGACCGCGGCATGGACGTGCCGTCCGCGTCGTTCAAGGAAATTCTGGGTATCGGTGTATCGGGCATTGGTCGCCTGATCGCCATGGGGAGCAAATCGGTGGAGAACGCGGTGAAGAATGCATTGGGAATCAAGCGCCGGAGCAAGCTGGCGTCCTGGCTGCTGGTGGTCGCGGCATTGTCGGCGCTGAGCGTGGCGCCGGACAGCCATGCGCAGTCTGCGGCGCAGGTGTCGGCGCAGCAGCAGGCCGCCGCTTCCGCCGGAACGGGCAAACCAATGAAGGATCAGGCCACCACCGATCGCGTGATCCGCTCGCACAGCCGGCAGCTGACACTTGAGGATCTCGGCATTTCGCGGCCGATTCGTTTGCGCGGCCTGCAGGGGGAGGTGTCCGTTCCGGTTAACGTACGTGATGACGAGATCGTCACGCGGGCGCGCCTGCACCTCAAGTTCGCGCATTCGCCGTCCTTGCTGTGGGATGTCTCGCACCTCAACGTACTGGTCAACAACGAACTGGCGGGCACGCTGCCGATTTCGGCCGAAACCGCCAGTGGAACCGAGCGCACGATCGATATCGACCCGCGCCTGTTCGTGCAGTACAACCAGATCACGCTGCAGCTGATCGCGCACTACCGTTATGAGTGCGAAGACCCCGCATACACCAGTCTCTGGGG
>Ga0114899_1001934_pt1 | contig 11527 bp, 11 predicted proteins | sample MalvireepMed_215_FD_83497 | JGI IMG/M metagenome (GOLD analysis project Ga0114899, IMG submission 83497) | Marine viral communities from the Global Malaspina Expedition - Malaspina viral metaG DeepMed_215 | ecosystem: Environmental > Aquatic > Marine > Oceanic | place: Mediterranean Sea... | reverse complement strand
GTTGAAGCTATGGCTAATAAAATGGCTGCGGAAGAAGCTGTTAAAAGAGCCGCAGCAGATAAAGAAAAACAGAAAAATGAAAAAGAAAGAAATAAAGGTAAGGTGTTTACCGGTCGTGGCGGCGCTACTGCAGGCGCCCCTGGACAAACAACTGACAGTGCGAATGACACGAAGAAAAAACGTAAAAAGAAGAAGAAAGGTGGTAATGATTCTGGCGGCGATATGTTGTCCGATTTCAGACGACCTGCGCACCGTAAAAACGAAAAAGACAAAACAATTACTGAGTCTCGTAAACTTTTGAAAGCTTCTAAATCTATGAAACATGCTTTCAAAAAGCCTACATCTGCCGTGGCAAAACAACCTGTTTCAATCCCAGAAGTGATTACTGTTGGCGACTTAGCCATGAAGATGAGCGTTAAAGCGACTGAAGTGATCAAAGAAATGATGAAAATGGGAACCATGGTTACCATTAATCAACCAATCGATCAGGAGACTGCGCAGTTGGTGGTTGAAGAGTTAGGATATGAAGCTGTCTTAGTCGCTGATAATGCGACAGAAATTGCTTTGTTAGAAGCGAGTTTAAACGAAGGTGATGAGTCTGGCAGGGCACCGGTTGTTACTATTATGGGCCACGTTGACCACGGTAAAACCTCTCTTCTAGACTACATTAGAAGCGCTAAGGTAGCAGATGGCGAAGCGGGTGGAATTACCCAGCATATTGGCGCTTACCATGTTGAAACACCTAAAGGAAAAATTACTTTCTTAGATACTCCTGGACACGCTGCGTTTACTTCAATGCGTGCTCGTGGAGCCAATGCAACTGATATCGTTGTTATCGTTGTTGCTGCTGATGATGGCGTAATGCCGCAAACAGTTGAAGCAATTCAACATTCAAAAGCTGCTGGCGTGCAAATAATTATTGCAGTAAATAAAATGGATAAAGAAGACGCTGATGCTGACCGAGTGAAAAATGAGTTGTCGCAGCACGACATTATCCCTGAAGACTGGGGCGGTGAAATTCCTTTTGCTCACGTTTCTGCAAAAACTGGAGACGGAGTAGATGCTTTATTAGACACTATTTCTTTAATGGCCGAATTGCAAGAATTACAAGCGGTTGATACAGGACCTGCAACAGGCATCGTGATCGAAGCGCGCCTTGATAAGGGGCGTGGTACTGTTGCTTCTGTGTTGGTCCAATCGGGTGAACTTAAAGTAGGTGATATTTTACTTGCAGGTTTCCATTATGGTCGTGTTAGAGCGCTTAATGATGAAAATGGTAAGTCGATTAAATCTGCTGGTCCATCTATACCCGTTGAAGTACTGGGTTTATCTGGTGTACCTGAAGCAGGTGATGAAATGTCGGTGGTTGCAGATGAGCGTAAAGCGCGTGAAGTGGCTAATTTCCGTCAAGGAAAATATAAAGACCTCAAAATGGCTAAGCAGCAGAAAGCTAAGCTTGAGAATATGTTTGCCACTATGGGCGAAGAAGAAGCTCAATCAATTAATGTTGTTATCAAAACTGATGTACAAGGTTCAGCTGAAGCACTGCAAAGTTCACTACTTGGATTGGCGACAGACGAAATAAAGGTTAATGTTTTAACCGCGTCTGTTGGTGCCATAACTGAGACAGATATTGTTTTAGCTTCCGCTTCTAATGCGATTGTCGTTGGATTTAATGTTCGTGCCGATGCCAGTGCTAGGAAAGCGGTTGATAAAGAAGGTGTTGATTTAAGATATTACAGCGTAATTTATGATGTGATTGATGAAGTTAAAGCGGCTATGTCAGGAATGTTGTCGCCAGAAAGAAGACAAGAGATTGTCGGTTTAGCTGAAGTACGCGACGTATTTAAATCACCAAAATTAGGCGCCATTGCTGGTTGTATGGTTATTGAAGGTGTAGTAAAACGTAATAACCCAATCCGCGTTTTACGTGATAATGTTGTTATTTACGAAGGCGAACTGGAATCATTACGTCGCTTTAAAGATGACGCACAAGAGGTTCGCAACGGTATGGAGTGTGGTATCGGTGTTAAGAACTACAACGACGTTAAAGCGGGCGACCAAATAGAAGTATTTGAAATTATCGAAGTGGCTCGTACTATCTAATTTAGATAGAGTTAGCATTTAAATAATTTTAATTTTTGATCACAAAAACAGGCTAAGGCCTGTTTTTGTGATTTTGAAAAACAGATAATTTACCAGTTTAATTTTATTTAAGTGACTGGTTTAGGCAGGATAAAATGGCAAGAGAATTTAAAAGAACCGACCGAGTTGCTGAGCAAATGCAACGTGAAATGGCTCAAATAATCCAAATGGAAGTTCGAGATCCGCGAATTGGAATGGTGACAGTTTCTGCGGTTGATATGTCAAGAGACCTAAGATACGCGACAGTTTTTGTAACTTTTCTTGGTATCGGCGAAGATGAAAAGTCGATTAAAGATGCAATAAAAGTGCTCAACAATGCGGCGAGTTATGTCCGAGTGTTAATTGGCAAAAGAATGAAGATGCGCGTTGTACCTGAGATAAAATTTGAGTTCGATGGATCTATTGCACGTGGTAGTGAATTATCAGCATTGATTAAGGACGCCAGAGATAAAGATAGTGAGGATTCGAATATCGATACGGATATCAACACTGAGTCCAATGATTCACACGTTAACGATGGTTCAGCGGAAGATTAATTAATGGCGCGTCGCAGAAAAGGTAGAAATATTAGCGGGATTTTATTGTTAGATAAACCGCAAGATATCAGCTCTAATAAAGCGTTGCAGCAAGTTAAGTTTTTGTACGGCGCAGCCAAAGCTGGACACACTGGTGCTCTCGATCCGCTTGCCACTGGAATGTTACCGATATGCTTAGGAGAAGCGACTAAATTTTCTCAGTTTTTACTCGACTCAGATAAAGGTTATCGTGTGGTTGCCAAACTCGGAGTTCGCACCGATAGCTCAGACTCAACTGGTGAAATAGTAGAAACAAAAGCGGTTAAAGTATCTAAAAAACAATTGAGTAAAGCGCTTGATAAGTTTCGCGGCGATATTAGCCAAGTTCCAACGATGTTTTCTGCACTAAAACATAACGGGCAACCACTCTATAAGCTTGCTCGACAGGGAATAACTGTAGAGAGAGAAGCGAGAGACATTTCAATTTTTGAATTAGATCTTATACGGTTTGAAAATGATGAAGTCGAGTTAGAGATTGAGTGCAGTAAAGGCACATATATTCGCACCATTGTTGACGACCTTGGCCAAGAGCTCGGCTGCGGCGCTCACGTGACTATGTTGCATCGTACTTTTGTCGCGGATTATCCTGCAGATAGCGTGGTGACAATGCAGCAACTTGAAACAGACAGAGAACAAGAGCTAAGTCTTGATCCATACCTATTACCCTTAGATAGCCCTGTAATGCATTTAGATGAAGCCGTTTTAGACCCAGAAAGTTGCAATTACTTTTGCCACGGCAATCCGGTCGCCTATCCTGACCTTGACCCAGGTGACTTCATCCGAGTCTATGATGAGGCTGATGAGTTTCTAGGGGTTGCAGAGGTGGATGACGAACTGATGCTAGCGCCGAAACGCCTAGTTGTGAAAGAGCGAGTATAAGAAACATCGCTATAACAAAGTTAGAACAAAATTTGTTTTACCTTTTCACGGTACCTTCTTGAAAGTCTGAGCTGTTTGCCGCAGTTGAGATTAATTTCATAATCTCCGGTTTCCAATGCACTAATTTGTTTTATTCGGTCAAGATTAACTATTGTTGAACGGTGGATCCTGGCAAATAGGTTAGGGTTGAGTTTGGATTCCAGTCCAGACATTGTTTCTCTTAGCGGGTAAATCTTGCCATTGATATTTAAGTTCATGTAATTACCTGCCGCTTCTATCCAGTCAATATCATTGATTTTGATGATAAATTCTTTGTCTATTTTTTTTACCAGTAACCGCTCAGGTTTATTGGGTTCTGGGCTATCTTCACCAGTTGCTATTACCTTGGCTTCTCCGCGTAAACGGCTAATGATAAATCTGTAGGCGTAGATCGTAGCCAAGATTGATAAGTAGCTAATTAAGTCTTTTCTGTACTCGTAAATGAGTTCACTCGACCAGTTGCCAAAATCATACTGCTCATTTGCTCCCCAGTAGATTGCTTTTCTGATCAATACCATGCCAATGACGTGCGAAAGTGAATAAATTAAGGACAATATCAAATGGCCGATAATTCGGTTCTTTGTAGCGGGGTATCTAGCCAATAGTTTCTTGTCGAATATCACTATTAAGATGATAAGCAGTAGACTTACGAAGTGACTTGAACCTTCCCAAACTAACGGTTTCCAATAGTCTATAGCAATATTTAAACGATTAAAGTCTGCAAAAACAGATTCTGTATTAACCCAAGTTTTTATTAATGCGAATAAAACCCAATATAAGGCTAAATAACGATATTCGTTTTTGTCAAAGTGGTGCCAGTTCAATTTGTAGACCTTTCGTTTGTTACAGTGTCTTGCCGCTTACCATATTCTATTGTAAAACAAACACTTAGTCATTGAGGTTTGTGTTTGGTATAAAATAGATTATTTATGGGTTGTCGGAAACGCAATAAATGGGTTATTGCTCCTTTAAGGCTAACTTATCTGATAATAACCAGGCGAAAATAAGATAAATAACGAGGTGGCTCATTAGTTCACTAAAACTTATCGCGTTATCAAAAAGCCAACCAAATAATATGGGAGAAATAGCCGTTGATACAACCATAAGCGAAGTGACCATGGAGCGTATTGCACCGATAGACTGGCTGCCATAAACCTCTACCCAGAGTGAGCCAACGATTGGTCCACTCGCCCCGATGGTTAGTCCAATAAGAAACATGAACACTAAAGTAAACACCTCATGCTCAAGTGGTAAAGCTAATAAAATAACACCTAATAGCATAGGGGAAAGGTAATAGCGTAATAATGTTTTACCGCTGTATTTGTCGACCAATGATCCAACTACCAAAGAAGATTTTAAGTGGGAGGCTGCATACACAATAAAGCCGATGGCAAACCATTGCTCACTCCATCTTTTGCTTTCAAGTAAAACTGATTGATGAATAAATAACCCGGTGACGATAAATGCAGGGGCCATGATTGCCGGCATTAATAACCAGAATTTTTTGTCTTTTACCACTTGCTTTCTTGTCCAATTATTTTTGTTCTGTTCTGAGCTCTGTTTTTGCTCTGATTGACTGAGTAACTCTTTTGACTGGTTGAGTAGCCAGAGCATTAGAGGTATAAACCCTATAGCAAAAAATATCCCTAGGACTAACCAAGTGTGACGCCAGCCAATCATAGTGATTAAACTTATAGCGATAGCGGGTAATATTGCCTCTCCTATGGGCATACCAAAACTGACAAGCCCAATCGCTTTACCTCTATTTTCAGTGAAGTAACGGGCCATAGAGGTAAATGCAATATGAAACATTAAACCTTGTCCACAAAAACGTAATAGAAAAATGGCAAGCACAAGCTGCCAAACATATTCAGCAAAAAATAAAAGCAGACAAGCGCTGATTAAACCGAGGCTAGTGAACAGTGTGAATTTTATTAATGGCGTTTTATCTAATAATCCGCCTACTAATAAGATGAGAAAACCACTAACTAAAGTTGCGCTTGAATATACCAGCCCATATTCGGTATTGGATAAATCAAATGCGGTTTGAAAAGAAGCGCCAAACCAAGCGATAAAAAAAGATTGGCCATAATTCCCAAAAAAAGCAGTGAGTAAACCAAAAAGCAAAAAATGATGATTAGCGCGGGCGAATTGAAAGTAGTTTTTTAGCATGAATTTATTTCTTAATTTTGATGATATTTTTGAAGGGGCGAAAGCTCGATATGAATGCTATTTTTTTAATGCAGCTTTTCTCTTACGCATCTCTTTTGGATCGGCGAGTAGAGGCCGGTAGATCTCAACTCTATCTCCGTCTCGAAGTGTTTGCTCCAAGTTTGCAACCTTGCTAAATATGCCGACTTTATTAACTGTTAGGTCAATTTCAGGATATTTTTCTAATATACCTGAAACTTCAATAGCGTGAGAAATCGTCGTATTTACATCGACAGACACTTCAAAAAGGCATTGCTCTTGAGGTAAGGGGAAAATCAATTCTACATTTATTTTACTTTTATCCATAGACAGCTTTTGCTCTCTCTGTAAAAGCCGTCATCATAGACTGAACTAATTGATTAAAAATTTTAGCAAAGGCCATTGAGGCCAGTTTGTTTGAGAATTCATACTCTAGCTCAAGCTCCACTTTACAAGCCTCGTCGGATAAAGCCTGAAAATGCCAGCCGCCGGATAAATATTTAAATGGACCGTTGACTAATTGCATTTGAATTTGGGTGAATGGCGTCAAAGTATTTTTAGTTGTGAAAGATTTTGCAAGGCCGCTTTTTGAAACCTGCAATGTTGCCGTTACGGAGTTATCTTCCCTTGAAATGATTTCAGCACCTTTACAGTAAGGAACAAACTCAGGGTATTTTTCAATGTCGTCGATCAATTGGTACATTTTTTCTGCAGAATAAGCAATGAGTGAGCTGCGTTTAATTGTTTCCACTGTTAATATTTACCAATTTGACTGTTTTTAATACTGATTGAGTTTACGCAGAAGTTTCTGGGTTCGTTCGATATATTTTTGAGCTAACTTATTTGCCGGTTGTACTTTTAATACCGTCTGCCAATGGCTCAAGGCATTGTTGAGGTTATGATTTCGATAAAACACGATTGCCTGTTCATGTAGTTTATTAACTAGGTTGGTTTCTAGCTCAATAGTTGAATTATTTGTTCTAGTGTTAAGTTTGACTTTATTTGCCTCGATATATTTTTTGGCTGCGTCCAGATAGCTTTGGTCTTTAAATAATAAGTCTGATTCAACTAGCAGTAATTGCTGTTGTTGGTTATTGATAAAGTCAGCGTAAATTTTTCTCTGAGTTTCATTTCTTGATGAAGGCATTAATTGAGATAATTTCATCAACATTTTTTCACGCCCACTGATTGATATCGCCGTATCAGCGAATCGATTTAAGAGTTTTGTCTGAAGTTGATATAGCCGTTCTAAATCTTGTTCGACAATAAAAAGTGAATTCACTTTTTTTAATCCCTGGCGATAACGTTTGTTGAGTAATTGACGTTCTAATAATTTTAAATTTGACTTAGAACGGAGTTTCTCTTTTTTTATTGTTTGGCTGTTCTCGGTTAAAGGAATTTTTATTTCTGTATTAGGCTTGAGCAAAGCAGGTTTTCTAATATTGTTTAGTTTTGCCAAACTGACAAAATAAACAGAGTTGCCTAGCCATTTTTGAGCGATTCCACCTAAAGTATCGCCTGCTTTTACTTTGTAAGAGCTAAAGCGCTTAGTTTTAAAAAAGTCTTTTGGATTAAGCTCTAGTTGGCTCTTTAGACTTAGGGCTGTTTGGTGGTTTGAATTAAAACTTAATACTTCATCAACCAACAGCGAAGCGCGTTGAGAGTGGCCATTCTCAATTAATGCAATAGCGCGATTAACTTGCTTATTTTGTGCGGAGAGAGTTTCTAAAGTTAAATTATCGACAGGAACTTCTGTTGTTACAGATAATTGCTGACAAGCTGATAACACCAGTAATAGAGTAGTAATTAAACTTATTTTGATTAATTTCAAGCTAAAACCCTCTAATCAAAATTATTTTTCAAGATGCGCTGTTTATCTCTATTCCATTCTTTAGCTTTTTCTGTGGCGCGCTTATCGTGCTGCTTCTTTCCTTTTGCAGTACCGATCTTTAATTTTACTTTATTTTTAATCCAGTAAAGCGATAAAGGTACAATGGTATATCCTTCTTTTTCTATCGCGCTAATCAGTTTAATGATCTCTGCTGAATGTAATAATAACTTACGGTTTCTGGTTGGTTCAGCGATAACATGAGTTGAAGTCGTTTTTAAAGGAGATACATGACAACTATGCAAATAAGCTTCACCTTGATGGATGATGATATAAGCATCGGTTAAGTTAGCTTTTTTCTCACGCATCGCTTTTACTTCCCACCCCAAAAGTGAAAGACCAGCTTCAAACGTATCTTCTATAAAATAGTCATGACGCGCTTTACGATTTTGGGCGATAGTATTTTCTGGCGTTTTTTTCTTTTTTACTGCCATTGTTGTTTCTAATTGGCTAAATGAGTGCTGAATTATAGGGGAAAGGAGGGACTTTGTCTTTAGTTTGAGAGAAATATGAGCAGTGCTTAACACTGCCCATATTGGTTCATTATAGCTAAGTTTTTTTCTAGCGTAACATCTGGTTAACTTGTGCTAGATCAGCTTCAGTTAATAACCCCGTAGCTTGTTTAAGCTTTAAAGTACTAATAATATAGTCGTAACGCTTTCGAGCGTGTTGACGCTTTGCATCAAACAATAACTTTGTTTGTAGAAGTACGTCAACGATAGTACGAGTTCCCACTTCAAAACCTGCTTGAGTGGCTTCTAAAGCACTTTGCGATGAAATAACCGCTTGGTTAAGTGCATTAACTGAACTGACAGCTGCAACCACACCTAAATAATTCCCTCGAGCCTGGCTAACTGCACGTCGGTGTTCTGCTTCTAAGTTATGGGCTGCTTGTAAATAAAGGCTTTGTGACTCTTTAACTTGAGAGTTCGTTCTTCCACCAGAATAAATTGGAATATTGAAGTTAATAGTAACTGATGAGTTTTCAGGTTGACTGTTCTGAGAGTAATCAGTAATTAAAGCACTGACGCCTGTCGAATTATCAAAGTTAGTAAAAGGAGGTGATACAGTATCGCTATCGCTGCTGCTGTAACTGGCTGTTAAATCTAGAGTAGGGAGGTGACCAGATTGACTTATTGATATGCTTTGTTTTGCAATGTCTAAACCAATTTTTGAAGCTTTGATATTGATATTATTGCTCTCAGCCTGGCTAGCCCATTTTTTAATGTTTTCAGGTTGTGGATTTTTTAATGGGATTTCAGCCTTTAGACCTAACAAATCGTAGTGATATTGACCGGTAATTAACTGCAATAATTCATGAGTATTATCCAAACCATTTTGAGCGGCAATCTGGTTTGCTACAGCAGTATCGAATCTAGACTGTGCTTCGTGAACTTCTGTTTGTGCTATGAGGCCAACTTCAAAACGTTGCTTAGTTTGTGCAAGTTCTTTTGATACTGCTTCTGTTTCTGCTTTAGAGAAGTCAACGCTATCTTTAGCTGCTAGAACATTAAAGTAAGCTTCGGCAACTCGAACTATAAGATCTTGTTTTGAGCCTTCGTGGTTTACTTTTGCTTGTAAAGCTCTCTTCTCAGATTGGCGTAAGTTTAACCAAGTTGAGTGGTTGTATATTTCTTGATTTAAGCTAATAGAATAGCCTTTTGAGGTAGTATCACTTTCGCTTGATGAAGGGTCGTAAATAGGAATAGACTGGCCTGTTGGGTTATCAGCAGTTGGACCATCAGGAGTGTAAATACCCGTGGTTAAGCCTGTTGAAGTACTGTCTCTTTTTGTATAGTCAGCTCGTGCGCTTATTTGTGGTAATAATGAGGCCATACTTTGGTTAATTCTTTCACTTGTAGCTTTAGTGCCTGCTTCACTGGCAAGAAAAGTTGGATCGCCGTCTTTCGCCAGATTATAAATATCCAGTAAGTTATCCGCCCAAACTGTCGATGATGAAAGTAGCAAAAATACGCTTAATGCTGTTTTAGTTGGTTTTATCATTTAGTTACTCACTAGTTATCAAAAATTCTGATTGTTAAATTTAGTTATTTCTTTTGCTTCACAAGACTATTTTAATTTAATTATTTAAAGAGACTTGAAATTAGTGTGTTGGTATTGTAACTCACCTAATTCAATCTTCTTAGGAATAAGTTATTAGAAATTAAGTGAATTTGTAAATGAATTTTACAATCCTTTTCATATAAAAGGGAGTTTTGGCTCAAGGTAAATGCAAGAAAAGCCACACTAGGAGTTAAAAAACAAACTGGTTAGGTTGCTCAGTATTGAGCATTGGGGTGGCATTAAGTGGGAATAATGCCTCACAGCGCCATTGTTTATCGTCACTTAATTGGCAAATGTTAACCGTAAAGGAACCTGCAGTTCCCAATACAGCTGCTACCTTTCCTTGACTAGTTAAACTCCGTTTTAATGAATCGGTTAGTTCTGGTAATGCTGAGGTAATTAATATTGCGTCATAAGGAGCTTGTGCTAACCAGCCATCGGCGGCGTCAACCTCTTCTATAAAAACATTGTTAAAAGCTAGCTGCTTGAGTCTTTTTTGGCTGTCTTTGACAAAATCGGAAATAATATCGACGCTATAGACTTTACGAACTAATTTAGACAATAGCGCACTGGCATAGCCACTACCGCAACCTATTTCTAGTACTTTTTCGTAACCAGTTAAATCGAGCGCTTGGATCATCCTGGCCAATTCACGAGGCGCCAACATTGATTGGTTGTGCCCTAGTGGGATAGCAATGTCTGCATAAGCCAAGTTACGGTGAGCTTCGGGAACAAATTTTTCTCTTGGAACCGTCGACATTGCCCCTAATAGTCGCTGATCAAAAACATTCCAAGGTTTGATTTGCTGTTCAATCATATTGAATCTGGCTTTTTCAATATTCATTTAAGTTTGCTTCCCTTTGTCATGAAACGCTAGATATGAACTGGTTGCTGGTTATTTTGCACTAGCGAGTTTAATATTACCAATGATCTAAAACAAATACTTTTAAATACATTGAGTTAAATGTGAAAAATATAAGACCGTTAAAATTTAAAATACATAACAAAGAAAGCTTATTTGATGGTTTTTTTCAACTTAACCGTTACCAAATTCAACATGAATTATTTGCTGGCGGCTGGAATAAGCCTTTCCGGCGAGAAGTTTTTGAACGAGGCCAAGCGGTAGCTGTTTTATTGTTGGACCTTAAAAAAGAATCTTTAGTTCTTATAGAGCAATTTCGTCCTGGAGCAATCGATACGGAAGGGGGGGACTCTAACCCTTGGTTATTAGAGTTAGTCGCAGGTATGATTGAAGAAAATGAATTGCCAGAAGATGTAGTAAAGCGCGAAACGCTTGAAGAGGCTGGCTGTGAAGTTATTCGTTTAACAAAAATTTGTGAATACTTCGTTAGTCCTGGCGGTAGTAGCGAAAAAATTTGGTTATATCTTGGAGAGATTAATGCCGAGAATCTCGGGGAGTTTGGCGGTTTAGCAGAAGAAAATGAAGACATTAAAATACACTTGTTAACCGTAGAAAAAGCTTTTAATTTATTGGATAACAACCGAATTAATAATGCAATGACTCTTATAGGTCTTCAATGGTTACGTCTAAACTGGGGTAAAAGGGCGCATTTTTGGCTATAAATAGTGGTTAAGTGTCACAAATAGACAGAAAAATTGACAAGAAACGGCTAAATAACAATACTAGAGTCATAAATACTGTTAATTTGAACTAAAATGAGTATTAACTAATTTTAGATCTTTGGGTGAATTGAGCCACTTATTTGAAGGTAGCTATATTTAGGAT
>Ga0114899_1001933_pt1 | contig 11528 bp, 11 predicted proteins | sample MalvireepMed_215_FD_83497 | JGI IMG/M metagenome (GOLD analysis project Ga0114899, IMG submission 83497) | Marine viral communities from the Global Malaspina Expedition - Malaspina viral metaG DeepMed_215 | ecosystem: Environmental > Aquatic > Marine > Oceanic | place: Mediterranean Sea... | reverse complement strand
TTCATCAATTGACCCAAATCAACCGGTATCACGTCTTGTGAAAAATCCTCATTCATTCGATAGATGGTCGCCCTATTCATAAAAACATCTCCCCTTAATCCATCTGCCTTTTCTATTAGCTGTTTCAAAGTAAGTCCAGGGGTAAGTTGGTATTCTCCTTCTCGATAAACCGCTCCATCTATCTGCACCCTGTTTCTATATCTGTCGAGAATTGGTGTGATTTGAAAAATATCTCCATCCTGAGGTTGGAATGTATCAAAATCAAAAGCATTGACGTCTACCACCTCTCGTTCCTTCAATCCATTTCTTCTGGCCGTAACCAGTGCTTTGTAGGCTGTGTTTGTGAAGCCTCCAGCAAACTCGAGTAGTTCTGAAAAACTTTCACCTTCAAGGACTTCGTAATAACCTGGACGCTTCACCTCACCTTTAAGTTCAACTCTCGACTGATAGGGTCTGACGATAATCACATCACCGCTTTTGACGCGAAGATTATTATCTTGGATGCCGTTAATTAGAAAATCGTAAAGATCAATAGTAGCTTCCAACTGACCATTACGAACCATTTGTACCTTTCTAAAAGTACCCTTTTCCGTAGGGCCTCCGGCAGCGTATAATGATGTAAATACAGTCGAAAGCGAAGAAAGTGAATAGTTTCCTGGTTGATTTACCTCTCCCACAACTGAAACATTCACAGTCCTAACATTCCCAAGACTTATCTGGTAAAATATCGATGGATTCTGTCCTTTGAGCCCACTATATATCTGACTTAACCTATCAATTATTTTTCTTTCAGCTTCATTGATGGACAAACCATTAACGTAAATGGGACTTAAGTTATCAGGCCTAACTGTACCTTCTGGTGAAACCTCTAATCTATTATAAAGTTGTGTGGCACCCCATAAATCAATCACTATTTCATCACCAGAGCCCAGGGTATAATTGTCCGGAGTAGGGATATTCAAGTTTGGCGAAAAAGTCAAATTGTCTTTTTGAAAAAGGTCGTATCCGAATATCTTCTTTTGCTCTTCTGTTAATTCTTCACCAAGACTATTGTAGGGTTTCCTCCCAAAAATATCAGTTTCGGATTGCAAGGTAGTTTGCCTTCCAGAAAGCGACTGTTCATTTTGCGGTATTGTGTTTTGCTGAGGTAGTTGGTTTCTTAACTGCTCAACTCTTCTTCTAAGTTTGCTGATTTGAGATTCAGACATTCCTTGTTGCCTTGCAATGGCCTCTAGCTGCTGCTCTGTATAGCCGCTAGTTTCTGCCTGTTTCATGTACTTGAGAATGTCATCGTCTGAAAACTCATCAACATTAATTGTCTTCAAATCTTTTCCCAACAATGACTGCGAATAGGCTTCATTCATATTCAGAAGTAGAAGCAAAAAACAGGTTAGATACAGCCCTTTTTTAATTAAAGTCAGCAACATAGATATTTTTTGATCTGCAAGAATAAACATTTTTAGGCCTCCTGAACTTTTAAAACTGATATTTCTGCCTGTAGTGAATAGTTAAGAGATGAGATATTGAGAATTACTTTATTTCCCTTCTTCTTGATCAATTCTCCTTTTTCCCCTTTCAATGGCCCTTCAGAAATCTGAAGTTCCTGTCCATAAGTAAAACTCAAGTACTCAGCCTTGGCCGATGGATACTCTTCTAAAAATTCTCTAATGGCCGTAATCTCATAATCACGGATAACAACTGGCTTTCTTAACCAGAAAACGGAAGAGGCTACGCCCTGATCTCGAAGTATTTCTTTTCTCTCCAGTTCGTCTACTTCTGCGAAGATGTAAGAAGTAAAAACCGGTTCTTTAACTTTCTTTTTACGATCCGACCACTGTTTAATAACTGTCCTTGTAGGACAATAAATATTGAAGCCCTTGTCAATAAGTCTTTCTGCCACCTTTTTTTCGTTTCTAGGCTTTGTATAAAAAGCTGTCCAATATTTTGAATCGGAATTACTCATTCCACAACAATAAATACTTCTCGGTCTCAAAATCCAATGATAGAGCCTCCTCTTCGGTGTAATTCAGATATTGAATTTTCTTGTTAATAAGATCTTCTACGCTATCAACCAAATGAGTGAGATAAACCTTGTCTGGATTTCCAACAAATACCAAGCTGATGATGTCCGACTGTTTACCCTTAGCAAGATCACCTGTGAGGTAAACACATTTTAAATCACCTAACTTTTCGACAACCTCCTCGATTATAGAATTCAGGCCGGTCTGTTTTAGCAAGATACTTCGAACCTCATTGAATAAAGAGAATCTTGGATTAGCCTTATAGTATTTTTTATTTCCCACTAGCTCACTTTCAACCATTCCTGCCTCTTCAAATCGAGAGAGCTCAAGCCTCACAGAGTTAGTACTCTCTTCAAATTCTTCAGCTAATCCTCTGAGATATGATTTACTATCTGGGTTCAGAAAAAGCCGCAGAAGGAGCTTAATTCGGGTCTTAGAAGAAATTAGTGCTTCTAACATGTTAAAGCTTCGCCCGGTCAGTCACAAAAACGCAACCTAGCATTGAGTAGTAAAACTACTCAATCTTAAATAATTCCAAAAAATACGAGGAATAATTTTGTGTTAAATAATAACCGATAGGCCTTAACTAATTCAGTTAAATCAACTGTTGAAGTCTAGAACTTTCTGAATAATGAAGTCTTGCTGCTCATCAGTCATTTCTGTGTGAATCGGTAATGATATTACCCTTGAACATAAATACTCTGTATTGGGCATATCACCCTCTCTGTAGCCAAAGTAAGAATAAGCTTTTTGAAGGTGGTTTGGAACCGGATAATAAATCATTGAAGGAATTTCGAAAGTAGCTAAATGAGAAACTAATCTGTCTCTATCTACCCTATCCGCTAGCTTTATAGTATACTGATGGTATACGTGGGTACTAAAATCAGACTCGAAAGGTGGAGTAATCCAGTTTGTTTGACCAAATGCTTCCGAATACTTTTTAGCTACTCTATAACGAGCTGAATTATAATCATTCAGGTATTTAAGTTTAACCCTTAATATGGCTGCCTGAATACTGTCTAGTCTAGAATTGACACCTATTGAATCATGATAATATCTTTTGCTCTGTCCATGATTCACAATCATTCGGAGTTTTGCGGCCAATTCATCATTATTGGTCATAATAGCACCACCATCTCCATAAGCTCCTAAATTTTTAGATGGGAAAAAGGAAGTAGCACCAGCTTCTCCAATTGTACCTGCTTTCGATGTTTGACCATTTGTAAAAGTATACTCAGCACCAATGGCTTGTGCAGTATCTTCAAAGACCTTCAAATCATTGTTGCAGGCTATTTCCATAAGCCTTTCCATGTCAGCACACTGTCCATATAAGTGAACTGGAACAATAGCCACAGATTTTTCAGATATTTTAGATTCCAGGTCTTCAATATCTATGTTAAACGTATCTGGATAAACTTCTACAAAGACCGGTTTCAAACCTAACAGTGCAATTACTTCAACGGTGGCCACATAAGTGTAAGATGGAACCAATACCTCTGATCCCATTGGAAAATCAAAGGCCATCATAATAACTTGAAGGGCATCTGTACCATTTGCACATGGAACGACATGTTTGATCTGAAGATATTCCTCCAGTGAAGTCTGAAAATGTTGAACGGCAGGTCCATTGATAAAAGTGGCAGACTCCAGTACTTGGTCAATCTCCAACTTAACTTCGTCTTTAATTTTACTATACTGACCAACGAGGTCAACCATTCTAATTGGCTCCATTATATATTATAAAAATCTCGATACCACTTAACAAACTCACCTACCCCATACTTCAAAGGTGTCTGAGGTTTATATTCTAAATTATTGATCAAATCTTGAACATCTGCATAAGTAGCAGCAACATCGCCTGGTTGAATTGGCATAAAATTCTTTTCTGCTTCCATACCCAAGGCCTCTTCAATTGTGGTAACAAAATCCATAAGTTTTACCGGAGAATTGTTACCTATATTGTAAACTGTATACGGTGCCTTTGCAGTCCCCGGATCAGGTTTCTTACCACTCCACTCTGGATTTCCTTTTGGGGGATTATCATTCACTCTGATTACTCCTTCAACAATATCATCGATGTAAGTAAAATCTCTGGACATCTCTCCATTATTGAAGATATTGATGGGTTTTCCTTCCAGAATTGCTTTAGTGAAGAGGAATAAAGCCATATCTGGTCTTCCCCATGGCCCATAAACTGTGAAAAACCTAAGTCCGGTTGTAGGTAAGTTGAATAAATGACTGTAGGTATGAGCCATTAACTCATTGCTCTTTTTACTTGCTGCATAAAGACTGATAGGATGATCAACATTATGATGTGTCGAAAAAGGCATGGTTTCATTTAAACCATAAACAGATGAACTACTGGCGTAAGACAAATGCTTAACTCCGTTGTGCCTACAAGCTTCTAAAATATTTACAAAGCCTATGATATTACTATCTACGTATGCCCTTGGATTTTCAAGGCTATATCTAACTCCTGCCTGCGCAGCAAGATTTATAACTTTATCAAATTTTTGACTTTCAAATAGAGAATTCAAGTTTTCTTCATCCTCTAACTGCAATTGAATAAACTTGTAGGAAAGATACTTTGAACTTTGAATTAACTGATTGTATTTCACATCCCGAAAATGAATCCCGGTTTGTTCTAACCTACCGTGCTTAACTCTTATATCATAATAGTCATTGATTGAATCCAGTCCTACAACGATATCCCCTCTGTCTAATAGTCTCTTAGCCAGATGAAAACCAATAAAACCCGCTGTACCTGTAATTAAAATTTTCTGCATTACAATCGAGAACTTACCTTATCTCTTGGAAGGAATGACTTAACATCATAGATAATAGATTTATCTACAAATCTGTCAATGAATTTCCCTCCAAACTCCTTATGTGCCACAGCCAAAATTACTCCTTCATATTCGGATTGTGACAATGTCTCTTCAGAAATTAAATTAAGGTCATATTCGTGTTTTACTTCGTCTGGGTTAGCCCATAGATCATAAACATCTACACAAACATCGAAGTCCTGCAGCTCTTTAATGATATCGATCACCCTTGAGTTTCTTATATCCGGACAGTTCTCTTTGAAGGTAATTCCTAGTACAAGGACTCTTGATTTATTCACAACTGAGCCCTTTTTCATCAATAGTTTAACCATTGCACTAGCCACATATGGTCCTATGGAATTGTTAAGTCTTCTACCCGCCAACAAAATTTGAGGATAGTACCCAACCTTTTGTGCTTTTTGAGCCAAGTAATATGGATCTACTCCAATGCAGTGGCCACCAACAAGGCCAGGTCTGAAGGGAAGGAAATTCCATTTAGTGCCAGCTGCTTCTAACACATCTACAGTATCAATACCCATCTTGTTGAAAATCATAGCCAGTTCATTGACAAAGGCAATATTGATATCTCTTTGCGAGTTTTCAATCACTTTTGCAGCCTCAGCCACCTTTATTGACGCAGCCTTATAGGTACCTGCGGTAATAACCGATTTATACAAAGAGTCAACCTTTTCAGCAATTTCCGGTGTTGATCCAGAAGTTACCTTCAATATCTTGGTTACTGTATGCTCTTTATCCCCGGGGTTTATTCTTTCAGGAGAATATCCACAAAAGAAATCCTCATTATATTTTAAACCCGAGACTCTTTCGAGTACTGGTACGCAATCTTCTTCTGTTGCACCTGGATAAACTGTTGATTCATAAATTACAACATCACCACTCTTCAGCACTTTTCCAACAGTTTCAGAGGCCTTAATTAGTGGTGTTAGATCAGGGTTATTATCGTCATCAATTGGAGTAGGTACCGTCACAATGTAGATATTACACCCACTCAGTTCGTCCAAAACATTTGTATTGAACAATCCTTTAGGAGCACCCTTTGAAGTTAGAACGGAGCTTAAAAGTCCATCCTCAACTTCCAACGTTTGATCCTTTCCGGCATTCAATTCTCTTATACGTCCTGAATTAATATCAAAACCTACAACCGGATATTTCTCCGCAAAAGCAACCGCCAAAGGTAAACCTACATAACCTAATCCGATGATAGCAATCTTATCATTCATAGCTTAATAAACTCTAAAATATGGGTTCAATAAATCTTCTTTATTATATTTCAATGGTTCTCCCTCAGGTGTTTCAACAAGCCCGCCTAAGGAGCTCATGATAGCATGAGCAGCAGCAGTATCCCATTCCATTGTTGGAGCAAATCTTGGATAAATATCTGCAATGCCCTCAGCTATCATCATGAACTTCAAAGAACTTCCCATTGACACAATTTCCGGATAATTCAAGGAGTTCAAAAAAGTTTCTGTATCATTATTCAAATGAGATCTTGATCCTACTACCTTGAGTCCCATTTTACTAAAGTCAATCTCCTTTTTCTGTTTGAGCTTACTCAAGACACCCCCTTCAGACATATATCCGCCCTTTCCAACAACTCCGAAGTATTGTTTTCCTAATACTGGAGCTTGTACAACACCAAGAATTGGCTTACCATTCTCAACTAAAGCAATATTTACAGTAAACTCACCATTTCTTTTGATGAATTCTTTGGTACCATCTAAAGGATCTACAATCCATAAAAGAGACCAAGACTTTCTCTCTTCGAAAGGTATATTACGGCCCTCTTCACTAAGTATTGGAATTCCTGTACCCTTCAGATGTTCCATTATAACTTCGTGGCTCCTTCTGTCAGCTTTGGTAAGCGGAGAGTCATCTGACTTATGATCAACTTCGAATTCTTCCGAGTTATAAACACTTAATATTGCCAGGCTTGCCTCAGTGGAAGCTTTTTTTGCGGTTTCTAAAAGCTGATTTAAATCCATGCTCAAACTATCATTCCTGAAGCAACAGTTTCATTGGTCGACTCATCAACCAAAATAATTGCACCGGTTGCTCTATTTTTTCTGTAACTATCGAATAACAATGGCTTGGTTGTTCTCAGTGATACTTTGATAATGTCATTCAGGGTTATTTTTTCAAACTCTTGCTGTCGATGAAGTGTATTAATGTCCAGTTTGTAATGAATATCCTTCACCATTGCTTTAACTTCATTGCTGGTATGCATTAAAGTATATTTTGAACGCACTTGAGGTCCATTAGGTGAAAACCAGCAGAGCATTACATCAATATCTTGAGATACTTCCGGTTGATTCCCTTCCCTGACTATCATATCGCCCCTTCCGATATCAATATCATCTTCCAAGTTCATGGCAACACTCATAGGAGCAAAGGCCTCATCCACTTCTTCTTCCATCAAATGAATATTTTTGATTTTGGAGCTAAAACCAGAAGGTAATATTGTTACTAGGTCTCCTTTTTTGAAAACTCCACCTGCAATTCTTCCAGCATAACCACGATAGTCGTGATACTCATCACTCTTGGGTCTTAGTACGGTTTGTACCGGAAAACGACAGTCAATATGATTATGGTCACTGGCAATATGAATGGTCTCTAAAGTGTAGAGTAAAGTAGACCCCTTATACCATGGCATATGCACTGATTGATTCACTACATTGTCACCATTTAATGCACTGATTGGAATAAACCTAATGTCTTTGACATCTAGCTTTGCCGCAAAGTCTTCATATTGAGATTTGATCTTCTCAAATGCCTCTTCACTATAATTCACCAAATCCATTTTGTTGACACAAACAATAATATGAGGAATTTGTAGTAGTGAAGCAATAAAGCTATGTCTACACGTCTGCTCAACAATTCCGTTTCTGGCATCAATGAGAATTAAAGCTAAGTTTGCTGTAGATGCTCCTGTGACCATATTTCTGGTATATTGAATATGCCCAGGAGTATCGGCAATTATAAACTTCCTTTTTGGAGTAGCAAAGTATCTATAGGCAACATCAATTGTAATACCTTGCTCTCGTTCATCTTTCAATCCATCTGTTAAGAGTGCTAAATCAGTATGATTTAAACCTCTTCTCTTGCTAGAAGAAGCGACATGCTCCAACTGATCTTCAAAGATAGATTTACTGTCGAAGAGTAACCTTCCGATCAGAGTACTTTTGCCATCGTCTACACTTCCAGCAGTTGTGAAACGTAGCAATTCCATATCCAAATAAGAATTTTCCATTAGAAATACCCCTCCTTTTTTCTGTCTTCCATTGATGTTTCAGAACGCTTATCATCTGCTCGATTTCCTCGTTCAGTTTGTCTTGCGACAGCTACTTCTCCAATTATTTTATCAACCGTATCAGCATTTGATTCAATTCCTCCCGTAATGGTGATATCACCTAGTGTTCTAAACCTAATCGTTTTATTTACAATCTGTTCACCTTCTCTAATTTGTAAGAATTCAGAAACAGGAAGCCATGAATTATTTCTCCAAATCACATCTCTCCGGTGTGCCATATATAAAGAAGGAATCTCGATGTTCTCAGCAAGAATATATTGCCAGACGTCCATCTCGGTCCAGTTGGATATTGGAAAGACTCTGAAATGCTCTCCAAAATTCTTCTTCCCATTGAACAAGTTCCAAAGCTCAGGACGCTGATTTTTTGGATCCCATTGACCAAAGTCGTCTCTGTGAGAAAAGAATCGCTCTTTGGCTCTAGCTTTTTCCTCGTCTCTCCTTGCTCCCCCCATTAGCGCATCGAATTTGTGCTCTTCAATAGCATCAAGCAAAGTGGTAATTTGAAGCCAGTTTCTTGAGGCATCTTTTCCTGTCTCTTCTTTTACTCGACCCTTATTTATTGATTCCTGAACTAAAGGAGTTATTAATTCGGCATTTATTCTTTGCGCAAGCTGATCTCTAAATTTAATAGTCTCCGGGAAGTTATGCCCTGTGTCTATATGTACAAGAGGAAATGGTATTCTGGCCGGCCAAAAAGCTTTCCTAGCCAAATGGGTGACAACTATTGAATCCTTACCTCCAGAAAAAAGAATTCCAGGCTTCTCAAACTGGGCAAAAACTTCTCTAATCACATAGATAGCCTCAGCTTCAAGTTCCTTTAAATGAGTAAGATTATACTTCGACATTTTGATCTAATCTTATTTTATTTTCAACATGTGTAATTAGCTTGTGAAGAGAGTCTTTTGGGTCTTCCTCCGCAGTTTTCAAAATTATATCTGGGTTTTCAGGTTTTTCAAAGGGAGAGTCAATACCTGTGAAATTTTTAATCTTTCCTTCTCTAGCTTTCTTATAAAGCCCTTTAACATCCCTTTGCTCACAAACTTCAAGAGGGCAATCAACAAAAACCTCCACAAACCTTTCTTGACCTACAAGTTTTCTAACTTTATCTCTATCTTCTTTGAAGGGAGATACAAATGATGACAACACCACAATTCCGGCATCAAGAAATAATTTGGAAACCTCTCCAATTCTTCTGATGTTCTCAATTCTATCTTCTTCCGAAAAGGCCAAATCATTGCAAAGACCATGACGAATATTGTCCCCATCTAAAGCGTAAGTTTTGAAACCGGATTCATGAAGTTCATTCTCTAACAAATTGGACATTGTAGATTTTCCTGAACCAGACAATCCGGTAAACCAGATGAGAATAGGTTTTTGAGCTAAAAGTCCTTGTCTTTTTTCTAAATCGATTTTGAAAGATTGTTTCACAATATTCTCAGAAATCTTTTCAGACCTTTCTGTTCTTCTCTTCCTCTCATTTCGTCTATCCAAACCAAAATTAATCTTATACCAAGCCCTTTCATGGAAATAGTATAAAACCATTTTAGTGACCACTTCCGCGGCACCAATTTTAAACCCAGTCATTGGATTACCAGAGATTATCCATGCTAAAGTCATGGTATCAATGGTTCCAATAACTCTCCATGTGATGGTTTTCGCAAGGTGTCTTACACGACTATCTGCCATAAGTTTAATTTAAAATGCAAACCTAATAATTAATCGGATAGAAGGAATTCTTAAAGGTGAGTCTTAAGCTTGAATTCTTAGGAGTGGCAAACATAATATATATTTGCGGGCATAAAGGAAAATGAATCAGATTTTAACTCTTATAGGCAAAGAATTCCGGTCAGAATGGAGGCAGAAGTATGCTTTGAACGGTATGTTGCTCTATTTAGCCTCAACCATTTTTGTCTGTTACATGAGTTTCAATGTGAAGGTTGGGGTTGTTCAGGGTTTAGCCTGGAATGCGCTTTTCTGGATTATTATTCTGTTTGCAGGCGTCAACTCCGTGGCCAAGAGTTTTATTCAGGAAGCCAACGGCAGACTTCTTTATTACTACTCACTGGCCAAACCGGAGCAGATCATTGCCTCAAAAACCATCTATTATTCTCTACTCATGATGGGGTTAACCCTGGTTGGTTACCTTTTTTATAGCCTGGTTATGGGGAATCCTGTTAACGACAAGCCAATGTTCATTCTTACTGTCTTGTTAGCATCCACCGGCTTAGCCTCCGCGTTAACCATGCTATCCGGAATAGCCTCGAAAGCCCCGAACAGCAGCACCTTAATAGCAGTACTCAGTTTTCCGGTATTAATTCCAATGCTCCTCGTAATAATCAAATGTTCAAGGAATGCACTTGATGGAATTGACCGTTCCATTTACATGGATCAGATTGCCACGCTCGTTGGTATAAATGCCATTATTATTGCGGTTTCCTACCTCTTATTCCCCTATCTTTGGCGCTCGTAAGTCAAAGCTAGTTGACCATGAAAAAGAAGTGGTGGAAAATCCTCTGTGTAGCGCTACTCATTTATTCCGTTCTTGGGGCACTCTTATTCGATGTTCCTCGGTTATCCATCCTTAACGAAACCATCAGAAATCTGCATTTCCACGTAACCATGTGGTTTGCAATGATTATTCTGCTCACCACTTCTGTGATTTATGCCATCAAGTATCTGAGATCGAACAGAATTGAGCATGACCAGATTTCTGTAGAGTTTGCCAATGCCGGAGTCCTGTTTGGAGTACTTGGAATTACCACTGGTGCTATCTGGGCCGGCTTCACCTGGGGTGAGCCATGGAGCGGAGATCCCAAGCAGAACAGCAGCGCTATCGCACTCCTGATTTATTTCGCCTATCTGGTTCTAAGAAATTCTTTAGAAGATCAGCAACAGAAGGCACGGGTAAGTGCCATTTACAATGTTTTTGCATACGCTGCTTTGATTCCCCTTCTCTTCATTTTACCGAGGATGACGGATAGTTCACTTCACCCGGGAAATGGAGGTAATCCAGGTTTTAATGCTTATGATATGGACAGCCGATTGAGAATGGTTTTCTACCCTGCAGTCATTGGCTGGACATTGCTTGGTGTATGGCTCGTATCGCTGCGAGTGAGAATGAGAAGAATCAAAACGGCCTTAGAAGATTAATCCTATGAAAAAGTATCTGATAATTTTCCTTTTATTCTTGTCGCTGACTGCCTTGGCGCAAGATGGTGCCTATTCAATCAAACCAGAAGCTTACAACGATACTTCCGTAGAAATGGCCGATACTATGCGTTCGAACGGGAAGATTTATGTGGTAGTGGCAGTGGTCATGACAATCTTTGCTGGCATTATTATTTACACGATAGT
>Ga0114899_1001929_pt1 | contig 11556 bp, 9 predicted proteins | sample MalvireepMed_215_FD_83497 | JGI IMG/M metagenome (GOLD analysis project Ga0114899, IMG submission 83497) | Marine viral communities from the Global Malaspina Expedition - Malaspina viral metaG DeepMed_215 | ecosystem: Environmental > Aquatic > Marine > Oceanic | place: Mediterranean Sea... | reverse complement strand
TTCCAGAAGGAAACTAGGGTTCCCTTCTCGCCTTTCCGGACGATTCCGCCGTTCTTCTTCAGGCTGTTGAAGGTCCCGAAGAAGGGGCTGGAGTAGCCTTGGGTCATGGCGTGGAAGTGGAGCCACAGAGCGTTGAAGCCTTGGTAGGGCTTGCCTGTGGAGGTCGAAGTAGGATTGGCAATCACATCCTTCCAGGACTTCTTCCAGGGCAGCTTGCCCGTGGTCTTAATGCTCGTTATGAGCTGGTGGGTAATCCGCTGGTAGGCGGTCTTTTTGGCTTTCTGAGTCATGGCTGTTTTTGGTGGTCGTAGGACCGGGTTAGTTAAGGGCGGAAGCAGGTTCTTCACAGGGGCTGCAATGGCAGTTTTCGCAGGTGGGGTAGACGGTCTCCACGGTCTCCACAGGCTTGAGCTGCAGGGGCTGTGCGGAGGCTGTGACGGCCTCCAGAAGGGCTGCGTAGTGGAAGTCAAAAGTGAGTTGAGTCATGGCTGTTTTTAGTGGCCTGTGGGCCTAGTTTTTGGAGCCGAAGATGAACTTCGGAAGGTCGTAACCTTTCCATGTGGCGAGGCAGTACAGGGCTACCCCGATGAGTGCGATGATGCGAGCTAGTGTCATGTCAGTTATTGTCGGCTCCCCGCATCCGATGTCAACCCCCTTTTTTCGAGAACTTTTCCGGGTGCGTGTAAGTGCCTGCCAGGCTGCAGCTTAGGGTCCAAAGTTTTTCCAAGAAACGGCCAAGAAAGCAAGAAGACAGGCAGCGAAGAGGAGCCATGAGGCTGCATTCCAGGGCATGGAATCGGATTGGCAGTCCGACGGGAAGTGCCGTGGAATGGACACAGCTGCCGATTGGAGGGAGAGCGTGGGCTGCTTGTGCCTAATAGTGTGGCGGAAGAGGAGAATCGAGGCTGAATTCCCCCTCCCTTGCCCCCAAGCAGGTAGGCATGGGGGGAAGCAGACCCGCAGCGTATATAATAAGCTACTCGGATTTTTGTCCCAAAAACCATTAGGGCCTTGCTACAGTCCTGAAATGACCGATTACATACGACAAAACAACATAATCAGGACCTACATGGCTATGGCAAAGGTTTGGGCAGGGCTTTCAAGGGCCAAACGCAAACAGGTTGGATGCCTCATAGTCAAAGATTCCACCATAATCAGCGATGGGTTCAACGGAACCCCCGCAGGATTCGACAATACCTGTGAAGATGAGAGTGGAGAGACAAAGGATGAGGTACTTCACGCAGAGCTTAATGCCATTGCGAAGCTCTCCAAAGGCACTCAAAGCTCCCTGGACAGCACTATGTACATCACTTTGGCTCCCTGTACGCAATGTGCCAAGCTAATCATCCAGGCAGGTATCTCCGCAGTCTATTACGCTGAGAGTTACGAGAAGAATGGCATTGCTCTGCTAGAGAAAGCAGGGATACCAGTCAGAATGTTCTAAGAATAGAGAGAGTCCAAACCCAGCCACTAAGCTTGGACCCCCCCTTCCCTCGAAAGGGCCTCGACTAACGATATCTCTAGGAGATTAATAAGACTAATAAGTCAACATAGTCTAAGTAGTCCCTTCCTAGTCTTAATCTTTTATTCTTTTTATTGTCTTAATTCTAGACTAATAAGTCCCTAATAGACTTATAAGATTCTTAAGAAGGGTCTACTTCTTCTTCTATACACAATGTATTCATAAGTCATTGGAAGACAATGATTTATGACCGTCGTTCTCTGACCCTATTTAGGGTAGAGATTCCGGGTCAGCAGGAGCTGGGATAGCAAGACTTCCCGCCGATAAAGGAGCATTACCTTCAAATTGGTCATCATGTTGCTGACTAGCCAAGGCGACCTCCAGAGCTTTGTCCAGAGGCAGACCGAGCTGTAGTAGCCCATGAAGGATTGCCATGCCTACATTGTTGTAGTCATCTTCGTTGCTGTTCGGTTCTGTCGCTTGGAAAGTATCCGTGAAGACCTTATCCGTATTAGGGATTCCAAGAACATTACTAAGTCGGGTTGAGTCCATTACATCCAAGTGTCGATAGGGGGTGAAACCGAATCCCCATAAAGGGGCTGATTGCCGTGAATAATTTTATCAAGTTCTACCTCCAACAGGGAATCTTTGCGGTATTTCATCTGCTCCTCCGCAGAGAGACCTGCAGCCATTACCCAGTACCCCACAGCCATCGACAGGACATCCAACCTGTCATCGTGGACCAATGAACCCCTATCTCGGGACAACCGAGTCATCTGATGGAATAAGCGATATTGGTTCTGTTTCTCGGGTGACATTGAATGGGTAGACTCGTAGTCATGATTGATTAATGTGGGTGAGACAACAAGCTTATGCTGATTCATTACTGGCTCAAGGGTGTCAATGATTCGCTTCTCCTTTTGGATGTTGTGACGGACCTCCTCTGTTGTGACGGGATAGATTTTCCGGAGATACGGCTTGAGAAGCTCAAGAAACATCCCGTCCCCAAAATTAGATTCTATGAGGATAAGATTTACCTTGTGAGCCTTGGCTTTGTTTGTGAGTTCTTCGAGAACATTCTGGCCGTATCCACCAGAGATACCTCGGCATTCCTGAACATACATGAAGCTGTTCAGAATTTTAACAATGGCGTAGGCGGTTTCGTCCGTTCCTCTACCAGACGGGTCAATCGCCATAACTGACCCGGCGTATTCCAGCCAGTCCCCGTCGATTGCCATTGGCTTGTGGTAATGGTCTCCAGCGAACCCCACATTGGGCAGGTCCTTGGCGACATACTCGATATCCCCCGTCCATATCAGCTTCTCTGGAGCTTTCTCCGGGTCTATATCGAAGACAATCAAATCCTTGAGCTTGAGGGGATACCTGGAGTCATCTTCCAGACTCGGGTCAAGCATGAACTGTAGAGCGAACCCTGAACGGCCATAACTAGCTTCCCGTTCCTCCAATTCAAAGTGATTGAATCTCTTGGGGTCCGTGGGTTTCCCCACTACCTCAATGTCCTCTGTCATCTCCTCTACGAGCTTGGGAGCGAGCTGGTCTCCATAGCGTCTCCTCAGAGCCTTTTTAGGGTATCTAGCGGGCCATATCCTGGTTGTATAACCCCTATCCGGCAGATTGTGATAGAGGCTCCCAGCGTCCGTCTGTGGCGTTCCTAGAAAGACAATCTCTCCACCGGGTTTGATGATGGCTTCAAACTCCTTTACAAGCTCTCCAAGCTTGTCACGCATACCTTGCGTTGCTGAGTTGTTCAGCGATTCAACATCGTCTGCCACGATGAGGTCGGCACGAGACCCGGTGAGTTGCCCGGTGATGCCGACTGACTTTACGGAGGGGGCGTGAGCTGCTGTCGCTGGACCGACATCAAAGGCAAGCTTGCTAGTTCTTTGGGACTCTTTGGGTTTGAGATGTTGGAGAATGGGCATCTCCCAAATCAACCTCTGAGTGAATGTCGAGAAATCGTCGGCCCGTGACTTGGAGGCACTAACGACCAGAATCTTCTTCTGAGGGTCTAGCAGCAGCTGCCAGACAGCATAAGCACTTGTCAGGAAGCTCTTGCCTACGCCTCGGAAAGCACAGATGGTCCGTCTGCGGGGACCACCTTGTAGGTACTCCGAGATGTCGTACTGAACCGGAGTAGGTTCCGGTAGCCCAAGATACTCCCATACTAGATAAACGAAGTTCCGGAAATCGTGGAGTTCCTTCGGAACTCTAACAGGCTTCCGCTTGGTCATCTACTTCAGGTTGAAAAGGCACGACATGGGCGAGTTCGTACAACGGACTTTCTGCTTTCTCGCTGACATCGATACCGTTATCTTTTAGAAATCTAACAGCTACACCAAGTTCCCCGGCAGTTGCTTCGCCGGACACAATTCGATTTATAAGTTCTTCAGCAGTAAGCTGATGGAGTTTTTCAAGTAGTTCTTCAGATACAGACATGGTTATTTACACTTCCCGTTTCAAAGAAGCGGCTCGAATCTTATCAGAAAGGGTCCCTCTCCCGTTACCCCACAGGATAACTAGACCGAAGAACATGGAGGGATGGGGGTCTTGTGAGATATTGGAATGCCCCGACAGGTTTCTTCTACGCATCAATGGCAGTATCCCCGACGATTATGCGTTGTTGATTTTGGTTCACGAGTGGGGTCATGCTCTGGTGTGGGATGAGTGTCCGGACGAGTCTCCACATGGACCAATTTGGGGTGTAGCTTTCAGCTCTGCTTACGAAGCTTTATTCGACGCTTGAGCCAGTCCAGGGGGGATGGGGCGAACAAGCTCAGTATCCAAATAAGCACTCCCCAGAATATGAGCATGGGGAAAGCATCCACCAGCTTCCCGAGAAGTCCCCATCCAGTCTCCGGTTGAGGCATGATGATTTCTCCGGAGGGGAGGACCATGGGAGTCACGGCTGGCTTCTCAAAGGATTCAGCGATAACGGTCCCGCCAAGGGAACCCGCAGCACCACCTAGTGCCGCTCCACCGGGACCCGCTAGGGAACCAAGTGCCGCTCCACCCGCAGCTCCTGTTGCGGAACTAAGCATTGAGCAGCTCGTTCCGAGAAGGGCCAATAAAGTTAGCTTAAGCTTCAGCAAGGATTGTGACTACGTAGGAGATTAGTGCTGCGATGACTACGCAGCTCCCGACAAGAACAGACTTGGAGTTCTCCAGAATCCTCAGACGGGAATCGTGTTGCTCCAGGTCCACTCTCGTGGTCTTCTGTTGGGACATTAGAGCATCCACCTTTCCCTCCAGCCTTCCCAGAGCCAGCAGAATCTCTTTGTCTTCTACAGCCATCGGCCATATTACGGCATGGCCGGATAAGAGATGGACAGGTCCGGCAAAGTGATTTTGATTTTGATAATGAAACTCAAAGTCATCGAAGCTCCTTCATTGTCCCCAAGGGTCGTGGAAGCTGGGTCCGTAAGAGAGGCGTTCCCCATCGTTGCCGTGGTGATTTCTCTTTGACTTGTTCCGCTGCCTCCCATGTCATCTTTTCCGAATGGGCGGCGACCTCTTAGGTCAGGAACATTGAATGTCGTGGACCCATCTCCAACTCCATAGGTTGTTCCCAGGACCGTGAACAGCTTCGCATAAGTTGTTCTGGATACGGCTTGTCCATAGCACAACGCCCAACCATCGGGAGCGGCAGCTCCTGCATAGGCGATGACGGAACCCACGGGAACTACAACGGCACACTTCTCTTTGAAGTCGCCCTCGATGATTTCTTCTTGGAGTTCAGTCATTGCTTATGCGGGATTCAATGTAACAAGGTCTGGTAGATACTTGAAATCATCTTGTGGCATGCCATAAACCCAAAAAGCAAGCCTATCGTTGTTATCCCAAGAGTCCTCATCAGTATGAGTGAGGTAGAAGGAGATTTCATTACCCGAAGGGTTATAGACCACCGAGCTTATGCTAGTACCCATGCTTGCCGTGCCTTGGTCATAGGCAATGGTCCGTGCAAAAATCTGGAACATAGGAGTACCATCATTATTAGCTGAGAGATTTGCCATTTCAGTAACTCCTGTGCCGTCATAATCAGACCGTACCCCAGCGGTTCCCATGTAGGTACTATCACCGAGATATAATGTATGGTCGAGGGTGATTTTTGAGGAGGTATCGCCAGCACCCTTCTCCGCACTCGTACACCCGAAGTCATGTGTTAGCGTCCTGAAAGCGTTGCCACTTCCCGAAGCGTGTAATATCCCCCCAGAAAGGAGTTTTGCACCTAAGAAGGGGGCTCCGGTGGAAGCGATTGCTCCAGTAACCGTTAATCCCCCAGTAACAGCCAAGTCCCCGGCAACATCCACACTCTTGTCTGGGTTTACTGCGAAACATTCAGCATCAGCCGCATCTCTTACTTGAAGGACGGGGGTGGAGGCAGCTTGACCAGAACCTCCGTCTACACGGAGCTGGACATAGGTACTTTGGTCTTCGGTTCCCGCATACCCGCCGCCAATGCGGAGGAGTGTGGCCGAGGGAGTCGCAGTTTCATCTAAAGCGAATTTAACAGCATCTCCGGAAGTCACAAACTCAGCTAAGTTTACATTGTCGGAGACTTGCCCAGTACTAGCTTTTATAAACAGCTTGTTACTGGTTCCATCCTTGACAATCTGGACGGGGAAAGCAGCCCCGTCTGTGGAGAGTAGCTTTAGACCGCCGTCTTTATCCACAGAAGCTAATACAGCGTCTGCGTTGGTCTTCCAGTCCTGTAGATTTACGGATTGTGATGAAGCTCCTGTAACAATAGCTGGAACTATTGCATGAGAGTGTTCCCCGGTAGTCCTAAGTGCTAAAAACCTTCCTGCTCCAGCAGAGGTTACATCAGCTTTGACAGCTCCAGTATTATCCTGCCACTCTTGAAGGTTATCTGTTTGGTCAACAAAGCCCCGGATAGTTAATCCAGTTTTGTCAGCTGCTGCTGCGTTGATGTGTGTAGCAGCGTCTGCGTCAACCCCTTGGTCAGCATCCTGATTAACAACTAGGGTGCTGCTTATGTCTACAGCTCCAAGGTTGCTTACCTTGAACTTCTCATTATCGTCAGAATCTTTTAGAAGAAGTAGGTCTGCCGTCTGTCCCGCATACCCTTGAAGAATCAGGGGAGTAGCATCAGCTTGTGAAGCCGTAATCTGAAGGTTGCCATCGATTGCGGATTTTGAAATGCCCATGTTCTGAGCGACAATGTTTGTACCGCTCGGAGGACAGTTCGTGTTGTCTTCATTCTGAGGGAACGCACCAGCTTCAAATTCAAGATAGTACTTGCCAGCAGCTTGGTCCTCGTAGACCTTGAAGTCTCTAATGGGTTCACCCCCCTCATAGGAGGGAGCTTGTAGCGTCCCGCCTACTTCGACGATGTATAGCTCGTTAGCAAGTCCACCGGGGAGCGGGTCAACCAGTTCAAACTTCTCAGTCGTTCCATTCGCAGGACCGAACTTCCAGGCTTGAGCAGCCGCAACACCATTGAAGATGGCTTGCGTATCTACATAGTCCTTGGTGACAACATCATTGGCGGCGATAGCCGTGGCGATGTTCTTCATCCGCTTGCTTTCGCCATCCCAGATACCATCGTGGGATTCCTTTAGGGAAGCATCATCATTGTCGATGGACTCCTGGTTGGTGAACAGGGATTGAATAATCGCCGTATCCAGGTCGGCTTCCGACAACAGGGAAGCGTCCTGAAAGTCCACGGAACGGGTAGCTAGGGTATTGGGCGTACTGCGGTAGACCCGCACATTGTCCCCGACAAGCAGAGTCGTGCTTGACCCGAAGGTCAGGGTGGATATCGCCGTGTCTTCATCGACGGTGAAGTCCGTATTCTCCACATCATTGACCTTGGTCTTAATGTGTGTGGCGGAAATATAGGGCTTGTTACTGGTGGCAGCCCCTCCAGGTTCAGAACTGAACTGGATATTGAATTTCTTGGAAGCTACTGTTCCAGAGTCAGCCGTATGGATTACATATGAATATGCCATTAATCAATTAGTCCTATGAGGGACTTTTCAGCTCTGCCAAGTTGCCTTGCAGACCGATTATATCTTGTGATTCTATAGTTTTCTTTCAGGTCAGGAAACTCTCTAAGAAGAGTATTCCACGCTGTCTTGCGGTATTTGGAAACCGTCTTCCGCAGCTCTTCCATTTTGGGGCTGGAAGACCCATCTTCTGAGAAGTCAGGCATTTGGCCGTATTGTCTGGAAAGAATCAACCCTTCAAGAGATTGTCTCATGGTTTTATTCCTTACCTTCACCGTGCCTTGGAGTTCTTGATAGCGGTCATAAGCGGTCTGTCCTCCTCTCTTGTACTCCCTCAAATCCAGCACTCCATGCTTCAAAGCTTCTGGAGGCCCAATGACCTCACCGAACTTGGTAACTTCTCTTTTGATAATATCATTAGACACTTCAGAGTGAGGAACGGGCATTAACAGACCAAGCAAAGGGCCTCCTGCGTATTGGATTCTGTTCAGCTCTTCGCCCATGAAGTTTCTCTTGGGCAACAAGTCATCTCCAATGTAGGGCATACGGTCCTTCCACTTGTCCACGATGCTCCTCATCTCTCGCATCGTCGGGTCCAACTGCCCAGCGACCTGAGCAGATAGATTAGGAACAGCGGCACTACCTAAGTTCATAGCAAAGGAGCTACCGTAGTATTCAGGGTTCTCGATTGCAGAAGCTAAGTTAATGATTCCGGATAGGTAGGACTTTTCGGATAGGTTGCGAAATACAGCCATCGAAGCTCCAGTCAAGAGGGCTTTGATTCCCTCGTCTTCCGGGTCATCTGTATAGGGGTTACCGTTCATCCCCTCCGCAACATCAGCAACAATCCCCATAGCAGAAGCAAGGGGGTCGAGTCTGCCGTACCCGTAATAGGTGTCCCCGAACCTAATTGAATAGGGCTGCCACCCGGCATCCCTGAGCAAGCGGAGAGCTGCCGGGTCTGTAGGACCTCCGCCAGTAATCTCTCCAGCATTAGCTTTCAGATAGACGAGGGTTAAGAAGGAGGAGGATAACGCTAGTCTCCCGTAGGCATCAGCCTTGGCAGCTTCGTCTGTAGCTTCTAGAGCTTCGTCCACTCCACCCTTAATGATTCTCTTCAATCCTTGATATCCAGGCACGACTCCATCGAAGAGGGGGGACAGCATAAAGTCGGAAGCTTCTGACAACAGGTTGGTGGGCGTGTTGATGAAGGGAGCGACAAAACGCAAGTAACGAATCTCAGAAGTAACCTCCTGTAGTTTCTTACCGATTGTCTGGACACCCCTCGACATGGGATTAAGCCCCACGCTTGGGTCGTTGGGAGTCGTGAAAGTCGCTCGTCTGGAGAACTCCAGAGACTTCTGAGCCAAGGCTCCTCTGTCCTCCGTCCAAGTTCTCTGGTAATACTCTTCAGCGTACCTACGAGCAGCACTTTTGTTCATGCCCTTCTTGTAGGCTTCCTTGAGTCCTGCATATTTGATGTTCTGTTTGGTGAACAGATTCCCGTCCCCGATGACGATTTGAAATTCATCCTCAATCCATTCCGCCATGCGTTGAGGGTCATCGGGGAATTTCTTGGCAGCTTGAATTCCCAATTCTTCCGTCACAATCAAACGATGATGGAGTTGCTTGAAGAATTCGTCACCAGCTCCCAAGGCTCTCGTCGGCCATCCCCGAATGGAAATTGTATTCAGGGTGAAGTTGAGCATGGATTTGAAGGGTTCGGGCATTTGCCCCATACCCATTCGAGATGCGTAATTTCTATCTTTGATTCCCTGGAAGACCCCCTGCTGTCGGTCAAACATCGCCCGACCCATTGGGTCCAGTTGAGGGCTGGCTTCTCGCCAAGCAACTCTCATCATGTTGAATGAGTCCTTCAGGATTCTTCTGAGACCTACGACATTCCCCACAGTCTTGGGGAACAAGTCATCTCTGCCCATCGCTCCCCGCATGAAGGCCCTGCCCCCTCTCCGTTGAAGGTGAAGCATGGTCCCCCAAATTGTGTTGGACAGGAAGTTGACCGCTTGAGTTCTTGGCCCACTCAATAGGGAGTTGTAGAAAACTTCGAGGATATTGTCGAGCTTCCCTCCAGGTCCCACGGCTACGGCACTAAAGAGGGAGAATTTCCCTTCTTTCATAGCAATCATTAGCCGTTCAATGTAAGCATCCAAGTCTTCTCCCCGCCCCTGTTTCGTTAAGAACTGTTGAGCTTCTGCTATGGCCTTGGCAGCAGTTTCCTCGTCAGTAGCTCGTGCCATTACAGTTCCAAAGGGTTCTTCCTTGAACGCTGCCAAGGTATGCCCTGCGGAATGAGCAAGTTCTCCAAGTGCTTCTCGAAGGGGGCCGAACAAACCTGTGTAATACAGCAAGTTTGCTACAGCGAGTTGGTCCACCTTCCCCGATTCCTTGGCGGCATCCACTCTGGCGGCTGCTTCTTGAGCAGACTCAAAAATGTCAGAAGCATAGCTCCGAACAGCTCTCACTTTCGCTGCGTTTTCAATACTGAATAGCTTGGCCTTGTTCAGCCAGCTACTTAGAGACCCTTTACCTTGTCTAGCTGCTGCCGCTAGGTTGGTAAAAGCCTCTATAGTTTCGTTATCTATAGCTTCCTTGTTCTCCTGTCTAGCATTAGCAATCTCGTCTTTATGTAAACGGACATGGTGTTCCCAAAGGTCCTTAGCATCATCGGCATTAGCAACGCTATCCAACGCTCTAGTGGAACGCCCGACATTGATGGGAAGATTCGGGTCTCTTCCAGCTTCTGGGAACCCAGTACCCGGTCTCCCTCCTTCGGGTTCCATTAGTCTGCTACTGAATCCGATTCCCTCTTCTGCAGTAGCTAGTTGACTACGAGCAGTCAGCAGAGCATCGTGTTCTCCTATTGTTAAGTCTTCATCTCTCCAGCCATCTGGGTATTTCTCATCTAAAGTTCTATGAAGATTTTCAAGAGAGGAGTTAGCTTGTTCGTGTACTTTAGTTCGGTCAGCAATCCCTTCAACAGCTGTCTCTGCAGTTTCTTTCTGACGAGCTAAGGCTGCTCGACGCATACCAAGCTTGGTCTTATCTGAATGGGAGAGATTTGCGTAATTATCCTCCCAATCTTTGCCGTAGGTTTTAGCCAAACCTTCTTCAAACTCTTTAAGTTCAGTTTCTACGGCAGTCTTCCCGGTTCCCTTGGTTCCTCCGATAGCCATATCTCGGTAAATCGCATTGAACTCGTCGGGAAGAGCATCGATGACGGCTTGAACATCAGAACGGTTCACCAGCATTCCGAAAAACTCTTTCATCTCCGGAGTAATGGCCCCATCCGGAACTGTTCTCTCTACTCCGTCGTAGACTTTTCTGAGTTCTTGGCCCATTTTGGCGAACAGCACTTCAACAATGGGGGTATCCGCTTTCGGTAAAACCCCCTCTCTAGCCCATTTAGTGAAGGCATCCGCCATGAACTCCAACTCTTCAGTTGTCATGGGTTCTCCAGGCTTTGAAGTTTTCCTGAAGATTGCATCCATTTCATCCAACTCGAAGTCACGAAGAACTCTCTCCACTTCTGGAATGGAGCGTTCATTCAGCAGCTGGAACACATGGACATTCTCGTGGAGGCCGACTCGTAAATCGGAATTCGTGACTGCCCGTTGTGAGATGTTGCCTAGAGAGTCTCGTTCAGTTACCCCCCGAACCTCTTGTCCAAGAATATGAACCTCCCTATTACGCCCATCTACAACTTCCCCTCCCTTTCCTGAGAGTTCAAAACCGCTGCTCGTATCTACCTCAAAAACAGTACCTTCTTCAGCTTGACCTATTAGTGGCCCTTCCCCTTCTTTGTAGGGGGGTTTAATTTTACCTACTCTAATTTTAGTCCCAGCAGGTAACTTCTCTTTCGTGGTTTCGTAATCCCAAGGGCGAGATGTTTCATCCCCTTCTTTGAGAAGATGACGCTGGCGTGATGGATGCTTGGGGACTGGAATGTCATCTACTTTCATCCCTCCCGGTGAATAGACCTTCTCTGATTCTCTCAGGAAGTTAGGAATCCAATCAGTTTCTCCTCTAGCTTTAGCAGCATCGGTGGGCCGTTCCGCTCCCTGTCTAGGGATATTGACGGGCATACCA
>Ga0114899_1001928_pt1 | contig 11563 bp, 13 predicted proteins | sample MalvireepMed_215_FD_83497 | JGI IMG/M metagenome (GOLD analysis project Ga0114899, IMG submission 83497) | Marine viral communities from the Global Malaspina Expedition - Malaspina viral metaG DeepMed_215 | ecosystem: Environmental > Aquatic > Marine > Oceanic | place: Mediterranean Sea... | reverse complement strand
CTCCCCTTCGATCAGTTCGTAGATTGCTTCGGCTCTCGCGAGTCTTTTGGCGATAGTCTCCCGAATCGCTTTTACGAATGGGGCATTCGCTTCAACAGTGCCCGCGCCTTGCACGTCAGGGTTGGCTATGTCCTGTTCAATTCTGTCTACCTCCTCTTCTAATATCCGTGCCCCAGTTTTCAGATCGTCAGCTATTACTATCCAGTCTTCATATGTTGCCTTGATCGTGATTGTCTCGTCTCTGACGCAAGATCCTGTTTGTACAAAACCCATCTCACTCCTCCTGTCTAATCGGCTTTAAGATTGGGACTCTCGTATCCCTTGGACACTAGGAAATGGAGCATTCGCTCGGCTGTTAACCATCCACGCTCCTCCTCTATCCGGTCAATTAATCGTTTGCTGTCGGGATTGCTGCGAATCTCGGCTACCTCCCCGGCGGTTAGATCACATCGCTTGCCGCATCGGTTCGGGCCTCGACCACATCGCCAACAAGTGTCGGCTATTAATTCCTGCTTGATCTTGCGGCCTTCAACGGTGGCGAAGTACCCCTTCCATGTATCAGATTCCATATTACTTATCTCCTAACATCCTCGACTCCCGTAGTCTTCGGATACGCTGGGCTGCCCACTCGTGTATCAGTGTGCGTAACTCATACTCCTCGTCAATGTCTATGCCCAACTCTTTGAGACAGGTGCATAACGCTGCCCATTTTATTGACTCGCTAAATGCTTCGGGTCGAGCCTGTACCCATGTAGATTGTGTCATTTATTTTCCTTCTCCAATTCGTTGGTTATTCAATCGACCCTACATACTGGGCATGGGATTTGTTCGCCTTCGTTGTTACCTCCTGCTTGGTACTCTTGGAACTGCTCTCCGGTTAGGTGCCATTGAATACCACAGTGACCGCACCTGAAATGATGTAGATTTCCTAGCTGGCCGAGATACATGGTTCCCTCCGTCCTATTCGTAATACGGTCTGCATTCTGGGTAGCTTGCTGGCGGCTCCCTTTCTATCCTCACCTCATGCCGACCACCTTGCACGATCTCCCCGCCATACGGCTCCGGTGCATCTTCCATACTGTCTAACCAAGAGCCACCGCTGGGTGTACTAATGAAACTGTCAGCCCATTCATCCTTACTGCCTTTGACATATTCAGCTTCGTATTTCCTCGTTGCCGCATACGCTGGGCAACTATCGTCATGGCTGAATTCCTTCCCACAACACACTGTAAAGACACCGTCTACAGGTTCACCAGATGGATAGTACCAGCCACCTTCTTCTGGGCCACCATATACCTGCGAGGTACGGTAGACCGAAACAAAAACCTTATCTGTATTACTCACGATTCTCCTTCGTATTTCTCCTCGATTGTGATTTCTATCCTTCCGCCCGTGATGAGATTAGCGTATACTTTTGTGGATTCGACTTCGATTGTCCCCTGTAATACTTGGGAGAGAATCGGCTCTCCGTTTATCTCGAATTTAAGTAGCGCCTGTGCGATAGCGAATTGCACAATCCCTACGTCGGAGAGTTCCTTGACTAGGGCGCTCTCCGTCTCGATGTTCCTTACGTTTTTAGCCATGCTGCTATTCTTATCCTTCCTTCCTTAGTAATCTTCCTGTTCGTCGTATTCCCACAGCGACATTTCGTTATGAGCTTCGACGCGAATACAGTTGCTGCATTTTCCGTCCTTGTCGCATACGCCATCCTCGATAGTGCAGAAATCCTTAGCCCTGCACGTTGGGCAATAGTGGATCATGTCTGGCGAGTGCATACCTTTCTTATCCCTTCTTTGAGTAACTAAACTTTATTCCCTCAGATTTCAGTCTCTTGATTGCAGTAGCGGCCCTACTTTCTTTCGGTTGCGTATGGTGTATTAGCAGGGCGAATGATTCCGTCCCCAATAATGCATGAGAATCGTCGTGATCTATCTCTAAATCTAACGTCTCGGCCTCTTCAGGATGGAATACTACGGTCGAGTTCTTCAGTTTATATTGATCGATTAGGTGATCAGTCCAGCCTCCTCTCGATGCGGTCAGTCTCAGGTTATCTGGTATATCGTCCGCATTATCTACCCAGTATCTCAACGATTGGGTGTAGGCATAGAATAATTTATCAGGATGAAGTCTTGCCACGTTGCACCATGCCCTAAAGTATTTCTCGTTAAAGAAATCCCCGCTAACATGGATGCGACAGACACCCAAATCTTTAGGCAGTGACACCAGTATTAACTCGGTCATTCCCGCTTCGTCTAACGGTGTCAACAAATCCATGTTGTGCCACCGTGCCCGCCTAGCTTGTGGCGATTTGGCTTCGTCACTAGCTGCAAAGCAACGGTATTTCTGAAACTGGCCGTCGGTAATCTTGCCCGTTACCCTATCCGCTTTGGTCTTGCAGATTTTAGCGCCGGGGCATGCGTGCCCAGCGGGGAGGCTCATACCGTAGACTTTAAGTAAATCCCCTATCCTTTCGGCCAATACCTGAAGCTTGGCATTACCCGTGCCCGGTTGGAATTTTAATTTATCCACGTATCCCTCCGATTATTTCTTCAAGTTGGTCGAGTACCTATGGCACATTCAACAGTAGGTATTGTTCCGCGCCACACACGGCCATCGCGCCGCATGATGCACACTCATACCCCTCAGCGTCGGGTTCAACGCCATAGTTCGTCTCGTGACACTTGGTACAAATACCTCCCCAATCATCGTCTTGACATAACGCTATTACCGTGTCGAGTATTTCGTTCTTATCCATTTCCTTAGCTTTCTCGTGTCGGCCAACATGTACCGTAGTCATGTCCTAGACATCGGCAGCATACGAACCTGCTATTTTGTGAGTGGATTTCCTGACGACTCTTGAAAGCCGCCCAACAAACCGCACATTTTATTGTGGGGCATGTGGCATCCACCTACTTAGATTCGGGCTGGCTAATCTGTACTTCCTGACCGGTCGGGGTGAGGGATAGCGACACTTCAATAAGATTAGCCCCGCTCTCCGAAACTACCCGAACATCGGAGTTAACACCTTTCAGTGCGAGTCTTAAATCCTTGACGGTCTGTACTGCTAGCATTTTGTATCCTTTCGATTCTAGCTATGGCGCAGATAGCACCATGGAATAGGTAACGATTCGAGAATCGTCCCATTCCGCCGTGCTATTCAGTCTTAAATCTTTCTATCTATCCAAAACCATACCCGTCCCGCAACCGATGCTCCGGTCATCAAGATGGAATCGGATTCGGGGCACCATTGAATAATCAACGGGCCGACTTGCATTTCCCAACATACGTTGCCCTTGAATGGGCGGATAAGTTTCCAATTCATGTGCTATTTATCCCTAGTCTAATTCTACTTTCCAGAATTTGTTTCTTATACCTTCGTTTAGATCACCCAAGGATATATTAATATGTGTTCCCGACGATTCGTTCTCAACATCGGACACCCAACAATAGAGTTGAATCGTATCCGAAAGACTACGCAAACGGTTTGGGTGATCTAACACTGGGTGGGTATCCGGGTTTTGATCCCAGTGATCGAACGCTAGGGCAATTTGCCCCATATTAATTTTTACTGTGAGCATATATCCTAGTCCTCCTCCTCATAATCCACACACGCTTCCACCTCACACTCCCCGCCGGCCCCATAGCAACTGTGACAGTCGGGGCAATGGGTGTCGAAAGGTAGATCGCAATCTCTACACATTGGCAATCCTTGTCACTTGTTGACGTCCCCGCAGCAGGATGGCTGCCAATTACCCGGCTCTCTCAGCTTGCAAACGTGCGTACTCGACGCTGGTGTTATTGTGGTCAAGGAGAGGCTGTAATCAACGGCCATCCTATTGCGGGAAAGTTAACCCAATTCTCGCTATTTAACGTCTAACGGCGGGACGTTATTCAGTTGTACGACTCGACCTAAACCGTAGGCGGTGTTCCTATGTTCCGACGTTCGACACCGTAGACCGGGCCGTCTGACCGTAAGGGTTTCGTCACCCGTTCACGTTGCGGTTTCGTGCGGTTCTGATTGAACAAGCCTAATTCCCGCACGCGCTCGCATTCTTCGTGGTCGATCATGCCCCGGCATCGGCGCAGTCGCACGTACTCGTCTGCGACCTCGCAGTATCCGAACCATGGTTTTCCACGGTATGCGGTAGCTTTAATGTGCATAGCCATATCAATAGGCAATCCTCTCAGTTTAAGGTACTGGCGACCTATCCGATTTAGTCATCGGGCGGGCTCACCCACGTGGGCCGCTTTACGGTCACCCCCTTGGGGGTAGGTATCCCGCGGGTGAGGCCCCGCTCAATCGACTTGGGGCAATTGTACCCCATCACAGCCCGGTTGGCAAACTTCCCAAATCCCCGATTTCCAACGGTATTCGTCACGGCTGGCCACGAACCCGACGGATTTCGTAACGATTGCCAAACTTCTCGACGGATTCCCTACATGATTACGGATTCAGTGGTTATCCACAACCAAACCCGACGGATTCCGTAGGCCGGCGCGACGGATTTCGTAACGCCCCCTTCTTTTAGAATTTAAGTGGCGAAACTGTTGCTCCAAATTGTTTCTCGAAATTGTTTCTTGAGATTGTTTTTGGAAACTATTTCTCCGAATTGTTTTTGGAAACTAAACCTTGACCCCTACCCTCTAAATTGTTTTTAGAAATTATTTGATGAAATTGTTTCTCGAAATTGTTCGTCGAAAATAGGGGATGAAAATGAATGATGAAAATAGTGGGTGAAAATGCTCCTCGAATTTAATAAGGGTAAAATACTCCTCGAATTTAATATGTGAAAATACTTTTCGAAAATAGGGGTGGACTACCCCGGGGGGTCTTAGTTTTAGAATTTGCTATTTGAATAGGTGGTAAAAGGGTGTCATAAATATTTTTTAGCAAAAATCGATATTTCAACTCAATTACAAAACTGCAATGAAATCCCAAAATCCTTACACTGAGCCGCCGATGCGCCGTGAGTTATCCCCCGCCTTGGGAACGAAAAGAAACTGTCCGTGCGTATTCTGAATTCGTATGCCGCCCGAACCTTGCCGGGATGGTAGAATGCAGGTAGGGATCGGCCATGCTGTCGTCAATCAGCACAGGTGGTCGGTTCCTGCCCTCCTCCCTCCGTCCGGGGACGCTCGGCCCCGGCGGGGGGTTTAAGTCCCACAGGCAATCAGTCTCACTGAGAATGCCTATATAGGGGGCATGGGACTAATCTTGGGAATCTAAGGGGCGGCCTTCATGTGGGTGACTGGAGATGACGGGTAACCCCCGCTTTTTCAGATGGGAAAGCGTGAGACTGTCTCAGGGGAGTCCCACGAGGTCGTAGCTATTCCCACGGAACAGTCCCAAAGGGGGTCAGCCATCAAATTGCCTGTTGAAGGCCCGTTTCAGATAGGAAATGTCCCTTCAGGCTCCTTGAAATCCCGATTCCCAACGGATTCCGAGTCCCATGGGACTCCTCAGCTTCGACACGCTTTCACCCTTGCAAGGTATGCCGACGATTTTCGTAATAATATGCGTCTAAATAGGAGGTTTGAAGACACATGGTCATAACTGGGGGAGCGAACGCCCCGTCGAGTCCCAATGGAGTCTCAACCGAAGACTACTTCGAGCTTGTTAAGAGCGCCGCTATGGGGGATTCCCGCCCCTTCATAGAAAAAATGCTTCGAGTCCGGACTAAACAGGGCCGGTTAGCCCCGTTCCACTTTAAACCGGCGCAAGCTCTCTACTGGGACAAGCGAACCGAGAACGACATCATCCTTAAAGCCGCCCAGATGGGATTCACTACCTTATTCCAAGCCGAGTTCTTCATCGACGCTATGGTTGTGCCGGGAATTGAAATCTTGCTACTGGCCCAGTTGGATGACACGGCAGTCAAGTTGTTCCGAGCCACGGAAGTCTTCAGGGAGTCGCTCCCAGAGGGCATTCGCCCTAAGCTCTCTGCGTCAACCCAGCATTCGATTGAGTTTGATCACTCGGCGGTGGAGGCGGGGCTGAAATCTACCATCACCGTTGGGTCGGCTCAGAGCAAAACCTTCGGTCGTGGTCTACCGACACATCGACTCCTTGCGACAGAGGTCGCCTTCTATGACGACAACGCCCTAAACGTCTTAGCCGGTATCATCGCTCGTATGCCAACCGGAATATCCCGGCGCATCGAAGAATCCACGGCGGATGGGCAGCAAGGCTACTTCTTCGAGAACTGGATGAAAGCCACCGAAGCTGATGAGGGCGCACAGACCCCACACTTCTTCCCGTGGTTCCTCGACCCGGATTACCAAATTCCTTTTGATCCCCAAACTCGCTGGGGCCAGCACGTCGGCCAAGATAATCTAACCGATCACGAGCAGTATCTAGTCTCGGAGCATCTCCTTAGTAATGACCAGATTAGATGGCGGCGATGGAAGACCAGTGATCTTCCTGACCTCTTTAAACAGGAGTTCCCCGAAAACCCAGACGAGGCGTTCTTGCCGATTGGAGCATCGGTGTTCGAGCTAGGAGTGATTGACCGGGCCGCTTTGTCCGTTAGAAGCCCGGTACACGAATCCGATGGAACGCTCGTGTGGGCGGGGCCACAACTTGGCCGGTCTTACGAAGTTGTAATCGATCAAGCTTCCGGGGAGCAACGTGATCCTAATGAGCGGCCCCTTGACTTCCAGTGTATTACGGTCTGGGACTCTGTAACGCTCGAACAGATGGCGACATACCGACGGCGAGAAGTCACCGCCCGTGTCTTGGCTAAGATTGCGGCTGACTTTGCTGAACAGTATCACGACGCTCTGGTCATCCCAGAGTCGAACCTCGCCAAGTTCGGCTTCATGGAATGGCTTCGAGAGTTTGGCGTTAAGAACATCTACGTTCATCGCCGTCTCGGAAAGCAGTCTCATATCGGCTACTCGGAAGGGTTCCCCACGACTGCTGCCACCAAACCCATTGTTATCTCCAATTACCGGGACATTCTAAAAGTAGAAGGGGGGACGACGGTGCATTCTTCTAACCTGATTAGGGAGCTACGAAATTATAGGTATCAGCGTGGAGGGCATTCAAGTAGAATGGGTGCAGCCCCCGGCGGTAACGACGACGAGCTAATCACCGCAATGATCGCAGCGATGCCCGAAGTTCGAGAGCAAGCATATCTCTATCGCTCAGGGGGTGAATCGACTACCGGCGAGCGAACCCGATCAATCAGCGTGAGTATCTAATGCCTGAACAAGACAACATCCTCAGACGGATGAACAACCTTCGAGAACGCCACGCCGACCGAAGGGAGCGACAGAACACCGCCGTCTTACTGGCTAGAGGAATCGATCCCCGCTCTGCGCCAAGTAACGCTTACTGGAATTATGGCCGTGATTCCGAGGAGCGTAACCGAAAACTCCACACCAACGACCCCCAAACGTATCTCGGCCTAGCAATGCACTTGCTTGCTGGACGGCCTGTGTCGTACAAGATGCCATCTTGGGAGGGTATCTCCAATGATGAGGCCGTGGCCCATGGTAAAGCCGAACGCTTTGTCAATGCGATTATGGGCATTAACACAGAGCGCCTGATCGATAAGGGGATGCCGCGATTTAGTCGGGCCATTGTCGATTCGGCAATCCGCATGGGCATGGTAGCTATCTATCGTCATGCCGCTGAGGTTGACGGCAACACGACTTTCATTATGGAGCCGTGGAACCCGATGCAAATTTCCGAAAGGATGGACGATCAAGGACTCGGCGAGTTAGTCCGTGATTACGAAGCCGATCCTGAAGACTTTAAGATGCAGGTTGCCGGGTTGCCGGGATGGGATCACCAGAACATTAACCGGGTAGCCGACGCTAACCAAGTTCTCCGTATTGGCGAGTACTGGTCACGGGAGTATGTTATCCAGTCGGGCGGAATCCGAGGAGAATCCAGAGTATTCCACACCGTCTACCATCAGGACGGAACAATCCTTAAGCAGGTGGCGGTTGAAGAGGGCCAAACCTCGATCCCTATCGAAGTCGTGTTGGTAAACGGGGAGAGCTTCCCCGGCGAGAAGTTTGAATACCAAGCAAGGTCGATCTTGGAAGACAATATCCAGATGTACCTTGACGACCATGACAATCTCAGCATGATCCAGATGCAAGCACGCAAAGCTGCTACTGGAAACTACCAAGAGGGAACGGCGGGCGGTCGGCCTGTTGCTGATATCAGGAAGATGCTTGATCCTCGGCGTGGCCCAGCCATTCAGTCTTACGATGTGATGCGGGGCGAAACCGGGCTAACTCCAGTTGGCATTCATCAGCTCGACCCGGCAATCCAAATCTTCAATAACCGGCTTTCTGGATTCATACAGAGAGGTTCAGTTCCCCATGCGTTGCACGGTGCGCTCGACTTTGTGCTTTCGGGGTTTGCGATCTCCCAGATTCTGGAAGCGGCGCTCTCTTCCGTTGAAGAGGCACAATTTGTCCTTCAGCTACTTCATGCTCGATTGGGGCGATGGATTCTGGACACGGCTAAAGAGGGAGCCGTCCCTAAGATGGAGATGTACGGATTACTTCCCGGTCAGGGGGAGCCGCAGTTCTTCTTAGAGGATATCAACCCTTCGAGCGACCTCCCCGCAACCACCCGGATCAACGCCTTAATTAACTTGGCCCAGCCTAGCGACTTAATCGAGCGGATCAATATGATGGCCGTGGCAAATCCGGGGCGGCAGCAACTGTTCTCTCTGAGGACTATCTACGAGAAGCTGGCATACGATCTAGTCGAAGACCCGATAGCTGAAGAGAAAGCAGTTGACCGGGCCGAGATCATGCAACTTCCCGCGATGCAGATGCTTCAGGCGAGACGGGAACTCTTGCGGCTGGCTCAGGAAACTAGTGATCCATTCGAGCAGCAGATTTACCAAGAAGAGGCCGATAAGTTAATGCAGGCGATTTCAGGTAGTGGACAGGAAGGCGCACCAACCCGGCGAGGAAGCGGCGTTCCTGATCCCCGTACCCTCTCTACTCCTGCGCGTGAGCGGGGCGTTCCGGGGGCTAATGGGCGAGAACCTGCTCCGCAGAGGGCCGTCTAATGGCTAATGGAGACGGTCTCGATCAGCTTATTAAGAGTCTTATTAAATCGGCGGGCGGGACTCCGGGGATATACGGGCCGGAAATCGAGTATCTCGTATCCGATAGATACACTAGTAGCTTCTATACCTTTTTAGCGGCGTTCTTTACGCGGTACCCAACCGTAGCCAGTGAACCCGATCTCCATAAGATTCTAACCAATCCGATATTTCAAGCTCAAGTAGATGAATTTCTCGGATTACTGGTCATTAGGGAAGAAATCCTTTTGACACTAGACCCATCAGAGCGCGAAGAGCTTGTAAAAGCACTAACCCTAAGAACTGTTAATGAGAGCGAAGTTTATGTCGAAGCTTTTACAGCGGTAATAAATCCTAATCGGGGGCAGCCTTCAAACGAAAAGACAGACGTAGAGGCCGTAGATACAACTCAAGCTGATACCATCACGATAGATGGCGAAGTTTGGACTAATATCCAAGCAACGTTAATGAATGATGACGATATACCGCCCGAGGCTTTTGATTGGATAGATCAAAATCGCCAATCGATTATCAATGCTTACAAAGAGGCGCGTCACTCAGGACTCGTCGGTTCTACGCGTACCTTTCAAGATTGGGTGGTAAACATCTATGCCGCTGATCAACTGGCCCTCGCCGTCGAGCGAAGCAGGTCGGTAAGAGAGAACGGGCATGACCCGATTATCGATCCTCTGATTACTTCGATGTTTGCAGCAAGTAACCTTGGCGGCTCTGAGATAGACACGGTTCTTAGGAAAGTATTAAAGGAAAGTATCAACGAGGCTATCACTAGAGGAGATTTTGCAGGGGCGAATAAAGAAATATTATTTGATCGAATGGGGCCGGATGCCCACAAGAATACAATCACATCGACGCTGGAGATTTTCTTTAAGCAAGCCGAAGGTGGAGAAGCATTCATTGAAGCCTTAGAAGGTCGAGGCATCACGTTAGGAAGTCTTATATTTGACCCGACTTGGGCAACGGAGGTACCCGATGACCTGTCAGGTATCCCGGCTTATCCCGATGCGTTTGATAGCCTCACCGATTTCATAGAAGCCGTAAATACATGGGCGACTACTACATACCCAGACATCCCCAGTGTGCTAGAACCGCCGGATGTCAAACGTCTCGATGAAACAAAGTTTATTCTCGACGAGTTTAAAGGATTGGCGGGATTCCCCGCCTACATCCGAGACATAACTGTAGGTATCATACAGAACTCATTACAAACATCAGGATTAGAGCTTCTTACCGTCGAGAATGCTGCCGATGTTTCGAGTTGGCTTAATGATCAGGGCGGACTCGATGCGTTTTTGTCGGAGGCCGTCATCGTTGCATTGGGAACAGTTGATGGTGGGGATCGGCTGCTCTCGCAGTTACAGGCTAAAGGAGGCCAAGCTCTTGGGGATGCCTTTATTGACTATTGGACTAGAAATATGCCCCCTAGCGCGACAGCGTTTACACAGGTCGGGTTCAGCAACGCACTCATTCACAATGATCTAATTCCGCCTGAGCCTGAAGACCCTGACGATGCTCTCGAAAAGATGATTAACTCTGATTTTGCTGGCATAGTGAGGCCGCTCGTCTCAGGATTACCATCCGCGCTTAGGTCCACTCTTATCCATGAGGCCGAAAGCTACTTCCGTGATGAAATAACCCTTGGGGGCGGAATGGAAGCTGACCAAGTTATGGATCAAGAGGGATTTGAACCCGGTTTAGAAATCATACTTGACTCCGTAGTCTCGAACTACTTTGGCAACGACGAGCTGACCGGAGTCTTTATCGAAGGGCTTGAGGGTGGGGTTAGAGAGTTCTTTAAGATATTCCCAGGTCTGACCGAGGTTCCTCCTCAAGAGATCATTCGACAGATGCATGATGGCGAGATTCGTCCTACCCCTGAGGTATCTATGGAGACTGCGGCAGACTTTAATGAAATGTTAGCAGACGAGAAAGCTGATATAGCTCTTGAAGAGAGATTCAAGGACGTAGCAGAAGGGCTAGCCGAGGTAGATTTAATTGCCGACGAACAAGTACTGGATTGGCTTGAAAAAGACCCCAAAGGTCAAGAAGTTGCTGAGGCGCTAGCTGCGGGCCGAATAACCGCCCTCGTTCAACAAGCAGAGGACTTAGCAACGGCGGCTGACCAGAAAGGTATTCGGGATAGTGCGGATCAAATAGAATTTGAAAACTTAAAGAGAGCTGTTAGTTGGCTAACTTCTACCGACGCCCTTCCCTTTGGGGATGACACTATAACGGGGCAGGAATACAGTAAAGAAAGATTTACCGTAGATCAGCAGCAAAAACTTCTTGACTTGAGAGAAGATTTAGTTGCTCTGCCGGAACGAGAGAGGATGGTCACGTTCTGGGAAAGTCCGCAAGGGAAGGCTATATTAGCCGCGGAAACTGCACAAGACATACAGGACATAATTGATGAGTCCGCGCGCCGAGCAACTGAAAGCGAAGCGGCTCGACAAGAATTCGATCAATTACAGCGAGCCGTAGAATACTTT
>Ga0114899_1001927_pt1 | contig 11569 bp, 10 predicted proteins | sample MalvireepMed_215_FD_83497 | JGI IMG/M metagenome (GOLD analysis project Ga0114899, IMG submission 83497) | Marine viral communities from the Global Malaspina Expedition - Malaspina viral metaG DeepMed_215 | ecosystem: Environmental > Aquatic > Marine > Oceanic | place: Mediterranean Sea... | reverse complement strand
CCTATTTTAGATAGTATGTAATCTTGCGTGGTCATGATGTTTACTCCTGATTAAAATTTAGGCTAATTAGCCCATTCCTGGCTACCATAGACTGATAGCCAGAGTGAGAAAACTAGCTACACTGTGAGCATGTATCGTGATCGATATTATCCCGCATCATATCCTGACCACAGACTATGCACTGGGTTAGTTGATAATCCTCTTGGATCATCCCGTGTCGTTTAGCGTTTGAACGTCGCAGATAAAATTTGCTGGGATCAATCAACCTGGTTTCGAATATATGCCTAGTCAGCATATCCAGGCATTCGTCGAGAGTATTTTCAGTACCAATGTAATTGAAAGACTCCCTGAAGTACGCACAGAACCTATCGTTGATTGGATAGATTGAATAGCCTCTTAAGCTTAGGACTGGAGTTGATTGGACTATGTCTATGTCGATTTGAGATGGCATGATGTTTACTCCCTTAGTTATTAAATTTCAGGCTAATTAGCCTGCTAGAATCTACCATTGCTGATAGACTCCGGCTTACTAACTAGTAAATAGGCGCTCTGGGATCAAGTCGATCACTTCCCTAACTAATACAGGCTTACTAATCCAGTCTTGACCTTGATCATCCCAAACTAGCCAACTTGCGCTCGCTGATTGTCCAGGCTTATTCCGCCAGACTGTAAACTCCAATATCCCGATATCTCGCTCAAAGTGATACGTATAACACTCGGAGTCTTGATAGATTGGTAATTGTTCAAAATTAGCTTTTATCATGTTTCATACTCCTATAATTTATTGAATCCTCAACTAATCTACTACTACTTCTACTACTAGTAAAGTACAAAAAAGGCAAAAGTGTCCGATTTTATAAATCCAATCTGAAAGCGGAAACCGGGTATTGAAAGTTTGAATAATGTGATGCTAGGTTATAGCTGATATGGTAGTGGATAATAATCTAAATACCACTGATAGTAGACCAATTCAAGGGTTCAAGAGACCTACATCTCGCTTTGCCTACGCTCTTGCTGCCTATATCCGAGATGCTACTAATAATGGCGTCGAAATGGTTGATATCCTGTTATCGATTGCTCGGAATGATGTCTTTCAAGAGGATATGGCTGACGACGGTAGCATGATGCGTCGACGTGTTGCGTGTCGGATACCTGATAGGCTTGGGGCGATAGACCGCTTGCTGGATCGAGGCCTCGGCAAGGTAATTCAAGAGCTTGAGCTTGTAGTGGATGACAGTAATACAGTATTACAATCAGAGCTTGAGGCTATGTCAGTAGCAGAGCTAGAAGCACATCTATCCAAGCTTGATTCTATCGAAACTACAGGCGATGTTGTGACCTAGATCACAGCCACACTGAACGTGCACACAGCTTTGGTAGACGCCGGTAATTTGCAGTTAATGAACGGGAACAGATACGGGTACATTAAGGCAAATCTACCTTTTTAGGCCACCCGGCACCCATTGGGACCCCCCAGGCGTGGGTATCGATTTATAGGTGGACCCCTAGACAACAAAATCGCCCATTCTCATGAAGTGTAATACTGTAATACAATAATACAGACTCACAGACTTAAGAAGTAATAGAGGGTGGATCCACACGATATAATCCTGTTTTGGTTGATCGGGCTGACTACAGGACTGATTGTATTAGCGGTAGTGAAGAAGTAGGACCCGTCTAAATAGGGGGTAGCTCAAATATAGGGGACCCTAAATAGAGATAGGGGGTCACTCAGATATATAGAGGGGGTTGATATGAGCAGACACGGATCTCATCCTCAGAAGCATCCTGAAGAGGAGAAGCAGCCGTGTACGTATGCATGAGCTGGTTCTCATGGGGGCTATTACTACCTCAGTCTGTAATGGGTGCGGTTGAGGCGACTTTTAGATACGGAGCGGGGACTTGCGGGTGGGTGTTATGACTACAGCGACTGACGCATACCGCCTCAACCTCAAATTCGAGCTCGCCAAGAAATCCTTTGAGCACTTCTTGGATTTTGTATATATACTCGAACCTCCTCCTGGTAGGGGGAAGATCAAGTTCGAGAAATGGCCTCATATATATGAAGTCATAGAAGCTCTCACTACTCAAGAACGAATAGTGTGGCTCAAATCGAGGCAGACCGGAGCGAGCTGGATCATATCTGCGCTCTTTCTCTGGCAGGCGAGTTTCTTTAATGGGTCCCATCTACTGGAGTTCAGTCAAGGAGAGGCAGAATGTAAGGAGTTACTCTGGAAATCGAAGTATATATACCAGAATTTGCCGAAAGAGATTCAAGTACCAGTTAAAAGCCTTGATAATCAGCAGGAATTAGCCTTTCCTACGATGGATTCGTGGATTAAGGCATTTCCGAGCACTCAGAAGGCGGGTAGGAGCTATACAGGCAGTAAAGCGGTGTTCGATGAGGCGGATTTCCATCCCTGGTTAGCGGAAAACTTAAGTGCGGTAGAGCCTGTGCTGAATGATAACGGTGGGCAGCTTATATTAGTGAGTACGAGTAATCCTGAGTTAGCCGATAGCGTGTTCAAGAGGCACTACAGAGCGGCGAATGCGTTTAGGATGAATACGATTACTATGGAGGTGGGGGATGAATAGGGCGATATTCAGGGTGGACGCTGAAGTAATTATGGATGCGCTCAAGGTGCATGGAGTAGAGTTATTGGAAGTTCGGCAGTCCCACGAGGGTGAGTTCGATTTGGTAGTAGAGCATCCTTCTCTCCCAAAGGTATCTACTGGGAGCCTTCTGACTCCTATGAGGCTCAACCACCGATCTACGCAGTGTGATTATAGTTGTGACCTAGGTCACCATTAGGTAGTCCAATGGGTTCAGCCTCAGAGAGATCCTGAGCTTCAGATGGCGTTAGGTGATACATGATCATCCATCTTCTGACAGCTAGAATAGTCTGGTGTAGCGTCCATCAAATATGGCATGATTGGTATCAAGTCACTACTGGATGTAATACACATGGTAACTGAGCCCAAAACAGAAACCTCCTATGTCTCTCTCTTCTATGGCTGGGATGTTCGCCCCGGCAGAGACGAGGCGTGGTATAACAAGCAGAAGGCCAATGCCGACGACGAGTCTCACTTCACTCACGAGTACCCCTCCAGCGCAGATGAGGCTCTAGCCCCTCCTAAGTCTCTAGCGGCTTTCAACCACGAGGTCCTCAACCTTATGCGCCGAGACTGCATGGAGCCTGTAGAGGTAATGCCGCTCTGGGGTGAGACGGTATTCGCTAATATATACAGAGATTACGAGCCCGGAAAGAAGTACGCTGCCGGGACAGATACTGCTCATGGTGGAGGTGGAGATGACGCTGCGACAACTATTCTTGAGACTGACACAGGCTGTGTTGTGGCCGATATCTTATCTAACCAGATAGAGCCTCAGCAGCTGGCGATGGCAAGTATGGATCTACTCCATAGGTATGGGAATCCGATTTGGGGGATTGAGGACAACGACTGGGGAATCCTTACGATTTCCACTGCCCAAGACATGTCGTATCCACACTTATTCAGTAGAGCGGATGGAAAGGTTGGCTGGCATACTTCTGACTCCGCCAGACTCGATGGGTCCAGGTTCCTTCTATGGGGAAACTTGGTGGCACAAACCCGAATCAGAGGTCTCACAGTCTATAGAGCAGAAGGACTCTCACAGTTCTACACCGTAATAAAGAACCCGAAGAAGCACTCCCGAATGGAAGCCCAAGAAGGCGCAAAAGACGATTATCCGATGGCAGTAGGAATAGCCTTAGCGATAAAGCACCTTGCTAGAAAGAGCAGAGATCCCAACCGCCGTGCTAGAATGAGGACTGAAGGGGTGGACCGGGAGGAGATGGAGCTTGTAGATAGACCCAAAAGACGATACGGTTGGTGAAAGATGAGGTTCAGAAATGGATCAGGCTCATCAAGCTCACTCTCCAAGGCGATCCTATAGACTCTATAAGGTATGACTCTGATCTTTGGCGGATGCACATCACGGTTTTCCAGTACGTCTATAACAACCCAGAGTTGATGAATGGATCTGACAGAGAAACCTGATGCTTCTACAGTAGACTCGATGCACAGCCATCTCTCAGGTGTCTGGAACCGGACTCATACTGAGCGGTGGCCTCTTGTCGATACCTACTACAACAACACCTTCCCGCTCTGGCCCACAGGGAGCAATAGACCTGAGTGGCTGCGCCCTTCCAGAGGCCGAGCGATTATAGACCACGCCGTAGACCACCTTCTTGCATTCGAGCCTGTGCTGAGGAGATTCCCCTCCAGCCAGGAAGAAGAAGACAAGGTCATGGCGGATAATATAGAGAAAATCATGCAGTCCATAATGAACCGGGCTGCGATCATCGAGAACACTCTCACATGGAAGCAGGCAGGTAAGCATCTTCTAATGTACGGCTATGCGATTGTGAATGATGCTGTTTCTGCCTTAGATCTCCGTTCCAGCAGAGAAGCCCCCAAGAAGAAGACCAACGAGACTGATACTAATTTCGAGCGTAGACTAGCGGTATTCGAGCACAAAAAGAAGACGCTCATGCCTTTTAGAACGAGAGCTCCACATCCCCAGCGAGTTCTCATGGATCCCTCTAATAAAGAGCCGAGAGTAGCGATTAATACAGAGATGATCTACTCCCAGGACCTGCACGATATCACTGCCAATCGAATTAACCCTAAAACTGGGAAGCCAAAGAGAGGACAGCCTGGAGATGTTGAGGTCTGGGAGGTACAGAACGATCCCTTCGAGCGGATTTCCCGGAGAGAGCAGTGGACGGCTGATTGGCATATATTGACGGTAAACGGCAGCCTGCTCTTTGTAGAGAGGAACGACTGGGGATTTGTGCCTTATTCTCAGGCATTCGCTGGATTCGGCCAAGAACCTACTGATTGGAAGGATCTAGATCCGTACTGGCTAGCTGTAGGGATGTTAGATCCGATTATCCCAGCTCTGAAGGCTCTAGCCCAAGCACAGGCAGGCAAGCATAATTCCCTAATGCAGGCGACCTTCCCGGATAAGTTCACCACTGGAGACTCTGCTGAGCTAATGGAACAATCATCTAGAGGAGAGATAATCGAAGTAGACAGTAAGGACGCTGTCTGGACCGAGGACATCCCGAACTATACCCGGTGGATGTTCATGGCGGAGGATGAGCTTCAGAAAGAGGTAGAGTTCGCTACATTCGCTAGTAATATCGCCGGAATCCGACAGCCCGGTACAATCACAGTCGGCCAAGAAGCTATACAAGTACAGGCTGCAGCTAAAAAGTTCATCGCCCCTACTAAACAACTTGAGCACCTTGCGTCTTCTTCTGCTTCACATATTCTTCAACTTATTGATGTATTAGATCTTGCTGTTGAGATAGACGGAAGAGACATCCAAGCGTCTGATCTAGATAAAGATTATGCGATTAGAGTCAGATTTGAGCAGCTAGATCCGGTCTTCCAGCTCCAACTGAGAGAATTAGGGTTGGCTGAACACGCACAGGGGCTGCTGAGTTCTGAGTCCTACTGGAGAGATTATGCTCGGAGAGAGGACGGGACTATGGAGAACGTCCGAGTCATGATGGACAGAGTGAGAGCGATGCCTGCGGTACAGCAGAAACTAGCTCTCGCTGCAGCCGAAGAGATGGGAGTGCTAGATCTACTATTAGAGGAGATGACGCCAGAGGAGAAGGGTCAGGGGGGTCAGGGTGGATCTCAGTTAGTAGGACCTGACGGCAATCCTCTTGCTAGCAGCATGGGTAGGCAGTCTCCTCAGCAAGCAGTCAATCAGATCAGAGGTAGTAGGAATCAGCTTAGGCAACCGCTAACTGGAAGAGCGACTAAGCCAGGGCAGACAGGAGCTAACCGTGCGAGATAGAAATGGCTGAACGTAAGAATCCCATGCAAGGCGTGGTGGACGGTCTAGTAGGAGAGTATAAGAACTCCAAACTCGCTGCTCGTACCAACGGCGTAATTCCTCTTGGGCAGAAGCAGGTCTCCATCGACCAAGCATCCAAGGAATTCGCTGCTATGAGTCCTGAGCAACGTCAAACTACCATGAATAAAATAGGTCCTATAGAGACCATGAAGCTGGTTAGACACTTAGGAGGTCAGAGTGGCTGAACCTGGCGATATCATTGTCCTAAAGGTGGGAATTACTACTGAAGCGGCAGCGAATGAGTTTGCTGGATTTCTGCGTGAGGATCATCCCGGTGTCAGAGTTGTCAAGCAGGAAGACGGCACATGGTCTGTTGTAGCAGGAGGAGGCCGTGAGCAGCTGTTCGGATTCGATACCTTTGATGAGGCGGTATCTGCGGGTAAGACTGCAGGAATTAGCCAACCGGATATCTGGGTAGACCGGTTCGACAGGTTTCACTTCAACACACCGGATGACCCCAAACCGAGGGGATTAGGGATTGTCGAGACTAAGGTAGTCGGCAACGAGACTCTTTACGAGCTGGAGAACGGCACTGTAATCCGGCAGAATATAGACCTTTCTGTGGCTAAAGACTTCAGTACTGTAACAGAAGCAACCAGAGCGGCTATGGATGCCGGAATCCCCTTCAACCGGATGGAGATATTCGTCAAGGATAACCGCTTCAACTTTCGTATAAAAGAAGACTCTGAGATTGCCGGGGCTCAAGCGAGTTTCTTTACTGATACAGACCCGGCAACAGGGCAGCTTCTACTCATTGACAGGACTACCGGAGTTATTACCGCTGCTTCTGATGCTCCTCAGCTTCCTCCCGGCGCACGTATATTCAAAGACGCTGACGGGAGAACTCTAGTCCAGCAGCCCTCTGGAGCCATATCTGAGCTCTCCAGACCGAGAGGAGAGGGGAAAGTAGAAATCATAGGCGGTCAGAGGTTCATCCGCCAACCTGATGGCTCTCTTCAGGCCTTAGGTAACGCTCCGAGAGAGGCGGGTATAGAATCTCAAGGCCAGCGTGACTTCATCCGTGGGACAGGAGGAGAATTAGTACCTCTGACTCCAGTAACGATGGAGCAGATGATTAACAACGCCATACTCGCTGGGGACTTCGAAGCAGCTACTGCGCTATCTGACTTCCGAGACAGGCCCTCTCCAGCGGAAGTACTAGATAGAGCTCTAGAATTCGCCAAGTCTCCTGCTGAGGCTGCGGTTATAGCCTCATTAGCCAGAGGGGAAGGATCGCTCGTACAGCAGGCTTTCCAGCAAGGAAGAGAGGCTCAGGCTGCAGGAGAGGTAAGGAGAGTAGGTCCTCAGCCTGATTTTCTTCAGAGTGCGTTTGATGAATTCATGGCTAGTACCGAAGCTGGCAGTCTAGATCCAGCGAGAGACTTCCTCACTTCCGATCCACTGACTGACCAGAAGCTCCGTCAGCAGGAAGAGCGTCACCAGTTAGAGATGGATGCCCTGAGAGACGCTAATAGAATTGCGGCTGCATTAGGAGCTCAGAAGGTTGCTGGGGCTACTACCACTGGAACTACTGGATCGGGAAGTGCTCCTGCATCTGACTCAGATGCTGTTTCTGGAGGATTCACCGGCAATAGACTGAGTGAACAGCTTGATAGAGCGAACAGGCTAGGGCTATCGGGTCCTGAGCTGAATGAGTTTGTTAATGCACTAGCTAAGGATCAGACTTCAGACCAAATCGCCCAGGAAGTAGAAAAGAGAATCAATAATCAAATCAGCGAACTATCGAGAGACTTAACAGCAACTCAGTTTGGAGAGAAATTAGGAGTAGATATTCCAGGACTATCTGAAACTATTCCGTCAGCTTCTATAGGCGGAGAAACAGCCAATCTATCTGTCGCTCAAATCAGTTTGATAAATCAGATAGGGGCTGGTGGGGATGCTAGGGATATAGCAGCATTATTAGGGTTCACTCCGACTGTTAACGAGCCTGCCGCCTCCGCTACAGTTTCAGCTCCACCTCCAGCAGGACTAAATATCCAGCAGCTCTTCGAGTCGCAACCAGAACTATTCGCCGGAGAGAGTGACTTTACTCTCGGTAATCTAGGTATCACTGGTTATCATGAAGGCGGAACTACTCACGGCTCTAATCTAGAGATCGTAGGAGAAGGCGGAGAGCCTGAATTAGTAGATCTACCTCCAGGTACGAAAGTCACTCCGATCTCTAAACTCTCAGACACAGAAGTAGCTGAGTTAAAGGCAAAAGGCGTCCGTGGCCTAGAACACGGCGGTGTGAGTCATGACACTTTTCCGCTCGGAATAACTTCCCTTCTAGGCGGCGGGGGAGTCAGGCCTAATCGGTCTATATTCCCTGTCGCTGGGCTGACTGTGCCTTCAGCTCAAGCTCAACGTAATCTACTACCTCTAGAGAGAGAGTTTCTCATGGAATTAGGATTGCAGGCTGGTATTCCAGAAGAGGAATTCACTGCTGAACTAAGACGTCAAGGTCCTGGAAGAGGCGGTGGGAGAGCTACTTTCGCTCCTAATGTGAGGCTGTAGTGGTTGTTACATGGAAACCCTCTGTTCGCTGTATACCTACTAGGAAAAACCACCTCTTTGCTTGTGGCGCACGATGTTTTGTATGTGGAGTTATTCGTAAGCGTAAAATTCCAAGATCAGAGATAAGATAATGGTTAGATTCCCTATAGAAACTGAAGCCCGGAAGAGACTCAGGAGACGCCAAGAGGAAATAGAAGCGACCAGAGAGTTCGCTCCTGCCGAGCTACCTTCCGGTCCTATACCTACAGCTCCTCCTCCTTCTGCAGCTCCCTCTGCGACTCCAGCTGTAGGCGGAATACCTAGACCTACTCCTACAGCTGTAGATTTCCCCACGGATGTTACTAGAGCGATTACTCTGCCGCCTTCTAGAAGTCCGTTCGTAGATGAGCTAGGAGCTTCTGTAGTAGATCTGCCAGATCTGCCTGATCTATTTCCCTTTTCTCCCTTAGTAGACCAGGGACCTCTACTTGAGCCATCTCTTCCTCCTGAGACCGAAGTAGATACTATAAACCGTCGACTCAGAGGACTTGAGAGGGCGAGAGATTTAGGGATAACTATAGATGAAGAAGAGGTCAAGTGGCTAGTATGGGTTAGAGGACTGCTGAGAGAAGACCGAGACCCTGGGCTAGAGATACTGGAAGCTATAGATTTCGGTGCTGCTGTAGTGGGCGGGTCTCTTATAGATTCCTTCAACAAGATTAAGTCAGGAGAAGTATTCGAAGGAGGATTCGGAGAGAGTCCTAGAGACATCGCCGCTAGACAACAGAACCGGTCTACGGCTGTACGATTAGCATCTGAGCTCTTTATACCAGGATTAGAGGGAGCAGCTATTGTTGGTGGCCTAGCGAGACTGCCTTTAGTGACCGCTAGAGTTGCCGAAGCAGCCACTGAAGCCGGAATACGAGGGATAGCTAGAGGAGCAAGTAGAATAGCTCCTGAGATCAGCAGACTCCCTGCGTATAGAGACTTCCTTAAAGATCTAACTGAGTTCGGGCTCACTCTTGACTCCACCGCCAACTCTTTCGCAGCTCCCCTCCGGAACTTCGATGACGTTGTAGCCGAGGTAGTAGTCAAAGGAGAAGGTACAGGATTCCTAGGATCTTCTGGTCCTATAGGAGAGATTGCGTCTCATGGTATAAATCCCTCAGTAGGACGGAATACAGAAGTAGGCAAGAATATCACTGCTTATCAACGTCAAAGAATAGCAGCTTCTGAGATGGTTTCTACGGCTATGGCGGGAGCTTATGACTCTCACCTAGGGCAGTTCGCCAAGGACCCGATAATAGAAGCTGCGGAGAAGCTAAAAGTCCCCTATCAGAAGCTGATGGAGAATCCTGACGCTTTTGACGTTCCTAACACCACTCGCCGGATGATTGATGACGTAAACCAGATGACGAATGACGAGGTGAGTCGACTCTTAGAAGACGCCGGTATCTCCCAACACCAACGCTCAAGACCTTCTAATCAATTCTACGTCCCTAGAAACGTCACGGAAATCCGAGGGATCGAAATAGAGCGTGCGACTAATCCTGCTCTCAGTCTCCATTACGACGATATAACTGAAGGCCTGGAAGCCGGTGTAGTCTACGGGAAGAACCCCCGTCAAGATACCGAGCTATTCATGCGTTGGGCGTACCGAAAGGTCATTCAGAAGCAGCTAGATGACTCTCTTGAATTTGAAGGTCTAGCTCCGAGAGATCTAATACCTGCGAACATCCGTGATGAGTATTCCAGGGCGATAGTAGTAAAACGCCGGAACGAGATCACCAGGAGGAGGATAAGGAGAGGCATACTCACTGCTGAATCTCAACTCCGAACTATAACTGAAAGAGCTGCAGGTAGAGAGGGAGCCCTTGCGCTTACTCTAGAAGATATAAACAAGCTCGATGAGGTAATTGAGAGGCTTGATCTACTTCCTTTTGAAGAAGCTCCAGTAGTTCCTTTAGGAGGAGCCGGAAAACAGCGTATAAAAGATCTAGGGAGAGTAGCTCAGGCCAGAGAACAGATAGACAGACTGAATGCCAGGGCTAATGCTCAGAGAGGGAAGACTCTCACAACAGCAGAGACCAGACGTCAAATAAAAGCCAGAAGAGAGCTACTAGAAGCTCACCTAGAGAACGTAGATGAGCAGCTCATCAGGTCTACCGAGGAACACGCACGGTCTAAACAGGTCTATTCCGAGCGTATAGATGAGCTCAAAGAGACCATCCAGACCGAAGCTCCAGGCTCTTTATTCGGTCCTGGTCAACCAGACAGCATCTCTGTTCAGCAGTGGCATAATAAGTTCTTCAAAACCGAAGACGCCAAGCTCCTAGATCAGCAGTTGGGTAAAGAAGCGGCTCCAGGATTCATAACCGGCTCTCTGACTACTGTAGCTAATACTCGCAGGTTCCTCTCCGCAGTAGGCGACTTCGCCATGCCGATGATTCAAGGTCTGCCGGTTCTAGCGACTAATCCCGAAGCATGGGCAGAAATGAGCCTCAGGCATTACCAAGCGTTCTTCTTTCCAGATGTACAAGCGAAGTTAATCCGAGACAATCTAGCGGATTTCCAATGGTTGGCGGCGCACGGAGTTCCCATCGGCGACCCTGAGTTCTTTGCCGCTCTTCAGCCAGGTCAAGGACTTTCCTTTAACCAACTCTTCAAGAGACTCCCTAAAGGCGAAGAACTCCGAAACTTCTCCCGCCTAGCTGGGAGGCAGACTTTCGGCAGGTTCCAAGCGTCGTATAACACCGGCTTGGGCATGGCGAGGGTTCTACTTTTAAAGGGAGCTAGACAGAGCTGGAGCGGTACGGATGCTGAGTTAGCTCAATACATCCGCAACTTAACAGGAGGTCTCGACTCAAGATCATTAGGTATAGGGCCAGCACAGAGAGCGGCGGAAGGAGTCTGGCTGGCGTTCTCTCCGAGGCTTCTCCGGTCTACCATCGCTCTTACTAAAGACGCACTCAATCCGACTACGGTAGTAGGGAGGAGGTCTCTTCGGTCTCTGGCGACTCTAGCGTCAGGAGCGACTCTCACCTACATAATGACAGGATTGGCATTAGGTAAAGACTGGGAGGAGATTCAAGTAGGGCTGAATCCTTTAAACGGCAAACGCTACCTCTCTCATCAAATCAACGGAGACTGGATAGG
>Ga0114899_1001922_pt1 | contig 11581 bp, 9 predicted proteins | sample MalvireepMed_215_FD_83497 | JGI IMG/M metagenome (GOLD analysis project Ga0114899, IMG submission 83497) | Marine viral communities from the Global Malaspina Expedition - Malaspina viral metaG DeepMed_215 | ecosystem: Environmental > Aquatic > Marine > Oceanic | place: Mediterranean Sea... | reverse complement strand
AGTTAAGCGCTCTCTTATGCTGAGAAATACCATTTTCTCTATTGAAGCGATCGCTATTCCAATGCTCTGCAATCTTATCGTAATTGGATGCTTGCTGTATGGGATTCATATAAAGTGCCTAACAGTTTACTCGTCCCCAAACCGTCATGCTAATCCACACCATTTTGGGGCACTTCTCCTTTTTTCTTCTTACAACTCTAAACCATAACCAACAGAGAAATAAAGAAAAATCCGTAATGTCGTTTTTAGCTCATTTATTAAAAACACCAAATCGGCGATCAGGTGCTTTTGGTGTATTTCACGCAAGCCCAGAAAAGAGATATGCCTGTCTTGTTTAGTCATTACTAGTGGGCGTAAAGTTCTTGCCTAAAATTAGTGGATTAAAAACATGCCTGTCTTATTTAGCCTTGGTTTATTATTAATGCAGGTCTTACCTACTAAATTTGGAAATCCATGTTAAGCGTATGCCGATAGGTATTTATTTTCACAATGATGTCTGTCTTGTTTAGTGTGCAGTTGTCATATTAAACTCATTGGTTAGAGATGGTGTAATGTAGGAAGAAAAAGCGGCTTAATGTTTGAGTTGACACCATAGTCGTTTGTTAAGTCTATTGAATACCAGTAACTTCTGAAGATTCGATAACTGTTAATATTCTCTCAGCCACAGTTAGCTTAGATAAATCACTTTCAGTTGCGATATATTTATCCAAATTTAGAATTATTTCTCTTTTAATAGATGCAAGATGATCCATGTTATCACCGCCAGAGAAGTCATAAAACAGTAGAATTTCAGCACTATCTAACCAGCTTTCAAATAGTTCCTTTTCGTCAGAAAACATATCAACAATCAAGTGAGAACTATTTACCAAGGCAACTTCAAAAAACTCTGACATTTCAAGCCAAGCAGCACCATCTCGATTTTTCCACGCTTCAGCTAGCATTTTTATAACATGTTCACTTTTCGAGTAATTTCCGTCTTTCAATAGCTTAATAGCCTTTGCTCTATTTTTTTCTAGCCATTTAAAAGCAGATGAACTAGAAATAGAGTCGAGTCTAAGAATTAGCTCTCTTGATAGTTGCAATATTCTCTTTGCTGTTTCTTCATCTATAGCATCAACAGCATGTACTGAGTCGTTACGTTTAACCCGTACCTCGTTAAGCATTTTTATTTCAAGTGAGTTCAAAATAGAGTTCGTTTCAGCTAACGTAATCAATTTGTACATACTTACGTTTTCTACATCGACGCCCTTCGCTAATAACAAACTTGTCAGTGTAGCTTCCAAAACTTTACTTGATTCCAGAACAGACATGTCATACATGCCTGACTTAAGCAGTTCTTGTGCTCTTGAAAGAATTTTAATATTTTCTTTGTGCTCTTTTGTTTTTTCCTCTGCCACAAACTTCTCACGTATTGATTTTTTCAAGAAAAAATACATATAAGCAGAAAAAATACTGGTTAAGGCACCTGCGATGAAATTTATTGCACCAGACGGAATTAGACTTATGAAGTTAGAAATATAATTAAGTGAAGAAATCACTATCCAAAGAATTAAAAATGCCGGAGGGGTGACTAATGCAATTGAATAACATGTATCGCTAACTCGGTCTAATAACGCCAAATGTTTATTAGAGGCGAATTGAAGTGATATAAAGTACACTGCTAAGCCCAGAAAACTAGTTAAGAAAAGGTATGCATTTTCTATGGTTACCTTAATTATAAAAAGACTAAAGCCTAGATCCGAATTAGCATCGACTAACGGTTTGAAAGCAAATACAGCTGCTAATAAACCAATAGTAAAGCCGACTTTAGTTTTAAAAAAATCATCCATAATTATTGGTAAACTCCATAAGATTTAACGCCCCAGAAGGGGCAATAACACGCGGGCTAAAATACGGAACGAAGTAACCGGAGCCCGTGTTTTATTGTCCCGCTTACTTGGTTTGTTAGGCTTACTTCGGAACGATCCTAGCTCTAGGAATATGATAATCTGGTTCAATTTTGTTTTTTTCGAAGTAAATACCTGAATAATGCAACCAAATCAGTTTAAAATTTGTCAACGCATCATAAAATTCTTTCGCTTTATCAGCGGAATAATTTGCCATGAAATCCGTTTCACTTCGTTTAGGGAGCAAAAACTTAGGGTTAATTTTTTCTATACCTATTAATTCTCTTTCTTCCTTGAAATCTATAGGTTTAGAATGCGTCACTGCGTTACGAAAAGAAATCATTTCAGTAATCTTTTCACGATTTTTAGCAACGTCAGGATTAGTTGTATCTGCTTCGATTCGAGAGAGTAACCAATCAGTTTTTCCCTGGATCTGGCTATTCATAAATTTCTTTAATTCAGTTCCCTTGAAGATGGTTTTTCCACAAGAATTGAGTTTAGATTCTAATGCAAAACAAGAAAAAGCCATTGAAGGAATGATTTTCCGAAATTTTTGACCCTCTCGGACTGATTCAATTTCTTTCAACAAACATATCGCTATGTTCGCTAAATATTCATCGTTAAAGAATGTCGACTCTACAACTTCTTTCAAAAATCACCTCCAAGAAGCCTGACAATTTACTTATCCCCAAACCGTCATGCTAATCCACACCACTTTCGGGAACCTGTCCTTGTATTTATACTACAATAAACCACAACCAACAGAAAAATAAAGGAAAACCGCAATACCTTTTATCGCTCATATATTAAAAACACCAAATCAGCGCACAGACTCCACAACTACATTCATCCACCCCAAAAATAAAAAGCCAGCATAAGCTGGCTTCAATACACAAAAACAAGTTTCGTCTTATCTAAAAACTACTTGCCCTGCCTAGCAGCCAACTTCTCCAACTGCTCGTCAGTGGCAGGAAGCTGGTGCTTCTCTTTCCACTCTGAATACGGCATTTTGTATACCACTTCGCGTGCGGCTTCGTAGTCGATATCAGCGCCCTGCTCGCTTGCAGCAGCCGAATACCATTTCGCCAAGCAGTTGCGGCAGAAATCCGCCAAAATCATCAGGTCGATGTTCTGAACGTCTTTATTCGCGTCTAAATGTTCTACTAAGCGGCGGAATACCGCTGCTTCTACTTCGGTTTGCGTTTGCTTATCCATTGTTTAGTACCTCTAAAAAAGCGTTTTTCATTATGGCTTAAATGTGTGGGTTAACGGGTAAAATCCAACCCGTTATTACTTTTAAAACCTAAAACGAAAAAAGGGAGCCAAGCTCCCTTTTTACTTAAACATAACTAACTAGGTTTAAAACCTAATTGATATTACTCTGCGTCGTCAGACTTAGGCGCAGGCTTTTCTAGAAGCTCTTTAATGCTTAAACGTACACGGTTCTGGCGGTCGATTTCCATAACCTTAACGTCAACCATTTCACCTTCTTTAAGGTAGTCAGTAACCTTGTTCACACGCTCGTGAGCGATTTGTGAAATGTGAACAAGACCTTCTTTACCTGGAAGTACTTCTACGAACGCACCGAAGTCTACAATACGTGTAATCTTACCGTTGTAAGTCTTACCAACTTCAATTTCAGCCGTTACTTGCTCAATCTTGCTAATAGCGATGTCTGCTTTCGCACGCTCTGTCGCGAAGATTTTGATAGTACCGTCGTCTTCAATCTCGATGTTAGTGTCAGACTCTTCAGTAATTTGGCGGATCATTGCGCCGCCTTTACCGATAACGTCACGAATCTTGTCTTGGTCAATCTTCATTGTGTAAATGCGTGGAGCAAATTCACTTAGCTCTTCACGGTGACCGCCAATCGCTTCGTCCATTACGTTAAGAATGTGCAAACGTGCTTCTTTTGCTTGTTTAAGCGCAATTTGCATGATTTCTTTAGTAATACCTTCAATCTTAATGTCCATTTGAAGTGCAGTAATACCGTCGGTAGTACCCGCTACTTTAAAGTCCATGTCGCCAAGGTGATCTTCGTCACCAAGGATGTCTGAAAGTACAACAAAGTTGTCGTCACTCTTAACTAGGCCCATTGCGATACCCGCAACAGACGCTTTAATTGGAACACCCGCATCCATAAGCGCTAGTGAAGTACCACATACCGACGCCATTGAAGATGAACCGTTTGATTCTGTGATTTCAGAAACCACACGTACTACGTACGGGAATTCTTCTTCACTTGGCATTACTGCTTGAATACCACGCTTCGCTAGACGACCGTGACCAATTTCACGACGCTTAGGCGAACCAATCATTCCGGTTTCACCAACACAGTATGGAGGGAAGTTGTAGTGAAGCATGAAACGGCTGTCGCGCTTACCTTGAAGCTCGTCAATCATCTGTGCGTCACGCTCTGTACCAAGAGTCGCTGCAACAATTGCCTGAGTCTCACCACGAGTAAATAGTGCAGAGCCGTGAGTACGAGGAAGAATACCTGTTGCTACGTCTAGTGCACGAATCATTGCAGGCTCACGACCGTCGATACGTGGCGCGCCAGAAAGGATGCGTGAACGTACAACGTCAGATTCAAGATCGTGAAGAAGATCTAGTACTTCTTTCTTGTCTTGTTCTTCGTCTTCAGCAAGGATAGCTTCAAGTGCTTTCTCAGTTACTGCCGTTACTGCGTCTTTACGCTCTAACTTGTCAGAAATCTGGTAAGCCGCTGTCATTTCAGCTTCAGCTAGTGCTTTAACTTTGTCTTTAAGCGCAGTGTTTTCTGCTTCTGGTGCCCAGTCCCACTTCTCAGTGCCAACTTCAGCAGCAAATTCGTTAACCGCGCTAACCACGGTTTGAAGTTGCTCGTGACCGAACATTACCGCACCTAGCATAGTTTCTTCAGAAAGCACGTCAGCTTCTGATTCAACCATAAGTACTGCACCTTCAGTACCCGCAACAACAAGGTCAAGCTCGCTTTCAGCTTGCTCTTCTGCGCGTGTATTTAGAATGTATTCGCCGTTGCTGAAACCAACACGTGCCGCACCAATTGGGCCGTTGAATGGAATACCAGAGATAGCAAGGGCTGCAGAAGTACCAATCATAGAGATGATGTCTGTAGGGATATCTGGGTTAGCAGACATTACAGTAACAACAACTTGTACTTCGTTTTTGAAGCCTTCTGGGAATAATGGGCGAATTGGGCGGTCGATAAGACGCGCAGTCAATGTTTCGCCTTCAGATGGACGACCTTCACGCTTGAAGAAACCACCTGGGATTTTACCCGCAGCGTATGCTTTTTCTTGGTAGTTAACTGTTAGAGGGAAGAAGTCTTGATCTGGCTTGGCTTCTTTTTTACCAACTACTGTTACCAGTACAGACGTGTCGTCCATGCTCGCAAGAACCGCAGCTGTCGCCTGACGAGCAATTACACCCGTCTCTAGAGTTACAGTATGCTGTCCATACTGAAATGATTTAGTAATAGGAGTCACTATTTGTCCTTTAATTTCAATCTTTATTTTATCGCTTTTAAACGCGGCGCATAGTATAACTTTGAAGTGGCGTTAATGCCATTCCCAAATGCAGCCCCACGTGGAATTTGTCGCATTATTTTGTAATCAACTCGGTAATTTACCGCTACCACCTATAGCACCATGACTATATGAAATATCTGTGAAATTTCAAATATTGACTATATTTTCATCATACTGACATAAAACAGCGTATGCTAGAACAAAACGTAAGCTAAACAACAACGCACATGTCATCTTACATAAAGGTTACAGTAAGCGTATTTATCACAATAAGAACGTCTAATATTAAGGCTTGTTGACCCTTGCACTAGATTAATGGTCACCAGCCTCAAGTGTGCTAAAGGAGATAACCATGTTGGTACTTCGACTTAACAAAGCAGGCATGCCACAAGAGTGGATAGATGTTGAACAAGCCGCAAAGCTTTACAGTCAAGATAAGGTGTTGTTTGAACTAGGTAGTGATGGGATAACGCTTAAAGGGGGGTGGAATCACCAAGGGTTGCAAAGTCAACTAACCCTTTCAAGCATAATTGCCTGTGATGGAAAAGTTACTGACCTGTCGGGTAAAGTGGCGCTCACTAATCGGTATTTGTTCCGCCGCGACAGTTATCTATGTATGTACTGTGGCCAAACATTCACGCCCAAACAGCTAACTCGCGACCATATTATCCCCCGCTCTCGCGGCGGGAAAGACGTGTGGACAAATGTAGCTACCGCTTGCCAGCGCTGTAACCATGCCAAAGGGGCTAAAACGCCTGAAGAGGCCAATATGCCGCTTTTAGCCGTGCCATTTAGACCTAACGTTTACGAGCGTTTCTATTTGATGAACAGGCGCATATTAGCCGACCAAATGGCATTTTTAGAAGGTCACTTTTCTCATCAACGAAATTGGACCTGCCACGAATAACAGGCAGCGGCCGGAGTTGATCAACCGACCGCCCTCAAATGCGTTTTTATAAGCCTGTACTTGACGTCGTTTGTTGGTCTGTTGTCGTCGCAGACGGGGAAATGTTGGTGTTAAATTCGCTTTGTTGTTGCATTAACATCGCTTGTTCTTCCTTTTGCGCTCTAAACCACAGGCTTAGCCAATCTGAACACATCTTGTGTTCAAGTTCATGAGCTTCCGCAGTTGGGCAAAACAAACTCACCTTTACCACTACTTTGGCTAGTTCGTTCGTTTTGATTTCCACTTCTGGGTCAATACGAATAAACTCTTGTTCTAAATGACGTTCAATCAGGCCTTTATAGCGCTCTGCTACGTCGCGAAAGTATTCGCAATGAGCTTGCGCGCGAGCGTGAAACGCCGGTAACAAGCTATAGGCATTGACTGTAGGCTCATTCACTATTTCAAAAGAGTGCAGACGATAACGACGCATAAAGTTAAGGTTGCGTACGGTTTGGGTTACGAGCTGGCTATTAGGCACATACACGTGCTTTCCTGTGTAGTTGAAGGTCTCGGGATCAACTTCTAACAACGCCGTTTTAGCCCAGTCCATTTCCACCACTTCACCAATAATATTATTCATTTGGATCCAGTCCCCTACTCTAAAGGGCCGGGCGCCAAGGTAATAAATGAACCCCATGAAGCACTGAATAAACTCGCGGGTAGCAAGCACAATTGCAACCATGAAGGCAGCGATAGATATAGCAAGCGTTTGTATTTCAGAGCTCCACACCATCATCAATACAATGATGATAAAGGCGTTCCCTAACTGCTCTAAAATATTAATCTGGTTTCTTCTATCTTCCCCGCGCTGAGAGCTGATGCGCCTTATCAGCAACAGCATACCTTTTTTGATGAAGTGCAATACAATTAAAAGTAGTAGTGATGTTAGCAGTTTATACTCATTGGCAAACGCAATAAGCTGATTCCATAACTGCGTGGGGTCTATCACAATCTCCATGTATGCTCCGTCTGTGCTACGAGGGTAAATCTTTGAATAAAAATAAAAAAGCGCCGACGAATGTCAGCGCTTTTTATTATGAAGCATGTAAACTCGTGGCACAATGCCGACCAGTTATAACTGCGGTCATTTAGTCACGAATTTGTCCTTCACCGTTCACAAGGTACTTCTCTGAAGTCAGCGACTCTAAGCCCATTGGGCCGTAAGCATGCAGTTTGGTTGTAGCGATACCAATTTCCGCACCTAAACCAAGCTGGCTACCGTCAGAGAAACGAGAAGAAGCGTTTACCATTACCACACTCGCGTCTACCGCGCGCTGGAACAGCTTACCTTTCTCGGCATCTTCGGTAATGATAACCTCGGTGTGGTTACTACCGAACTGAGCAATATGGTCTACTGCCCCTTCGAAGTCATCTACAACGCGAATTGCGATTTCTAAACCTAGGTACTCTTCACCGTATGCGTCTTCTGCAATTACGTCAGCGCCATCGAAATATTGGCTACCTTTTTTGTTAACGTGAACCTTCACGCCTTTTTCTTTGAAGGCATCGGCCACTTTAGGTAAGAAATCACCCGCTACCGCTTGGTGAAGGACTAAACCTTCTAGTGCATTACACACACCAGTACGCTGTGTTTTACCGTTTAGAAGAATGGCTAACGCCTTTTCTAAATCAGCGTCTTTATCCACGTATAAATGACACACGCCTTTAAAGTGCTGAATTACTGGCACTTTTGCGTTATCAGTAACGTAATTAATAAGACCTTCACCACCACGAGGGATAATTACGTCGATGTAATCACGCTGCTCCATCAACTCTTGCATAAGCGCACGATCTGGATTTGGAACCACGGTTACCAAAGCTTTCGGCAAGTTGTGCTTTTCGAGTACGTCTTGCATTAACTCAGCAATGGCTAAGCTGGTATCAAGCGCTTCTTTACCACCACGTAATATAACTGCATTACCCGATTTGAAGCACAGCGCGCCTGCATCGGCAGTAACATTAGGTCGTGCTTCGTAAATCATGCACACAACGCCAAGAGGAATACGCATTTTTTTGATTTCGATACCGTTTGGACGTGTACCGATAACGCGCTCTTTACCTACCGGATCATCAAGCTCTACAATAACTTCAATCCCTTCTGCCATAGATTCGATACGCTCTTCATTAAGAATTAAGCGGTCGATCATTGCAGCGTCTAAATTGTTGTCTTTCGCTCGCGCTACTTCTTTTTCGTTTACTTCAATTATTTTGCTTTTATTTTCACGAATAGCCGCGGCCATATCAGTTAACACCGCGTTTTTCTGGCTCTCACTTAAAATCGCCAGTGTACGTGCAGCTTTTTTCGCCTGTTGTGCTAACTCTGTAATAATACTCATTCTTTCTCCAGATTTGCTATGTGCTGATCAGAAATAATTGGCCCCGTTTTTTCTTCAAACTCGTGGGCAAATTCGTCGTTTTCCTGATTCGCAATGAAATTCAATAAACAGCTACTGTAATTCGATTTCGCTTTCACCAGCTTAGTACCGTCTTCTTTACGTACTAATATGGTGTCGCCGACCGAGAACTCACCTTTCACGTCAATAATTTCGCTGCTGGTAAGCTGCTCTGCGTCGCTGTGTAGAGAGTCATCGAAATCTCCCTCTACTATAACCTCGCCCTGCGCGTTTGACGTGTGGCGCATCCAATGCACATTTTCTTGCATTGGCTTGGCGTGAGGTTTGAAATGCGTACCTGGGTTTTCACCCGACAACAGCATGTTAAACGACAGCTCAGTAAAGCCGTTAATAATATATGTATCTATACCATGCGAAACGGCTTTTTCCGCCGCTTCAATTTTTGTGCGCATGCCGCCGGTGCCTACACCGCCTTTAACCGCACCACCAGCCATGTCATAAATGCTTTGGTCGATGGTATCAACCGACTTGAGCATTTTTGCGTCGTCATGTTCGTGGGGGTTCTTATCGTACAACCCATCGATGTCTGAACAGATAATCAGTGCGTCTGCTTCAGCTGCCGACGCTACCATGGCTGACAAGTTATCGTTGTCACCTACTTTCAATTTATCGGTAGTGACCGTGTCGTTCTCGTTCACGATAGGTAGAATATTGTTATCCAATAAGCTAAATATCGTTTCACGGATACTCACGTACCGCTCTCTGTCGCGCAAGTCGGCGTGAGTTAGAAGCATCTGTGCCGAAGGGAAGTCAAACAGTCTGTCCCATGTGGCAATCATTTCGGTTTGGCCTGCTGCTGCCATTGCCTTTTTAACCGCAATATCAGATTTTTCTTGCTCTGGAAACAAATGCGCGCCAGCTGCGACTGAGCCAGAAGACACCAATACTACCTGTGTGCCGTTGGCTCTGCATCGCACGATAAACTGTGCAATACTCAGCAAATAGTGACTGCTACAACCTTGCTGGTTGGGCGATATTAATGCACTACCTACTTTGATGACTACGCGTTTCCAATTAGGATGACTCATAATAAACTTTTTAACCTTAAGATTGTTGATTCGCTAATTCTTCACTGGCTTGCGCAAACGTTGCCTGTACGTTTTTCGATGGGTTCTCGCCGAAACGGCTTACCCCATAAAGTGTTAACGTACTTACCGCAAACCCTGGAATAATTTCATAAATAACGCTGCTTAACGTTTTACCGTCAGCTAAAACCGGGGCATAAATCCAAAACAGCACGGTTACCGCACCACTCACCATACCTGCCATGGCCGCTTTCGCTGTTAGGTCCTTTTTATACAGACAAAACAGGACTAATGGACCAAATGCAGCACCAAAACCGGCCCAAGCGTTACTTACTAAAGATAAAATTGTATTTGACGCGTCCATAGCTAGCAGTAGCGCAACAACTGCAACCCCCGCTACACCATAACGCCCGATTGTTACCGTTTGCTTTTCGCTAAGTGTTTTTTGTGGTGACTTTTTATTCACCAATACGCGATAAATGTCTTCCGTCAATGAACTCGCACTAACAAGTAACTGTGACGAAATTGTACTCATAATTGCTGCCAAAATAGCGGCCATCAAAAAACCACTAATAAGTGGATGAAACAGCAATTGAGAAAAAATAATAAAAATTGTTTCAGGGTCGTCTACCGCTAGGCCAAACTGATTGGCATAAGCAATACCGACAAACCCGGTCGCTAAAGCGCCTATGATTGTCACTGTCATCCACGACATGCCAATGTTGCGCGCAGTGCTAATAGCGTTAACAGAACGAATAGCCATAAAGCGAACAATAATGTGTGGCTGACCGAAATAACCTAAGCCCCACCCTAAACTTGATAACAAACCTACGATGGTCAGTGTTTCAAGAGACGCCGAAAAATCCGGTACAGATTGATAAGCTGCACTTGTCATCTGCGAAACACTATCGAATTCAGTAAAAGCAACAATTGGCACCAGTACCAGTGCAACGAACATGATACAGCCTTGAACGAAGTCGGTAAGACTTACCGCTAGGAAGCCGCCTAGCAATGTGTAAGACACCACCACACCCAGCGTGATAAACAAGCCAAGTTGATAGTCTACTGAAAATGCACTTTCAAAAAGCTTCCCGCCCGCTACAAGTCCTGCTGACGTGTACAGTGTAAAAAACAGTACAATAATTACCGCAGAGACAATGCGTAAGCTCGCGTTGGGCGTATTAAAGCGTTTTGCAAAAAACTCAGGCACGGTTAACGAGTCGTCAGCTACTTCGGTATAAACACGGAGTTTAGGCGCGACTAAGAGATAATTGGCTAATGCACCTGCTACTAGCCCTATTGCAATGTAAACGGCATCGAAACCGGTTAAATACATTGCGCCAGGAAGGCCCATTAACATCCAACCTGACATGTCAGATGCACCCGCTGATAGCGCGGTAACTTGAGGGCTTACTTGTCGCCCTCCTAAGATGTAACCAGAAATATCACTGGTAGATTGTCGGTAAGCAAACAACCCTATCCCTAGCATTGCGATAAAATATACTGCTAGTGACAGGTAACTTTCCATTGGCATAACGTGGGTTATTTCCTCTATTGCTCTCGAAAACTCTATATTGATTATTGCGAGAGGTCGCTAAAGACCTTTAAATGAAATTAGTGCGTTTGCCTGTGTGAGTAACAAAGGCGCCTTTCAAAAACGCTTTAGTAAAAAACCGTTTTAGAAATTTTTAAACGCAAAATTCAATCGAGCAATAATCATTAGAGTTCAAACAATATAAGGATTTGAAAAAATATTTCAAGTTTAATTTTTATACAACTT
>Ga0114899_1001918_pt1 | contig 11591 bp, 14 predicted proteins | sample MalvireepMed_215_FD_83497 | JGI IMG/M metagenome (GOLD analysis project Ga0114899, IMG submission 83497) | Marine viral communities from the Global Malaspina Expedition - Malaspina viral metaG DeepMed_215 | ecosystem: Environmental > Aquatic > Marine > Oceanic | place: Mediterranean Sea... | reverse complement strand
TTTCTATTGACCTAGTCAGGTCAAAAACTCTTGAAAATACCTTCGATAGCAGGTTGTATTGGTTGTGCCTGGCCGTAGGCATTACGGCATGACAGGCAGTATCCCTCATATGCACGAGGGAACCAGTGGCCCTCTCGCTCACACATTTGTTCGTAGAATGCCTGTTTTTCGTCTTCAGTACCGCCGTGTGCTGGGCATAGCACATCGTACTCTTTGTCCAGCTTCGGAAAGCCGATGCTACAATCACACTCACAAGTACCGCCACCACATAGCAGCTTGTGATCTGCTGCAAACATCAGCGGAGCCTCATTGTCGTCCGTGTCTGGTCCCATCGTGACCAACTCAACACATTGATCTATCATTGACCTACACTTTGCACACATATGGGGATAGTCTTTACCTGTATAGAATTTCATGCTGTCACCGATTCCTTTCTATTTACAGTCACAATCTATTATTTGCAGACCTTCCTTCTCTGCACACTCTTGACACAGTGCCTCGCCTCCATCGAGACACACATACGCAAAGGATAACCCGATGCACTCTGCACCTATGTGCAACCTACCGTGCTCGTCTTCACACTCACACGCGTCACACTTGTCACACGATGGACCACCGTCCATATATCCAGTCGTATCATTCACCGTCCACGCCACATCATCATCTGGTACCGGATGAAAGGTACCCGTCCAGTTTTTATGTACTCGTATAGTCATGCTGTCTCTCACTTTCTCTATGATTGGGCAAAGCCAGGATTATATTCTGACAACCTCACGCCAAAGCCGATGCGGAATATTGATCCCCTGATACCATCCGGATACCAGATGTATCGCCACGAACCTTCACGCATATAAAACGGCCCACTCATGTTGTTACCCACGCCATATGCGAGTCGTTTGCCCTTCGACTCAGCTCGCGCGGTCATGTAGTCATGTGCCCCAGCTTCAGTCTCAAACTCCAATGTCTGCACTCTTATACCTCGCTTTCTGTTCTAAAATACTTCTAACATCCACCGCGCTGTTGGAAAGACCTGTAGGCCAGACCCCTTGAGTAACGCCTGCATTTTGTCCAGCTCACTGTCTCGCGTCCACTCGTAGAATCCTTCCCATATAATTCCAGCTCCATCACCACCACCTAGACCGATCTGTTCCCATTTCTCCTTTCCGAATAGCAGAGGGCCATCTCCACTATCCTTGATATCCTGATCCCATCTCTTCAACAAGTACCGATGTAACTTGCGTGCTCCGTGATAGCTGTTCATACTATGATCCCCTTTCCAAGTCTTCTTTGCCTACCGTGTATCCGTCGATGTATGCCTTGATTACTGCCAATGCCTCACGTTTTGACGATAGCTTCTCCGTGACATAATGTGTTAGTCGTTCGTTGACCAGTCGCCACCCACTACCCGACTGGGAACCAGCACTGGACTGAACCCACTCATAATCCCCACCAGACAGACGGTTAAGCCTGTCGCGTGCCATGTATAATTGGTTCGCTGTTATTTTCTCCATCATTTCCTTTCCGTTTTGACCTTAGCTAGGTCAAAACTATTGGCTCACCATGTTGGGGATAGAACACAAGTCCCCAGTCCCATATACGATTTGGGACATAATGGTTATACATCACCATATCGGCAACGCGTGAGTCATCGCCCATCTCATCGACCAAGATCTTAAACAATAGTTCCGCGGTTTTGGGACGCGATATGTTTAGTGTCCTAAAATCCCATGAGCTACAGTCCGATGACTGCTCCACATGACGCATCACCTTAGCGTATAGTCTCGCGTTAGTTACGCCTGTCTGTTCTATTGCGTGCATTGTGTTACCTCGCATTCTGCATATATAGGATCAAGTGCGCGCGCCAGGAATTTAGGTATTGGATTGGGTACTATGTCGCGGTCCCATGTACCATTAGAATATGCGACAAGATATTCAATCACGTTATGTTCACCTACTCTCACGCGTCCATATCCTCCACGTTTAATACTTTGATCTATTGCCCATGTCGTAGCGCATTCGATACAGTGAATCACTCCATCAATTCGATACGCTACTATGCCCGTGTCTGGTATCTTTTCAGTTTTCATATAACCTCTTATGTTTTGATATTGTTTTGACCTTAGCTAGGTCAAAACTGTTAGACCGGATACCGTTATTTATCTATAGGCTATACCCCTAATAATATATTTACTTTTGACCTTAGCTAGGTCAAAATGTATGGCGCGCAATCAGGCATGACTCGCGCATATAGGACAAGCCTGGTTAGGCATAGATATCGGAGTTTTACACGTGGTACAGTCTTTCGACATATGTCTATTTCCTCTCTGTTTTGATTTAACCTTGATAGGCTAGTACGTGGGTATAGTCATGAGACTATAGCCACGTACTAACCTATTAACTCATAGAGTTAATAGGTTAGTATTGACCTAACTAGGTCAATACAATGTCGTGATACTGTTCTTGTATAACGACAGGCTTGTTGCAATGTTTCCACGCCTTTAATGTGCCATCACTGATACGTTTTGCTTGTGCTAGTCGTACAAACATAACTTCACTACATACCGGACACTCTAGGCCAACGTTTGATACTCTCGACTTAGGCTTTGACTCCGGTGCTTGTACTTGCCATTTCAGAATATCAAGATTAGGTTTGATTACCTCGTATAGATATTCCTTGCCTTTGTCATTCAGTGTTAATACATAGCCTTTGGGCTCTTGTGGCGTTACTGTTACAAAACCAGTTTTTTCCGCGAATTGTGCATAGGTTTTATTACCACGTTTCCATTTCAAGGCTTTGTTTTCGTCACCTTTATTTGTTCGACTACCTAATTTGATGTTATTGCCATGACCTATAATTTTGATGCTGTTTTCGAGTGACTTTAATCCTAGCGCATCAACATCATGAATATCATTCATTGGCATGGCGTCGATCACTTCACCATTGCGCGCTATCAATCCGTTGATCGTGAATACATCACCATTAACCGCGTACTGTATTTGTACAGGCAAGCCTAAGATATCCGATATAGCATCGGTGTAAGCTTTTTGTATTCGCTCAACTTCTGTCTGCTGTTCTACTAGTGAAATTGCCATGCCTTTGTTTACTTCCTGTTTTAATGCTTGCATAGTTACATCAAAAAACCTTTGACCTTAGCTAGGTCAAAGGCTATTCCTTTACAATTTTAATAATAGGAAAGCTTAGGTAAGCTTTGCATTGTCATTGCTTTAATGTGTATGACACTAAACACGCGGATAGATACATGACCATATAGGCCAATCGGGTTATTTCATACGCGTAGCCCTTCCACTAATCGAGCGCGTGACATAGTAACGATTAGCACATGGGTTAGAATCTGAGCAGTTACCGCGACCTAGGCAATCTAAGTCACGATGCTGATAGCCTAGCGCGCCACCATTAGCGCGGTTCCTTATCCTGTATGCAGTCTGTTGAGAATGCTTAGCAAGGACAGCAATCGCGCCAGCATCACCTTTACCAGTAGCATAACCAAGTGGGCTATACTGTACGCGCATATTATCGCGCTCAATTCTCTCGGCGCGATGATATGCTTGTGTTTTGGCCTTGCGGTTGGCGGTTCGTCTAGTGCTCATGAGTCAAGTATAACAGAATTGTAGATATTGTCAATAGTTTTTAGTGGGAATATATGGGGAATATTGGCATGGGTTTGGGTATGGTAGGGTTGGGGCTATAAGAAAGCCAATCCCCAAACCACAAAAAACCATACCATGCTTACCAGGTACCTAACCTATACACAAAAAAAACTTACGACCTAACCTATACATAAAAAACCACACAGCCAAGCCACCGACTAGCACAAAACACATCAGATGATTGTGGCAACAATCAACTGAGATACAATGTGACCGAAGGGAACTGTCCTTATTTACGCTTGTCTTTAGGGGGCATGGCTTGAAGTTTAGTCGCGATAGGGTTGGATACCCTTGCCAGACTTTTTGCTCTAAAAGCCTTTCCTGGTGCTGTATTGACAAGATCTGGTGATTACTGGCATATTTACTGGAGTAAGGTTAGTAAGGTTGGAGTAATGTAGGCACAAATAAGCATTATTACTGTCACATTACTCAGTAAAATGGAGTAAAGTAATAGTAATCTATTCCCCATTACCTACCTTACTTTACTACCTACCCCCCTTTAGGGGGGTAGTAAAGTAAGGTAAGGTAATTGGGGGGAGAGTATGAGAGGGGGGTAAGGTTTATGAAGAAGGTTATAAAGAAGGATGATATATACGAGGGTATGGATCCTCGTAAGAAGAAGAAGTTAGTTAACCAGGACAACTTCCTTGCTGGGGTTCGGGAGAAGGGGACGATAAAGTACGGGGTGTGGAAGGCTCAGATTACGAGGGATACTTATCATAACTGGATGCAGACGGAGATTGATTTCCCGGATCGTATGGCTGAAGCGAGGCAGGAGTTTGCGGAGACGTTGGAGGAGGCGGTGGTTGGTATAGTGATGGATCCTGACAAGATAATGAAGGCGCAGGTATTGGCGATCACTTTGTTGAATGCGAACTGGCCTGCGAAGTACAGGCAGCAGTCTGTGATGCAGGAAGACACGGCGAAGGATTTGCTGCGTGAGTGGCGTAAGGCTGCGAAGGAAAAGGGTGAGAGGCCGGTGGAGCCTTTGGAGGAGCCTGTGGAGAAGCAGATAGATGATATATTGAAGAAGAAGCAGGTTGGTGAATGACTACGGTAACGAGGGATGATCTTACTGCGTATTTGTATGACAGGGTGGGGTTCAGGCCCACACCTTCACAGGAAGGGATACTGGCATCGCAGTACAGGTTTAATCTTGTGGCCGGTGGTGAGCAGGCGGGTAAGAGTCTTATAGCAGCTAAGTATTTGTTAGCGAGGTTCCTGGAGACTGAGGGTAAGGGGTTGTACTGGCTGGTGGCTGCGGATTACGAGAGGACGAGAGCTGAGTTTACTTATCTTGCCGAGGATTTTGAGAAGCTTGGAGTACTTAAGGATATATCGAAGCGTGTGGACCCCGGTCATATCACGCTTGTGGACGGCACTACGATAGAGACTAAGAGCGCCAAGGATCCGAGAACACTTGCCATGAGGGCACCGAATGGTATTCTTGGATGCGAGGCATCGCAGTTAGACATGGAAACATTCTTCAGATTACGGGGCAGGTGTGCACCGAAGCGTGGATGGATGTTTCTTTCCGGTACGTTTGAAGGGAGTCTTGGTTGGTATCCACAGATGTTCACGGCGTGGGCGTCTGGTGCGGAGCCTGATGCCAGGGCGTATTCCCTGCCAAGTTATACGAATACTTATCTTTATCCCGGTGGGTCGGCAGACCCGGAGATACTGAGATTAAAGGATGCTTCAAGTGATGATTTCTTTATGGAGAGGATTGAAGGGAAGCCCAGCCCGCCTCGCGGACTGGTATTTTCGGAATTCAGACCTGATATGCACGTTGCAGAACTGGAGTACGAACCAGGATCGCCCGTTCACCTATGGATGGACCCCGGATATGCCGGAGCATACGCAGTCGAAGTCGTGCAGGTCAGGGGTGAACAGATCTGTGTTATTGATGAGATCTATGAACAGGGACTTGTAACGGATGAGATCATAGATATTGCACGTTCACGGCCATGGTGGAAGGATGTCGCATTCGGAGTGATTGATATAGCGGGAACACAACACCAGGCTATGGCAGCGCCCACCGAGGCGTGGATGGACCAGACAGGGCTATACCTGTCTTCACAGAAGATCAGGATCAACGAGGGAACCGAGAGATTAAAGGGATGGCTGAAGGTGGACGCCAAGACACACGGGCCGAGGATAGTATTCTCGCCTAAATGTAAGGGCGTATTGTCTGAATTCGGGGCGGTGGCAAGCCCGATAGACGGACAGACAAGGGCCTATAGATGGAAGCTTGACCGGGATGGTAATATAGTGGGTGACACTCCCGAGGATAAGAACAACCACGGAGTCAAGGCATTGATTTACGGACTGATAGACAGGTTCGGCTATGGTTACGTCGAGCACAGGAATAAAATTGCTGTGAAACGGTGGGTGTAGATGGCACGTAGAAAACCCGAAGACATTATTGCGTTAGTTGATGGTCATTACGAGGCGACTGAGCCTCTGCGTGACCGTATGGAAGACGACCACGCCCTGTACAGGCTTGAGCCTTACGATGCGGGTGAGGGTTACCAGAGTTATACTTCTAATGAACCCCAGACTTTTGCCGATAAGGTAATGGGCTGGATTGCGAGCGCGGAGATGACCGTCAGGATACCCCACGACGGGGCTGACGAGGAACTCCGTGACAAGAATGACGAGAAAGAACACTTTCTTATCGGTATTCTTAAGGCAGCAGACGAGCGTTTGTGCTCTCTGATGATGCCCAACCTGCGTGACCAGCTTGCCTGGTACACTGTGATACGCGGTTGGTATGCAGGTCGGGCGTTACTTGCCAAGCGAGAAGATGGTTCTACCTATGTGGACATCACGCCGTGGGATCCGCTCCATACTTACTGGGGCCTTGGACCCGAGGGGCTGGACTGGGCGTGTTACAAGATGATTAAGACCAAGGACCAGATCTTTGCACAGTATAACGTGAAGATAGACTGGGACTCTCCTCAAAATACCGAGGGATCTTTCGTGTATGACTTCTATGACAAGGAGATGAACACGATTATTGTCCACAACGGGAATATGAATAACCCGCTGTACAAGATTGCAAAGAAACAGATGAAGCACGGGGCAGGACAGGTGCCGGTATTCATAGGACCCGTGGGATCAAACCCACTTATCGTGGGTCTTAACAATACTACTATCGTGGATACCATCTCGGATCTTGGTGAAAGCGTGTTCCGTGCAACGAGAGACTTGTATCCAAAGCATAACCTGATGATGAGTACCCTTCTTGAACTGACGGCGAGGGCCAGGAGACAGGGACTGATCGTGCGGTCAAGGGATGGATCGAAAACACTGGATGAAGACCCCTACTTAGAGGGTTCGGAGATAGCCCTTGGACAGGGAGAGAACGTGGAACCGCTTGGATTACTGGAAGTTGCCAAGGAAACAGGGGCGTTTATGAGCCTTGTCTCCGGTGAACTCCAGAGGGGTTCCCTGCCCCACTCGGTTTACGGGGATCTGCCCTTCCAGCTCTCAGGATATGCTATTAACACGCTGAAGCAGGGCGTGGATACTGTCGTAGGCAAGTATCTTCGGGCTGTGGAGAAGGCGTACAGGATGATCTTTAATATTATTTCTGACCAGTATTCGTCTGGTTCTTATAAGTCTATGGAAGTATCTGGTATGGACAGGAACCGGACATACTTTTCACAGGAAATTACCACGGATGTGATTAAGGGTGCAGGCGCACCGGAAGTCCATCTTATCGGACAACTGCCGCAGGACGATATGACCAAGTTCTCGATGGCACAGATTGCAAGGGAAGGCCCGACACCGCTACTGTCTGACAGGGCGATACGGGACCGTATCCTTGCGATACAGGACGCAGACCAGATGGACGACGCCATCAAGGAACAGCTTGCAGAAAAGATGCTGCCCGAAGCAGCACTATGGTCTATGCTACAGGCGGCAGAGAGACAGGGCAGACAGGACCTTGTAGATTTCTACACGGGTGAACTTTTGTCAATACTGTTTGAGAAACGTATGGCTATGCAGGAGCGTATGGGTGCTGTGGCCGCCCCCATGGCTCCCGACCAAGGCATGGCGGGTCCTCCTCAACCGGGTGGTGCACCGTTCCCAGGCGGGCCACCCGGTTTACCCCCGCAGGTAATGCCTAATGCGGCGATGGGTGTACCACCGCCAGCGCCAACTCCACAAGCCGGTCCCATAGTACCTCCGGGTTCTCCAAGGCCGGGTGCACAGGGAGGTCCGTAATGGCTGATATGGATAAGCCGTTCCTGGAGAATATCACTAAGGCATTTGCAGGGCTGCACACACTGCGTGATTTATCAATCGGCGCGGTGTATAGCATGATCTATGACGGTAAATCCCTTGAAGAGGTCACGGCGGCTGAAACCAGGATGCCCGGGCCAGACATGGGTATGGGAGATGTAGGCGAGAACGCCCTAGAACGGCTGAAATATCAACTGGAAAACCCGCGTGCAATCGAAACCCCGTATGGTGCGGCGCTGCCGCCGGAAGTTATTGAACAGATGCTGGACGATACGCCCGGTATAGAAGCCCTTGTGGGCTTGAGTCCCGAGCAGCAGAGAGAAGTTGAGGCCGAGGCTGAAAAAATACTGGCACAGTACGGCGATGACCTGGATGATATTTTGCAGATATCCGGTGATGTGGGTATGGCACAGAACGTGGATCCGAGGGGCATACAGAACGAGATGGCTGATTCCTTCGTGAACTTTATGCCCGACGAGAACGCTGTGGATATCAATGCGATGCTGGATCGTGCAGAAGAGAGCATGGAACCTGATGTCTTCATGGAGAATGTTACTACGTGGATGCAGCCGATGACAGACCCGGAGACAGGCACGCAGTTAGCACCGTTGATTGAAATGCAGGAATTGCAGGACTGGTTGTCCGTGGGTGACCGGATGAATAAGTATGTACCGGATACGCCTGCGGCACCGGCGAACGGGGCGACCCCGACTGCGGGAGCGGAAATAACACCGACGTCGATTCCGGCAGGTGAGACAGGTCAGAATATAGTCGATGTAGCACGTAGTATTCCTGTGGACGCGCCCGCCACGGACGATGAGAACCTTCAGAAGATATTCTACACGGCTGTCAATGAACTGCCGGGAGCCGGGCGTCCTGACGTACGGACTAAACTACCGAGAATATTCAATGATACCAAGGCTTTGTTCTGGTTATATGACGGCGAGAAGGCGTGGAAGAATCAGGCAACAACTGATACCTCCGCACTGGAGACTGAGTACGGCGATTTTCTGACCCGATACCTGGAGAACCCCAACGCTATGCGAGGCGGCAGTGACTTCACGGGTCGTGTCGAATGGCTGGGGAATATGCTTCAGAAGATGGAGAATGCAGAAAAGCTGACACCGGAAGAGGAAGCGGCAAGGCCGTGGGTACAGGGCATTTTTGGAGCTGGAGATGACACGAGCCGCAGGAACCTTCGGGACCTTGGTAAGCTTGCCCGTACAGGCGGGAGCAGGGGATACTATGCTGCACGGATCCACAAGGTAATGGACGAGATGTATGACCACTGGAAGGTGATGGGTATGACAGATGCAGAAGCGTTTAGGCGTATGACATCATCAACAACAACACAAAGACAGACTGAAGAACCGACCCCACAGCGCACGCATATGGCGACAGTGGGGATGTAGGGACAATAGGAGGCACGTTATGGCAAATGGCATTGAACAAGGAATGTATAACCTGACACCCGCTGCGGCAGCCAGTCAATGGGAAGACATTGCAGGCGGTACAATCGGTGAGTATTACACACCGGAGCAGCAGTTTAGGCAGTTTACTACTAATATCAGGCCGCAGTGGCGTTACCGTGCCCCGTTACAGGATATGCAAAGCCGGTTACAGGCCAGGTATATGCTGGCTGCGCCGTATATGCCAGAGAGAAATATCGGGACCGAGGAAGCTCCTCAGTGGCGAGGGGCTACATTTATGGACTATCTAAACCAGGCAGGTTCCCAGGCAAAAGGAATAGAAGAGCTTCAGAGGCGTGCCCGTGAAGCATCTGCTATTGCCAATATGACCGCCCAGCAGTTTGGGCAGGCATATAGCCCAGAGTCTGCGGACTTTGCACGAGGTGCATGGTATCGTTCCATGTTTGGACAGGGTACACCAGAATCTCTGACGAACCAGATGGCACTTGCCAACCTGTTGGCAGCACAACGCCCCGAGGGACGCGGTGTATATCGTGGTCGTATGGGGCAGGCAATACAGAGCGCATTAGGTGAAATGTACCAGGCCCGCCTTGGACAGGGTGAGGCCGGGGAAAGCTTCCTTGACTGGTATCTGAATGCTACAGGGGCAGCGCCGGCTGCGGTCCGAACACCATCGAATGTGACACTCACAGATTATGGTCCCCAAGTTCCGGGTGGCGGTGGGGCAGTCACAGGTGTAGACACAGGTGGAGTCACAGGTGGAGCACCTGTTGTAGATCCAGACGCACTACAAGCTGTAGAGGCTGCCGAGGATAGGGCACAGGATATAACGACATTCTTGCCATCTGCCGGTGGCGGTACCTCGCCGTGGGCGTGGTCACAACCGGGAGCTGGGGGCATAGTGGGCACACCGACGACCACAACAACACCAAACGTATTATCTCCGCAGGGGACGGATCAATATATACCGCCTTCATTAGTAGCAGGGGGTACGCCAGGTGACGTACAGTTTCCGGTGACGCAAGGGGCTGGTGGTATAGGCTCGCCGTGGGGGTGGAGTGCGGCAGGGCAAGCAGGAGCCTATACTCCTATGACAGACGCGGAGCGTGCAATTGAAGAAGCGGCTCAACGCAGCGGTCAGTTTGGGCAACCGCCAGTAACTGTTCAGACGCCAGAAGAGGTGGCTGCCGCTAAACTGGCTGCCGACCATGCTGCGTGGATTGAGGCAACTCAGATCCCACAGCAGGGAAGTACCGACCCATATATGACAGATACGTATTCGCTATTGGCTACTCCGCAGCAAAGTCTGGGCACCACACTTACAAATAACCTCTACCCGGCCAATACTTATCGCACTCAGCCAGCACCGACAGGAGCCGAGGCACAAGCGATATTGGACTCAATACTTGGCCCCGGGGGACAAGCCTTCGGCCCGTCAAAATTAGACGCCACCACGAACATGGCGATTCCGGGTGATGTGAATGTATCGAATCCATATATACCGTCCGGCGCCCTGACCACAACGTTTGGTGGGAATACTGGCGTGATTCCCCCGCTAGAAACTGTGAGTCCAGCGTCTACGAAGGAATGGGAGTATCGCTATGATGATCAGGAAGGTGCCTATCTTCCATATCTTGAACGTACAGTTCCGGGGGACTCTCCTGCCCTACTTACCAGGTTGAAGAGTGGCTTATCATCACTTGGTGGGTCTCTTGACGATTTATTGACAAGTACAGCAGAAGCATCAACAGGTTACCAACGACCACTAGGTGTTGACACGCCTATACCTTCAGCAGTCAACCGCCCGATTGGGGTATCGACACCTATTCCATCGGAAGTCAACCGTTATATTAGTGCGAACATGGCGATTCCGGGGGCTATGAACGTGCCGCAGGCGCAATCGTATTCATCTCCTTTCTACAACCCACCCACGCCGACACCACAAAACGTGATACAGGCGCAAACCGGCTCACTGGGAGCGAATCCATTCGCAATATTCCAGAATCAGGGCAATGTTGCACCACTGTTCCAGAATGTTACTGGCGTAACACCGTCGGGGTTAACAGAAGAGGAAGAGGCACAGCGCCTTTTGGAGGAATTACTGTACCAGGAACAGCTCGGCTTCGAGTTTTAAGGAGTAATTATGGCGACATCAACAAATCCGTTTCAAGACTTTCTATCAGGGAGTGGTGACTGGTACAAGATGTTACTGGAAGAAATGCCTATGGAGCAGTATTACAG
>Ga0114899_1001917_pt1 | contig 11595 bp, 20 predicted proteins | sample MalvireepMed_215_FD_83497 | JGI IMG/M metagenome (GOLD analysis project Ga0114899, IMG submission 83497) | Marine viral communities from the Global Malaspina Expedition - Malaspina viral metaG DeepMed_215 | ecosystem: Environmental > Aquatic > Marine > Oceanic | place: Mediterranean Sea... | reverse complement strand
CTGGTTAACTGCTCCCAAAAAATCCTTACGGTTTGCGACTCGGTCAGTCGTTACGGATCGGGAAACAAAAAAACCCCCCGACATCCGAAGATGCCGAGGGGCCGACCCCAACAGTCGTTACGCCCTAGTCGATTTGCAGCGTGCCAGGGAACAGTTCCCGCAGCGGCCGGTGCAAGAATGAATCGCCGGTCGTCGGCGTTTGAATCAGCAACTCGCCGTCCGGCATCCGGCGAACCGTGAACTGGAACGCGCCGCGCGGGTCGCCGACACTCACAAAGAATCGCACCGCGTCATCGTCGGCGTCGGTGACAATCGACGCTGAGTTCAGCCAGCCCAGCGGCATCGCCCGATCATCGTCGCTGAAATCCCCGTTGATCTTTTGGTCGTTGTGGATTGCCAACTCGACAGGCTCTACGCTGTCGTCGAGGTGCGTGTGTGCCACTTCGTGATCTACAAAAACGGTTGTCGTCAACATGGTCTCTCTCCTGGTGGTGGTGATTTACTCGTTACCCCTGCGGTCACAATCTCGTGACTTCGCGGCCGAGAAGCCGTCGCGCTTGTCTTGCAGCGATGGCACGCGAAACACCCGGTACTTCTCATCCCACACCACTGCGACATCGCCGTGCCGTTCGATGTATCGGTCGCGGTGGAATGCCTGGCCATCATAGCACCGGACAGGCCAGCGGTTGTATGCATCATCCCCGCCTTCGATGCGGATGTCCGCGTCGCCTAGTGTGATGTCTGACACATTCATGGGTCTCTCTCCTGGTGGGGTCGGTTTGTTGTTCAGGCGTCTCGTTCGATCAATCGACGGGCCGCTTTGGCGTTCAAGGTCGCCCACCAACTATCAGCCACGCGGCGTTCCACCGGGCGATTGTCGGGGTTGTCGAGAGCGAACTTTTCGCAACCGTCTGCAACACCGTGGCTGGCGACCAGGTCGATCAGTCGCCGGGCGATACTCGCCCTGGCCGCTAGCGACTTCCAATCAAGTCGCATGTAGCGAGCGGCCTTTTTCACAATCGAAAGATCTTTGCTGGTCAGGTCGTAGCGTTCCATTTTTCTCTCTCCCGTGTTCACTGGTTTACCCTTGCAGTTTACCACACGGTATCACTTGTGTCAACCCTTGGACGACACTTTGACGGTCGACTCGACTCGCTCATCGCCCCACGCCAGGCCGAAACTATCCGCGCAGACGGGGCCGTATCCGACAGCAACAGACCGGCCATCGGTCAACTGCCTGGAACAGAAACAGCAATTGCCGGTTCGACTGCCATAGGCCGAAGCGGTCGCTTCGGGATCGGCGTCGAGCGATTCCAGAAACGCGATGATGTCGGGAGTCGCTGACCGACTCGGCAAGAATACGCCATCGGTGTAGAGCTTGCCGTAGTAGGTGTTGTTGTCATACGGACGACCATCGGTGATGTGAACCACTCCGGGTGTCCGACTTCGGTCACCGGCTCGCGACAAGCGGACCCGCTTGCCATCGGCCGTCTCCAGGTTGATCTTCGGGAACTGCAAACCGGACTCGGCCGCCCGGTCAATCAACGAGCGCAGGCGTGGCAGGTGCCGGTCAGCGGCTGAGTCGCGCGGGGTCGCCGCCTCCACAACCAACTTATGCGCCCAACCGATTTGGCGCGCGCTGAGGTTTCCCCAGCGTCGGATTGAATCGCACAGGCTCGCACCGAAGTCTCCACCGATGGGCGACCCGTTGTTGTGAGAGTCCACCAGGCGGTTCCTCACTTCGGCGTCGGTGAAAGTCGTTGTGAACTCGACGGTGGTCCCGTCTCGTTTGGTCAGCGTTATTGTTCGGCTTGTCATTTCTCTCTCCTGGTGGTTGTCGTGTTATCCCCGTCGCGTGCGGTTGGTGCCCCGCTCAGTCGCTCAGGGTGTCATAGCAGTCCGGGCAGGATGTCCCCATGCTGGCGGACATTACCATTGCCGCCCCGCACTCGTGACCACAATCGCATTCCACCATCGTGTCGGCGACCCGGCTGCTGGCGATGGATCGCCGCAGTTCGGCACGGTCGGCTTTCAACAGGCCGAGAACCGGCGACACCTGCCAAGAGGGCAGGTCACCGAGTGCCTCAATGGCCCGGTCCAGTTTTTGAATCTTGAATCTCATCTGGTCGGCAAGTGTCATTTCTCTCTCTCCTGGTGGGGGGGGGTGTCTGCCTGTCTAACTTATCGTCAAACGATAGGTGTGTCAACAGTTTGTTTCCGATATTTTGGGAAAGTTGCCGAGCGGACAACCCGCTAGGCCAGACGCTCGACCCGGTTCCACACCTCACCGACCAGGCGTTTTACGTCTGTCGCTTCGGTGATCCGCAAGCTACGGGGTCCGGCCCATCCCCGCTGCCGCAACTCGTTAGCGATGTCGAGGATCTTACGCTCGCTCACTCGCATCACCACCGGATCCCCGATCCGTAAACCGGCGATGAGTTGCAGCGCGTTCATTGATTGCCTTGCCATTGTTTCTCTCTCCTGGTTTCAGTGGAGGTTTGTGATGTCTTCGGTCCACGCGGCGACCTCAATTTCTCGCATCGCATTGACCAGCGCGACCACCGCGTCCCAAGTAGATCTGTGAACCGACACCGGGACATCGACCACGTTTTCGGGTTCCCACCGACTCGCTGCGATGTGATTCCACCTGGTCAACTGCCAAGCGGGAACCATCATCGAGCGGCCAATCGTGCGCCGCTCGGTCTCGATCAGGTCGAGCGAATAGCCTTGCCACTCCGAAACCGAGACGGTGAGTTCGGTAGTTCCTTTGTTGTCAACCGACAGGCGGCCGGGCAAGTTGAATTCGGTTATCGCACCCTGAAGGGCGCGACACAACTCCGACAATTCTGTTTCGCCCCACCGTGAAAGTTCTTCGGCCGGTAGTCGTTTCATTTCGCGGACTGTCATTTCTCTCTCCTGGTTTGTGATCCCTGGCGGTACGATCAGTCGTTACGCCCCAAAAAGTCGTTACGGATTTGGGGGACTAACGGAACATCACGGTGTTGAGTGCCTGTCGCAGAGTGTCGGAAACCGTCATCCCCCGATCACTCGCGGCCTGGCGAATCAGGTTGAATTCATCTTCGGTTACCTTACAACCCACGAGCCGGTCCCGTCGTCGTTTGCTTCGTAGTTGTAATCCCGCTCGTGACTCCACGTCTCCCGGCCCCCCTGGTTCTCGGAGACTTTCACCGTCCTCCGCGATCCGGTCGTTGGTGACAGGAATGTTTTCCACAGTTCTCGCTTCCGGGTCTGGCATGCTTCCAATTCCTTGACTGATTGTCGGACACCGCTTTTGTGAATGTTGCCGACCGTCAAAACGCGAGCGGTGTTATCGCGAATCTCCTGGTCGTTTTCCATCATGCAAGGGGTCGAGCAAAAATAGAACCCCTCATCCCTGGACTCGATTGAAAGCGGATTGCCACGCCGGGCAACCAGCATCCGGTTGGGTCGAGTCCACAACCCGAGAATCGCGTGACTCCCGTTGAGCCGGTTGATAGCGGCAACTGACCGCTCCAACAGCGACCCGTCAAGCGACTCGACCGTGAGTCCAATCACCTCGCTGTCACACTCGCTGACAGGCAAGTGATTGAACTCGTCAATCAACTCGATGTCGTTTGTCACGACACCGTTGTGAACAAGCCATCCACCGTCGCAAGGGTGCGGATGGTTGTTGGTGTTGTCCGAAGCGATCCCGTGTGTCGCCCACCTGGTGTGACCGATCAACATCGTGCAATCGCTCGCGGCTTTCAGTGTGTCGAGATTGTCGGTAACACCGCCGGGTGCCTTATGCATCCGAAGACGGTTGGTCCCGTTCTCGATCCAGGCCAGACCATACGCATGGTCGCCACGCAACTCAGCGACTTCCGCCATCATCTCAAGATGATTCAGGTTGGGCCTGGCACCGGACTTGCGTGCAATAAAACCAAAGACTCCACACATCGTTTCTCTCTCCCGTGATGGTATCTGTCAAACCGAGTGTTTGACCATGTACCTATCTTATCGACAATCCCCTGATTAGTCAACACCCTGTTAGACGGTTAGCGAAACATTATTAGGAAGTCAGCCAGGTCCGCGAACGTAGATTGGTGCCAACCGCAGACTGGTGAGACCCGCCGAACACCCGCCGAACACCCGCCGAACACCACCAGGACGCCCACCTTTGTCCACCTCCGCCGGACAAAATACGTTGAGTTTGTCCGGCGGAGGTGTTGCATCGTTGCATATACCCGTTGTGCAACGATGCAACAGGCGCGCGACTGACATATTCATCTTTTGTCAGTCGTTTGTCAGTCGTTTGTCAGTCGTTTGTCAGTCGCCCACCAGGACGCCCACCTTCGCCCACCCTACCGGATCCCTACCGGATCCCTACCGGATGCCTGGCGGATCCCTGTTCGCAGATCAAAATACGGTGTACCTGCGGTGTACCTGCGGGTGTAGCTGCGGGTTTTCCTGTACCGGCGTCGTAAAAAGTCGTTACGGCCCAAAAAGTCGTTACGGCTTGGAAAAAGTCGTTACGGCTGGAAAAAGTCGTTACGGCTGGAAAAAGTCGTTACGGATTTGGGGGGGTGCCACGCATCGACCCGACTAATCGCAAGACCACACAGGGCATCCTCGCGGACCGTTTCCGCAGAACGACCACCGTTTCTGGACTATATTGCAGGCAACCGACGAGAATCGCCTGTAACGCCGCGTCCCTCAAGCCGCGAGCCGAGACACATAACAGCAAAGAACGAATGCCTGAGACACCACCACCGACCCCACAACCCACCACCTGTGACGGTAGCGGTGCCGATCCAGCTCACACATCGTGACAACAACTGTTGCCATCCCGACGTGCTTCAGCGACACCAGGGCATCGACACCACCCCAGTCAATCACCATGCACGCCAGCGGATTCAGCTCAACATCCCGCAACGCGTCCGCATCCAGCAGACAAAACCACACGTCCAGGCCCGACACCCCCGCGACGAACACCAACGCCGACCATAGCTTCCACCTCATACACGCTTCGCCTCCATGCGAAATACGGCTGCGAGATGGCCATTCTACCACGATCAGGCGTTACGGCAAAAAGTCGTTACGGCTCACTCGTGGATGGTTCCGCCCCTCTTTCTCCGCTTCGCCCACTCCAGCTCAGACTCCCGGTCTTTGCACAGGTGCATCTTCTCGCGGTAGTAGCACACCAGGCTGATCCGCTCCCACGGCGGTCTCCCCCGCGGAGTGGTGTTGCCATGCCACTCATGCACATCAGCCAGCAACAGGTCGCGCGTCCTCATGTCGAAAGCCACCACCGGGTCAAACCCTGGGAACGCAAGATAGAAACCCTCATACTCTCCCGCTGCAAATGCAGTCATCACCCCGAACCCGTCAGGGAAATCCCCGTTGTCGCGGTGAACCGCCGTCTGGAAGTTCTTGTTGACCGTGATGGTGGTGAACACCGTCCCCTTGATGATCCAGTCAGGCTCGGTCGAATCACACACGGCCTGTTGTGCCGCCCACCGATCAGGAGCGAGTGCCCTGAAGTGGTCGTCTATGGTCTGGAGATAGGGGATGGCGTCGGCAAATTTTTCGGGATGCTTTGCGGTGTATGCCGTCGTCCGGCAAAACGGCCTGCGTGCTTCCCGGTCATAGAATCCCACGATCCCACTGGTCGTTCCCGTCGCCGCCCGGTTGGTCTTCGACGGTGTACCATCCTGACGGACGTAGGCGACGTTGCGCTCCCGTTGCTCGTTACGGCTCCCGGCCGCCAGGCCACGGTTCGTCTGGTCGCTGCGGTAGGCCGCTCCACGCAGACCGTAGTAAGCACGCCTGGTTTCCGAGGCACCCATCAGCCTCTTGCGAAACCTGGCCAGCAACGCCCCGTCTGGCTTGTACACGTCCACTGACTCCGCGATGACCAGATCAACGTCCGAGTCATCCAGGAGCTTTCCCGGCAGACCGTCGTCGCTCACACGGGCTGTCAGGTGCAACTCACGCATCGTCACCGGCTGCGATCCGCATGGCTCGGTAGACGGAGTCGCTGATGTTGTCCAACCCCAGCCTGTCACGCAACTTACGCTCCCAGAGGTTGAACTGCTCGTGCTGCTCCGGCGAGAAGAAGACCTGCACCAGTCGTATCGTGGAAGTGGGAATCACCTCCACCTGGGGAAGATCATCGTCGTCGTCTTCCCCGAAGTCCGGCTCGGGAACCGCATCCGACAGGATCTTGTTCAGTTCCTCGTCGGTAAATCCGAGTGCGTCGAAACTGATACCAGCATGGGACGCATCCTCAATCGCCTCGGCCAACATCGAAACATCCCACTCCGACAGTTCGGCCACCCGGTTGTCTGCCACGGCAAACGCCGTCGCCTCCTCGGCCGCCAGGCCCGTGCTGTAAACCGCGATCTCTCCCCACCCCAGCAGCTTCGCCGCCCGCAAGACACCGTTGCCTGCCCTGACGACGTTGTCCCTGTCCACGATGATCGGCTTTTGCTGACCGAACCGCTTGAGCGAGCCGATGATGGCGTCGAGGTTTCTGCGGTTGTGTGCCCGGGCGTTGCGGGGATCGAGCGTAAGATCGTCAATGGGAACGATCTGAACCAATGACGGCTCAAAAGTCGTTACGGCCTCGGGCATCTCCAGACCTCCTCTTTCCGAACCGACCGGCTAATAGAGATGCAGGTTGGAAAGTTTTTTGACATCTATCACAGGAACTTCCCATTCCTTGACCTCCCCCTGGCGACGCCAGCGTTCCTCCGTCCACCCCTCTCGAATCTTGGCACACTCCTCGACAATCTCCTCGGGAGTGGGTGTGTAGCGTTCCCTGCCGCCTGTCATGTGCGGTTCCCTCCGCTAGTACATCGCGACGACGGCGTGTCCGTCTGACACCATCCTCTCGTTCAGGTTGATCGGGTTGCCATCCTGGTCCTCGCCGATCAGGTCAGCCAAGTACCTGCCGTATTTCCCCTTCTTGTCCTGGTACGTCTTCACGACGATGTCCCACTCGCCGTCCTTGCAGGCGAACTCAACGAGCAGTCCGGCCAGATGGCTCGTCGCGTCGTAGCCCGCCTGCTTGTTGGGGCCGCGCACCTCGGGCGTGTTGATGCCGTACAGTCGCAACCGTTGTCTCGTCGTGATCGACATGCCCAGGTCGAGATCCACGTCCACCGTATCACCGTCCACCAGCCTGGCAATCTTCGCTCGCCGGATGTAATCGTCACGAGTCATCACGGCCCACCTTGCGCCGGAGCGTCTCGATGATGAACATGGTCGCAGCCGTCGCCGCGCCGGTCCCGGCTATCGCCCGGCCCTCGGTCTGGTCGAAGTCGCTCGCAGTCAACCAGAGGATCGCAGTCAGGGCAATCAGTCCGCTCACCCAGTAGAGGAACGGCCAGAGCTGTGAATTAGCTGGGGGTGCCCTCATGCTGGCGCACCTGAAGAGGTCGACCCGAACAATCGGCCAACGTCGTCGGCAATCCGCTTGACCGCTTCCCGGTCGTCTACGTGTTCCACCACCGACCGAACCAGGGCCTCGCCCATTGCCAACGCGCGTTCTGTGGTCATCACCTGTTGCAAGTCTACCATCCGACGCCATTCACGCGAGGCTATCCGGCTCTTGCGTTCAACCAAGCTGGCAACCTCATCCACCAGTTCGCCGAATGCCGCACCCTCGCGAACAGCGGTCACCAGTTCGGACAACAACTCGCCGACCCGCGCGCGGTCGCCGACCCGATTAGCCTCGGTCAGCTTGTCCGCTGTCTTGTTGAGTTGTTGCCACCAGGTGTTAGACACACCGTGCCGATGCAACCGCTCGACCCGTTCCGCGATGATCGCTTGCAGCAATGCGACCTCTCCGCGCAGTTCACCCAGTGCCGGGTCCGCTTCCGCTTCCGCATACTTCGAGGCTAGTCCTGTCGGGATGTATTTGGAATAACGGCCGTGTTTCCACGATCCGTTTGCCGGTCCAATCGGCGCAGCCCCACCATGAAAACGGCATTTCATCCGCCCGCGTTCGGCATACCTTCGGCAAGGTTCACCGTCCCGCCTGGTGCCACCGTTTTCTCCGCATCGGGTCGCGCTCATTCATCCGGCTCGCCCAACTCCAACCGATACTGCGTGTCACTGTCCGAGGGCGTGACCACGTCCGCAGCAACCGACGACAGATTACCAAGCAGCCACGGAATCGCCGACCCCAATCCCATCCCGCCGCCAAGCAGCCCGGCACCAATAGCCAGCTTCGCCAGCGTCCCCAGTCCCGGCTCGGGCGGGTTCACGATGGTCGGCGAGTTCCAGTTGATGCCCACGTCGTCCGGCTGCTCCCAATCTGAGCCGAGATGCTTACGCAGGTTCGCTTCCGCCATCGCCATCGCGTGCCGGTTCTGCTGCATCATCTGGTCGAGCTGTACCAGATTCGCCGCCGCGTCGATCTCGGGCAATGTAGGCTGCGATGGCGGCTCGGTCCCCACTCCAGAAGACGGAGTGCCATTCCCCATGCTCCGCGTCCCTCCGAGCCGTCTCGCCAGCCCACCAGTCAGCAAGTCCCATCGCATCAGCTCGCTGCGCCAGCGTTACCCGGTGACGGGATCGACTGGACGCCGGGGAACATCCCCGACGCCTTGAGTTGCGTCTGGAGATTGGCCTGCCCGTGCTGTTCGAGAAGGTTCTGGGCGGTCGCGCCGATCAGTTGCAGCTTGAGCTGCCACAATTTTGCAGACTCCTCACTGACGTGCCCAATGTTGACTGAGAAACGTGTGGCGGCCTGGGCCAAGACTGACCCATTCTGGGCAAAGTCCTGCTCCATCTGTGTTTTGATCTGCTCGTTCATCGTGTCCTCGCTTTCGTTGGCAGTATGAGTTTGATCGGTGTCCCGAACGGATAGGATTGCTCGGCGATCACCTTGCCGGTCGTCGGGTCCAGCACCTGAACACGCACCGGCATCGTCATCAGCGTGTCGATCAGCTTACGGTGAGATGCGAGTTCCTGCCGTAACTCAGCAATCTCCAACGGGTCAGCATTCTTGCCGTCCGCCCCTGGCTCACCCGGCTCCCAGCTACGGACGACTTTCCATAGCTCGATGATCTCTCGCGTGCGGTCCTTGTCTCCCCACTCGGGAGACTCGTTACGGCTGTCGACATCAGGTTCCGCTGACTTCTCGGCAAAGACCAGGCTGCCTGACGACTCGGTCGCTCCGTTGCCCTTGAGGAACCGGAGAATCTGCGGGTGGGTTGCACCAAGGGCACGCTCGTCATCCTCACCATGACTCAGCACCGACACCAGCGAGCCACCTTCAAAGACGGCTCCCCCACTGTCGCCGTTGGCGAACCGCCCACTCGTTACCGCGTAGGCTGCTCGGCCGTTCTTCAGGTTGGAAATCACGACGGGGTCCATCGGCTTGAGACCCTTGATGACGAGCTTGCCTTTCGCGGAGGAGGTGTAGCCAGCTCCAAAGACCTCCCCCTTGGTTCTCGCAAGAAGCACAGGAACCACGCCGATCACGTCCCGGCTGCGACACTTGAACAGTGCCAAGTCGGAATCCTTGTCCCGGCCCACAAACGTCGCCACACCCTGGGTGCCGTCCCGGTTCTGGAAGACGATGTCCGAGCCACGCCGCTTGCTCAGGTGGCTCACAGTGAGTCCATAGGCCGTCTCACCGTCCACACAGACGATGATGCCGCTGCCAACTCCGTGCCCCAGACGGACGCAGGCGTCATAGGGAGATGGCTCACTCGTTACGTCGCCGCCAAGAAATGCGGCCGTCAAGAGAATCGTCGCCAATCGCAGGTGCATGACAAAATCATACGTCGGCCATAGCGTATGTTCAAGAAGCTATGGACTTTTGTTTCCATCAACCAGGGCCGACCGCAGCGAGAGTTCCCCCGGTAGGTAAAGGGTTCGCATCGCTGGGTCGTGAGCGGCGATCAACCGCTACTCTGGTGGATCGAACAGCGTTTTCTGCCCCTCGACGGGCTTGATGGCTGGCGAAGACTGATCGGCCCACTTCTTCGGGTTCGTGATCCGCTTGGCCGCGAGGTCCGCATACTCGGGGTTGAGTTCCACGCCGATGAACTCACGCCCCAACTCGACAGCGACCTTCCCCGTCGTGCCGCTGCCAGCGAACGGGTCCAGCACAACGCACGGCACGGGGTCGGCTGATTCACAGTCGCACCCCGCCGACCAACCAGTTACCCGACGTTCCGGGTAACCGTGTTCGGCGTATAGCGCGGATAGCGCAGAACCGGCAACCGTCCCGCTGTCGTGCGCCGTCTTTCCACGGTTCGCCAATCCGTCGCGAAACCTGTTATTTGGTGGCCCGCCGACCAGTTCAATTTGCCGCACCAACGGCGCACCACACGCCGGACACGCCCCGCGTTCGCTGGTCCCTGCCAACACGCACGGCAGGACCAACGCTTCTGGGAATGTGGCGAAGTGTGCTTCGCTGTAGGGTTGCGTCGGGATCTCCCAGACGGTTCGCTTGTTGCGTTGTCCCAAATACTCCCGGTGTCCGGGAGTATTTGGCCCCGAACCGACCCGTCCCCCCCCCGCCGTTTCCTTTTGTCCGACGTGAAAATCGGAATTATATCTTCCGGCGTGTTCGGGCTTCGCCCGTTCCCGCACCGCATCAGCGTCATAGAAATACCGGGGCCGCTTCGTCAGCAGGAAAACGTACTCGTGCGCCTTCGTCGGCCTGTCCGTCACCGATTCCGGCATCGGGTTTGGCTTTAACCAGATGATGTCAGACCGCAGATACCAGCCGTCAGCCTGCAACGCGAACGCCACGCGCCAAGGAATCCCGATAAGATCCTTATGCTTCAAACCGATCAATCGGGCGTTTCGTGTCGGGTTCTTTCCATCAATCCTGCCCCGATTGACTCGACCGCCCCTCTTAGTCTTGCCCCCCTTGCCGCCAGCCAAAGTCTCTGCCGGTTGATGCGTGCCCCCTCGCGCCGCCGCGTAACTGTCGCCAAGGTTTAACCACAACGTCCCGTCGTCCCGCAGAACACGCCACACCGAACGGAACACGTCGACCAGTTCCGCCAGGAACGCGTCCGGCGTTTCTTCCAGTCCGATTTGACCATCGACGCCGTAGTCACGCAGTCCCCAGTAGGGCGGAGACGTGATGCACGTTTGCACCGAACCCTCGGGCAGATCAGCGAGCCGGTCACGACAGTCACCGATCAGCAGCTTCCAGTTGCGTCCGCTCCGGTCAGACACCCGACACCTCGTTCAGCAATTGGACGGCAGCGTGTTCTGTGATCGACAACTCGTCACCGTCTTCGTCTAACCCAGAAAACAACACGGCGTCCCCAACAAGATGCTGCCTCGCCAAACCTGACGCTATCGGGTTCGGCGGCATCTTCTCACTGAGACCGTCTTCGCAGACATACATCTTTATACGGTCACCCGTGCTGGGAACCATCTCGATGAATCCGCCGACCGCCTCTTGCAAATCGGTCAGACCGTCGAACTTACGCACGGTGAACGCCAGCACAGGATCGTTCGCATGAATCACAGCACCCCAAAACATCAGATCACCTCCCCGACCGGCATCGGCCACTCTACCCCCAACGCGGTAAGAGACTCCCGCATCGCTGGCTTCGCGTTGATCTGCTCAGTCAG
>Ga0114899_1001915_pt1 | contig 11596 bp, 12 predicted proteins | sample MalvireepMed_215_FD_83497 | JGI IMG/M metagenome (GOLD analysis project Ga0114899, IMG submission 83497) | Marine viral communities from the Global Malaspina Expedition - Malaspina viral metaG DeepMed_215 | ecosystem: Environmental > Aquatic > Marine > Oceanic | place: Mediterranean Sea... | reverse complement strand
TTCATGAAGTCCAAGGGGATATGGTAGAGGAGCTAATTGCAGTTGCAAAGCATGGGGAGAGTGAGAGGAATCGACTCTCTGCTATTACAAGTATCCTCGACCGAGCAGGGACGCGGGTTACTGCGGAGCAGGTAAACCAGCAAGCCCCATTCATCCAAGTAAATATTGCTAATATGGAAAGTAACCATACAGATGGTATGATGCCTACGAGCCTCGTAGAAGGGATGCAATCAGACCATGCAACTTATCACAATTTTGAGGAGGTGAATGACGATGGCAGCGAAGATAGGAATGCCGAGCAAGGAAGCGAAGATTCAGACTGGTCAGAAAATCAACAAGCCTGGGAAGGGGGATTCGATGTTAAACAAAGCAGCGAAGGAAGCCCAGGGGTGGATGCGTCAGGCACAGAGCAAGAAATAAACACATTCTCTGATCTTATTACTAAGGAGAAGTAGAATGGCACAAGATAGATATGGAAGTAAAACCTGTGATAGCTGGGCGGGGCGGGCTGGTGGGGAGTTGCAAGCGAGTGCTTCCAAGCGTTCTGGTCCAGAGACCAAGCTAACTGGGGTATCATCTCCGATTCAGGAAGGTGATAGCCCGCGAGCTGCTTTTAGAAAAGCTATGACAGGAAGGTAGGAAGAAGCTATGGAATGGGATGAGGAAAGATGGCCGAACTTCAGTCCTGAGGAATTTTCATGCCCTTGCGGATGCGGGGTATTGAATGTATCAGAAAGGTTCCTGGACAAGCTACAGGATGTTCGATACGCACTTAGCGCAACTATGAAGGTGACCTCTGGTGGAAGATGTCCCGACTACAACATGAGCCTGAGAGCTCGAGGCTTCAAGTCTGTAGACGGGTCTGCACATACCATGACGGAGGATGAACCTTGCGAAGCTGCGGACATAGAATGCACTTGGGGAGGTTTAAGGCATAGATTAGTAACCTCCCTTTTACAACAATTTAATCGTATCGGTATTTCCTCATCCTTCATCCATGTAGACAGTGATCAAAGTAAGCCACAGAATGTTATTTGGACTTATTAAGGAGATTCTTATTCCTTATCGCCCTAGTACAGCCCACTTCTACGGCTGATGCTCAGCGGGACCGAGATATGGATTGGGATGTAAAGCGGATTTGGTATCCTGCGGGGATTTTGACTACTGATGGAACCCCAGCAGCTACCGGCACCGGCGCAGCACCTTTGTCGGATTCTATTTCAAAGCTGAGGAGAAAGACTAGTGAATGCTGCTCCGATAACATGGCCCGACCTTTACCCACATCAGAGGGATTTTACCTTCAACACAGCCCCATATCCGACACTTTGGGGCTCGTGGGGTAGCGCAAAGACTTGGGCACTTGCCGTACGCTGTATTCTCCTATCCGTAGACACCGATTACTTCGGAGCATATTCTGGTAATCGAGGAGTCCTCGGGAGGCAGGTGGCAAAAGACCTTCGAGATACAACGCTTAAAGATTTTTTCGACCTCCTGCCTCCTAAATGGATCACACGGTATAATAGAAGCGAGATGATTGTAGAGCTAGACGGAGGAACCGAAATAATCCTAGCCCATTTTGATGATTTCAAAATCGGAGCTAACCTTGGTTGGGTAGGAATAGACCAGATGGAGGAGATAGAAGTTGAAACTTTCGAGAGACTCCAGGGACGCGCAAGACTTACAAGGCTACGGGGAATGGATGCTCAAGGACAGCCAAAGACTCTCAATTATCGAACCGTCTTTGGTGTCGGTAACACTAATGGGAGAGCCTCTTGGCAGTTCCACAGATGGGAGCAAAATCGTCTCAACTTCTTGGCTGGGGAACCTTTTGACCCTAGATTTTGGACACACCCTCCGCTGACAGTCTATGACAATCCTGCCCTTCCTGACGATTATGTAGACAACCTCAAGGAGACAATGAGTGAGAAAAAGTTCCGTATCTTCGGACTCGGCTCCTGGGAAGCTCTTGAAGGACTTATCCTCGAAGATTGGAATGAGGAAACTTGCGTTAATAAGGTCAACGAGATTCCAGCTACCCACTGGAGAAAGTATGTATGTATCGACCACGCTAACGCTTCAGGAATTAAAGCAGCTGTATTCATCGCAGTAGACGATGAGTGGAACAGTCTCATCTACGATGAAGTCTATGGAAAAGAAATGCAGCTAGAGGATTTTGTGAGGAATGTCCGAGAAAGGATGGTGATCCATGAGAGAGAAATGGCGGAATACGAGGGTAGAACTCCAGGAACCATCGAGCAGATAACCCTTTGGCCATGCGATCCATCTATGAGGCGTAAGGTAGAAGACAACGCGAGCCTTACTATAATCCAAGCATACGCCCAAGAAGCTCAACGGCAATTATTCTCCATGCCCCTCTATCCTGCAGGAAATGACGTAGACGCAGGGATTGACAAGATGAATTGGTTACTTAAGAATAACAACCCAAACCGTCTCCACCTTCCATCTATGCGAGTAAACCCTAGGTGTAAGAACTGGAGATCAACCGCAGGGGGTTGGATATATGATGAACGAACAGGGAAGCCAAAGGATAATCAAGATGATCACGAACTCGACGCCACACGCTACGGAACCAACACTATCTATATCGGAGATTTTCTTCTATCGAAAGTCGCTGGAGAAAAGAGAAGTAGAGAAGAGCAAATTATCCTCGATATGCAGCAATCCTCTCACCCCAATGACTTAAATGACTACCTAATAGATGTAACCAATATGGGAGTAGGTATATGAATGATCTTGTAACAGGCACTCTACTAATTCTGATCTCGCTGATTTCCTTAAGCTCTGTCGGATCAATTATATACCTACTTTTCCACATGCGTATAGACCAACAGAAGTCTATGACCCTACTCGCTAGTATGATAGATCAGGAAGCTGCAAGCACTGCTATAGGATTACAAGCTACACAGGATAGATGGGGTGGACTCGCGACATCGCGAGGAAGAGAAAATGCCTACTACAGAGGGGGAGCTTTACGATGCTGCGATCTTGCGAGGGCAGATAGCGCATGGAGATCCCAATTTTGAAATAGAAACCCTTTATGAGGATGCTCGAGATGGCACTGACGTTTGAAGAGCTGCAGAAGAGCAATAATGGATGGGCGAGTGTAGATGAAGAAGACCTCGCAGGGGTGCTTTCTGCTAGGTATCATTCTTGGCTCTCGCAGACGAAAGACCTACGTAGGCAGTGGAGGTTGAATACCCTTTTCGCTCGAGGGATTCAGTGGGCGGTCTATGACCCCTCTGGACGGGTTGTAGTCCCTCGACCCCCTCCTGGGAAGTTCCACATCACTAAGAACTTTATAAAACCTTGGAGCATGGACATCGAAAGTAAGCTAGACCTTCAATTCCCTACATTCGATGTAGTGCCTAACAGTCCGAACCAAGAGGACAAAGATGCAAGCATAGCTGGAGAATCTACAGGTCAGCACTATTGGAGACTTCTCCAGATGCGATCCCAACATCGCTCCATAGTCCGAAAGTGTATCAATCACGGCGGATGCTTGGTGCTACTAGATTGGGATGAGACAATCGGGCCGAAGTTTGCTAGGAAGGGGGAGATTTTAGATGCAACCGGACAACCGTCTGTAACCCTAGAAGTTGACGGTGAGATAAGGCTAGATGTCCTATCCTCCTTCAAGTGGTTCTGTGACGAGCAACCTGGAGATCTAGATGAAAAAGCCTGGATGGGGGTTGCCTCTTGGGCTACTTTAGATAAACTACGCGAAACCTATAAAGAAGGGCATAGGGTAGAAGCTGAAGACAACTCCATGCCTCTTGATGATACTCTCGAACAGATGCAGCAGGCACAAGGCCCAGGGCAAGCCCTACGTGGAGACCAGAGAGAAAAGGGTTCTTCAGTTCTTAAGATGTACCTGCGTCCTCAAGGATCTTCTACTGAGGGACGCATCATTACTGTAGCAGGTAAGACAGTTCTTCAAAACAAGCCTTGGTCAGATGCATTCAAGAAGCTAACAGGCTTCCCAGCTGTGAAGTATGATTGGTATATATCTCCGGAGCAATTCCGAGGGCAATCGCCTATAGAAGACCAAATTCCGATTCAGAGAGAAATAAATGTAACTGCTACCCAAGTGATCCAAGCAAAGAACTCGATGGCCGTTCTAAAATATCTTGTTCCTAACGGATCTGGTGTAGAAACCATAAATGATGTTCAAGGCCAAATCATCCGACATACTCCAAACCTACCTCCTACATATCTCCAGCCACCCTCCATGCCTTCGTATGTATTCAAACATGGAGATGAACTTCTAGAGGCTCTTGAAGATGTCCAAATGCTACATAGATCTAGCAGGGGAAAAGTACCTCCTGGTGTCAAATCAGGAGTTGGCATTAATCTGCTCCAAGAGCAAGATGACCGACCACTCTCGATCCCTGAAGCAGATATCCATCAACAGGATTCGCTTCTCTTCCGTAAGATCCTTCAAATCGTCTCGGTGGCTGTCACGGAAGAACGCTTCCTTAAGATCATCGGGAGCAATAAGAAAGTAGAAATCAAAGCCTTCAAAGGCTCTGACCTCCGAGATAATACAAACATCCATCTAAGTGTAGTAGAAGGAATAACCAAGTCTAAGGCTGGGGTTCAACAGATGCTTCTCGAGTTCATCAGAGTAGGAGCATTTCGAGATATGAAAACAGGCCAGATAGACACACCCAAAGTTATGGAGGTGATGCGACACGCTATTCCAGGTATCCTTTTCGAAGAGGCTATTGACAAACACTCTGCCTTGCAGAGAGATGAAAACGATGCCTTGTATGACCCAGCTGCACCCTTCCCAATGCCACAAGAATGGGAAGATCACGTTTTGCACCTAGATAATATAGAAGACGAAATGAATAGTATGGCGTGGAAGAAACGCGCACACGAAGATCAGATGATAGAGCAGAGGTTCGTGATGCACCGCGAAATGCACCTTCGTCTCCTCTCAGGCGCAAGCCAACCACAACCTGGAGCTACACCGGAAGTAGGAGCAGGGGCTCCACCCCCGAGTAGCCAACCAGCAACTGGAGCTTAGCTCTAGATGAAAGGAAGATGACATGAAACACGGATTTTTAGCACCATTCGGAACCTTCAGAAGTCCAGAAGAGGGGGGAGCACCAGTTCCACCAGCTCCTGCTACTGAAGACAATCCACCAGCTGCACCCACCATTGAAGTAGATGGGGTTTCCTATACTCCGGATGAGGTGAAAGAGCTCGTAGAGGGGAACATGCGTCAGGCGGACTACAGTCGTAAGACTATGCAGCTTGCGCAGGAACGTAAGATTCTCGAGGCTCAACGGGCAAAACCTGTTACTAGCGCACCTGCGCCAGCACCGGCAGCGGTTCCTGTCCCTGACCCATCGGGGGAGTATGTAGACCCAAATATTCAAGCACTCGGTTCTAAAGTAGACAAACTCACTGATGCTATGGATGCGAAGAATGCAGCTGATGAGAAGTCTGCAGAAGAATCCCGAGTCGCTGAGATGAATACTCAGATAGATGATGTTGTAGACCACGCTGAGACACTTATCAAAGGCGATATGGGGCTTGCTACCCTAAAAGGTGTAGCCTCCGAGATCCAGAATCATATCTACGCAAACAATGCTGTGCCAAGTCGAGCACAGGTTGAAGCGATGGTGCGTAATCAGCACAATGATGTAGCTAAACGTGGCGGTTCACTACGAGTGCCTGAGGGAGATGTTTCAGTAGCTGAAAGCACTAAGGAAGACCTTCCAGTTCAGGCAACTTCTGCTCCCGACCCTGCACCTACTAAAGGTGCCTCTGTTTTGGACAATCGGGCTATGGAAGCTGAGTTAGTAGACTTCGTAAATGCTAACAAAGATCGGCCTGGTTTTTTGACTGAATAGGAGTAGAAATGGCTAATCTTACTATGACTGCTTTCGACTCTATTCTGAAGGAATTTTACCTTCCGAAGTTCGAAGAGCAGTTTAATCGTCAAACCGTCCTGATGGACGAAGTTATAATGCGTCGAGATTCTACACATATCGAGGGTAAAAATGCCTTCATTGGTGTAGAGTGGGAAACCCTCGGTGGTACAGACTCTGTTGCAGAAGGTGGAACATTACCTACTCCAGAACCTGGAGACTACAACCGACTGACCATTGGGATGAAGTATCACTATGCTAGGTTCCGAATCACTGGCCCAGTTATAGATGCAAGTGCAAACGATCCTGGAGCATTCGCACCCGCCCTCCAGCGGGAAATGAAATCCAAGATCACCTCCTTCCTTCGTCATGCCAATCGTATGATGATGGGTGATTCCTCAGGAGCCTTGGCGCGTGTAGACGATGCAAGCCCTGATGGAACCCTTGGAGTAGATGCTGCATATGGCATCGCTAATGATTCTAATGGAACCTTGTTCTTCACACCGAATATGAATGTAGCTTTCTACAGCGCCAAGACCTCCGGAACCGCTCGCGGGTCTGCACGTATCACTGCTGTAAACAAATCTACAGACATCATTACCATTGATGCCGACCCTGGAGTCTCAGACAATGACTACATCACTCGAGAGCTTTCGAGTGAGAATGAGATGATGGGTTTGCTCGGTATCGTAGATACCACAGACTTCGCCACTACGCTCCAAGGAATCAACGGATCTACCGAAACCCGTTGGCAGGCTAAGAAACGCCAAGGTGCTACACCTGGAACCAACGAAGCACTTACCCTGCTTCGCATGCAACTCCTGTGGGATGATGTGACCTTCGAAGGTGGGGGCGCACCTCGGTTCATCCTTGGAAATTCCAAGGTTGCCCTTACCTACGGTATGATGGCCAAGCGTGAGAATATCACAGTTAATAAGATGACCCTCGACGGTGGATGGTCAGGCTTAGACTTCAACGGCCAAGCCCCTGTGATCGCAGATGTAATGTGCCCTCCCAACCGGATGTTCTACATCGATCCAGATACCTTGACCCTCTACGAAATGTCCCGTCCCCAGTGGATGGATCGAGGCACAGGTGTTCTGAAGCAGGTTGGTGATACAGATGTATTCCAGGCTACCTACCAGTGGTATTCGGAACTCGGTGTAGATAACCGAGGCAAAAATGGTGTCTTGGAAGATATTACTGAACTTAGCTAAACTAGCTTCCGTGGACTGATCCTCCCAGCTAGTGTGTAGGGTGGGGAGGGGTGCTAGATCATCCTTCCCCACTTTAAAGTTCGGAAACTGAAATTTAAACCTGAAGGAGATCCCGATGTTACTAAGAGTAGATGCATGGATCTCGGGTGTTACGGATGCTAGTGCAAATACAGCTAAGGCCACAGTACCTAGCAACCCAATAGGTCATGAGAAGGTAGCTGTAGTGGCTATGAATGGAGAAGGGGTTTATGTGGAAGACGCAGGAACCTCCCGACCATATCTCACAGGGATTACTGCTACAGGAATAGATGTACGTTCTACCGTAGTCTCTGCAGCGTATACTATTGGCCTTATGGATGTATCTGGTATCGCAATGTTCGACACCCAAGACACAGCAGCAACCTAGGAGAACCTTATGCCCTCGACCCACTTACATGCGGTTCAGATATCTAAAGTTATCTATCCCTCCCGTTTAGAAGCTGAAGAAGTCGCTCGGATGTATGGTGCGGTTGAGGGTATGTTAGAAAGTGAATATAAATACACAATCATATACACACCAAGCGAATGCTTCGTACCCTTTTCCCTACACAAGGAAGAGGCAGACACAGGCATTTGGAGGATCTATGGAGAACTTGACCAAGATAAAATGTAGCATTTCTGCGGAGGCTCGAGTGATTCTCGGGTTGATGGAGCGAGACAAGAGCAAGAGCGTAGCGAAAGTTCACGGTTCGTCTGCCCTTGAAACCTCCCACCCACACGTAGACGAGCATATACTAGCTGAGATCTACAAGATAAACCCAAGATTTGTTCTTGAATGGGAGCTTCAAGTAACTGGATTTCATCGCTGGCATGTAAAGCTACACAGATCTCCAGGGATGTCTGATCTCCCAGAGCATGTTCTCCTACTCGTATCCCCAGAGCATGCAGGGCCTCAGGGAGAGTATGTTCCGGTAGACCAGAGAGCGGTTTCACATCTAGCCCAAATAATGGTATGGTCACAAGATCCAGTTAAATTCGTGGAGGATGTCTTAAGAGATGAGCAAGCTGCGAAAGATTCTAAGGATAAGAACCTTGAGAATGAGATTGAAGATTGGGCCAATCACTATCGACGTCTTTTCGCTCGTCTTGCTGACAATACTCCTGATTGCCGTTGGAGCCCCGGCATTTCTAGGAACCCTGATGGTTCTTACTCTGCTGGACAAGCCCCGATTTCCAGAGCAGTCACTAAAGCCGTATAGGAGAACAGCCGATGCCAGTCAGAACCCTACCAGAGCTTATCTCGGAAGTGCGTATAGCTATAGACGACACTGATGGCAACGCATTCACCGCAGACGAGCTTCTTACCCTTCTAAACCGAGCAGTTAGTCACTATGATTCTATCCTTTCTAAACATGCTGCCCAGTTATTCATGGGAGAAAAGAGTGTAACTCATGATGGAAGCGAGCTTCAAAGAATCTTGCCTTACCTACCACGGATCGTCTCCGTTGAGCGGACGAGCAATAGCCCTCGGAACCAGATCCTTCCTATGTGGATGGGATTTCGGGATAGATTCAAATTCCTCGGATCATCCATCCTGGACACCAATCTCGTTGACAGCTCGTACAATAGATACTATGTCCAAAATAACCAACTCGGAAGCTTACCTACAGTCGCTTCGGGAACAGATAAAGTCTGGCTTACCCTCTCTTCACCGCCCCTGCATTATGGGGAAGTTTCCAGCTACTCTGCCTTAGCCCTTGTAGTCCAAGCCTTAGTTCCTACTACAGACTCCGAGCACTTGGGCTACCTCGTAATGATGGATGATGCCTATAATGAAACCCCAATTATTTTTCATACTACTCGGGAGCTTAATACTATTTCTGATTGGGCTCAGAGCACTAGAATAGCTACTCTCGCCTTCACGCCAGAGACCAATCCTGTCGCTGATGGTAATTATTCTATTCTCCCTCGCATACATCCTGAGCATCACGGTGTACTTATATATCATGCAGCTAAGCTAGCCAAGCTATCTGAAGATGAGGGAATCTCGGAGATAGAACACCTAGAGAAAGAATCTGTTGAAACCATGCTTGAATACCTCGCGGTTCCGCATGAACAGCAGGAGGAGTATGTAGACATGGTATCAATGGGAGGTCTGTAATGCCCAAGATTCCTCATAAGCCTGTTCATAGACCCTCGGTAGAGCATGGGATGAACGATTCAGACTTCCCTTCCCAAGTTGCTACTACCCAGGTCTCCATAGCCCAAAACTTCGATCTATCCTCAGACGGTAGATATGACTCCCGAGGAGGGTCTCAGAAGATATCTGCTAGTCCTACAGCAGTAGGAGAGGATATACTTCTAGAATACGAATATCGCTCTGTCTCCGCTGGGGTAGTCACCCGAAATCATATGGTATTTGCAGGAACAAGGTTACTTAAATACGACCCATCTAACAAGACCTACACCGAGATCGACACAGGGCTTGCTGGGGTCAAACCTGGCGTAGCTACCTTCCGTGACAACGCAGGGGTAGATTCCATGTACTACTGCGATGGAACGGTCTTTAAATTCTATGACGGAACTGGAGTAACTAATGTTCTATCCAATTTCCAAGCTGGAGCTGCTGCGGGCGTTCCCACTTTCCTACTGGTTATGCATGAGAGGCTCTGGGCAGCGGGAGGCACTAACGAGCATATCCGAGTATTCTACTCTCCTGTCGCACATGCGGAGCAGAATTGGGGTGCAAACGATTATGTTACTGTTGGTGGAGGAGATGAAAATGTTACCGGACTCAGTAAGGTCTCCGATTACCCACTTACTACTACGGAAGATGCGATTTACATCATCAAAGGTAGGGCAGGAGACTCTGATGATCCCTTCATCGTTATAGCGGTTTATCAGAAAGAGGGCTGTAATTCACATCATTCTATAGTTCCCCAAGGCGGAGATGTCTACTGGACAAACACCAATGGAGTGTTTGTAGGTAGGCTACGAGCTGCAGTGGAAGATGGGCTAGATACAGAGAAGATCTCTGTCCCTTTACAAAACACCTGGAAGGGAATCAAGGAGGGGAAGCATGGAAATGTGCATGGAGTCTACTTCGCACCGAAGCAGCAGATATATTGGTCTATCGAATCCTCGGACTCTACCGCTGATCCAGATTGTATCCTTGTATATTCCGTAGCCAACTCCTCCATAGGAGTCCCAAAGACCACGCATGGCGTAGATATCCGATACGTGTGGTCAGGGAAATTCACAGCTACTTTCGTATTCACCTCCCTAGGTGTAGTCCGAGATTCTAATGGAATCCAGAAGCTATACGTCGGAAGTACTGACGGGTTCTCAAGGGAGATGTACACAGACCACCTAGACAACCGAACTTCTGCTGGAGCATCTGGGGTATCAGTATCCTACGAACTACGTCCGAGGGAGGAATCTTGGGGAGGCCCATCTGGGAGGGCTCGAGTCTATGCTGTGCACCCAGAGATACATCAAAGAAAAAATAGCACCCTGCAGGTAGAATGGATCTTAAACCAGAGCCAAAGACTTCCAAGCTCCCCATTCACTATAACCTTCAAGGGAAATGTGCCCTATCTCCATCTAACCGATGAAACCATTACATCCAAAATTGGATCTACTGTCCTTCGAGACAAACCAGTGCTTACTGCTGAAGTCCGAGTGGGAAGCAAGTGCAACTCTTTCCAACCAATCTTCACTAACGTAGGAGGAGATGTTGATGGTGAAGCTTACGCATTTGTTGGTATGTCCTATGAAATTCAACCCAAATAGGAGAGTCCTATGGCAATTACTATAGACACAGGAACAGCGCATGCAGACGGAGATCGAAACTCTCCAACTGACTTCAATACTCGATGGTCTACTGCGAAGAGTTCTATCGAAGATGCCCTGTCCCTCCTGACTGAAATAACAGACGGCTGGGAGATTAAGACCACATCCGTAGCTGCAGCATCTGTTAAAACTATGCTCGAGCTGGAATGGGACCCATCTGATGGCTCGAACCTTACAGATGATTCCTCGGGAATAGGTGTTGACTTCATCATGCCTGATGATGGGGATGTACAGACTATATATGGTAGTCTAGATGTAATGGTGAGAAGTGATGCAGCAGGTGCGGAAGAGGGAGAGTTTTCCTTCAAGGGAATTGATGGTGGGTCTGCGGATACTGAATGGGCTACATTGAGTGGAGCAGGATTAACTGTAGCTGTTGGTGGGTTGAGTCTATCTGATCTTAACATCACCAATGTTGGCGACATCGCGCTTGACAGTATCAGTGCAGATGCAACAAACATTGGGCTTACTGCTGGAACATTCACTGTTACGGGTGGATTGACAGTGGGAGTAGATGACACTGGTCATGACGTGCAAATGTTCGGCGCTGCTGCTGGAGCATACATGCTCTGGGATGAGGATGCCAATGCTCTTGATGTCAGGGGAGCTACTGCCGCCGGAGCAGGGGCAATCAGTCTTGAAACTGCG
>Ga0114899_1001912_pt1 | contig 11605 bp, 5 predicted proteins | sample MalvireepMed_215_FD_83497 | JGI IMG/M metagenome (GOLD analysis project Ga0114899, IMG submission 83497) | Marine viral communities from the Global Malaspina Expedition - Malaspina viral metaG DeepMed_215 | ecosystem: Environmental > Aquatic > Marine > Oceanic | place: Mediterranean Sea... | reverse complement strand
TGGTAGAACATGGCGACATTCCGAAACTGAGAGTGGATGTAACCAATAAAGACCATGGTACTGTACCAACTTATAACACCATCGCAGAGATCAAAGGAGCCAACCCTAACGAATATGTGATGATGTCTGCTCACTTCGATTCCTGGGATGGTGGAACTGGTGCAACCGATAACGGTACTGGTACACTGGTAATGATGGAGGCTATGCGCATTTTGAAGAAAGTATATCCTAACCCTAAAAGAACCATTTTGGTAGGTCACTGGGGAAGTGAAGAGCAGGGACTGAACGGCTCAAGTGCTTTCGTGGAAGATCACCCTGAGGTGGTTAAAGGTCTCCAGGCCCTTTTCAATCAGGACAATGGAACCGGAAGGGTTCAGAACATTAGCGGTCAGGGATTCCTTCACGCTTATGAGTTCATTAACCGCTGGTTGCAGCCAGTGCCAAGAGCCATCAGGGCTGAAATTGAGACCAACTTCCCTGGAACCCCAGGCGGAGGTGGTTCTGATTACGCTTCTTTTGTGGCAGCTGGTGCCCCGGGCTTTAGCTTAAGCTCACTAAGCTGGGATTACGGTACTTATACCTGGCACACCAATCGCGACACATACGATAAAATCGTATTTGACGATGTAAGAAACAACGCTATCCTAACAGCCATTATGGTTTATATGGCTTGTGAAGACCCAGAGTTCTTCCCAAGAGACAAGGCTGAATTAGGGGTGAACCCAAGAAACGGCAGACCAATGGAATGGCCTAGCCCAAGATCTGCCACCAGAAAAGGCGGTCAGGATTAAGAAATAATCTCAATGAAATTAAAAAGAGGGTGTCTCATTAGTCAGACACCCTTTTTTGTTCACAAATATTGTTAGGTCAGATTCGCACATCTGGTTCTCAAAAGGAAAGAATATCGACATTTTTCCCTGAACTGATAGTTTCAAACCTTAGGCAAACTGCCATGAGCATAAAATTTGGGTAAAAAAAGAGGCTGCCCCTCTTGAGACAGCCGCTTTTAATGTCTATAGCAACGGTTTGTTACTTCTTCTTAATAACGATGTAGTCAACAGACTTTTGTTTCACCAGGTTATTGAAGGCTGGCAGATCGTTCTGCATAATGCCTTTCAGAGTAGCGAGTTCAGCATCGATTTGTTGAGTCAGCTCAACTCTCACGTCTTCAGATTGCTTGGTGGGTCTCCACTCCCCACTTCCAGCAACTCCCAGCAATGCTGCCAGTTTGTTGTTCAATCGGATTGGGAAGTTCAGCGGATCCTGACCTGACTCATTCTTGGTCTGATAAAGTGCTTCTTCTACCTTGGTCATTTTAGCCATCAGTTCTTTTCCGGCTTCCACGACATCCTTGTACTTTTCATCACCGTTGATTTTACCCATCAGATCATCCAGTTGAGCTCTTGCCTCACGGATATCTTTAATGCCGCGGTGCATTTCAGTTACTTTGGCTGTTACGGTAGTCAGGAAGTCGAACTGAGCCTTAATATCAGCGTCAGTTGAACCGTATCGAGGATCTGGAAGCAGTCTGAAAGTAGTTTCCTGAACTTCATCTCCTACTTTCAATTTGGCGGTATACTGACCTGTCGGATACATCGGGCCGGGTCCACGAACCGAGGCTGCCCACATGATCAGGCCATCAAAGCCTTCAGGACCTTCAGATCTCATATCCCAGTTGAAATTATTCAAACCGGCCTTCAATCCTCTCTGAGGATAATTTTTGATCAGCTTGCCACTGGCATCCAATATATCGATAGATACTTTTGTGTTGGCTGCTGGTGCTTCTTTCAGATTGAAGTAGATTACCGGACCTGCAGGTGCATTGGTACCATAAAGTAGGTTGGCAGTATTGCCTCCTCCACCGCCACCACCGAAGCCTCTGAATCCACCACTTCCTGAACCCATCAGTCTGTAAGAATCCATTGGTTTGAAGAGGTGAACTGATTTTGCGGCAACTTCATCAGACAACTGGTGAAGAATGGTCAGGTCATCAATCATCCAGAAAGCTCTACCTTGAGTAGCTGCGATCAGGTTATTGTCTTTAATGGTCAGGTCTGTAATTGGTACAATTGGAAGGTTCATTTGGAACGGTTTCCATGAGGCGCCATCATCGAAAGAGATGAACATTCCTCTTTCAGTTCCTGCATAAAGCAATCCTTGTCTTTCATGGTCAGCACGAACCACTCTTGTGAAGTAAGTATCAGGAATACCTGAGGTAATTTTCGTCCATGTTTTACCATAATCCTTAGTCTTATAAAGGTAAGGCTGATAGTCACCTAACTTATACTGAGTACCTGCGATATATGCACCACCTTTAACAAATGGATCAGCATCGATTGAGTTGATCATCAAATACTTAGGCATATCCGGAGGTGTAACATTGGTCCAGTTTTTACCAGCATCTGTTGTAACATGAATCAAACCATCATCTGAACCTGCCCAAATCACTCCTTCTTCATATGGTGACTCTGTGGCTGCGAAAATGGTAGCGTAATATTCTACTGAGGTATCATCATAAGTGATTGGACCACCTGATTTTCCAAGTTTGTCTGGTTCAGCTCTGGTTAGGTCCGGGCTAATGATTTCCCATGACTGACCTCCGTTGGTGGTCATGTGCACATGGTTGGATGTAGTGTATAGTTTGTTAGGGTTATGTGGAGAGAAGAAAATAGGGAAGTTCCACTGGAATCTGTATTTATAATCTTCTGCACCATGTCCCATTGGGTTGTCTGGCCATGCATTCACATTTCTGCTTATGCCTTTTTGGTGATCTTCCATAACCAAGAGGCCACCATAGCTACCACCATAAACTATTTCAGGATTATCTGGCTTAGGTGCCAGGTGAGCACTTTCTCCTCCTGCTGTTCCTTCCCAGTCGTTTCCTGTAATGGCAAAGCCGGAAGTTCTGTGCGCAATTCTTACAGTTGAGTTGTCTTGTTGTGCACCATAAATTCTGTAAGGGAAAGCATTGTCTGTTACTACTCTGTAGAATTGAGCTGTGGGTTGATTATCTGGAGTGGACCAGCTATCGCCCCCATCATAAGAAACCTGTGCGCCACCGTCATCTGAAACACCTAATCTCATATTGTCATCTGGAGCGATCCAAAGGTCATGGTGATCTGAGTGAGGGGTTCTTTTGCCTCCAAAGGTTCTTCCACCATCGGTAGAAACATGGAAGCCCACATTCATCACATAAACTTTGTTCACATCTTTGGTGTCGGCATATATTCTGGTGTAGTACCAAGCTCTTTGTCTCAGGCTTCTGTCTTTGTTGGAGTTTGTCCAGGACTCACCACCATCGGTAGATTTATAAACACCACCGTCATTAGCTTCTATGATTGAGTAGATCACATTTGGGTTTACAGGAGAAATAGACACACCACTGATTCCATAAGGACCTTTTGGCATACCTCTTTTATCCATCATATTCTCCCAGGTTTCACCACCATCTTTAGATCTCCATATACCTGATCCGTCTCCTCCGGAGGTAAGGCTATACGGGGTTCTTCTGACTCTCCAGGTGCTTGCCATCATAAAGTCAGGGTTATTAGGGTCTATGGAAATATCTACTGCTCCGGCATCTGGATTGGCATAGAGTGTTTTTCTCCATGTTTTACCTCCATCGGTAGTCTTGTATATACCTCTTGTTTCGGAAGATTTGAAAAGGTCTCCCATCACAGCCACCCAAACAACGTCCGGGTTAGTTGGGTGAATCACTATTCTGCCAACGTGCATTCCGTCCTTGAGACCAATGTTAGTCCAGGTTTCTCCAGCATCGGTAGATTTCCACATGCCTTCGAAGCCTGAGGACACATTACCTCTAACGGTTTGCTCACCTTCTCCAACATATATCACATCGTGGTTCGAGCTACTAACAGCCACCGCTCCAATGGAGCCGCCAAAAAAGCCGTCAGAAATGTTTTTCCAGGTTTCGCCACCGTTATCGGTTTTCCAGACACCACCACCGGTGGTTCCCATATAGAATATCTTTGGCTCATTCGGTACACCTGCAATCGTGCCGGAACGGCCTCCACGGTAGGGCCCTATAGATCGCCATTCAATTGTGTTGTAAACATCAACTTTCGGGTCCGGTGGTGGTGCAGCATTACCTCTGTTCCTTCTTTGTGCATAGCCATCGAAGCTAAGGGAGGTTAAAACTGCGAAGACCATCACCCAAAGCTGGATTTTGTAATTTCTAGTCGTCTTCATAGTTAATAGTTTGCTAATATGATCTCTGTAGTTTGAGAGTGTAAAAGTTATGAAGACCGGAACATATAAGGAAAACGATGGGCTGTTTTTACATAAATGGAATAAAAAAAGCCACCCCTTTCGGAGTGGCTCTTACCGTTTATTTATGTTAATCTATATTAATCCTCTATTCTGTAGATGAATGTATTGCCATAATCGGCCAAGTATTCTGCCCTATTCAATAGCATCTGTGCATTCTTATCATTAATTACACCACCTTTTTCTTTCACCAAAGAAAGAATCAGATTGTCGTTTGTATCAAAGATCTTAATAGTCTCAAGGGTTGTTTCAGGCAATTCAAATTCGAATTCCTCTTCTATTACTTCTTCATAAGCCCTGTCTAATGAGGCTTTGATATCATAAACAATAAGCTCTTCTGAGCTGGTTGTGCCGAAAGACTGAATTGCAGCCATAAATGTGACCATAACTCCTAAGATCAAAGCCACTAAGGCTGACCATTTTCTCTGTGTTGTAAATTGCTTTTCCATGACCGTTGTTGTTTCGAATTTTTACGTTTGTGTTTAGGTTCTGTTAAAATAGAGTTACCAAATATTATTTGTTTTCCTACACTCTATTTGACGACAAAGTTCTGAAAAAGTTTAACCTGGAATGAAAAAAAAGTAGAATATTTTTCCCAATTGGTCAAATACACAGATGAGCAGTATAAAATTGGGGTTGAAATGCAGGCCACAAAAAACCCCGGAAGTTCCGGGGTTATAATGAGCAATTTTATTTGGTCGAAAACCTAAAGAAAAAGGCATTTTTGATGCTTCAGGGTGAATTTTTCAGAATAAAAGTTGATCATCCTTTAAAAAACTTACCTGCTCTCCTGAAAAACCTCCTTGATTTTGTGGAAGATTTCGTTGTTTTCATAAATACCCTGGAATTTTTCTGCTCCTCTGCCCATGGCAAAAACAGGAATAAGCTCTCCTGTATGCTGGTCTGTATCGAAATAAACTCTGGCTTTCTGTGGCACTTCCTTTTGCCTTCCGGTTTCCGGGTCTGTTTCATAATACTTTCCAATACTTACCCCTCCTGTTTCATGATCTGCAGTAACTATTAATAATGTATTAGGATTGGCTTCAATGAACTCCAGAATAACATCAAGGGTGTTGTTCATATCCTCTACTTCAGAAATAACCATGTCTTCGTTTTCGTCATGCCCTCCCCAATCAATGTATGACTCTTCAACCATCATGAAAAAGGGTTTCCCATTCTGAACAAAGTAATCCAATGCATTGGCTGTTGCCCGTGGAAGAAAATCCCCTCTACCTTCAACCTTGGCAGGCAAGCTCTCATCGGCCAGAAGGAAGATATTCCTTTTAGAGAAGTCTGGTGACGAAAGCTGAAGTGTATCCAAGTGATAGTTCTGGTCTAGCATAGATTGATAGAGATTCCGTCCATCGCTTCTTTTACCAAAGAAATTCCTTCCTCCGCCAGCTATAAAGTCTACGTTTGCTTCAGTCAACTGAAAAGCAATATCATCGTGCATATCACGGTCGGTTACATGGGCATAAAAGCTTGCCGGAGTGGCATGGGTAATGGTAGTGAGGCTTATCAAGCCTGTTTTGTAACCTTCATTCTGCAAAAACTCAAGAATGGTTTCTCTCGATAATGAGTCTACCCCCACTCCAATTGCTCTTTTATAAGTTTTTTCCCCGATAGAGAACGCTGTTGCTCCTGCGGCTGAATCTGTGATTTTATGGGTAGCATCAGAGGTTTTATGAAAACCAATATGCCTGAACTTTGAGAAATTGGGCTCCTGATCTCCAAAGTAATAGGCCGTAGAAACCTGGGGAACCCCCATTCCATCGCCTATGAGCATGATGATATTGGGTGGGCTGGTGGGTTCTTCTGAATTGCTGTTTTCAGAAGTGCATCCAGAAAAGGCCGCAAGACCACATACTGTCAGGGCTATTTTTAAAAACTGTTTCATAATTCTTGTTTTTGGGTCAAAAGAAAGGCGGTATCAATAGAATCAATACCGCCTGTTCTCACTTACTCTGTTAAAAAAATTGCCTAATAGCCTTCATTTTGAATCAGGTATCCTTCAACACCCGAAGCACCGTCAATAGCACTTTGTGGTATTGGGAATAATCTGTGATTTACATCCGTGTCTGTCTTCTCAGTCCATGTATCTTCATACTTACCGAAACGAATCTGATCTCCCCTTCTGAAGCCTTCCCAGTATAGCTCAAAACCTCTCTCACGGAACATAATGTCCAGGTTCATAGTGGTTAATGCCGGAGGTATTTGGTCAGGTCTTGCATTTCTAGAAGCCCTAAGGAAGTTCACATCTGCCAATGCACCTGCATTGTCTCCCTTTCTGAGTTTAGCTTCAGCCCTCATCAGGTATATTTCTCCCAATCTCATCATCACAAGGTCTACACTGCTGTAGTTGTTGCCATTTGGCGAGGTACGGCTGAACTGATACTTTGAAGTTCTGAAACCTGCTTTGTGCAGTCTGCCTTCATTGGTGAAATCAACTCTCTCGGTATGATCTACATAAGCTACATCTCTGTCTGGCCCGTTGCCTTTGATCTGCTTCAATGGATAGATTCTCACTTTTCCGTCATCACAGGTAAGGAATGCTCCGTCAGAACCTTTTCTTGGCCCCCACTGAACTCCTCTCAGAATTCCACGGTCCATTTCAAACTCTACTGCCTCAACGCAGTAGTAATGATCGGCATCGTTCAATGGTGAAAGGCCTGTCAGGTCCTGCAGATTGGCTGGTACCATTGTGTTTCTCTGATAGAATCTGGCATCGGCCTCTGCCGGGTCCGTTGAACCGTAGGCCGAAACCCAGGTCTGATAAAAATCTGAGGTAATGGCAGGGCCATCTGTTCCATCGGCACTTGAGAACTCAGGTCTGGCGAACATGGAACCGGCAATGGACCAGTAAGCCCAACGGCTATGCTCCAGATTCAATACCCCGCGCTGATCTGCGGCAAAGATAATTTCTGAGTTGCTGTTGTTGTCATCGTTGAAAAGGGCAAAATATTCTGGTGAAAGGGAGTATTGACCTGAACTGATAATGGCATCTGTATACTGAATTACTTTGTCCATATCGGCAGTTACGAAATTCGGAGTGCCATAGGGATCTCTGTATACGGCTGCATTGAGGTACAATCTGGCCAACAGGCCTTGTACTGCAGCTTTTGTCATTCGGCCGGGGCCTCTGTTGCTATTGATAACATCCACCACCGAAAGAAGCTCTGCTTCAATGTAGTCGATGGCATCCTGGGTCCTGAGAATCTGTGATATTTCGCTTGACCTCTCCTTCTTGAAAATAAGACCCCAGCTATCCAGCATCAACATGTTCAGGTAAGCTCTCAAGGCTTTCATTTCATAGAGAGCTCCTGCGGCTTCATTATTTCCATCTTCTGCCATTGGGGTCAAAACCTCAATAGCAGTAAGTGTTCTGGAAATATTCTTGGTAAGCTCGTTCCATGAGCTACCCACCAAATCGTTGCTTGGTGTTATCAGGTGCTGGTGAGTGGCAAGGAATTTACCACCATCAAACCAATCTACTCCACCTCTGTATGGCAATATGGCTTCGTCTGCCGCAATGAGTTGAAGTCCATAATAATTCGTGTGTCTCCAGGTCCATGAAACCTGTCCGTATGCAGGGGCAATAGATCCGCTGATGACCTCTGCCAAACCGCTACCTGAAAGAGATTCGTCAAGAACTTCTTCTTCTAAATCGGTACAACTCCAGTTAATTATACTGAATGCAAGAAAGAAAATTAGTATTCTAGTTTTCATGATAATATTTTGATAATTAGAATGTTACGTTAAGTCCAAAAACAATGGTTCTTGGGGTTGGGTAGGTAAATCGGTCGATACCGAAAGTCTGAACACCACCTACTGAATTTCCGGTATTCACCTCAGGGTTATAGCCTGAGTAATTGCTTAGAACAAACAGATTCTGACCTGTGATTGTGAAGCGAACATTGCTTACCCAATTCAGGAAGTCATTCTCACTTAGTCTAAGGTTGTAGCCCAGGGTCGCGTTATTCAAACGAAGGAAGCTGCCATCTTCGAGGTATCTCGTAGAAACCTCATTGGAGTTGGTAACTGCCTCATTCTCGTATTCAATGGCGAAGTCTGTAGTATTAAAGGAGTTGGTCAAAGCTCCTTTGTTGAAGATAGAAAGGGCGGTATGGTTGAAAATCTTGTTGCCTGAAACTCCATTGAAGTTTGCACCAAAGTCGAAGTTTTTATATTTCAAATTGAGGTAGAAACCATACAGAACATCCGGAAGGGCGCTTCCAACAACTGTACGATCGTTCTCAAGGATCTGGCCATCGCCATTGGTGTCTCTGAACTGATTCAATCCATCTGAACCAATACCAATGAACTCCTTCATATAGAATGCTCCAATCGGATGTCCGTTGATGTAGCCGTTGATGGTTGCACCGGTCTGACCTGCACCCTGCGCAGCACCAGTAGTCAGTACGGCATAAGGTGAATTGGCCACTTCATTCTTGATATATGAGAGGTTACCACCAATGCTGAATGACAGGTCCTGGCCAAGCTCTCCTGAATAATCAAGAGTCAATTCCACCCCTGTATTTCTGATCTCCATTTCAGGAATATTGGTCCAGTAAGTAGCCGTTGGCTGAATCGGATCGGCTGGAACTACTTCCAACAGAATGTTTTCAGAAACTTTTCTGAATACATCAATGGTACCCGATAGTCTGTTGCTCACCAGGCCAAAGTCGATACCAATATTAGACTGGGTTGAAACCTCCCATTGAATATTCGGGTTGGCCAAACGCGTAAAAATGGTACCATAAGGATAATCATCAAGCGTATCGGCATTTGGGTCCAACGGATAAGTGTCGTTGTCTGCTTTGCTGTCTGTATAGCTTGAAAGGGTAATTTTAGAAGGAATCTCCTGATTACCAGTTTGTCCCCAGCTTACACGTAGTTTCAGCGTATTGAACGGGCTATTCGACATGAAAGTCTCTTCGTCTAAATTCCAACCCAAGGCTAGTGATGGGAAATATCCGTATTTGTTGTTTTTACCAAACTTGGAAGAACCGTCAGCCCTCATGGTCACTGTAGCCATGTATTTGTCGTCCATGATGTACTGAACACGACCCAGGAACGACTGCAGTTCATTCTTCAAAGCGAAAGAGGATAGCGTGGTCGGAAGGTCGGTGCTGCTGATCTGGTCCTGATATCTCGGCTCAATTCCATTATCAGCAAAACCTCTCATGCTCAGGCTCTTTTGTTTCTGAATGGTCTCCTGATAGGTGTGACCTGCCAGAAAGTTGAGGCTGTGTCTGTCCATTTCCAGCTTGTACGTCAGCGTATTTTCAATCAGGGTGTTTTGGTTGGTGGTTGAAATGGTGTTCAACGAACCATCTTCCATACCTGCCAGAAGTGCGTAAGGAGTCCACTGAATATCCCTGTTGGTGGCAGAGTAATCCAAACCAAGGTTTAGCTTGTAAGTAAGGCCACTGATCAATTCAATGGAAGGGGCAATATTGGCCAGAATTCTATTGTTGATGGCCTCATCCAGGTACAATTGGCTTCTCACCATTGGATTCAGCATATCATCCAGCATTGTTGGCTCTCCATTGGTATAAATCGGAATTGTTGGGTTCAGCTGTAGCATATCCACTACCATTGATCCTGCATCCGGTCTGTTGTTTTCAGTTCTGGTTCCTGTAATATTCGCATCAATATTCAATCGGCCTTCCAGTGCTTTCTGATTCAAATTCACCCTGGCTGAATAAACTTTCAGGTTACTGTTGTTTAGAATACCTTCCTGATCATCGACCCCGAATGAACCATAGTAAGAGAACATATCCTGGTTGGCACCACTCAATGCTACGTTGATTCTATTGGCTACCGCAGTACGGGTAAGCGCATCCTGCCAATCGGTATTTCCGCCAGCATCGAACAGGGTTCCACCTTCTGAAACCACTTGTTGTCTGAACTCATCTGCACTAAAAACATCCACCTTTTTGCTCAAAGTTGAAATGGCGGTGGTTGCGGTAACGTTGATCTGGGTTTTTCCAGCCTTGCCTTCTTTGGTGGTAATCACAATTACTCCATTTGCAGCTCTGGCACCATAGATTGCTGCTGCCGAAGCATCTTTCAACACATCGATTGATGCGATATCTTCGGGATTAATGAAGTTGAAGGGGTTGGTTTCAACACCAGTGCCGCTGTTGTCGAGAACAAAGCCATCAATCACATACAATGGAGTGGTACCTGATCTCAAACTACCAATACCACGAATAATCACATTCTGAGAGGCACCTGGCTCACCACTAACCATCGACACATTGACACCTGCAATTTTACCTTGCAACAATTGCCCTGGGTTGCTTACAGCTCCTTTGTTGAATTCTTCCTGTCCAACCGATGAAATTGAACCGGTAACGTCTGCCCTTCTTTGAGTTCCGTAACCAACAACCACTATATCTCCCAGTTGGCTAATATTTGCTGTCAGGGTTACTACTATATTGGTTTGGTTGCCTACTGCTACTTCCTGAGGAACAAAGCCCACGTAGGAAATAACAAGGGTAGCATTATCGCTTACCTCAAGACTGAATCTACCTTGTGCATCGGTAATAACACCGTTGGCAGTTCCCTTCTCCCTAACCGTTGCTCCAGGCAGGGAAATACCTTCCTCATCTATTACCTGACCGGTAATTACCTTGGTTTGTAATTCTACTACTGGCAGAATTACTCTTTCTTCCAAACCAACTGAAATTGTATTGCTTATCCTTTTAAAGGAGACATTAGCATCCTTTGCCATCAATTCAAGTACTGTTCTCAAAGAGATTTCCTCACTGTTGATATTGAAGGCGTTCTTTAGTCTGGAAATTTTCCGACCATAAACAAACTTGAATGAAGTTTGATCTTCAATCTCCTTAATTACATCTACAATAGATGCATCGCTTAGCGATAGGTCTACAGTGTAGCTTTCCAGCTTCTGCCATCTGGTATCACTCGCCAAAAGCGAATTGACACCTGTGAACAGCACCAGGCCACAAATTGTGAGAAGCGACATTTTCACAAATCGCTTGGTAGTTTTTGATTTCATAGTTTCACGCAATGTTAAATGGTTGTGAATAGTCATAATTAGTTGAAAACATGTTAGTTAACAGGCAGCCCTTTCCGCTCCACTGAGCTCCCCATATTGAGTTTTTGTTCATTATTCTAGCTTGATTAGTTTCTGTTTTTATTCATTGCAGCTTCCGGAAAAGCTGATTTTCTTTTTGTCTTCAGATTTGAACTTGTATTGCATGTCTTTCTTGGCATAGATGATACTGCCAAGAATGGTTTCGAGTGATTCGTTCTGGTAACTGGCCGTGAGATGACAGCCCATTAATTC